>OGDP01000071.1_pt1 | contig 107900 bp, 110 predicted proteins | sample 1570441 | NCBI WGS metagenome assembly OGDP01 (sample SAMEA2581961, study PRJEB24529) | metagenome | biome: Human gut stool | place: China | collected 2011
TATATAAAAACTAAAATAGATGATGAAAAATGTGGCTGTATCGTTAATGGCAATCTTTTTCGCGGCATGTAGCGGCAATAAGAGTCCCCATTCTCTTCAACAAGAGAAAGAGGATCTTAGTGCAAAAGGACTACTGCAGGGAATTTGGCTGGACGATGAAACGGAGAGCCCGTTGATGCGTGTAGAAGGAGATACTATCTACTATGCAGATGTACAAAGTACTCCCATTGCATTTAAAATAATACGGGATACTCTTTATACTTATGGAAATGATACTACTTATTACAAGATTGATAAGCAGGCAGAACATATATTCTGGTTTCATTCCATAACGGATGATGTAATTAAGTTGCATAAATCCGAAGATGCCAATGATTCAATCTATTTTGTCCGTCAGGAATTAGTCATTCCGGCATATACGGAAGTAACCAAACGCGATAGTGTAGTGACCTATAATGGCACTCGCTATCGCGCATACGTATATATTAATCCTTCTAAAATGAGAGTCATCAAGACGACTTATTCCGAAGACGGGATTAGCATGGATAATGTATACTATGATAATGTGATGCACATTTGTGTGTATGAAGGTAAAAAGAGCCTGTTTGCCAGCGATGTTACCAAACAGATGTTTGACAAAGTACTTCCTGTCGATTTTCTGGAGCAATCCATCCTGTCAGATACAAAGTTTATGAAAGTAGACCGGAACGGTTTTCATTATCAAGCTGTCCTGGCCATTCCGGAAACTTCCATATATAGCATTGTAAATATGGAAGTAAGTTTTAAAGGAGATTTGACTATCACTTCATCCAAATAAAAAAGCACCATACATTCAGATCGTATAGTGCCGGATTAAAAAAGCCTTGCTTTAATTTTGTCTGGGGGGAGACGGACGGTTATTTCTCTTTCCTCCGTTATTATTATTCCTTTTTCCCCGGAAATCTTTTCTTTTGTAGTTGCCACCCTTGCCCTTGCTAAAAGAACGCGGTTTGTATTCCGGAGCTTCTCCCAATTCTTCAGGAATAGGAATTTTATAAATCTCTTTTTCCAGGAAGTTCTCAATACTTTTGAAGTTACTTTGTTCTTTCTCGCTGATGAACGTAAGTGCTACACCATCATTGTTGGCACGTGCTGTACGTCCGATACGGTGTACATAGTCTTCGCTGTCGTGAGGCACGTCGAAGTTGATAACCAGGCGGATATCATCGATATCTATACCACGTGCAACGATGTCCGTAGCTACCAATATATTGATTCGTCCGGCTTTAAACTCATGCATAACAGTTTCCCGTTGAGCCTGTTCCAGATCCGAATGCATTTCCCCTACGTTCAGTTTCATGGATTTCAAAGCCTTGGCTACTTCCTTGACCTTGATTTTAGAAGATGCAAAGACAATCACACGTTCCGGAACTTCATCCATAAAAAGACTGCGTATGATTCCCAGCTTTTGATTTTCGTAGCAAACGTATGCTGCCTGAATAATCTTTTCTGCAGGTTTGGAAACTGCGAGCTTTATCTCTGACGGATTATTTAAGATTGTGTTTGCCAATTGCTGAATCTTTGCAGGCATTGTTGCAGAAAACATGATTGTCTGTCGTTCCTTCGGCAGATATTTCGCAATTTGCATGATATCTTCATAGAATCCCATGTCGAGCATCCGGTCTGCTTCATCCAGAATAAAATAAGAAACCTTGGAAAGATCTACATATCCAAGGCTTAAATGGGCGATCAGACGTCCGGGAGTAGCAATAACAACATCAGCTCCTAAAGTGAGTCCTTTTTTCTGTTGTTCGAACAATATTCCATCATTTCCACCGTATACGGCAACACTCGATACCGGCATGAAATAGGAAAACCCTTCCATTTGCTGGTCGATCTGTTGGGCCAATTCCCGGGTAGGAGACATGATGACACAATTAATCGCATCTTCCGGATGTTTACCTTCAGATAATTTATTCAATACAGGCAGTAGAAACGCGGCCGTTTTACCTGTTCCTGTCTGTGCTACTGCGATCAAATCTTTACCCTCAAGTATGATTGGAATTGCCTGCTCCTGTATAGGCGTACATTCGTCAAATCGCATGGCATCAAGCGCCTCAAGCACATTTGCATTTAATTGTAGTTCGGAAAACTTCATTCTTTTATTTAATTTGTCAGCAAAGATAATCTATTTTTTGGTCTAATTACATATTCAAGTAAGAATCTTTGAATCCGAGGAAATAGAGCACTCCATCCAGTCCGATGGTGTTGATCGATTGCTTGGCATTTGCCACCACTTTAGGCTTTGCGTGGAAAGCAATTCCCAGTCCGGCAACCCCTAGCATAGGGAGGTCGTTAGCTCCGTCTCCTACGGCGATGGTCTGTGCAATATCCACCTTTTCCACTTGTGCAATGAGGCGGAGCAGTTCGGCTTTCCGTTTTCCGTCTACTACATCTCCCAGGTAACGTCCGGTCAGTTTGCCGTCAATAATTTCCAGTTCGTTGGCATAGACGTAATCTATACCGTATTTCTTTTGCAGGTATTGACCGAAATAAGTGAATCCTCCCGAAAGGATGGCGATTTTGTAACCGTACTTCTTCAATACATACATCAGCCGTTCTACGCCCTCTGTGATAGGCAAACTCTCGGCTATTTCCTGCATGACCGATTCGTCCAGCCCTTTCAATAGTGCTACACGGCGGGTAAAGCTCTCTGTAAAGTCTATTTCTCCACGCATGGCGCTTTCTGTGATGGCCTTTACTTCGTCGCCTACACCGGCACGGATAGCCAGTTCGTCAATCACCTCTGTTTCGATTAATGTAGAGTCCATATCAAAACAGATCAGACGGCGCATACGACGGTACATATTATCCTGTTGGAAAGAAAAGTCCATTTCCAGTTCGCTGGCCAACTTCATCAGCTTCTCCTGCATCGCAATGCGATCTTTCGGAGTACCTCTCACTGAAAATTCGATGCAAGCCCTGGTGCGTGCATCTGCCTGACATTCATCCAACGGGATACGACCTGTCAGACGTTTGATAGCATCAATATTCATGCCCTGCTCGGCCAATATGCTTGTAGCGGCAGAAATCTGTCGGGCGGAAAGCTTGCGTCCCAGAACCGTCAGGATATAACGGTTTTTCCCTTGCATACCTACCCAGTTTTCATATTGCTCGGTGGTGATAGGTTCAAACCGGATGGTCACTCCCAGAGAAGAAGCCTTGAACAACAGTTCCTTCATAATGAATCCGGAATGTCTTTCTTCACTCTTGAACAGGATACCCAGCGATAATGTATTATGAATATCTGCCTGGCCGATATCAAGAATCGTGGCATCATATTTGGCAAGGATTTCGGTCACGGAAGCAGTCAGTCCCGGGCGATCTTCGCCGGTAACTCGAATCAGAATCAATTCAGTATTTGATGGTTGCATAAAAAATAGACTTTAACGCTGCAAAAGTAGAGAAAAAAGTTCGTTTTTATGCTAAATAACATAAAAAGTTATACCCCAAAAGTAAGATTTTTGCTTATTTGCTTGGAAGTTAATTTAATATTTACTTACCTTTGCACCCGGTTTCAAAAATAAAGGCTCTGATAATCAGCGGATTCCTCTTCGCCTGATGCCTGAAAAGACAACGTTTCGGGAAGAAACCACTGTTTAAGGACAGTCCCGGATAGTATTAACTAAAACCGAATTACATGAAGCATGTAAAATGGATTTTTGTTGTATTACTGATTTGTTCCTTGACCGCTTTCGTTGAGAAAGACAAACCTACCGGAGGTTTGAGTGAGGGTGACGTAGCCCCTGATTTTAAAATCGAATCTACGTCAAACGGGCAACCCGCCTTTAAATTGGGAAATTTGAAAGGTAAATATGTGTTGCTAAGTTTTTGGGCAAGTTATGACGCGCAGTCCCGGATGCAAAATGTAAGTTTGAGCAATGCGCTTCGTTCTTCTCATAATGTGGAAATGGTTTCTATTTCATTTGACGAATATCAGTCAATATTTAAGGAAACCGTTCGTAAGGATCAAATAGTTACGCCCACTTGTTTCGTGGAAACAGAAGGCGAGGATTCCGGTTTATTTAAGAAGTACCGTTTAAACCGGGGATTTACTAACTATTTATTGGATGGAAATGGTGTAATTATAGCCAAAAACATCTCTGCTGCAGATCTTTCTGCTTATGTAAAAGAAGTCGGTTAACGATTTTAAGAATGTAAGGAGAAAGAGGGATTTTCCAAATCACCGTCAGGTGAAAATAATGGAGAATAGACAAAAGAGGAAATGGATACAACAAAAAAGTTCCGCCTACACTTGCATTAGCAAGAATAGGCGGAACTTCTACTTTTATACTCTTCGTTTATCCGGTGCATCCAAAACCTTAGGGCAATCTATGGATAGAATCCGTGAAGACTGCGGAAGGCTTGCCTACCTTTTATTTAGGTGCCTTCTGGTACAAGAAGAATGCGATACCCGCATAAAGGATATTAGGAATCCAGACTGCAACGGCAGGCGGCACATTTCCGTTCACGGCAAAGGTGGAAGTAATCGTCTGGAACAGGATATAAGAGAAACTTAATCCTAATCCGATACCCAGATGAAGCCCCATACCGCCTTTCGTTTTTCGGGACGAAAGCGATACACCGATGATAGTAAGGATGAAAGAGGCGAACGACATAGCGATTCGTTTGTGATATTCAATCTCAAACTCCTTGATGTTGGCAAATCCTCTTCGTTTCTGTTTGGCGATATAATCGCTTAACTCGGGACTGGTCAGCATTTCCTGCTGGTTTTTCATGATAAGAAAGTCAGAAGGTTCCATGTTGATGATAGAGTCTATCCGGTCTCCCTTAGTGATCTTTTCCTTTAAACCATCCAGTTCGCGTACCATATAATCGTGGATCGTCCATTTATGAACGGTGGTGGTATCGTAGGTAATCCGTCGTGCAGTCAAATGTGAAACCAGCTTTTTATCCACAAATTTGTCCAATGAAAAGCGGTTACCGGTTTTCATTGCGTTGTTATAGTTGTCGATATATGCAATCACTCCGCTATCCACTTCCAGCTGCACATTGCTTACCGAGTTTTGTTTCTTTGGTTTGATATACCGGTCTTCAAAATTCAGACGCGTAACACTTCCTTTCGGAATCACATACGAACTTAGTGTGAAAGTGACGAGGGCGATGATAGCGGCAGAAATCATGTAAGGGCGCATCATCCTCTTAAAGCTCATACCGGTGGAGAACATCGCAATAATTTCGGAGTTTTCTGCCAGTTTGGAGGTAAAGAAAATAACAGCAATGAATACGAACAACGGACTGAACAGATTGGAGAAATAGGGGATAAAGTTCATGTAGTATTCAAAGATAATTTTATCCCATGGAGCTTCATGCTCCATTAGTTTGTCCATCTTTTCGTTGAAGTCAAATACCACTGCAATAGAAATGATTAGTGCAATAGCAAATACGTATGTCCCCAAGAACTTCTTGATGATATACCAGTCCAGCCGTTTTATAAATCGATTGCTTTTCATTTCTTATAATCTAGTTGATACTCTTTTGACCATCATCGGTTTCCAGGTCGAGAAATCTCCGGCGATAATGTGCTTTCTTGCTTCCCCTGCCAGCCACAGATAGAATGCCAGATTATGTATGGAAGCGATTTGCATAGCCAGTAGCTCTTGCGCATGGAAAAGATGGCGCAAATAAGCCTTGCTGTATAATGTATCCACGCAAGAGGCTCCGTCGGCTTCGATAGGAGAGAAGTCCGTTTCCCATTTCTTGTTCCGCATATTGATAATGCCATCTTTGGTGAACAACATGCCATTTCGTCCGTTTCTTGTAGGCATAACGCAGTCGAACATATCCACGCCGCGTTCTATTCCTTCAAGAATGTTGACAGGAGTTCCGACACCCATAAGGTAACGGGGTTTGTCTTTGGGGAGTATTTCATTGACAATCTCGATCATTTCGTACATCTTGTCTACCGGTTCGCCTACCGCCAAACCACCGATGGCATTCCCGTCAGCACCTTTGGACGCTACAAACTCTGCAGATTGCTTGCGCAGGTCGGGATAAACACATCCCTGCACGATGGGGAAGAGAGACTGATTATAACCGTATTTAGGTTCTGTCTCGTTAAAACGTTGTATACAACGGTCGAGCCATCTGTGGGTTAATCCTAATGACTTTTTGGCATACTCGTAATCCGAGTCGCCCGGAGGACATTCGTCAAAAGCCATCATAATATCCGCACCGATGGTACGTTCTATGTCCATCACCTTCTCCGGAGTGAAGATGTGCTTGCTTCCGTCGATATGCGAACGAAATTCGGCTCCTTCTTCACGCAGTTTTCTGATTCCGGCTAATGAAAATACCTGAAAACCACCGCTGTCAGTCAGCATGGGGCGGTCGAAACCGTTGAAACGGTGCAGCCCGCCTGCTTTCTCGATCACATCCAGTCCCGGACGCAAATAGAGGTGATAGGTATTACCCAGAATAATCTGTGCCTGGATATCTTCTTTCAATTCGGTCAGATGTACTCCCTTCACAGTGCCCAGTGTGCCCACCGGCATGAAGATAGGTGTTTGTATCTGCCCGTGGTCTGTTGTTATCAGACCGGCACGGGCATTACTTTTAGTGTCTGTATATTGTAACTCAAATGTCATTCCTGGCTGGGTTTCTTAACAGATAAATCAATAGGATCCGCTACTTTCTCGTTAGTCAATGCAATAGCGAATACCTCTTTTATATCGTTTACATAGTGGAAAGTCAGTCCTTTCAAATAAATATCTTGAATTTCATCTATGTTCTTTTTGTTCTCGGCACTCATGATGATTTCCTTGATTCCGGCACGTTTGGCTGCCAATATCTTCTCCTTGATGCCACCCACAGGAAGCACTTTGCCGCGAAGAGTGATTTCTCCCGTCATGGCAATGTTGGCTTTCACTTTTCTTTGAGTCAGGGCAGAAGCCAGTGAAGTGGCCATCGTGATACCTGCTGACGGACCATCTTTCGGAATAGCCCCTTCAGGAACGTGGATATGGATATTCCAGTTATCAAAAATCTCTTCATTCAGACTAAGGACAGAAGCATGCGCCTTGATATATTCAAGTGCCAGCATAGCAGATTCTTTCATCACATCTCCCAGGTTACCGGTCAATGTAAGACGTCCGCCCTTGCCCCGGCTTAAACTGGTTTCTACAAATAAGATTTCGCCTCCGACAGCTGTCCATGCCAATCCGGTGACTACACCTGCGTAATCATTTCCCTGATACTTGTCGCGTGTATATTCCGGTGCTCCAAGGAAATCATACAAATCTGTCGGTTTGATTTCCGTCTTGGCGAAATAACCGTCCGTAGCATATTGACGGGCTGATTTGCGAAGAATCTTACCGATCTTCTTTTCCAGCTCACGAACACCGCTTTCACGGGTATATGACTCGATTATGGCTTCCAGTGTATCTTTGGGAAGTTTAATATCTGTCTTTTTAAGTCCGTTGGCTTCCAATTCTTTGGGGAGCAGATGCTTGCGGGCAATCTCTACTTTTTCTTCTGTGATATATCCGCTTACCTCAATCAATTCCATACGGTCGAGCAACGGGCCGGGGATTGTATTCAGGTTATTGGCTGTTGCAATAAACAATACCTTGGAGAGGTCATAGTCTACATCCAGGAAGTTATCATGGAAAGATGTATTCTGTTCCGGGTCGAGCACTTCCAGTAATGCAGAAGAAGGGTCCCCCTGACGGTCAGCACTGACCTTGTCTATTTCATCCAAGATGAAAACAGGATTAGAAGCACCGGCTTTTATCAAGCTCTTGATGATTCGTCCCGGCATAGCGCCAATATAAGTCTTACGATGACCGCGAATCTCTGCTTCGTCATGCACACCGCCTAAAGACATACGTACATATTTCCGTTTGAGCGCAGATGCGATGGATTTTCCAAGAGATGTTTTACCCACTCCCGGAGGGCCATACAAACAGATAATCGGTGATTTCATATCACCTTTCAGCTTCAATACGGCTAGATGTTCTAAAATACGTTCTTTTACTTTCTCCAGTCCGTAATGATCTTTGTTCAACGTCTTTTCTGCGTTTTTAAGGTTCAGATTGTCAGTTGTATAAGTACCCCATGGGAGATTGAGCATCGTTTGCAGATAGTTGAGCTGTACGCTGTAATCCGGAGATTGCGGATGAGTGCGTTCCAGTTTGGCAAGTTCTTTCATGAACGTGTCTCTGACTTCTAAATTCCAGCGCATTCTTTCTGCCTTCTGGCGCATTTCCTCTATTTCCTGCTCCTGACCGCCGCCACCCAGTTCATCCTGGATGGTCTTGATCTGCTGTTGCAGGAAGTATTCGCGTTGTTGCTGGTCGATATCTTCGCGGGCACGCATTTGGATGGATGCCTTGATTTCTGCCAACTGCACTTCACGGTTCAGAATTTCCAGTAAGTGATAAGTGCGTTCACGCAATGAGTTGATGCTCAACAAGTCCATCTTCTCATCTTTCTTGAACGGCAGGTTTGAGCAGATGAAATTGACCAGGAACATTGAGTTGTTGATATTTTTAATAGCAAACGACGAATCTTGATGCATCACATCTGATGATTTGATGTATCTCATTGTCAAGTCCTTGCAAGTTTCCACCAGGGCTTGAAACTCTTTATCATCTTTGCCAGGGACATCTTCCTCCAAAAGTTCTATTTCACCTTTCAGGTACGGATGAGTTTCGATGATGCTAGTCAGACTTAAACGTTTCATTCCCTGAAGAATGACAGTTGTTGTCTGATCGGGCATTTCCAATATCCGCACAATTCGTCCTACGGTACCGATATTGTGTAAATCTTCCAGTTTCGGATCTTCTGTATGTGCCGATCTCTGGCATACTACTGCAATATCTTTATGTTTCTTGTCAGCATCTCGTACGAGTTTCAGTGAAGACTTACGGCCTACCGTGATCGGCAGGAATACTCCAGGAAACAATACCATATTACGTAAGGGGAGTACCGGAAGAATTTCACCAGATTTCACATTTACATCAAATGCTTGTTCATCGTTCCCATCATAGTCTGTGATTAGCGAGAAGCTGTTATCGCCTCCATCTTCCAATAAATATCTTTCTTTCATCTTTTCGTTTTAATTTAGTTTATGCCATACTGATATGCATAAATCGTTTGCAAAGTTAATTGATTCTCTCTAATAATAAAGCACTGCGTAGAATAAAAACACAAAAACAATGCCAAAATATCGGCTTGTAAAGGGAGTATTCCATAATTATTATTTATTTTTGGCGATTTGCAATAAAATAATAGTATAAAACGGCTTTAAGATAAACGGATAAAATGTCGAATCCTTATTTTCAATTTAAGCAATTTACGGTATGGCATGATAAATGTGCCATGAAAGTCGGTACGGATGGGGTGCTTCTGGGAGCTTGGACTTCCGTTGAAAGTGCGCACCGGATTTTGGACATTGGGACGGGAACAGGGTTGGTAGCTTTAATGTTGGCGCAACGCAGTTTGCCGGATGCAAATATTGTAGCGTTGGAAATAGATGAAGCGGCTGTCGGGCAAGCCAGGGAAAATGTTATTCGTTCGCCCTGGAAGGAGCGGGTAGAGGTGGTGCAGGCTGATTTTAGGAAATACAGGTCTTCGGATAAATTCGACGTAATTGTTTCTAATCCTCCTTATTTTGTCGATTCGCTGGAATGTCCGGATCGTCAGAGAACCGCGGCGCGTCACAATAATTCTTTGAGCTATGAAGATTTGTTGGAAGGAGTAAGCGGATTATTGACAGAAAACGGATTTTTTACAGTGGTGATTCCGGCAGATGTAGCTGAACGGGTAAAAAAGATAGCTTCTATAAAGAAATTATATGCAGTCCGTCAACTGAATGTAATCACTAAACCCGGCGGTATTCCGAAACGTGTTTTGATTACTTTTTCTTTTTCCAATCAAGAGTGCATTGTAGAAGAACTATTGACAGAACTGGCTCGTCATCAATATAGTGAGGAATATATGACGCTAACCCGGGATTATTATTTGAACATGTAAAAGGGTGACGCTATCCGGTAAAGATAGTGACGGTATATGCTTGCGATAGTGACGGTATCGCTGTCATATACCGTCACTATTTCAAAGCTAGTTCAAAAACGCTATTTTGAGATCTTCGTTCTATTCCTTTCTAACTCATAATTCAAAAGAGTAATTTCTAGCTTTTGAACACTATTTTCTAGCAGTACTTTCTGAAGTTGCTCTTGAAGTGAAATTATTATTTTGTCTTTTGATAGTCTTAAATTCAATAAGCTGCTACAATAACTATACTACTCTTTTAAATTATTTGTTTTGTATATGCTTTATTTTAAATTCTTTCAGTGACTTTTCTATCTTTTGATAAAGGTCTGTTGTTTTTGTTGAGTATGTAGATAAAGAGCCCCTAGGCTCATCTGCGAATCTGAATAATTCATCTGTATCTGCATATATTGATACTAACTCATTATAAGCATCTTTACAACTGGAAGGATAATCATTTAGTTGTGGCATTATAGCCTCGATTGAATCTCTCTTTTGTTTTAGTCTCTTATAGGTATCTGTTGTGATAATAAACTCCTGATGCTTCGCTAAGGCTTCATTGAAATCAGTGCAATATTCTCCATTGTATTCATGATCGTAAATTACTTTTCTCCAAGTATCACAATAATGAAGAGTTATTGCTTCACTTAAATCAGCTTCTTTCTCAATCATAGAAGCGGTATTAGAGAGTTTTGCTATATACTCCTTTTCTGAATTACATGAAACTAAAACCATGGCTAGTATCGCACTCAAATAAAAAAACTTTTTCATCATATCGTTATTTTTGTTACACAATCAATTTATTAGAATCCTGTTTGTAATACTGTATTAGAGTATTACAAGATTGATATTTTATATTCAAAAAAACATCTATTTTATTACTTGAAGAATATCCAATGATACGCTTATTTGATTCTTCTGGAATTCTAAAATTCAGAAAGGGACTTTGTGAATGCGAATATAGTGAAATGAAAATAACAACGAGCATCAGCAGAGTTTTCTTCATGTGTTTAAGTATTTTTGTTTGTTATCGTTTTCTCTATAAACAATGTTTGTATTTCCGCTATAAAGTTAACGCAAAACATTGATAACGCCAAAATAAAAGGGTAATAAAGTTAACAAAATAGATTTTTACTCTAAATTAAATAAGAAAATGAAGATAATGCTAGAAACCTGTTCAAAGATAGTTCAAAGAATTGCCCTTTTTATTTGCCCCCAAACGGGGATAATTACACTTATCCTATATATAATAAAAAAAGCCAATACTAATTGTACTGGCTTTATTTTGTGAATCTTGACTTGATTTTCTTCGTCGGGGTAGCGGGATTCGAACCCACGACCCCCTGCTCCCAAAGCAGAATGATAAAGAAAGCTATTTAGTTACAAATCAATTAAATGCAATGATGCAAGCTAACCATTTCAAAGATAGTTCAAAGAACGCTATTTTGAGGGCCTTATTTTAGCCCTTTCTAACTCATAATTCAAGAGAGCAATTTCTTGCTTTTGAGCACTATTTTCTCGCAGTACTTTCCGGAGTTGTTGCTGAAGAGAAGCGATTAATTTGTCTTTTTCTTCCATACATTTATATTTTAAAAGAAAACATAATGCGTAATTATAACAGAAAACAACACATCAGAGATTGCTACTTTTCAATAGCATTATCTATACTTTCCATATTAATGGGAATTGTTTCTATAATCATATCCATAATAGTTATTTGCAAATAGCAATTATCGAAACAATTAAAGAAGCAAAAGCTATAACTACGGCAAGAATACTAAACCTCTTAGCGGTACGGTCGATTTTTCTCTCGCGTTCCAATCCCAGGAAAGCCCCTTGACTAGCGAAATCGCTTCCATAAGCATTTAGTGAATATGAATGCCATGTTTCATTTGATAGTTCGCCATATAGGCTTCCATATTCCTTCAATATCTCATTGACCTGCGCCATGAGTTGCCAATCAGCTTCAAGGTTCAATTTTGCAAATTCAATCTTTCCATTATTCTTGTACGTTTCAAGAATGATGGAATTCGCTATTTCTTGTGGTTTATTCATACCTTATCTTAGAACGCTGGGGATTAACTATATTCAATTTACAATAGATATATCTTTGGGTCTTCATATTTACCAAAGTCAGGAGCTGGCTTATCTATCTTTTTGAAAAGACGAGTATATTTATCTTTTAGCTTTTTATATCCATTGAGCCAGTCTTCATAAGATTCAGAGGATTTAGAAAGTAGAGCTACCTCCTGTAGAAAAGCTTCGTTTGCCAACTTTTCTGTTTCTTCCAAATCGCCTTTTATATAAGAGATACAAGCATTGGAAAGAAAGTCTTTATTATCTATTTTCTTCCAAATACGTTTAACGTTATTAGTCATTCCCCAAACTTTAAAGAAAAGGATAATCTGCAGTATTCCAAATGCGATTATCACTATACCTGTGAATTGCATTAATCCTTCCATGATTTACTGTTTTGTTTTTGGTAAGCGATTATGAAACAAATAAGAATTAATGCCCATGCTATAATACCAATAATGGTTTGGATATAGTATGTCGGATGCAAATAATCGGACCCCTCAATTATTACCAATTGGACAAATGAATAAAGGTTGCATAATAGAATTAGTCCTGATCCTATACTACCTAATAAAAAAGCTGTTTTCATAAATATTATTTTTTAGTTACACAATCATTTTGGTTCTCTTTTTCTTCTGTCTTATCTTCTTCTTTTATATTTTTCTTTTTCTTTTTTACGAAAATAGAAACTAACATTGTTGATGCTAAGACGGCTGCCATTGGTAATAATAATGAAAAAAGATTAGTGGGTATAAAACGCTCTTGATTTTTGTCGTAAAGAACGAATGCTAAAGTTGCTATAGCGGCTATAACAGACAGTATGAGGCTCATTTCTGTTACTTTAGTATCTTTTCCTTCATATGATATTATAGTCTTGGGGGTGTCTCTAGTTAAATCTATGTTTTTTTTATCTGCTTGGTTGACTATTTTGTTGACAATATTGCAATATTCAAGTTTACGATCAGCATCTAAAAAAGCATTATCTAAAACTTCTTTTATTAAATCTTCTACAAGTCGTTGGGTTGTGTATAAATTAGTGGTATTAACCATATATTTACGGCTTGTTGATAATATTAGAGACTCGATAATTGCTTGTACTGGTATTTTTTGACTAACAATAAGAGGACGGATAGCATATAAAATTTCGTTATTAGCAGTTTTTACTCGTTGTAGGTATTCTTTCTTTTCTCTTTTTGTAAAAAAGAAATTAGTGACCCAGAATACAATAAAGCCGCTTACTATTCCACCGCCTATACCTATGGTCCAAGCATTTGAAATAAAATTTATAAAAGTATTCATAAATGAGTGTTGTAAAATGATTAAAATATTTGCTAATTTTTTATTTCATCTAATACTCAAGTTTTTCGTAAGTTCCTGATTCCTCTCCACTTTCAATTTTGAGCTTATTATTTGATATTTTACAATCTAAATAATATGAAGACTTGTCTTTAGGAAATACATCATAGATATAAATCTTATTATCTTCAATCTTGTATTTGAAAGTTTGGAAAGAAATAGGGTCTGCATTGCTATAAATACCAAAAGAGCCTTTATCATCGTCTCCGAAATTTAAAAACTTGTGCGAACCTTTAATGCCTGTCGACCAATTACCCACTATATTATTTTCGTTAAGTTCAATCCAATTATCATCGTCTTTACTACAGCTAGTTAAGACAAGAATAGCAAAAAGTGTGAATAAAATGTTTTTCATAATAGTTGTTGTTTTATAAATTGTTTTGTTTATTATATTCTTCTAGTTTACTTTTCCATTCATTCAATACAGTTGTTTTTATGTTAAACCATTTATTTTCATCTAATAAATATTCTGCAAGATATTCAGCAGAAGTTTCACTGTCCATAACAGGATTATATTGTTTAAGCTGCCACCATGTCAGTTTGGTATAACCGGATGCTGGCGGCGTAGTTGTATTCTCCTGAAGTGAAACGCGATTTTTCAAAATGCGGTTTTTATTCCATTGTTCAACTAATCCTTTTTCGACTTTAAATTTATATTGGCCCTTCAGTATAGCATCGTTGTATTTCAAAGCTATTTTAGTATCCATATATGGAAAGTAAATTCGAATATCAGCGGCGGAAAGTTCTTGAGTAGAGGAATTGTTATTTGAGTCTGACAAATTACTACCTTTCAATAGCATTATCAGCCCTATTATAACTATTCCTATTATTATGAAGAACCACATTTACTTATTCATTAATACATTAATTAATCGTTCCTTTTCCTCGAGAAGCTTATCCTTGCCTTCGATAACAGCTTTTAAATGCTTTATTTCTATCATAGCATCCTCAAGTCTATCTTGACATTCATTAGTTGATATATTACCATTATTATCTCTTCCAACCAGAATGTTTTTTGTTCCATTTTGCATTACACCAGTTGTAATATCTTCAAAAAAAGCTGTAGGTGAAATATTTAGAACAGATGAAATTTGTATAAGTAGTTCTGTATCAATATTCTCTTTTTCAAATATTGAATAAGTATATGGTCTGCTTTTGTTTATCAACTTGGCAAAGTCTGTTACACTTATATTTCTTTTAGAGACTTCTTCTTTAATTTTGTTACCTATATGCATACGATTATTATTAAATTATCTTAATTGATTACATAATTTGTCTTGTTTTAGATTACAGTGTAATGTTTTTGATTACATTTGCACTATAAAGTTAACGCAAAACATTGATAACGCCAAAATAAAAGGGCAGCAAAGTTAACAAAATAGATTATTTACTCTAAATCAAATAAGGAAATGAAGACAATTTTAGAAGTTTCACTACAAGAAGCAAGTAAAGCACAGGTTGCCATTAATGACAGTCTGCTACAGACAGAGCTGACCCAAACCAGCACTAACATCTGGGAACTCCCAACTTATGACATGAACGATAGATACGAGTGCGACGGTGACGAAGAACTGAAAGATGAAATTCGTGAACTCTTTACAGTTTGCGGTATTTCGGAAGATGAATATTCATTTAGTGATATAAAAACGGAGGAATAAGCTATGAAACGTAAAATCTACACCGTAAGCAGAGAGAGAGCTATCCAAATCGCTGCTAACTATAATTGTGTAAATATTGAGATTGCCAGGAACTATACCAATAGCGAACTCAAGGAAGTTCTCCGGATGCTAAAACTTAAAGCTGATTTTTAACCCTAAAAAACAAGATCGTAATGAAGAATCTAAATGAAGTAATGCGCATCCTAGGCGGAAGCAAACGTTTCGATTTCGAATGTAATGAAAATGGCTATTCCTGTATTCTAGTAGTTTCAAGCTACCACTCCGGTGAAGAAGTAAGGCTCGATCTTTCTAAACTTGATAACGAAATGCTTGAAGCCTTACAAGTAGAAGATAACGATAATGAAGAAATGGAAGGGTAAGCTATGAAAGTAAGAATAAAGAATGTAACCGGCTCGACTGGTAATGAGTGGCTTCTGTGGGAGCTTAAAAAGGAAGCAGGAGTAAAGGAAGGTGATATAGTTGAGGGTAAATACAATCCAAACAACAAAGCAGTAGACTTTACTAAAGGTACAGCAGAATGTGTCGCTTGGCTCGGAGAAACTTGCGAAGAAGTCAAAGACTAAAATCATAAAGCATGCTGGCTTAGTTTTCGATGCAAACCCTTTGAGAATGTGCCTTTCGGTAACGGAGAATCTGAAAGAGGTTATGAGGTAGAATGAACATTTAATCATCCGCATAACAGCGATACGTTATCCTTGGCGGGCTTGGCCGCCTTCCAGGGAACTAATTACTATAATAAAATAATGTATATGGAAAATCAACTAGAAACAATCAAAGCAAATCTGCCTTACGGATACGAAAAGCAGATAGCGAAAGAAGTCGGATGTTCACAGGGTACAGTGCACAATATCCTTAATAATAAGCCTGCTTCTGCTCGATCAACCTACAAAGCAAAAGTATTGAATGTCGCTGTAAGAATGGCTAATGAAGCCCTCGAAGCTACAAAAGGAGTTTCCAGAGCAGCGGCCGAATTAGAGATTTTGCATCATGGATCTGCAAGCTGATTCTACTTTAACCAAGCGGGAGAATCAAATAGCGGGATTGGCTGCCTGTGGACTGGCAAAGAAGGAAATTGCCGACAGGCTAGGTACTGCCTACGGAACGGTAAATGTCCAGTTGGATAAAGCCTATAAAAAGACAGGAACCAGCAAATTAAACGAACTTGGTACTTGGTGGATAAATAGAGTGTTCACTCTAAATATTGACTTCAAGCAATTGCAGAAATCATTAATCGCTCTTTCATTTCTTGGAATTATTGCCTTTCAGATTGCATTTGATTGCAACAATGATATTAACCGGAGCAGAAGGGCAAGAATAAGAAGAAATAGGATTGAAGAAGTATATGAACTCTAAAATCAATAATAATCAGGCAGCATAGCATAGAGGTGCAAATGTGTTTCAGTAATTAAAATCAGCTCAACACCATTCAAAAGTAACAAGAAACAGCCTATTATAGAGATTATGGAAAATTGCTTCGAAATGATGGTAGCCCGATGTATTAAAATTGGGACTGTTCAAACGCTAACGATGCTGGGCCTACTCCCCGAAGTAGTAACAATATCACAGGCGGAAGATATTTACGGAAAACGCCTTATAACTGAATGGCGCGAAAAAGCTTGGATTAAATTCTATCCGGCAAATAATAAGGAAAGAGGAAAATATTATGTGAAACGTTCGGAGTTGGAAACAGCTAGTGCAATGATGGATTTACATAATAAGGTTCCGGATAACATCATCAAACAATTAATGCAAATAGCTGTATGACACAAGTCAAACAAACATCTTCATTATTAAAGGAATTACAGGATAAGATAGGAAAGCAGTTAGATGAAAGAGAAAGTGCAATTAAAAATTACACTCCTTCTCTCGTCGAATGTAGTTCAAAAAAAGATATTAGAAAAGAACCTACGGCTGAAGATATACTCCTAATGGAAGAGTATAGGCGTGGAGTATATCAAGGAGATTAAATCATTAATATTTAAATAATTATGAGTAATAGTATTCAAATCAAAGTGGAGGAGCTTAACGCACTTCCAGCAACGAAAATTGTCGAAAATGAGAAAGTTGAACAGAAGTTTGTCGGCATGTATAACGCTATTTGGGGCACAGAAATGGGTGAACAGATTTATAACCGTGAGAAGTTTCATTTCAATAAATTATTGACTGAAACGCCAGCTTTACAGGAATGTACAAAACTGTCCCTCTTTGGTTGTTTTCTTGATATGGCGGTGAATGGTCTTTCACTTGACCAATCAGGCAGGCCACAGTGTTATTTAATTCCCCGTAACGTTAAGGTAAAGACTCCTAGCGGTGATATGTTGGAAAAGCGAGCAGGACTTACTGTTTCTGCCTACGGTGAAGTATATATGCGCCAACGTGCCGGACAGGTCCGCTATGTAGATAACCCTGTAGTAGTATTTGAAGGCGACAAATTTCGCCCTATTATCGGAGTAAATGGTGCTAAATCTATAGAGTACGAAGGAGCTTTCCCAAGAAAATCAGATAAGCCGGTTGCCGTATTTATCCGCATTGTACGCAATGATGGGTCAGTTGATTATTCCTGGATGATGGAATCTGATTGGAAGCGTTTATCAACCTTTTCTGCGAAGCAAAACAAGGGAACTGCAAACTCCCTGTATACCTCTAACGGTGGATTTATTGATACCGGATTCCTTGAAAACAAAATGATTAAACATGCTTTCGATGCATACCCAAAAGTACGAACGGGCAATTATACATCTATGGAGACACAACAGGAGGAACCTGTTATTGATTACGGGCTTGTAGATGAAGAAAAGGTAAATGAGCCTATTCAATCCGCACCCTCTGCAGATGATACCAAAATTCCTTTCGGAGAGGAAAAGCAACTAGAAGCCCCGGAACCTGTGCAAGTAACAGTATCCGAGGATGATGAAAACGGAGGCTTCTAAGTATTTATTAACCAATTTAAGAAAATAATTATGGCAACAGAATTAATCAAAATAGACGAAGTAAAGAGCATTCTTTCATCTTTTCCTGATACCATTGGTAAGAATTCCAATTCAGTCAAGAAATGCAATGAAGCGGGGCAGGCTCTTCTTGATACAATCGAAGGAGAAGGCATGAATGAAACAATAGATCAGGCAGCAGCTGACTATCTGAAAAAAGTAAATGTCACTCTAAAGAATATGGATGAACGACGTAAACCTATTACGCAGATATTTGATAAAGTGCGTTCTTTCTTTACTTCACAAGAAAAAGAGATTGATCCTAAGGATTCTACTACAATCCCCGGCAAGCTTGTAGTAAAACGCAATGAGTATGCTAAGTATAAGTATGAAGAAGAGCAGAGGAGAAAGAAGGAAGCAGAGCAGAGAGCTAGAATTGAGACAGAGAAAGCAAGCTATCAACAGACAATAGAGAATAGCCTTCTTTCTTATTTCAGCCAGTATCTTTCAAGTAAAGTCTCTGAATTACAGGCTATCTTCTCTAATTTGACACATGAGAACTTCGATCGCGAAGTTATAGGAATTACAGTCTTTCAAACCGATTATCCTAAATCTCATTTTGATAAATTTAGTGCGGATTCAGCGACTTACTATATCAGTCAAGAAACAAAAAAGGAGATTCGTCGAAATATTCTACAGGGTAGATATGAGCAATTGGCCCAGCAATATAAGGCTAAAATCTTAAACGTTAAGCAAGACCTTATTGACCGTATTCCTTCTAAACGCAATGAGTTGGCAGAACTGGAACAGCTTCGTTTGGCAAATGCGGAAGCGGCAGTAAAAGCGGAAGAATTACGCAAGCAGCGTGAAATTGAAGCAACTTCTAAAAGAATGGAAGAGATAAAGAGAGAGGAAGAAGTAGCAAAACAAGAGGCTGCATTAAAGGCTCAACAAAGTTCCATCGGTAGTCTTTTTGCTGGTGCTGCTGCATCTGTTGCATCTCCGCCAACAAACGCTAAGGTGAAAGAAAAGATTGTTGTACTTCATCAACAAGGTTACTTGGAAATATTTCAGATGTGGTGGATAGGTGAAGGGCAGGCTCTTCCTATTGAAGAACTGGAGAAGATCTTTAAAAAGATGACTGTATACTGTGAGAAGAAAGCAAACAGTAAAGACCAGGCACATATTGAATCACAATTCATCCGTTACGAAGCAGATGTAAAAGCTAAATAATTATGTCAAATCCTGATTCATATTACTCACGTACAGAGGTCAGCAATTCAGATCTGACAGAACTCAAAAACTATCTTTATCCCCGTGCTCAATACGGGGATAAAGAGAAAGCTTTCAAATTCGGTACGCTTGTAGATGCTCTTATCACAGAGAATGACCGTGTTCGGTATGACAAGCTGATGGTAGATGATTATGTATATACACAAGAAGAGTTTGAATTAGGCATTGAGATGCGTAGAGCTCTCCGAAAGGAAGCGGAGAAAGACCAGTTTTTAGCTGTTGTATTGGCACAGTCTGACACACAAAGGTTTATGGTTAATAGGCAGCAGGAGTTCTATTACGGGAACTTTGCTTATCACCTTGATACGCGGTGTAAGTGGGACTGGTGGCTATCTGCTTTCAACTTTGGAGGTGATTTAAAAACGACTTTTGCGGAATCCCAAGCGCAGTTCGATGAAGCTATTGATTTTTTCGATTGGGATCGTTCCCGTGCCTGGTATATGGATATTGCAGGAAGTGAACAGGATTTCATTTATGCAATCTCAAAAAAGAATTGCAAAATATTCAAGCATTTTATCACCGATCGTAGCCATCCTTCATATATCAGAGGAAAAGAGAAATACGAGGACCTTGCTTTCAAATGGTGGCAATTGATGGTCTGATTATATTTTATCATAAAAATAATATGAATTTACTTATTACATCAAAAGAACAGATATTGGCTGAATTAACCAATATAGATTCATTTCTCAATATTACTATGAGTGAAGATGCGGCAGAAGCTGTACAACGTGGCAATGACTTAGCTGTATATGTTGCCCGCTCCGGCAAACTGCTTGCAGACTCGAAATACTGGCTTAATGAGACAATGAAGTCCGAGGTTATGCAAACGCTCGTTGATACAGCTAAAAATGCGAAAGCGACAGCAACAGCGATAAATGCCCTAATCAGTTCTTTATGTCGGGAGGAACGATACCTCGTTGATTGGTGCGAACGTTGTAACCGGACGGCAACACATCAATTATCATGGTGCGTAACTGTGATAAGTAAAGCAAAAGAGGAAATGAAAATGGCCAGTATGTATAACAATAAAAAGTAATCATTATGAGAACCCTGAAAAAAATCACAATCGGACTGGCCGTTATCGGCCTGTTTACAGCATTATCTTTCTCTCAAAGAGAAGATGCAACATCAAGAGAAATAACTACGGCTGCCGTCATGGGAGTTGTATCAACGTTTAGTATTATCACTTTATCAACTAAAGAAGATTATGGAACAAGTAAAAAATGAGATCAAAAAGGCAGTCGTTAAGAAAGATCGGCTGAATGTAGTGTACAATGAGCGTTTTTCTGAATCAAACTACACAAATGTAATAAACAAGAGCTGTGATCAGATTATTCACAGTGATTTAAGAGAAGCGTTTAGCCGTCTTAAATTGCATCTTGTCGTATTGTGTGAGCAGCCGGAAGCATCTAAAATCGATAAGGATAGTTTTACTTCTCCTGGCTATGTAGAAACCTTAGAAAACTATATTATTACAGGTTATGCGAATGACAGTGTCGATGGGGTTTCCGGAATAACTATCATGGGATCCAAACTTCTTCAGTCCGGCAAAGTCGTTGACTTGAAAATCTTCGTTCCTCTCCTTGACGCAGATTACCCTTACTATGAAGAATTGAGTATTGATGCTGCTGCATGTGATGCTGAAGTAGAAAGTTACCTGTTTGAAGAGAAATGGGGAATCAGACAAGAACGTCTCGATTTCGAAACCGATGAACCGGAAGAAGCTATCGTAATGGAAGAAGAAAAGCCGAAGAAGAGAGGGCGAAAAAAACAGATAGATGCTCCTGCACCTCTTGACGCGACCGCATAACTTACAATCACTATAGGGGGGGAGATTATCCCCCTATAAAATACTCTAAATCATGAATATTGAATTAAAAGGAGATAACTTTGAATTATCATTCAAGTATAGAACTTCCATTGTAGATAGGGTCCGACAAATTCCAGGAAGACGTTTTGACGGTGCTAAAAAAGTTTGGATAGTTCCAACTCGGAGTAGGGTTGACCTTGAAAGAATGATTTATCAAATACGACAGTTTGAGAATATAAATTGGATAAACGGTACAGAAAAAAAGGAAGAAGATATTGCTTATGATATTCCGGAATTGCCGGATTTAACCGTTCCGCACAATTTGAAAATCCAGCCTTATCCTTATCAGCTTAAAGGCATTGCTCGAGGACTAGAACTAAAACGGTTTATGAATTGTGATGAACCGGGACTCGGTAAGACATTGCAGAGTATAGCAACAATTAACCTCGCAGACGCTTTTCCTTGTCTTGTTGTATGCCCTTCATCATTAAAAATCAACTGGCAACGTGAATGGGAAAAATTTACGGATAAAAAGGCGATGATCCTAACTGATAAGGTACGTGATACATGGACTTTTTTCTTTCAGACAGGAATGCATCAGGTATTTATTGTTAACTATGAATCATTAAAGAAGTACTTTGTACAACGTATAAAGAAAGCTGAAGGTTGGACGCTGCGAGATGTGGAATTTAGAAACTCAATCAATTTATTCAAGTCTGTTATCATTGATGAAAGCCATCGTTGCAAATCTGCATCAACCCAGCAGGCTAAGTTTTGCAAAGGTATTTGTACCGGCAAAGAATGGGTTATTGAATTGACGGGAACACCAGTGGTAAACCGGCCTAAAGATTTGATTCCGCAGTTGGCTATTTTAGACCGAATGAACGATTTCGGTGGATATAAACCATTTGTTGATAGATACTGTTCCGGACAGAGAGAAGCATCAAATTTGAGAGAATTGAATTTTAACCTATGGAAGTACTGTATGTTTCGTCGTGAAAAGTCACTTGTCCTCACAGATCTTCCCGATAAAATACGGCAGGTGAATACTTGCGAAATTACAAACCGCAAAGAGTATATGGATGCAGAACGCGACCTTATTATGTATCTCCAGAAATACAAGGACGCTGACGACGATAAGATAGCTAAGGCAATGCGCGGCGAAGTGATGGTACGTATCAATATTCTACGGCAGATCTCCGCTCGCGGCAAAGTGCGTGATGTTATTGAATTTGTGAAAGACTTCCGGGAGAATGGGAAGAAGATAATTCTCTTTTGTTCTCTTCATGAAGTAGTAGACCAGCTGAAACATTACTTTCCTACCGCCGTATCGGTTACTGGCAGAGATTCACAGGACGAGAAGCAAAGAGCCGTAGACGCCTTTCAGAACAATCCTAAAGCGGATATTATCATTTGCTCCATAAAGGCTGCCGGGGTCGGTTTAACGCTTACTGCGTCGAGCAATGTCGCCTTTGTTGAGTTTCCTTGGACGTATGCTGACTGCTGTCAATGTGAGGATCGGGCACACCGTATCGGGCAAAAGGATTCTGTTACCTGCTACTATTTCCTTGGCCGTCGAACAATAGATGAAAAAGTTTATCGGATCATTCAGGAGAAGAAGAATATAGCTAATGCTGTAACTGGTTCTACCGAGGATATTGAAGAAAATATTGTCGATATGGTTGCACGTATCTTTGATATAGATTACGACGAAGAAGATATAAATCGAATAGAGTGTAAGATATGAAAGAAGTAGAACTATATAATGACCATTTTCAAAATTACAAAGTGTATGGAATCCCCAAAGCGCAGCTAATCATAGCTGATGTTCCCTACAATCTAGGAAATAATGCCTATGCCTCTAACCCTTCATGGTATATCGACGGAGATAATTCTAATGGAGAAAGCGATAAGGCAGGCAAACAATTCTTTGATACCGATAAAGACTTTCGACCTGCCGAGTTCATGCACTTTTGTTCCCAAATGCTTGTAAAGGAACCCAAGGAAAAAGGCAAAGCACCTTGCATGATAATCTTTTGTGAGTTTGAAGATCAATTCCGGTACATTGAACTAGGTAAAAGGTATGGTCTGAATAAATACATTAATCTTGTATTCAGAAAAGATTTTTCCGCACAAGTATTGAAAGCCAATATGAAGATAGTCGGTAACTGTGAATATGGATTATTGCTTTATCGTGATAAGCTTCCAAAGTTTAACAACGATGGGCGGATGATATTCAATTGCTTCGATTGGGTACGGGATAATGAAACGACTAAAGTTCATAATACCCAAAAGCCGGTTCCACTTCTTCGCAGGCTAATAGAAATCTTTACCGATAAAGGCGATGTTGTAATTGATCCATGTGCCGGCAGTGGTTCCACCTTATTAGCTGCCGCCCAGTTAGGACGCAGAGCATACGGATTTGAGATTAAAAAAAAGTTCTTTGCTGATGCGAATAAATTTGTATTGTCGCAAGTGCAACAAGTACTATTTTAATAATTCAAACCTTGCAAGTTCTTGAAGAATTATCAAGGACTTGCGTAAAACAAATACAGTAATGAATATAAAGAGATTGATAAACGAAGTCGGAAGCTCGTACATCTCATATAGGCAATATTGCGATAAAGTAGCGATAGAAGCTCAAAAGTATATAGATTGGGACAACGATATAGGTTGTGAATACTTCCCTTCTGATGGCGTTTGTCTTACAACGACAGATGCATATGTTTGTCCGGCTACTGCTTTCTTTGGAGTAATCAAAGAGAAGGGAAAGATTTCTCAATCGGAGTTTAAAAGTATTTGTGTATAACTAATAACGAAAATAGAAAGGAACATTATGGAAAATGAAGAATATCTCTGTATTAATTGTGCTAAAAAGATAGAATGTTATGGACCTGACATCAAATTAGAAGAACCTGATTTATGTATTCCTATAAGCTGTATAGATTATCAAGATATAGAAGAAAAATTTAATTCATAACTAAATAAGAAAGGAGCTAATATGCGTGAAGATATAATGTACATGATAACCTACCCAGATGGTACACTTGTGATGAATACTCAAAAATATTACCGAAGAGATTGCGTTAGGTACTGGCTGGACGGAATTAATTTGACATGGAAACAGGTGTATAAGAAAGGCTTTCGCTGTAAAAAAGTGAAAGTGACATTTGAAATAATTGATTAATAACAAATCAGAAATGAATAAGAATATAGTCGTAAAGAAGGAAAAGCCTTTTTGTCAATTAAAGAAGCTTCCTGGGGTAAAGAAGTACAAGGTTGATGCATATTGGATTAACGATACTAGTGATATAGAACCGACACTAGAATTGGGGTATGCGTGTACTTCTTCCGGAAATAACGGAGCCATAAACGTTTGGAAGGATGATACAGGAATGATTCGTGGTGAATTAATGCGACACTTAATAGTTGTTGAAAAAAGAACGTTTGTCAGCTATGCAGAAGTGGAAAAATGCGTTAGTGATTGGCTTGAAAGAATTAACTAATAACTGAAAAAATGAAAACTTATGTAATCACACTCTCACAGTTTTTCCCGGTAGGACATAGTCAATCAGGGAATGAGACGAATTTCAAATATGAGTTTCTTTTGGGGCAATGCTGCCCTGATTGTGAAGTGGAACAGGATTTATCGGGGGAAGAAATTTCCCGATGCAACAGTTGTATAAGAGCCTGTTTACGTCCGAAACTTCACACCATACGAGCCAATTACCCAATGTGGGAGAAGCGTATTAAAGAGGTTCAAGCCGGGCTAGCTGTTCTTTCCGTCCGGCAGTGGATTGGAAAGCCTTACCGCAGCCCACAGATTGAAGTTGTAAAGCTGACATCGGAGAATGGCATAGGGATACAGAAATTAGCGTTTTGCGGAGCGTTGTCACATTTCAAAATTGAAAATGGTATAAACATACCACTAACAGAGGAACTTGCCAATAATGACGGACTATCGCCTGAAAATTGGATTGAATGGTTTAATGGCTATGATCTGAATCAACCTATGGCAATTATTCATTTTACAAAATTCAGATATTGATAACAAAGGAAAAGATATGAATAAGATAGCATTGGAGATTACTTCCGAAGGATGGGAGATTACTGTAATTATTGACGGTAAAGAGTATAAAGAGAAGTATGTTGCAACTGCAACTGGAGCAAAAAGTATTGAAGGCGATTTTGAAAGCGAAGATGATATACCGGAAGAAGTATATGATGCTTTAAATTCCACTTTCCCGTTTGAGTGTATGCAGGCATTATATTCTATTGAGGATTAACTATTACCAAAAAATAATGTATAATTGAATGAAACGTCCACAGAGTAATGGGTTATTTGAAATTACAGGAAGTCAAGAGAAAGAACGAGGTTTCTGCTGCATGAAGCTGATAACTTTTCTTTCCGCTAATAATGTAACAGACTGGGATGAATGGCATGGAGCGCATCTTTCTGCAATGTCAGGGAGATGCCCCTACGCTTCGCAGTGCCCGATTCATGAGAGAACGATAGCAGTAGTAGGTAGAAGACCAATACAATTTAGCTTATTTTGAATAATGTCTAAAGAAAAGTGTATTTTGTGTGGAAAAGAAACGGTATCGGTTATTAAGATCGGTACCGGCTTCATGTGTTATAATTGCTATGCAGATCAGCGTAATCCTCCGCGTTCTAAAGAAGTACATAATAACGAGGAAGCTCGCATACAAACAGAGTTCTTCAAACTTATTCCTCTATACTTTCCAAATATACCTGATAAACTCATATTCGCGGTCCCAAACGGTGGAAGCCGTCATATACGAGAAGCTGCTAATCTCAAACGGCAAGGAGTAAAGCCTGGAATTTCTGATGTGATCGTATTAATTCCCAAAAAGGGTTTTGCTTCTCTCTGCATAGAGTTTAAAACGAGGGTAGGGAAACAGTCAGAAGAACAGAAAGAGTTTCAAAAACAAGCGGAATCATGCCGTAATAAGTATGTGGTAGTCCGAAGTGCATCACAGGCAATCGAAGAATTACGAAAATATTTTTCTTAATAGAATTGAAATTTGTAATACTGAAATTCCACAGATTGAAATAGCTTTTATGTGATAGGGGAGAGGGCATCTATTTTTTTCTATCTTTGCTCTAAAATTCCAAGTATGTCATTTGAAGAAGCGGTATCATTAGTTGATAGGATAAAAGAGCACGTTATCGGTGTACCTGTAAAAGGCCGCTTGATTGAATCTTTGTTCATTGGACCCACAAACTGGAATGAAATGCATGTTTTTATGAATATCTGTCTTCAAAAAGGGGAAGATGAAGCTATTGACGAGTTTATAGGAAAAAGTTTCTCTGTGTATGGTAGGTCTGTAACCTATATTAATCCGGATCTTCCTCGGTGGGATGTTACGATACTCGATGATTGGGAGAAGATGATATATAATTAAAGCAATATCATTTTACTACTAATATCAATTAGTTTTATCTTTAAGACTGGTTAATGTTCATTTTTTTATTACTTTTGCAAAAAAACAAACAAATGCACACACCTAACTCTATTTCCTGCATACTCAAAAGTAATCTAAGAATACCTGATACTATTAACAATCAAATAGAATTAAAAGGACGATACAAAAAGAATGGTACTAAGGATTATAATGGATTTTACTTCGATACCTTAATTGATGAGAATACTGAAGAATCTATAGTAATAAAAGTCAGTAAAGACATTAGAGATCAGCTTGAAAATGACTATATTTATTCGTTCACTGGAGTGCTTGTTATATCGAATAAAAAAGACTGCTTATTCCATTGCTATTTAAGTGTAACAGACACAACTGCTAAGCTGGAAAGAAGAATATCCACAAAAGAGGAACAAATACTTAAATTGTTGGAAAAGAAAAGTGGAAAGAAAACATCCAATATATCAATTGAATTAGAAGATATTTTATTGAAAGATATAAAGCCAAAAATATGTCTGCTATTTCCTCAAAGAACAGAAGTCAGAACAGAATTTTGGGACGCATTAGGTTCAGGAATAAGCATGTATGACTGTCATGAGGTTCAATGTAATTTTGGTAATGTGCAAGAATTTACGCATTCTATAAATAGTCTAGATTCCCAAAAGTATGATGCAATTTTCATTTTAAGAGGAGGCGGTGAAGGACTGGATTTCTTCAGTAATTGTGAAGTCATCAACTCTATATTAGAATGTAATACTCCCATATTTTCAGGAGTGGGGCATGGAGATTCAAACATTCTATTGAGATCATTCGTTAGTGAATACAAAAACAATCCAACTGACACAGGATACCACCTTGCTAAATTAGCCAAAGGTACTAGAAAGCGGATAGAGGGCCAATTAGAGTCCAACAAAAATCATCATAATATGATCAAAAACAAAGATGCCATTATTGAATCGCAAAAAGCACAAATAGATGAACTCAAGAAAAACAAAATGATTTATATTTTAGCAACAGCAGCAACAGTTGCCATTATATTGTATATGCTTATAGGGTAATACTGCGATTTATAGATCATCCTCATCACCGGAATTCAAGTTCAGGTCTAACTAGTCAAAGGGGAATAGACATAGGTAGCTTATATTCGGCTACCTCTCTCTAATACATAATACTATTTTAATAGAGATATTATCTCATTAGGAGTATGAATTACATGGTCAGCATCTGATCTTAACAATGACTCTTCATTAGCACTTCCCCATAAACAAGCTACGCTTTCAATTCCTGCTCCATTTGAAGCTATCACATCACTAACCTCATCTCCAAAAGAAATAACATCTTCCGCACTTAAACCTAATTGAGTCAATGCTAAATTCATTCCTTCCGAGTTTGGCTTTTGTAATTTAACATCATGATAAGCAACAACTGTATCAAAAGGTATATTGAAGTGATTTAACACTTTCCTTACATAAGTAGAAGGAGCTTTACTCACAATTCCAACTTTTAAATCATTATCTCTTATAAATTCAAATACTTTGTCATAAGTTTCATATAATACAAATTTAGGAATCAGTGAATAAACCATATTCCAATTGCGAGCACTTCTATACGACTTAGCAATATTTGAGTCTACTAAAGTTTGATCAAGATCAAAAATAATACCTTTCTTCATAAATATACATATTAGAATAATAGTTGTGATTCATAATCATGTTTATACTGAAGCTGGTTTCCTGACTGTAAGAATTCGTATAATATATTCGCTTCACGTAATTGAAGAGCTCCTTTTCTGATTAAATAACTATTTCCACAAACATTCTCCATTTCATTCACACGTTGATCTTTATAAAAGACCGCTGCTAAAATTTTATTATTATCAATGGTCGTTTGGACAGCGTGCATTGTGCCACCCTTTATCCCTGTTTGAATTACAATTGTAGCAATAGCTAACCCGGCTTGTAACCTATCTCTTTCTACGAAGTTCGTTTTAAAAGCAGGAGAGCCATAAAAATACTCGGATAGTAGTACTCCACCTTTTTCTACTATTTCTATAGCAATGCTTTCATGTGCCTTTGGAGAAATAGTATGAAGACCATGAGCTAATATAGCTGTAGTTGTTCCATTTTTTACAGATAAGGCAGCTTTATGAGCAATAGTATCACATCCTAATGCTAAGCCACTAACAATATTAAATCCTTTCTCTGCAAAATATTCTCCATAATATTGCCCTGCTTCTTCTCCTTCTATGGTAGGGTGTCTTGTCCCAATTATTGCAATTGATTTCTTATTATTAATACTATTAATATCACCTTTATAATTAAGTATTATTGGAGCTACATCTTTAAATCTATTATTAGTATATGATTTCAGCTCTTTAAGTTGTATCGGAAACAAATTATCATATTGAGAAATGATATGTACGCCGTTATTCAAAGATTTATCTAAAACTCTTTGAGCTTCATCAATAGCTTTCTGAAAAAGATCTGGAGTCAACTCTTTATTTAATCTTATATAATGAGTTTTTATGCACTCCCGTACATATAATACAATGTCATTATCAGAAAATAAGTTACGTTCTATCATGGCTTTAGCTACCAACTCCACTGTCTTAGGACCAAAACCTGGTAAATGTTTTAGTTTAATAATTAATTCTGTTTCTTTAGATATACTCATATCAGTTATAAATTTTCGTTAGCATGTTCATCATGACTCGTTCTTGCAATACAAAATAAATAAAAAATTGCTTTAGGCCACACCTTCTTTAATGTTTTTATCATTTCGGCAACAGTGGTACATGTCGTTGTTATATCATCAACGATTAAGATTTTTTTTTCGTTTAAGTTATAAGTACGATCATTTACTTGAAATACATCATTTATTTCAACCTGTCTTTCAGCTAATGACAAAAAGTGCATAGGCGTAGTTTCTTTTTTTTTGTGAAGTAACTGTGGTAGATACTTAGCTCCTGTTGCATTAGCAATTGCTACAGCCAAGCTTCTTATTGGCACATCCTTTTGTGGTATTGTCTCTTTATGCCCCATCATCCTTATAACATAATCAAAATGTAATCCCTCAATATTTAAGGCATTAACACATTCATTTATTATATCTTGATCTACCTTTTGTTTACATGCAGAGACCTTTTTGCTCCAATCTGTCAAATCTTGGTTTTTAGGTATATAATATACAATATGATATGCATCTTCCAATCCTGCATTTGTATATTGAGGATCATATAATAAACTTTTTAATTCCATAATTCAATTAATCACTAATAGTTTTAGCTAAAAAAATTCCAATAACATTTTGAGCTCCTGTTTCGATAAGTCTATCAGCAACCTGCTTAAAAGAAGAACCAGTAGTATAAACATCATCAAACAATAGTACATTTAGCCCCATGTAAGTTTTATTAAAAAAGGTAAAATGAGACAATAAATCTTTCTGTGAACTTCCTTTTGTAGGTTCCCTCTTGGCACCAAAGATCGAACCATACCCATCATTAATCCCCAATATACACGATACATTCTGACAAAACAATTTGAATCTTTTTTCTGTTTTTTCAGGTTCAGAAGAAGGAATTACAGCTATGCATGTATCCTTCAAATCGATGTTCAATTTCTTAAGAGCTGTGGAAATGATTTTACTGACATAGTCTATTGCCTTTGGTTCTCCTTCCTTAAAAGCATAAACTAAACTGCGTACCGATTGAATCTCTTGATCAACATCATATCCAAATCTTGATTTAGGATAATAATCATGAATCGCATAACAATCATAATATGTAAACTTAAATTCCAAAACAGAACTTATTGATTTAAATTGTTGAAAATGGATACGAAAATCTGATATTTTTTTGTTATAAGTTAATTGTTCCATAGAATTTCATTTAATAGGTTGCAACAAATATAGAAAAAAATATGTATTGATTAATATTTAACATTATGTTTATAAACATAAGTTAGCCCCGACTACACTTAGTCGAGGCTCATTCTTTTTGGAGTATATAACGTATTGTCTCCCATTCTCGAAAACTAGCAACTTTTCCGTAGAGAGATGATACAACAGACATCCACGTCTGTATACAAATATACTATTATTTTTTTAATTTGAATACTATTCGCCCTATTATTATCAGAATAAACAAAATTATAATTCCAAATGACCACCCGCCCAACTCCATTTTAATAGATTGCCATTGGTTCAACTGCTTCTCGACCGGATAAGGTACGCGAATAGAATCGTTTTTAAGAATCGTATCGGTTCGATTAGTTGTTAGGTAACGATACAGATACTTATATCTATACTGATAAACTGTATCGCCCTTTATGAGCGTATAAGTACTATCTCGTTGATAGATGCTATCATAACGGATACTATCACGTGTTTTGTATTCAGTGCGGACGGACTCAACCGGGATATATTGAGTCCGACATGACACGAAACATATTGCTAATATTAACAATATGATTAGGTAAATCAACCGTTTCATGGTCGAACTACTGTATTACGCAAGAAATTAGGAAATTCACTTCGAACATCAAAACAAGGACACGCCTTGATATATTCTTTCGGTTCTACCTCACCGCTGCCGTCCAGATCCGGAGAAGTATCACGGTGTCCGAGCACTTCAATTATAGGATACTCTCTACAGAGCTTCTCGACCAATTCATGCAAGGTTGCTTTTTGAGCTGGAGTACGAGTATCAGCAGGCTTTCCAGATGCGTCCAGGCCTCCGATATAACAGATGCCAACACTATGCTTATTATACGAAGATTCCGAGAAACCTTTAGTGTTACAATGTGCACCGTCGATGGAAAGCGGGCGACCATTCTCTATCAATCCGTCCAGGTCGATCACATAATTATAACCTATTTGGTTGAATCCCCTTGCCCGGTGCATCCGATCAATGTCTTTAGCTCTCAAATCCTGCCCAGCTTTTGTAGCCGAACAATGAATGATAATAGCATCAATTTCCTTCATTTTGCACCTCCTTTTTGTAAGTAGTTCGTTAGATATGGTATGTTCTTTATAAACTCAACACTTAGAACATAATGCAGGAAAGCTACTACCTTGTAACCATTACTAGAGTTAGGGAGAATCTCTTTTATGTTTCGAAGAATATTCACCCCATAGAAATAGAAAACGCTGTACGTAATAAATGAGACACATTGTAGAGCACCTTCTGGATTTCCTTTGTGTTCACCAATAAAGTAGATGCAACTAACCAAGGCAAAGAAAATAGTTGCTTCTACAATACATCTCCAAGCTTTTTTGAAAGAAAAGCTTTCATGATTGATAAGTAGCGCAGTAAGCAGCCCACAGATGAAATTAAGAGCAAATACTGCAATAAGGCTTTTGATCTCTCCAGAGATGGGATTAAGATAAGCAGCTATACCGGTAATCAATCCAATAAGTAAGTTTTTGAAATAATCCATAATCATTTATCTAAAATATTAATACTTTATTTAAAGACTTCGCTACAATCATCGATAGCTGTCTGAAACACTTGTTTCACTTCGCCAGAGGTTAGCCCATGATCCTCATGCAGCGAGAAGCCGGTTACTCCATTTCGTGATGCATTGAAGAATCCGACTACCGTTTCATCCTTGACAATCTCGGCAGTAATATCTTTTACCGCTTCGGTACCACGAGTTGACATTCTGTATTTAACCATGATAGCATCCGTAACCTTAGTTGAAGCGGTGCTGTTAGTTGCTGTAATGTTCATTCTTTGTTTCCTCCTTCTATTAAATCATAAATTTGTCCGTATGTACCTGCAGTGAGATATTCTCCACAAATCTCTTTTAAAAGAGCAGCATCTTCTGTCTCAATATCAAGTACTCCACGATTGCTAATAATCTGTTGTAGCATTTTATATGCTCGTAACTTCTTGGAAGTTTCCATATTCTTCTGTGGATTAGAACCAGCTGCAAATAATGCCTCTGCAACCAAATCACGGACAGATTTCTTACTTTCTTTCCCATTCACTAATTCAATAAACTCCCGACCTCTAAAGTCAAGCAAGTTTCTGTTTAAATTTACTTTCATTACAATTTTATGTATTTGTCATTTCTACTACCATACCTTTTATTATACGTATTTTTTGCTTGTAGATCTTTCCTGGAGAGTCCAGATTAGTAATCCATACATCGGACAATACAGATAATGAATTACCATTACCATCCCTTGGGTAAAATCCGTTTGCAGAAACATCACCTAATACTTCTACATTCCCATCAAAATATCCAGCATAAATGTAATTGCTCGGATATGTAGGATTTGATTTAGAAGAACCATAGATGGCCGCACTTCCTCCAGCTGTTGCTCCTACTGCACAAACTCCAAATTTACCATCAGTTGCAGCATTAAAAGTCACATTAATGACACCTTCCTTTGCAGTTCCTGAACCAAGCTTTAAACTTCTTGATGTCCCTCCGAAATAATCAGAACGTGTCCACACAAGACGACCACCCTCGATGGTAAAACCACCTATGAAACCGGAATCTGCATCAATTCTACGGACTTTTATCAATTCAGTATTCAGGTAACCACCTACAACAATGGTAGTGCCTAACTTCGCATATTCAACTGCATCTTCAAATGCCAACTTTCCTAATCCGTCCCTGTCAATCTTGGAGTTAATCACTGTCTGCAGGTCACTATGTAGTGCGGTGATTGTAACAGCACCTTCTAGGTTAATCTTTGAAGAGTGAATAGTCGTTTCACCTGCCGCCTGGTTGATATAAGATATAAGCGTATTGCCATTTTCCAGCTCTTTAGAAGCATAAATTTTATTTCCATCGGCCGTGGTAATCCATCCGGCAGTATCTATCCTCTGCGTTAAGCTATCGACCCGTGTCACTTGTGCGGAGATTTGAGTATTGAGTACTTTCAATTCAGCGAAGCACTGATCTGAATAGTCTTTCAATTTATCCTGAATAGCTTTATTCGCAACTTCAACCGCTGTATTGAAACTAGCCAAGGCAGAATTAAACAGGGCAAACTTATCATCTACATTCCGCTTTTCTTCAACGGTTGTCTGTCCGTCGGTAATGGCTGTATTGATTGCAGTAATAAGATTGTCAATAGCACCAAATAGAGATATTTTTGCATTCAGCAAACCTGTTTTCGCTTCACCTTCCAGATATGAATTTGCGTACAGTTTGTTATAGGTAGCTTCGACGGCTGCCCTTGTATTTTTGACTGTATTTAGATACTTCTCAATGGCTTTCGCTTCGGCTTCCGTTATAATACCGTCGGCAAATGCTCCGTCCACATAGTCGTGTAAACCACTAACTGCGCTGTTTGCCTGTTCCGCTGCTTTGCCGGCATCTTCAGCGTCTTGTAAGGCTTGCAACGCTTCTTTCATTGCATTATCCGAGAACTCTTTTAGCTTATCCTGAATAGCTCTATTTGCAGCTTCTACAGCTGTATTAAAATCAGCATAGGCACTATTGAAATAGGCGAAATGTGCATCAACGTTTTGTTTCTCTTCCGGTGTTGTAAGTCCGTCTGCAATAGCTGCATTAATTGCATTTATCAGGTCTGAAATACACCCCATAAGGGTAACTTTAGCATTTAATAAACCCGTTTTGGCAGACCCGGATAAATACACATTAGTGTATAGCTTGTTATAGGTAGCTTCAATCGCCGCCTTTGCATTATTAATCGTATTGATATACTTTTCAATAGCTTTCGCTTCGGCCTCCGTAATAATACCATCGGCAAATACTCCATCTACATAACCATGAAGCCCTTCTACTGCATTATTGGCCTGTTCTGCTGCTTTACCAGCATCTTCAATTTCTTTGTGAGCTGCTTCCCATTCAGACAGATTTTCCAATCCGGACGATCCGGTTTTAATTTGAATATTTCCGCCTATTTCACCTTTTACCAAATTGAAATACGTCTCCCCATCCGGGGAAATTATCTGTTCAGTAGTTATCCGTCCCGGCAGAATCTCCGTAAATCCGTACAGCTCAACAAAACTGCGATTACCTTCATACTCGCTGTTGAGGACACCGACTAGGAAGTGATAATATCCTGCTATGCCCTCCATCTTAATAGCCGTTTCGCTTAGAAGAAACGTACCAGTTTGATTCTCATTGCTACATTTAGCATATAGATAAAACTTCTTTGCAGGGTCAATGAGTGCTGGAGAATTGTATTCAACTAAATCCCAGTATTTATATTCATTTGCCTTGTGAGAAGAAGAAAGAGTATTAATACCGAGTGTCAAATGCTGGATGATTCCTGCTGGAGCATTCAGTATTCTTGTGCTGGCATTATAAGTAATATTGTGAGATACTTGTGCCGGATTTGTTTTTGAGTTCACAAACCGGAACTGCAAACTTTCATCACCTACAAGCAGTTGCATAGTTGAAACAGTTATCGGATTGACAGATCCAGAGAAATTCAACAATGCATCTTCCAGTATCGACATCGTTTCCTTTGCGTCCCGGAACCGTCTCTTGGTAAACTGCAAAGCATCTTTGTATTTACTATCGACCGTTACCTCGTTTGTCTCAATCTTATTCAGATCACTTGAAACAGATGTGCCTACCGGTTCGTTAGAAAGTTCAATTTCGGGAGAATACGGATTATTCACAAAACGTTTGATTCCGATCATCCGGATAAGGGAACCTTCTGGATGAAATTGTGTGTCGGAAAAGTCTACGTAACCGCCTAGTTTAATTTTACCACCAATCTGCAACCAGCGTTTTTTAGCCCAAATTCCATCGAGCGTACCGGTAAATGTGAACTTCTTATCTTCATGCTCGTACAGGTATTTGGCAGCTTCTTTGAATACTTCCCAGCTGGCACCGGTCTGCGTTGTATCGTTGCAGATATAAGCATTCGGTAACTGAATTCCGAACACTGCGTATGTATCACCAGCTTTAGGTCGCCAGACTTCCGGTTCAGGCATAGTAATGCCGTCGATTTCCTGCGGAACAATTTCAAAGCGACGTCCCGCTTTCTTATCCTTTTCCTCATGAATATACTTCACCTCGAACTCTTTCCCGGTGAGCATACCGGTTTGGAAGATAACAGTCATGTTTTCACCTGCTATGAGACAATCTTCAAAATTCAACTCTTTTGGGATATCTTCGTCTACAAAATCATAGAAATTATTCTCCTTATTGACTTCAAAAACGACACTGACGGTACCGACACGCGAGGGATAGATTTCAGTACAATCCAAGCTATCTTCCTTAGCGGTAGTAAGCTCTTTATCTACACGCATAACACAAGTTCCGTCTGCGTCTGTCTTATATGTACGGCCTTCGTAAACTAGAGTTTTAGACTTAGGAAGCAATAAATTCTTAGCTCCGTATGTTGAATAGTCAATATTGCGGTCCGTGGTCTCCACGAGGATTATTTCAGGAGGAATGTCGCCAGATTCCCGACCTACGCCAACTTTGAACCCATGGCCTTTCCCGTAAGACAACTTCAAAGGATTATCCTTGTTGTATTCAACTTTACGTAGATGAACTGTTTTTATCTGCTTTCCATCTACAGTTTCTTCAGTGATCTGCCATTCTGTCTCGTACAACTCTGCCAACTGATTGAGAGCGTCAAGGATATAGGTATGACTGTAATTGATTACTTTCTCTGTTCCTTCGATGCAATCACCGACTTTCCAACCGGTACCACGACGATTCAGATTTTCAACTAGTAAGCGGAGATGCTCATGTGCTTTTGCTGTATATGAGAATTTGATGCTATTATCAACAGTATGCCGTACTTTCCACATCGCTGCATCTGCTCTACCGGTTTCGAGAATCAACGTGTACTCGAAGTTACGTTCACCATTCTTCTTTAAATTTGAATCCTTTTTTAAGAAGTATCGTTTCCCGTAGAAATCACACCAAGAACCGACCGGAATTTCAAGATATCCGGGATAGGAAAAATACAAAGTAAGTGTATCTTCTCCCATGACAGCTTCATAAGAGTAACTTTCATCCTTTACTTCGATTTTTATTTCCTTATCGTCACTATATAAAATCATATTACCTTTAGAATTATATCCTAAAATATAAATGTCAAATAGAAATATATTAGAATAATAGGCATAAAAGTAAGGAACAGATAAACGAATCAACAATAATATGATACATTAGATACGACATTAGCAGCATTGTCGTGAAATAAAATATGATACATTGATTTTAAAGGAGGAACATTAGAGGAGGAGAGATACACTTGCTATATTAACCAAAGTTCTCTCGGGACAAATTGTGCGTTGAAAGATTTTTCCAATGTTTCAACAAAGAACTTTGCTCAAAATGGATATTACAAGCTACCGGATGGCTTGTTAATTCAGTGGGGAACTGGAGGAAGTGGGGTAAATCAAATAGTTTACTTTCCTACTAGTTTTTATAATACATCATATATTGTAGTCACTACTGCTATTTCTTCTGTCATGAACTCTATAGTAAAAATGATAAATGGAAAAAATGTATCTTATTTCAAGGTCTATTCGGTAGGTCCAACAATTGAAGCTGGGGAGATGTTCGGATGGATTGCAATTGGTAGATGGAAATAGAAATTTTATAACATCAATTTGATTATGAATAATTTTAGTAGAAAAATAGTACTGATTTTAATAGTCGTATTTGCACAAAGTTCTCTCGGAACAAATTGTGCGTTGAAAGATTTTTCCAATGTTACAACAAAGAACCTCGGACAAAATGGGTATTACAAACTGCCAGATGGTCTGATGATTCAGTGGGGATATAGCGGTGGGTATTCATCCGCTACTAATTTTTATTTTCCTACGGCTTTTAAAGACACCAGTTATTCAATGTCAATGTGCGCAGAATATGGAAATATTGCTGAGTCCGTAGTTTTGTGCCCTTATGTCAACACTAAAACTACTGCTTATTTCAAAGGTGGTGTAACATATACAAATGGCAATACTGTATTGCCCAGTGTTTGGAAATTCTTTTGGATAGCAATTGGTCGTTGGAAATAGAAAATATTATAACACTGATTTGATTATGAATAATTTTAGTAGAAAAATAGTACTGATTTTAATAGTTGTATTTGCACAAAGTTCTCTCGGGACTACGTATGCTTTAGCTGATCTATCGAACGCAATAAGCGTAAACCTATCCTTGAACGGTTATGCAAAATTTAATAATGGATTACTTGTACAATGGGGTAGAGTTGGAGGTTCATCTACAGCTTCGTATAGTGTGACTATGCCTACATCTTTTTATAATACTGAATATAAAATATTTGCAACTGTATATAAGCCAAGTAGTGACTCCGCCGTATATTCATCATCTCCCTTGGCGATAAATAAAACAGTTAGTAGATTTTATTTGAATAGAAATTATGCAAGTGGGGGTACTACTGGATTATCACAAGAATCATGGGACTGGTTTGCGATCGGGCGCTGGAAATAATTTAAAAACATGTATTATGAAGTATTGGAAAAATGGATTCTACGACGAGCCTATAGATGGTTCGGTAGAAATTACAGAAGAGTATTATAATCAGTTACTAGCTGGTCAATCTACCGGCTTGATAATAGCTGAAAGCAAAAATAGATATCCTATTTTGGTAGAATATGAGTACGACATTGAAGAAGCGCGGAAAATGAAAGTTTCTGAAATACAATTATTTGACAAATCAAACAGTGTCAATTCTTTTGATTTATTGGGTAAAAGCATGTGGTTAGATAAAAGCACACGTGTTGGATTATTTAACTCTATTTCGATTGAAAAAGAAATCGGTAAAACAGACACGGTATTGTGGTATGACGCAACAAAGTATGCCATTCCCATTTCGGATGCTTTAAGAATGCTGAACGAAATCGAGATGTATGCACTAAACTGCTACAATGTTACACAATCGCACATTGCAGCAGTCAGAGCATTGCAGACTATTGAGGAAATCGAAAACTACGATTATACGATCGGTTATCCGGAAAAACTTAGCTTTCCGGGATAACTTGTACGAAAGTCGTATGTTTCTATTTCGTCTTTTGTCGCTAGCTGTTGAATAGTTTTTGTATGCCTTTGTGTTGTGTCAAAACACGCAAGGGCGTACAATTCTAGCTGTTGTAACATATCAATAGCCTTTTCGACAGGCAAAACAAACAGAGTATCACCCAGCCAGATATTTGTTTCAGATCGTCCAGTTCCCTTTTCAATTGCAATAGAGTTCATAAGACCTACGCGAGTAGCTTTATTCCACCATCCATGCGTATTATCTATACAGAACTGATTCACTTCTTCAGATGAATCGTACAATCGTAATTCATTGAGCTTTCGTGCTCTAATTTCCTTGATAGAGGGTTGATGTACAGCTAAGATCGGACAACCTTTCTTGCTTTCCACTATAAGCAATCCGGCTGATTGACCAGCTAGTAACTGATTATAATACTCTTCTGTAATCTCTACCGAATCTTCCTGGTATTCATCGTAGAATCCATTTTTCCAATACTTCATGATATTTGTTTTTAAATTATTTCCAACGACCTATTGCCATCCAACTGTATTTTGCCCTAGATACTCCTGTTCCAGAACTTGAACCAAAATTTCTATCCATCTTAAAACTGCTTACCGTTGGATTAACCAAAGATGTAGCAGTATATACATTTTCATCATAAGCATCTTTAATAATGCAGCCATGAATAACATAATTAGTATCATAAAAAGAAGTTGGCAGATAAATGGTAACAGTACTAGCGGTTGAACCGGGTTGCTTCCCCCATTGTATTAATAGCCCATTACTATATTTGACATACCCGTTTTGTCCTAAACTTTGACCAGACAATAAAACTGCATTAGTTCCGAGAGAACTTAGTAAAGTTTTCTCCGCATTAGTCATAAATTTTCTTGACGTGCTTTCTTCAATCATTGATGCGGGGTGTGTATCTGGATGAGTGTAGTTATTTGCTCCTGCTGCTATACTGCCCAACTTTTCACGTTCAGTATCAGTAAAAAACCTGTGTGTCTCATCTTCATTTATTTCTGACGCTCCGTGCTTATGTGCCGCTGCCGCATAATTACCCTTTGCTTGATATACCGAATCGTGGTTGTGATTTCCTGCCGCCTTACCATTCCAATTTGTCTTTTCAGAATCCGTTACAAATCGGTGCGTGGTATCTTCTGTTACATCTGTTGCTGCATGTTTATGTGAAGCAGGTGCATAATCTCCCTTTGGTTGATACGTAGAATCATGGTTATGGTTTCCCGCAGCCTTACTGTTCCAAGTCTCTTTTTCCGTATCGGTAACAAAGCGATGAGTACTATCAGGAGTTATATCAGACGCATTATGACCGTGCGATGATGCCGCATAACTACCTGCAGGTTGATATACTCCGGTATGGTTGTGATTAGAAGGAGAAGCGCCAACCTCGCTCGCTGTGTAACTAGGTTTACTAGCAGCCTTCGCCCATGATGGCACATCACTTGCAGGCATAGAGGTGGGGAAATCACTGATTTCAGATACCTTATGCGTATGCGCTTTCGGTGTACGGGCATCACTTAGCCGAGCATCGTTTCCTTGGCATACCGTCCCTTCTGCACTACCAAAATTCTTATTAAAAGCAGAGTTTTTATTGAATGCAGGTTCGTATGTACCGGTATGATTGTGACCTGATGGAGAGGCACCTACTTCGCTTGCCGTATAGGTTGGTTTGGATGCAGCCTTCGCCCAAGAGTATACGTCACTAGCGGGCATAGAAGAAGGGAAATCACTGATTTCAGATACTTTATGCGTATGCGCTAATGGAGGCCGTGCATTACTCAAACGCGAATCATTTCCCTCGCACACGGTCCCGGCAGAGCTTCCGAAATTCTTATTAAAGGCGGTAAGCTTGGTAATAATCTTCTCATATACTGCATCATGATTATGTGAGTCCAGAGCAGCTTTCAAAGCTTTTCCCTGCTCTGCAGAAAGAGCTTTGCCGGCTCCTCCAGTCGTCAGATTATTAACTATATCCGTCACATTGAGCTTCTTTCCTAGCTCCGTTGTCATTGTAGCGGCAAAATTGGGGTCGTTACCAAGTGCATTTGCTAGTTCAATTAGCGTATCCAACGCATCCGGAGCACCGGCCACCAGTTTGTCAATGGCTGCTTGTACTTTAGCATCAACCCCGGATACTGCATTGTTAGCGGCCAATGCTGCTGCGTTGGCATCGTCCGTGGCTTTCTTTGCTAACCCTGTTTGTATTACAGATGCATCCTTGGCCGCATTAGCATCATCTGTTGCTTTTTTAGCCAAAGCGGTTTGGGCTTCCGATGCAGTTTTAGCGGCATTGGCACCTGCCGCAGCTTGTAAAGCAGCTTCTTTCGATTCGTTGACACTACCAGCGGCAGCATCGGCCTTGGCAGCTTTCTCACCTGCTAAAGTTGCTTTTTGATTTGCGAGTGTTGCTGCAGCATTTGCATTATCAGTAGCCGTCTTTACAAGTCCTAGTTGTGCAGTTGCATCTTCTGTAGCTTGGTTCATCTCATCTACAATGCCGCCATATTCAGCTTTACGAGCTTCTTCCGCTTTAACACGTTCCACTTCCGCCTTAGCCCGGTTGGTCTCATCAACTTTACGTGCTGCTTCGGTAGATTTACGCTCATCTTCATTCTGAACTCTGATTGTTTCAGCAGAGGAACGACCTGATTCAGCGGTAGCACGTGAAGTTTCCGCTGTTGCCCGTTTAGTCTCGGCAGATATGCGAACATCCTCGGCAGTCTTGCGTGCATTCTCGGCATTAATACGAGCCGTTTCAGATTGATTACGGGTAGATTCAGCAGAGACACGGGCAGTTTCATTATTGCCTCTTATGACTTCATCCGCTTTTCTTTTGTTCTCCGCAGTGACACGTTCTGATTCAGCAGAAGAACGACCTAATTCAGCGGTTTTCCGTTTATCTTCTTCCTTTACACGTTCCGATTCAGCAGAGGAACGGCCTGTTTCGGCAGATTTGCGTGCATCTTCATTACTTTTACGTGTTTGTTCTTCCGAAACACGTTTAGCTTCTGTATCAACACGTCCAGTTTCAGCAGTTACCCGCTTGCCTTCCGCTATAACACGTGCTTCTTCAGTAGATTTACGTACGTTCTCGTTCTGAACTCTGATTGTTTCGGCAGAGGAACGTCCGGTTTCAGCCGTAGCGCGTGAAGTTTCGGCAGACTTTCTCTTATCTTCTTCGGATGATCGCGTACTTTCAGCTGATTTGCGGGCATTCTCATTAGTTACACGTTCGGATTCAGCATTGCCTCTCACTGTTTCAGCATTCTTTCTAGCTTGCTCATTAGATTCTCGTGTACTTTCGTCAGTAACACGTTTCTTTTCTGCATTGTCCCGTGCAGTTTCAGCAGAAGAACGACCTGTTTCGGCTGTCTTACGTGCATTTTCATTAGTGATACGAACGGATTCAGCAGCTTCCCGGGCCTGTTCTTCACGAGAACGTCCGGTTTCAGCCGTTTGCCTCGACTGCTCGGAAGCATTACGACGGGATTCAGCAGTTTCACGGGCTGATTCATTACCTTCAACAGTAGCTTCTAATTGCCGCATATCGGTAGTAGCAGTTTTGGCATCGCTCGTAGCTTTGAGCATATTATCTAATGCCGTCTGAATCTTCTCTAGCCCGAATTTAAGGCTAGTTTTGACACCGTTTACTATCCGGTAGCCGATGGTAAAGAAACCCTTCATGTCGTTGGCTTCTTCCATTTCTGATATTCTTTTCTTTTTTAATGGCATGGCAAATCAATTTAAATCAATATAAAATTCTCCGTCCTCCGTTATAATGAATTCTCCCGCTTCACTGGCAAGAAGGTAATCGGTTTCTTCCAACCGGAAGCAAGTGAATACGAGAGTAAGCGTAAACTCCCACCATATCCCCCCAAGAGGATTGAAATCATCCGTCTTGCAACTCTTGTAGTAGCAAGGATAGCTTTCAGACCACTCATCACAATAAAATATACGCTCCGCATCGGAATACTTGTAGCCTTCGTCATCGGTCTTTGTAGATAGCTTGGTGAGGTCATGCAAAAGGGCGTCACGGTTACGCCAAAACGTCTCAAAATCCGGTGCACGCATCAAGCATTTGAGGTTCACGTCCTTTGTCTGGAACTTCACATATTCACCGTCGTAGATTGCGCCATCTTGCCTTTTGAAGTTCTGCAATAGGTTTTTCTTAACGGCAGGTGTCTTCAGTATCTCCGTATTCGTTCCTTTGAGGATAAGCACGCCATAGGCGGATAAATCCACACCGTCCAGTTCATAGCCTTCCGGCAAGGGAATGGTGTTGACCGGCTCCAGATATACATAATCATCCGGACGGGGGAAGTCGTTGGCAAAAGTAAACTTCGAACGCTGGGTATTACTGTACATCTCGAAACTGTTCTGTGAGGAAAGCCGCAGTCTGAACGTTCTTCCAAGGTGTGGAAAGTTGAAGTCATGATAACTACTATCGGATAATAGGGCAACAAAGTCATTGAACTTCCACTCGGAGAAGAAGCCGAACTCAAGGGAGAACTCCCGGCTGTCAAGGGTGATAGAGGACAAGTCGAATTCCTTACCGTCTTCTTCTGCCCAGTCGTTGCTATCCGGTGTCTTGGAAGACGGAAAAGCCACTAACTCTCCGTAATTGCCTTGCAAGGTAGCTACACCTAATTCGGTGAATACGTCTTTATTGTCTATGTAGAGTTGCCCTTTCATCGCTTTAATGTTATTCCTTTAGTGTTCAACGTGTCTATTCCTAGCTTTACAGCGTACATGAACTCTCTTATTTCCACAAGGTTAGATGTATAATTGGAGATGTCTGATAAATGGGAAACAATAGTATCATTACACCGAAGCATTTCAGACATATTCTTATCCATATTTATGAGATATGACAGTTTCTCTGCTATCTTCTCTGTTCCAGAATTAATACTCTTAACTTCCTCATTTATAGAATAGGTATGCGAAGTCATTACAGCAAAGCTTCCATCTAGCTTGTCAGCTGAATCTTGCGACATGGAAGCGAATCCTTTCTTTGAAGCTTCACGTTCATCATCATCTTTGTCCCATTTATATATATCAGACATCGCATCACGTCTCGCTTTCATTTCATCAGCTATCTGTTGACCTTCTGCCTTTAAAGCATTATATTCATCTTCGGTTACCCCATCGTCCATTGCATTATATAGCTTCTCCCTCCACGCTGTTAATCGGTCCATATATTCATCTTTAAGCATGGAGTTGAGAATAGCATTTCGCATGTATTCCTCGAAGTTATCTGCAAAATCTGCGGAATCAGCATCCATATCAGAAAGTAAGTCCTGAAAGTCTGAACGAAGAGAATCATAATCAATGAGTGTTGTATCAGCTATTTGTTGCTCTAACACTTCTGCAACCTTTCCTACACCATTTGCAATTTGATCGGCATATTTTTGCGTATCAGAATCAAGTTGGGACCAGAAGATACCGGCATCCGATTGCAACTTTAAAAGTTGTTCATCAGTCAAATCAAATAGCCCAGTCATACGACCACCCATTTTCTTTTTAAATTCCTTTTCAGACATGCCTAATGTTTCCGCAGCTTGTTTCCATCCTTCACCGGACATATCATCTACTTCATCATAACCCTTTGAGTGGGACTTTCCAGAAGCACCGGAGTTCAAATACTGCTTGCCCAGCACTTTTGCATTCTCACTTTGTTTCTTTATATTGGCGATAGCTGCTTCATATACAGCGTTTGCCGTGTCTCCCGTAAGAGTTTCCGCTAGCTCAAGTTGCTTCTCAATTACTCGATCAAGGATATTGATATAGGATTCATACGCTTCTTTCGCTTTCTCGTATTTCTCCGTTGTATCATCCTTACTGAACATATCGAAAATCTTAGTTGCAATCTGAACAGCAGCGCCTATGATGGCAAGAATAACGGAGGCTTTTTCAACGGTTTTAATAGCAGTAGATGTAGTAGTTGACGCTCCTTCAACTCCAGCCATTGCTGTCATGGCAAAGTTTCCAATATCTCCTATCAAATTGATTATTTCTCCTGCCTGTCCACCGATAGCAGAACCTAGACCTTTTAAGGAATCAGACAATTCTCCTATTACACTTGCAACTTTTCTTTCAGCAGATTGTACTTTAGAACTTGCTTTTGCTGTCTTATCTTTCGCCTCATTGTAGTTGTCTGTTTTTTCCTTTACCTTATCAAGAGCCTGTGCTTCGGATAAATAAGCTTTTGTAGATTCAATCTTACCGGTCTTTTCATTGAATTTAGAGGACTTGACGCCATTCTCAATCTTAGCGCCACCTTTGACTGCTTCGGCAGTCTGACGGGCATTCTCTAATTCCATTTGCGCATTAGCTAGCTCTTCCTCCGCTTCTGCTAGTTCTTTCTTCTTATCAGACAATGATTGAAACGGATTGCGGCTATCCAACTCATCCATGATAGATTGAATAGTACTTGTATATTCTCGTAGCTGATCAGGAGATAAAACTTTAGCTGCCGCACTCTTCGCATTCTCTAGTTGATTAAGAAGGGAGTTCAATGTTTCAGAAGACGTTTCTTTCAAATTCTCAAATGCGCGAACGTATTCAGGAGATTCTTTCAGCTTATCATAATCCAGGTTCATAAGCTCCATTCCCTTATTCTTTGTTGCTTGAGCAATAGACCGACCAATCTGTTCAACCTGTTCTGTATCTCCATTCTTAACTGCTTGCTTACGTTGTTCCTGCAAGGTGGCAATATCTTCGTTGAATTTTCGTTCAATAGCAAGACGTTGGTCCGTATAGTCTTGATACTCATTCAACAAATCAGCTAAATCATCCCCGCGGTTGTACTTTAAATCTGTAGTTTCCTTTTTTTCATTAGCAGTTTTATCAAATGCAGCAAACTGTTTCTTTACTGGCTCTGACTTGACATATTCTGATGCATTGAAGGTTTTCTTTTTGTTTTGAGGATTAGCTTCGAAAGCTGAACGAGCTTTTTCAATTTCTTGTAATTTCTTATCCTCTGCTTCACGATCGATAGCCTGTAACTCTAGCTTATGATTGAGTTTCCTTTGTCTAAGGACCTTTTCACTACTTTCTTTGAGCTTGTTGATTTCAAGTTGTTCGAGTTCATTTGCAGAGTCCTCTTTCATGCGCTGTTGCTCTCTACTCTGCTTATTTAGTAGGAGGTTATATTTCTCCTGTTCTTCTCGGAGCTTGTGAGCTTGGTCGTCCTGCTTGGAAGATGAATCATAGACTTTTAATTCTTTTTCAGCCTCCTTTAGCTTCTTGACATTTTCTTTATAAGACTTTACCACAGCAGAATCTATCCCTTTGAATTTTCCAGCATCCATTTGCTTCTTTTGTGCTGAAGCGATTGACTCCAATGCTTTAGTAGCATCTTCTTTTTGTTTTGTCCAAAAGGCTCTATTTTGAATGGCAGCTTTTTTATCTTCTTTATCTTGTTCTTCCTTCGCTTTCTTCTGAATTTCATTTATTTTTTCAACTTCTTCTTTTGCAAGACGAACGGCTTCTGTCGCTTCATTCTTCTTTTTTGCTAACCTGCCTATTTTGATACTTAGTCCAGGATCTTCAACTCCTTCCTTTCTGTTTTTTTCTACTTCGTCGATTGCTTTTTGCCATTCAGCAGTAGCCGCATCCAATTCCTCTTGTTTCATTACAGCTTTAACTTTGATACCCATAACATACTGTTTATATGCTTCTTCATTGAGTAGTCTTTTTGCATCGGTTAGGTCCATAGTTTTAAGCTTCTCTAAATCGAGATTCTTTAAAACGTTTGGCATAATGGATTGAAGTTGTTTATATGCTTCCAATTTCTCGGATTGAGAAGATGTTTCATCTCTAATAACAGAAAGGAATCCTTCTGCCTTACTCTTTAAATCATCCAAGTTCTTTTTTTGAGTCTCCATGGTAGCATTATGTTTTCTCATTGCCCTTTCGGAGTCTGTTTCAGCCGTAGCACATTTGTAAATTGCATATCCAAGTCCAGCAAATGCAGCAGCGGCTAATACATAGGGATTCGTTAGCATAGCTGCAGCATTTTTTAATTGAGCGATGGTTTGTGCTTTTATTGCTTTTGTTAATAAGATGCGAGCAGATGTGTTCTTTGCAATCATTGTAGCCTCAATAGCGTATAGCCCTTTCTTCAGGACTAGATCTGCAGCCTCAATAGCACGCTGTTTGTTGACAATAGCCGTAACTGCTGCATATACTTGTTTAGCTGTACTCACAGCAAGAATGCTTCCTTTATATCCAGCAAGAGCCGTCGTGACGACAACGATCAAAGCTCCTATATTTTTTAATGCTTCTTGAGCGCTTCCATCATTAAAAGCTTCATTCATTGATTGAGCTGCAGAAGATATTTCTTTTAAAATTTCCTTTCCCAGCGGGCGAAGTGCGGCTGTTATATTATTGCCAAGAAGTTTCATTTGATTTTCGGCAGATGATGCCATTTCCTTAAAGGCTGCTTCTGCTGCACCTGTTGCATTCTGCATTTCTTCCAGATGCCCGGCAGCTTCTTTGACATTTATCCCTGTTAAACCGAGAACTGCATTAACAGCTTCAACTTCTGGAACTAGTTCACGCAATTTAGATTCTGAACCTTCGGCCTGTCTAGCAACCTCTGCTAAAGCTTCTTGATAGGTTCTATTATCAAATGCACCATCACCAAGCACCTTGGATACTGCAATAATAGAAGCACGTATTTGTGTCATAGCTTGGGCGGTGGGAGTTCCCTGTTTTGTAAGAGTAGCAACGGCGGCCAAGACCTGGTCTATTTCCACACCATAGGCTGCGGCGACAGGTGCGACCTGTGCAATACTCTTACCTAGCTCACCAAACGAAGTTTTACCAAGTCTGACAGTCGTAAATAATTGGTCTGATAGATTTTCAGCTTCTGACACATCTAGTTTATAAGCATTCAGAAGAGTTGTAATGGCGTCGGCTGCTGTTGCTGTATCGGTAACTCCACCAACAGCAGCTTTTGCAGATACTTCTAAAACTTTCATACCATCTGCTCCATCATGCCCAGCAGAAACAATCTGATATAGTGCTTTAGCTGCTTCATTTGCTGACACTGGAACAGCTCGAGTTATTTCCACCACCTGATTCATGTAGTCCGTCAAACTGCCCTTTATACCGCTTGAAAGAGTAGCAACTTCTTTCATACTATGCTGGAACTGTTTTTCGAATTCATAAGCACCTTTGGCTGCTTGAGCGAAAGCAATGCCTGCACTGATACCAATTCCACCGAATACATCGAAAGCGGTAATTTCACCGGCCATTGCCTTAATGATTCCCATCGCTTCCTGACGCCCAGAATATAGCCCTGAATTATCTATACCTGTAGCGAAATATAACGCACCATCTTTATTCTGAATACCCATATATCATTTATTCTTAAAATATAAAGAGGAGGCAAAATTTGGCTATTTCAGGAAGAATCAGCATCTTTGCACTGTTCTAAGACCAAGGAACGATTTTTGATAAATGCTTTGGGGAGTTGATAGGCCTAGAAAATACAATATAAGGCTATCAATTCCCTTTGCTACATAATCCCAAAGCATTTGAAAGATTATGTTCCTTGGTCGGAAAGAATAGGGAAGAGATAGCCTTTTTCTATAAATAAAAAATCCCCATATCTTCACAGACACAGGGAAATACTCTAAACCAATTTAATAAAAAAACAGTTAACCTAATATATAAACATGACAACAGATTCCCTTAACTATTAGCTTTTCCTTTAATATCCAGATACTTTTTCATTCTGACAGTCTTACCTGGCTCATCAAAAGATGGAAGTTCTATCCATTCGTAATCTATTCCTTCAATTTCTCCACTTTCATCTGTACCTTTATTACGCTCTCTCATCATAAATGAGTACTCCTGAAGCAATATCTCTATTAATCCGTAGCTACTATCCAAAGTCTCATCAAAGGTCAATCCTAGCGCTTCTTTTGCAATAACTAAGAATCTACTCTGATTATATCCTTCCAACTTTCCAGATTCTTTTGAGCGGCTATTATCTCCGCTTCTTCTACCGGGCTCACGTTCCGAAGAGTCGTGATAGACGTGCAAAAAGAGTTATATCCAATGCGGTATATAATCGCATTAAGTAGAATGCGTATATCTTCCCATGTGGTATTGTCTGCAAGAACTTCCCTGAACCATCCCGGCGGTTCGCTTGATTTATTATGTATACCTAGGCAAACAATGTCGAGAAGGAGTTCTCCGTATTTATCTATCATTTCCGGGAAATCAGAATTTAGCTCACCTTCTTTCACAATCATCTTATCGATATCTTCTTTCTCTATGGCAAGTAGGAGAGGACGAATCCGAAACCATGTTCTGACTGTGATAGGTTTTATTACAATGCAATCACCGGGATCCTTTCCTTTAGGGATGGAATTACGGTTAGTGAAATCAAATGGAATTCTGACAGGCTGGCCCGTTACAGATTCCGATTCTTGCTGAAATAAGTTCTTTATGCTCATAAATAATCCAAGGAGCCTAGCCCGTTGTACTTCCAGGCAATATTTCCAGTTATTCGCGACTAACCTTCAATACTTTCAGCTCCATCCTTCAAATAGTTTGCTCCTGCAGGCGGACTCGAACCGCCGGTATCTACATAACCAATGTAGTGCTTTCACCAACTTAGCTATACAGGAATCCAATAAATTATTCTACTGGCTTATCGACAATAGATACAACTTCACGCATAAAGGCCGTTTGTTGTTTTCCGGCTGCCGTGATAGCTGCTTGTATGTAGACACGAACAAGCAACAACTCTGCCTGTTCTGATCCGGGGGCCTGTGAAATCTTAGAGGCAATCTTACCATTAACGATGGTATAAACAACCTTCTTGCCATCTTTAGGTAATGTTTCACACTGGAACGTTTTAGAGATAGAAGGAGTACTAAGAGGCTTTTTCCAGATGTTTTTTCCTTCTGTTGTATCTACTTCACCGCCTGCTAGTTCTTTAAGAACCTCATTTGATGGAGTAGGGATGGAGAACTCGACATAATCTGTCGTATCTTTCACCAGTTCAACATAAAAAGGTTCTTCACTACCTTCTACTTCAATCTTCACTTCTTTGGGATCTGCAAAGTTGAATGCAACACTTCCTTTGGTCGGAAGGGGATAATCTTTGAGATCTGCACCGGGAACGCCGTCACCGACTGTTCCAAATTTAATTCCACCTACGCCCATAGCGATAGGTCTAACTTCTCCTGCCATAATTATTGATCTATTAAAATTTCTAATCTAATACTTGTACAAGCAAAGCCCTCTTTCAGTTCAGGCATTGGAACGCTCCAAAGGACTTCCACTTCTTTACATACTCCGTCACTACTATTGATTGAATCAAGCGATTTCCGTACTTTACGCTTTAGCTCTTTCATTCGTTGACGTTGGTTCATTCCATTATCATTCAAGGGAACGAAGATATTGATATTGACAGGCACTTTATTAATAAAGTCAAGTTCATTCAGTTGCAGGTGATTAATAACAATATGCTCACTATTAACACCTGCTTCCGATTTGTCCTTGTAAATCACAACATCGGTGCCCGCAGCGGCCACAGCATTATAAACTATATCTACAGCGTCAAATTCATCCATAATCAAATCTTGCTAAAAACAGATTTCAATGTATCCCTTAGATATTTCTCACATTGCGCGTTAGCACCTGAAACGACTTCATATCCTTTAGCTTCCACGGCTGCCGCATATTCCATTCCTGCAACACCGACCAACACATAACCACCAGTATACGACAGAGAGACTTCTTCTGCAAGCCTACGCCCTTTATACTTACCAGTTGTCTTATCAGTCCCTTTATCGCTTTCTACGAAGTTCTCTTTGACAACTTCCCCATCTTTTGCAATTATATATCCGATAGAGGAACGAAGATTACCAGTCTGGTCTTTATATGAGCCACTCCGGCGGGCTACTTCGATAAACTTTTCACCTCCTGCTTGCAGGAAAACAAGCATCTTATCTTCTGCTTTACTTTGAAAATGGTCGAACCAGCGTTCCATTTCATCAAAGGTGAATAGGGGAGTCATGCCGTTTTTCATACGTTGATAATTGAATGTGATTGATAAGGTTCCCAACAGATAACCGGTACATCAATACCCTTTGATGCGACTTTCAAACGTAAAAACTTACTGTCTGCCGGCGGTTGCATTTTGGAGTAGAAATAGCCATGTACCTGCGCTTCATCACCAGCCGAATTACGTTTGAGAACGATTCTACCATCGCTTACCGGGTCGTAGCGTCCGGGGACAGATATTTCAACCGGTTTCCCAGGAACCCATTCACCATCAACTAAGCGCCCGTTAGCCTCAATAGTAACTATTGCTGTATGTGGATACCGTTTTACCATCTGTTACCTGCTCTTCCTTTGATAATGATTCGTTTCCCAAGTTTAGCAGCTTTCTCCGGCTCCCCGTTCTCTATGTACAGTTGCTTTGCAGTCTGAATATAGAAAGAACGGGGATGAGTGATAGAAAGCTTATTTTCACTGAAATCCGGTGAGTTTACCATCATAGCGTATGTATCAGCGACACAAAGACCGACCGACTTCATGTTTTCAGCAGTGCATTTATCTTCGGGATTAACACCACGCTTTACAAGGACTACCTTATCCAAGAAGCCTTCCATATCCCCAATAGAGGGATATTCTAGTATTGTTTCTCTGATTGTTGCCATTACAGTTTACTCTTCATCAGTTTTTTCAGTATCTTCATCGGCCGCCCATTCCTTGGCATCAGTTTTCATGATATACATTGCATCAGGATCGTTGACTACCGGGATGGCATTAGCTTCTGCTTTAGTCCATTCTTTGAAAGGTTCCAGCTCTGACCACTTGCTAAGGAATACAAAGTCTTTTTTCAGTGTCGTTGCTTTCTTCTTGTACTCGACAGAATGTTCCGCTGCAATAGGACCATGTTGGATGTCGCCGCATTGTAAATCTTCCAAGAAACAGATATTGGCGGCTTCCCATGGATTGATCGTAGTGCGATTATGAGAAGCATCTTCAATACGTACAGCCGGGCTCACTAAGACGATCTGAACACCTTCTGTATTCTCTTGTGCAGAGAGATATTCATTGATAACTTTCTTGGAAATAGTCAGCTTTTCTTTCTGATTGATCCAGCCTTTAACTTTCTCGATAACGGCTTTCTGTTTCTTCAATAAAGCAAATCGATCTTTGCGCATCACTACATACTTAATGGTAACACCATCAGCAGAGGCAGCAACTACTGTATCTTCAATGTCTTGCAATCCGTCTGCTGTGTTTGCATTTGCCCAGTCAGCAGCGGAAACCTTTTTATTTTCATTCTTCATACCACAACCAACAAATTCCTCGGTAACAATACCGTTATTATTGCTTGAGTTTAGAGTGAACCCACCTTTAGACATCAACTGCATACACCACCATTCGAAACGTCCACGAACAGCGTTATATACAAAGTCCTGATCTTTGAAAGCGAGGTCAAGGATAGATTTCAAATCCGAATCACCTTCACAATCACGGCTAAGTTGCCGGTATTCGTTCCAGTCGCTTTCATTCATACCACGCTTAACGGCAGTCTTGGGGATATCACCTGACATCTTACCTACAACTTCACGTTTCTTTTGCGGTGCAGAAGAATCAAAGCTGATAACGTCTGCAATAACAGGAGCACCTTTCTCTCCAGTCAAAGTTTCCCATTTCAGAGAATCTTTCTGCTTTACACCGAAGAAGTTAGGGAAGAAGACCGGCTTAACCTTACGTGAGTTAAGTCGTGCTCCCATGTTCTTACGGTTCACTTGTTTAATTAAACTTCTTTCCATATATCATTATTTTAATGGATTAGACAAAACGGATAAAACGGAGCAACGCTTTAATAGCGTCGTCAACAGGGTAGGGCATTACTGCTTCATTAACAGTACCACGCACCAAGAGGCCTGACTGCTGGTTGGCTACGGTCACATCAACCTTGTTCATAGTGATAACCTCCGGGGTATACTTGAACTTTGCAGCTTTGGCAGCAGCTTTAGCAGTAACAAGAACTAAGACATCATTAATCTTTGCGGCTCCAATGGCTCCGGAAAGAGTTATTGTGTCATAAGCTGCATTGGTTTTGTCAATTGCAGAGATTACATCAGAAGCTCCGGTTAAAGCACCGCCGACTGTAACAGCTTCCCCAACTTTAAACGCATGCTTCTTTGCGATTTGAATAGCAACAGCATCGGCGGCTGCGACAGCAGTAACTTTTCCGGTTTTAACAACATGGTAAAGGCCATTAGCATCTTTACCCACAATTACAAGCGGAGGAAGCTCGTCGATGATTCCCTTCAGTTCCGCGCGGGCAATAGTTCCACCGCCCTGAATGTCCTCGATAATCTTTTCGATACCAGGAGCATACTGAAATTCACTTTGTTTTTTTCTGAACATAGCTTTAAATATTAATAATTATTCTTCCAGACCAAGGCTAGCAGTGCCATTATCAGAGCTTTCCTCGTCCTCCATTAACTTCAACCATTCCTGTTCGGTACGTTCTTTAGGCTTATAGGAATTAGGCTTATAATCACCACCGGCGATCTCATCATCAATAACAGATTGTTTGATTTCGGCATATTCTTCCTGCAGCTCTTTTATCTGTTCTTCAACAGAAGTTTCAGAGTTGACGTCAATACGATTGAACCATTTTGCAGGGAGTTTAGAATCTGCAAACAACGCCTTAGCTGATACTTGCTTGGTAGAAGTTGTGACTGTTGAAGCGACAGTAGAGACAGATGCAGCCAACTCGGAAATCTGTTTCTGCTGGGCTTTCAACAACTTAACAACAGAAGCTGGCAACCCTTCGAGATCTTCGTCCTCGTCTTCATCTTCTTCGTCATCTTTCGGCTTCTTTGTTTTTTTAGTCTTAGTTGTCTCAATAGGTTTTCCATCCTTCAAACCGTGTTTTTTCTCATAAGCGGCAATAGCAGCATCAATACTGGCTTGACTGCCTTGTTCATTTGATACCAAGTCCGGAAGAATATTATCCTTGAATAGCCCAATATAGTTATCCAGGTTCTCTTCACTTTCGATGTCGAAAAGAGCTTGCACCTTGGCCGCATACTTTTCAGGAATTCCAGCTTTTTTCAAAGCTGCTTTGATGGTTGCTAAAATCTTCATACTTTTTTCCTTAAAATATATTGGGAGTAAATTTTTCCTGCTTATATATTTTATTTCAGAATCAAATGCATACATTTGCAATTAAGTAAAAGCGTAGAATGGATTATATAGAAGATAGACATGAATATTACAATGTGTATATATCTAAGTGTACACAATGCAAGCATTTTAATTTTGATAAGTTAAAATGCCCAGCATACCCTAATGGCATTCCTGTTAAATACCTTGATGGCTCACAGGTACATGACAAAAGAGAAAGCGACCAAAAAGGGGAGCTCGTCTTTCTAAAAGAATCCAGTTAACGAGTTTTCGCTTTTGTATAACTCCATTTCATTTTTTCCGCTACCCGTTTCCATAATATGTGATAATGAACCGCCGAAGCCATTGTTGGGGATAGTGTATTATTATTGATTCTAGCAGTAAACTCTGCTCTTAGTTTGTTATTCTCCCGATTCACTAGCTTTTCGAATTTACTAATTGTAATTCCCCATCCTTCTTCGGGACGTTTCATAGCGAATGTATAATTAGGTGTTACAGCTCTCATTTCTGATACATTATGGGCTATTGCAAGATACATATCAGCCGGACTGAATGAGTTACCTATTCGTCCCAAACTCTTTTCTGGCTCTTGCCATCCTCTTGGGTGATTATGTGTAAAAATGCAATCTTTCATCTTCGCACATTCTTCATCCGTAAACTCAACACTATATTTGGCTCCGCGCTTATCGATTACAACATTACCATTCTTGTCAAATAAGACTCCTGTCTCAAAGCTTTTATTCAGGCGTATTTCATTCTCTGTGTTGGTTATTTTGTTATAGAGTTTTCGTTCATTCCATTTTTGTTTAATATCTGTAATTTCAGCATCAGTCTTGATACGTTTAGCTTTTTGAATAGTAGCGACTTCCTGAACCGAAATTTTTTTGCTAATATTCTCCATTCTAGCATTAACTTTCGCCATCAAACGTTCCATCATTGCGCTTGTTTCCTTACCCAATTTAGAACGTTCTGAACCCATAAACATAGAAAAAGCTTCTGCAAAGTACTCATGCTCTTGAGTACTTGAATAATAACCGAGTATATTGTGTGTCTCAATTATGCCATTTCTTGTGACGTTGGCTTTTGAGAATGTATTTATTACATCCATTTTCATGGAATACATATTCAAAAGTTTATGTCCGAGTTCATGGTCCACAATAGAACGAACAACATCATTTTCATCAGCGTAATAATTGTATTTAATTCCTCGTTGTCTCCATGCCATTTCATTTTTCCAAATGCTATCCTTACGCTTTAACTTGCCTATATTAAAGTTTATGCTATTGCTTAGTTCGTCCCACGATGCATGAGCTTGTTTACTACGAGGAGCACCGAAATTCCTAAATTTAGGTATTCCAAATTCATTCATTCTGCTGTTTAGCTGATTTACAATATCTGAAATGATAGGTAAATCTGTCTTCTTTATATCAATAGAAATATTATCAGCGATATTTGCTTGAATGAAATCTATAGCCTGTTGAGGGGTAGTGAATGTTACAAATTCAGTTTGAGCTTTCGTTACTTTATCTCGTTTATCTATTTGAATTGGGGTGGTTATTGTTGGTTTCGGTTTTAATCGTTCATTTACATTTCCTTCTTTGGTGAAGTTATCCTTATACCAGAAAGCCGATTGCAATCCATCTTTATTCTCGTTGACGAAATCCTTTGCTCCCTGGGGAATGTCTGTAATAACCTGCTCTTTCGGAACTGTGTCATTCAGCAGGAAATCAGCAAAATTTTCTGGTTCCATCGTAATGGGAGTAGCGAAGCAGATACAGAAAGGATGGAAGCCTGTAAACTTGAATGTTTTAGGATATTTTCCAACCATCGCATCACAGATCTTACACGGTCCGCGATTATTGGCCGAACGCTGTATCTCAATTCCTAGTATAAAATCCTGTTTACTCCAACGTTCATAGTCTGCACTACGATAAGCTGTGTTCGTAGTTGTTGCAGATGTTCGGAGAGCGTTCTTGTATGCAGAGCGGTATACACCTTGCCCTGGATGATAATCTTTCATCGGTTGTGATAGAACCAATTCACCTTTCTCATTCCGGATCCGGCGAAAACGTTTTTGAGGATTGTGAAGAATCTGTCGAATATCGCTACTGATTCCGTTCGAATTACGACCGGAAACTACTCCACTATCAAGATAGAACTCAAGTTGCGATTTCGTTTGCTGTGTAATATTCCAAACTCTATCAGACAATTTTAGACCGTTGGAATCTATATCATTCTTTAGAGCCTCAAATGCAGATAGGTTATGAGTAAACATTCCATCCTTAGTTGCGCTAGAAATAGCCATTCCCTTGATGAACTGGGAAATAAAATCATCATTCTTTCTCTCTGCTCGTTCCCAGCCATCCTTTTGGAATGCGGAAATATTAGCATATAACATTGATTCAAGATTCAGCAGTTCTCGGTCAACCGCGTTCTCTATTCCCTGATTACGTAGCCATACGTTATTTTTCCCCGCATCATCCCACTTGCGGAGATACGGGGAAACAGAAAGTATAAACTGATTAAAGATATTGGCTATTACAGCCTGTTGTGCAGCAACTTTCTGTATATGCTGTTTATCGTAGAAGGAAAGTTCAGGCATAGTTAAAGTGTAGCTCCTATGAATGAATTGTTTTGAGCGGTATCTTTCTCATCTTGTTTCTTGCGGGCTAGCTCTTCTTCAACGTTATCCGTATATGGCGAATTTTTAATGATTGTCTCTTTGCTATTAAATTGGGATGCTGTTTCAAGATTTTTAAGCTCTTCTGCCAGGTCTTGTGGAAGAATGCTGCCGAATTCAACTTCAATATAGTTATCGTTTAGCTGCGATGCATACTTCGTATGCGTGATGTTAGCCATTCCTGCTTGAACTATTGACACAGTACGTTGAACTGCAGGACCGAAGATTTCCATCTGCTCACTGGCTTTAATTTCTGCGTCAATCAGCATAAATCGGCGAGATGTTCCGCTTAAATTACCTAACCCCATTAGCTTATTCATTGATAAATCAGGACTGGAAGCTCCGGAATGTATGGCGTCGTCCAATTGGTTAAGTTCAAGTGTTACGGACTCGCAGGACTGTTGCCACGCTAAGTAATCTGCATCACCGTGATATGATGTACCGGTATCAGGGTCTACTTCCATTCCGAAGTTCAATTCTTTGCCTACAGTTTCTTTACTAGGTAAGTTTGCAAGACCATAGGTCTTTAGAATTGGTTCAGAGAAGTAATCGTTCGTATCTGACAAACGGGAAAGTCTCATCTCTTTTTTATCCATCAAATTAGCAACATCATCCCAATCAGGACAATCGACCTCGGCATATACTACCGGAATCTTGCCAAAGAGGTTTTTTGTCTTTTTTACTAGCCAAATGCCATCCATAACACCGGAGTAGATAGTATCTTTCGTGTATATCTTCACGCATTCACAAGTACGACCATTAACCTCTGCATTGTATTTATAGAGAAAGCCGTCCATATCGTCGTCTTCGTCGAAATGTGGATAGAATTCACATTCGACATTGCTATCTTTAGGAGTAGAGAGGATTTTAACCTTTAGCTGGCTTTTACCATCATCCCGAGTAACCGGATAGAAAACAATAGCAGCTTTGGTTTCAGACAATACCTTGCGAGCAAACTCTTTCAAAACTGATTGCATCTTGAGTTTACGCTTATAGATATTCTTAAACTCGGTAAAACCGTTATTAGGGTCTTCAGCTGTGATAGTCATTTCACCACCAAACAAAAAGGCAACAGAGGTACGAACTATCTTCTTTGGTAGATTAGTAACAATTTGAGCGACTTCTACAGTTTTATCCTCTAGTCTCCTTGGCTTTTCTTCTCCTGTATCGGGATCAACCTCTTTTTCTGTCTCTGAATATACAGCGATCTTCTTCGGTTCGCGATATCCGACAGATTCTTTACGTCGAGTCCTGTCGCCATCGTATTCTTCCATATACTCGCGAGGATTGCGGTTCTCGCGTGTATCAACGCATAAATCACCTACTATGCTACCGAAGTCTTCATTTCTTAGAATGTCCTTAATATCTGGCATATACTTTTCTCTTAAAATATAAATGCCAAGTGATTATACGAAAAAGGCAGGGACATGATCCCTGCCTAAAAATCTACTTATTTAATTAATCTTTTTAGTTGCCTATACAGCCAGTGCACGAATTGAATAACTGTACAGATGCTGGAAAAAACATAAAGAATTTCCATTCATCATTATTTTAAGGTCTTTTTTTGACGTGACACGGTTGTTCGTGACAAATCCGAATCTTACGAATGGTATTATCTCTTGTGAAATCATGTTTCACGATGCAAATATACGAAATTTATCCGCGGCCCACCTTACGATTCGAAGTTTTTAATTTCAGACCAAGTGATTCGGCGAACTCTGCAAGGATTGTCATGCCATCCGGTGCATCGTCATGAGCATTGTCACCCTCGCGCTTGTAGCTTGTTAATGCTTTCATGAAGCGACTATAATCCGAACCTTTGCTGTATTCCGATTCATCAAGGAAAGCACAGTACTTCTTTATCCAACCGGCCTTCATAATGATTCGTGTTGGTTTATGCTGTGTGGTAGGACGGGCTTGTATGGTGCAAGCTTTCTTTTCCGCTGTTACCAATTTACGGACATGGATAGCAAATATACGTCCTCCGTTGTTTGACTCAATACGCATCTGGTCGCACTCCGTATCAATTACCATTTGAGCCAGGCGCGGCTCTGTAACTTCTACAGGGTCTTTTGTAAATAGTACGTCCGTAATAAAGTACTTCGGCCCGAATACCTTTGCGAATGGTGCGCAAAAATCATCATCTCCCTTGTCTGCCGTATCACAACCACCGATAACGCCATCAGGTTTCTTTCCTGCGATATCAGCACTTTTAAAGCGCATGAGAGCAGATTTAGGAAATAATAGGCCTTTGGCTTCGAAGGGCTCCTGCATATACTCGGCCATCCAGATACTTTCGTCTGTTTCAGAACGTAGTTCCTTGTAGTACTCTGTTGTATGTACATCGGCGCAGAAAGTTTCGTCATTCTCATCCAGCGCAGCAATACGAATGATTTCATTGTACTTGCCGGCTTCTTCCATGCGTCCGAGGACATCATTAGAAGACCAGCGTGTACCGATGTCAATCATGCAGCAGCTTCCTTCAATACGTGAATCGTGCGTACCTTGTTTCCAAGACCATACCTTCTCGTTATTATTATCGGATAACGCATCTTCCAGGCTCTTGTATAAGTCGTCGGTCATGGCGAGCATTGATGCACCGAAACCGATTACAGTTCCGCCAACACCGCCACCGAAATAAGATACCTGGCGAGCGCCTTCCACATTCCAGCTCTTCACATTCTGTTTATCACCTTTCAGATGAATATCAGGGAATATCTCTTTGTAACGCTTAGATTTTACAATATCACGGGTATCGTATGACAGCTTATTGTAAAGAGTATCAGAGCAACAGTTACGCATTACAGATTCTTCCGGGAAGTGACCGTACATCCAGGCTATAAACAATGAGGAAATATAAGACTTACCGGCACGTGGCGGCATACTGACAGCAAGGCGGTAGATAATATTCGCTAAGTACGATGAATATACACGCATAAATGCTTCTGCAATTCTTTTCAGAAACAGACGTTTGGCGAAGAACTTAGGGTCGTAGTATAAGCAGAAAGCCCAGAAATCATTCCGGGCTTCACGCTTACGAAGTATAGTCGCTGCTTTCGCTCGCCTAAGTAATATTTCTCTCTCACTCTTTTTCGCCACGTACGATAGCTGTTAATTGTTCATCTGTCATTGATTCTAGTTCATCGCTAAGATTCACATTTGCGTCAATCTCTTTGCGATCACGCCATTTCTCCGGCTGCCGGTTCTTTAGCCAGAATATAGCAGCTGTCGTATCAGGTGGGTAATGCTCAATATATTCTTTTGAGTCTGTTATTCTTCCTTCGGATGTTGCAAATTTTGTCGCCTTACAGTCATAGCCAATAGCACGATTATAAAGACGGGATGCAACGTTAGCATCTGCAATATTCTTTCCCTTTTTTAGGGACTCAAGAAATTCGGGATAGTCCTTTTTCCATTTGTTCAATGTTTGTTCGGAAACAGAGAAGAATTCGGCTAGCTCTTTATCCGTTGCACCCAACAAACAAAGCTTTAAGGCCTGATCGGAGAACTCTATTCTGTATTCCGATTTACGCCCTCTTTTTTTCTTTTCAGCCGGATTCTTCTTCTCTGTCATAAATTAACCATAACTAACAAACTGTGATAATTCAGCCCTCAATTCAGGCAACTTTCCATTATCAAAATAGAAAGAAGAATGCATTTTTCCTGCTTTTTTCACACCGCGCATCGATTTGCAGAGATGTTCACCCTCCATAATTATTCCAACAGCTAGCGGTGGGTGTTCTTTTCCGAGTGCATCCACTATCATCATAACGACATCTTGAGCTAATCTCTCCTGTACCTGTAAACGGGCTGCACAATAATCGATAACACGGCCAATCTTTGAGATACCTAATATGCTTCCTTCCGGATTAGGAATATAGGCGAACCAATACTTTCCGAAGAAAGGCATCATGTGGTGCTCGCACATTGAGTAGTAGGTACCAGAGTCTGCTACTATGCTATTAAAGGATAATCCATCTTTACCATTGGGGAAAATTGTTACTTTCGGCGCCTGTTCTGGATCGTACCCGCGAAATAGTTCTTTCCACATTCTAACAATACGTTCCGGTGTTCCTTTTAATCCTTCTCGTTCTGGATTGTCACCAATGTACGATAAGATTGTTCTTACTGCACATTCAATATCTTTTGTGTCTGTAGACTTAGTTTCCATTTAGGGTGTTCTTTTACGTAGTTAATAACTTCTTCTGTGTTTTGGCAGGAGCATGGTTGTAGATAATACACGGCTGCTGTCATTGCTTCATAGGCTGATAGGTCCTGTCCTGTATATACGACCTTTATTTCTTGAGGATTGACTATAATAACCTTGCTGCCTTCTTTAGGCGAACAAGTCACCCAGTCAATGTTTCTTGGAATAGGGACGGTCCCGTTTGTCTCTATCTGAACGAACTTCCCTGCCTGATGGAGCTTATTGATAAACTCTCGATCTACCTGCAATCCCGGCTCGCCACCGGTCAAAACAACGAAGCGGGTAGGGTAGAAGCAAATCTCTTTGATAATTTCCTCATCCGACATTTCTCTTCCGGAAGAATGTTGTGTATCACAGAAGGGACATTTCAAATTGCATCCGGAGAAACGAATGAAAACAGCAGGAGTACCAGTACGATAACCTTCTCCCTGAATACTATAAAAAATCTCATTTATCTTTTTCATACCACGCAATATTATTTTCTGATTCTTGTACCATTACTTTAAAACATCCCGGTACCTGACCGCAAATCCATTTTGCCATATTCTCCGCAGTTGTGTTGAATGGAAGAACCTCATTCAGATTCTTGTGGTCCAACTTATCCTGTATTTTTTGTTTGATATGGCTGAAATCAATTACCATTCCATCGGAATTCAGGTCTTTTGCCTGGCACCAAACAATTATAATCCAATTGTGCCCGTGCAGGTTCTGACATTTACTTTCGTAGGATAGCTTCAAGCTATGTGAAGCTGAAATCTCAATACGCTTTTTTACTGTATACATAATTTTCATCTTTGGTTACCTAATAAATAATCATATTCGTGCAGGCTTAACTCGCCTGCTAAACATACTTTTGCCAATGTGAGTTTAGAACAGGAGTTGAATCTATATTTAGTTATTAGCTGATCTACATTTCTGGCATAAAATTCTAACAGTTTAGATTCATCCAAATCTCCGATATACTTCGGTATCTTTTTTCCATTAATGACAAAAGGCAATTTCGGCCATCTTACGATTGCACTCCACGTCGTACTATCAGCACTCGTGCAAAAGCTATTCTCTTTCAACATCTTCGATTCGGTACACCCTAACAGATGTATGTCAATTTGTGGTTTCCTCTGCTTGATATACCTAGCCAAATGAGCAACATCTGTTTTATAGGTACAACTCTTGTGTATTCTTAATTCTGGAACGCTTATCGCAATGTAATCGGAGAAATCAATCATACGATTTAGACCTTCCTTTCCATCTTCCAAATGAAAGACATTGATTATCCTGTTATTGGGAAGAAGTCGTTTCATTTCTTTTCTAAAAGACCATGCCATTTCCGGAGAGAGGATCTTTTGACAGTCTACTTCAACACATGTACCTTTGAAGCCCGTTTCCTTCACGAAATCAACTAGCTTCAACATCCAAGTGTACAGGAATGCTTCGTCTCGCTTTCCTTTATCAGCTCCAAACATCAGAGTAAAAAGCCCAGAATCCATGATTACATGTTCACCAAGGGAAGATACTAATGAAGGAATGATATTGTTCCTATTCCTATTGGAAAGTTTCCCATTCAGCATCTGCTTTACGAATGGATAGCAAGTAAATAGGAAGTATTTAACTCCGACAGAATGAAGTGCTGTTAGCTTATCTAGATTCTCGCATCCGGCAAAATGGACTTTCAGATTATCTTTGAATAATGGATCCACCGAAACCGTCCTCCAGTACTTTAGCTTCCGACATTTCTGAAAAACGATTTAAAAGCCATGTGGCGACATCTTCACACGAAAATGAACCGAACTCACATGGCGACCCAAATTCTTTCTGTAAATTGGCCGCAAGCTGTTCTTGCATCGTATTAATTTCGATTTCCCTGTTATTGTGTGACACTTTGAACTCACAACTGATAATGAATACATGCCGATGACGTTTCGATAGATATGCGCACGAAGCGGGAGCATCCGGATAGGAGTGAAATCCGATCACTTGATTATATGTTATGACCTTTTTAATCATGTTTTCCCTCCTTCTCGTGCACGTTTTTACCACAGAAAGGACAAATCAAAACCTTTTCTTTCTTGGATGCCAGCTGTGTACTTCCACTAAAGAAATCATCTAATTTATCTTCATCGATGTTGAAGTTCGGAATATCCAGATTCCAGTCACTTAGCTTATCAAGGCCGATGTCCTCAACAATAGCAGAGAAGTTAAAATGAGAAGTGTCGGAAGTATGATTGTCCGCTAAGGCAAGCAACCTTCTTTTTTCATCTTCCGTAGATAAGTCGGTACGCTTAATAACGACTAACTCTTTACCATCGGACTCGATAATTCGTACTTTGAGTCCTAGCTTTTGAGCTTCCTCATAGACACCGTTTCCAGCGATTAACACACTATTCCGGTCAGCCAACACGGACCGACCGGCTCCACATTCAACAAGGCTTTTGTGGATAAGCCGCTTGTTTTCGTCCCCATGGATACGATAGTTCCGGGGATCAATTGTAATTTTTTCTTTTTCTTCCATGACCAAGGAATTTCAATTAAAATATAGATTCCCCGGCTATTTTCTTTCTAATAAGTTCTTGTACTCCGTTATATATCTCATATAGCTGCTTCAATGTCTCCGGGCCTTCCCATTCAGAGAAATTTCCATCCTGGAAGAAATGAAACTCAAACACTTGTGCGGCTAAATCTCCGAGTTCCAAGTTTTCGAATGTATCTCTTACCAAATGCAGCCTGTTTAATATTTCAGCATTTCGATCTTCTGAATCATCTGAAATATCTTCGATATCCAGCCTGGAATAATCTACATTATCATCCACTGGTAAAGGTTTGTATCTACTCCGGTACTGTGAAGTAGGAGAGGATGCGTTCAACTTTATCATCTTCAAAACAAAGAAATCAAGCTCTGTATAGCCATTTTTCTTTGTGTCGAGTAATTTATCAAGTAGCTTGCTTTGCTTCTGAAGGAGCGAACATATGACCTCATTTAGGACATCTGTCGCTTCGTCTGAAATACCAGCAAGCCCACAATGATACAAAGAGTAATCAAGCCATCGCTCGTAGCGCTTAGTTATGTAATTATTTACTGCTTCACTTGCCATAAGCATAAAGATTTTATATATTTGCTGTTCCTAATAGCAATACAAAGCTTTATGCTTATGAAAGCGGTCGGTGGTGGTACGCCGGCCGCATTTATTTTTCCAACTCTTTACCCTTGGCAATGTTGTAATTACACAAATACATTCCTATATCCATTTCGGCCACATCTTTAGCAGGAATCTTCTCGCCGTAGATTTTATGCAGAGCTTCATTGTCGCCTCCCCATGCTCTCCATAGAACTTTTGCATCGTACTTCTCCGGTAGATGTGGGAAGAACTTCAGAAAGGCCTCAAAACTTTGTATTGCTTCTTCTCGAGCGTTTTTAATACCTTTTGTACCTAGAACGATGTCTTTAGACAATGTCTCTGATCGGGAATATCCGTTCTCCGTGTCTTGACGTATCCTGATGTTTTCCTTATGCTCAATCTCTCTACGTCTGTCTTTGCAAAAATCGGCAAGCGCTACCATGATAGCTTGATTGTTGATTTTCGTCCCCCACACAAATTGTCCTCGGCTGCCATTCTTTAGCTGGGAAAAGAAAATGCATAACTCGGCTAAGTTCAGGTACCAGTAACTAGACAAAATTGATAAGGCTGTTTCCGCCAGTTGAGCATCGGTTAGTTCAACACCGGCATATCTTAATACTGACTTCAAATGTTCAATAATAATCTCTACTGATGTCGAATTGCTAAAGCTTCTGTTTACGTCAGCTAGAGTAGGGATATTCTCTGCATTGGCCACATCAAACAATGAGACATTACAGTTCAATTGTGCGATTGTTCCACTCCATTCAGCGACCAATTGAGAGGCTGTCAATCCAGCCTGTAAGGCCTTCTGTATCGGAGTTAACTCCTTTCGGATTACTGCTGTCACCTGGACTATCTGCGACGGGCTTAGTACTGTCTGCATCCCTGTTTTTATTAATTCTCCGTTCATCTTTTTTGTTTTTAAGTTCAAATGTCAGCCATCGGGCAAAGTGAGACATCGCATCCTTAGGCGACTTCGCCGTTTCTCCTTCATTCTGCAATTTCATAAAGAACTTCTCCAGAAACCCGTAAAAGGCTTCTAGCGTGAAATCAGGGTTTCCGGAAGAACGAGTATTCATCGTTACTGTTTCCGCCCATGATCGATTCGATTTAAGTTCAGTATAACAGTCGTCCAAAGACTTGTCGAAAAAACTATCAGCCGGAAACAGCTCTCCCACGCGTAAGGGAGATATTGTCTTATTGTCTTTAGTCTTATCTTTAATGTTAACCGTTTTACTTACCCTTTTACTTACCGTTTTACTTACCTCTTTACTTACCGTTTTACTTTCGTCAAGTAAGTAATAAACTGGCGATTTTGCATTCTTTTTACCCGATTCGAAAGTTATTAAACCTTTTTGCTGCAATCTGTTCCTAACTTCAATGACGGTCTTCTCTGATATACCGGTTGCGAGGACGATAGTCTTGTTGGGATGTTCAAACGGATTCTGCCAACCCCGAATATTGCACTCATTCAAGAGATAGAAGTACAAAAAGACTTCGTTCGGGCTGAATTCTACACTTCGATTCATCTTCCAAAATTGGTTTATATAATCTATATAGGTCATTGTATGCTATGCCGTCAGTTTCTGACGTATTAAGTTCATATTCTTTTTTACGAGTCCGATAATACGGTTATGGTACTCGGTATTACTATTGCAGGCTCCACGGGACTGAACAATACTAAATGTCTTTAAATTGACCTCTACGGTCTCAATATGTTTCTTACCAATTCGAGCAGAAAGAATAAGTGAATCCTTTTTTTTGAAATATTCATTCGTAAAAACGCAATGATGCATGATTTCACCTTCTTGTTGAAATTCCTCGAGGCTTTTCAATGGTATCACTACTATTTTACCATCAGATAGCTTTATATCAAAGAACTTCGATTTTTCTTTGATATAATTCTCTGCCTCCTTCTTGAGTTTAAGCAATCGTTGCATTTCTTTAGCCTTACGTTCTTTCTCATCATCACGCTTCTTCTTTACCATATACAAGTCATGAGCTTTTTTCAGATCTTTAGGGCAGACATAATGGGCATTATGCAAATCTTTACGATAATGTTCAAGTAGTTTCAGATAATCAAACCACATGGAAACATCCTTAATCCGATATTTATTTCGAAGACAAATTTTAATAGACGGCCAATACATATCAATCTTGTAACGGTGTCCCTCGAAATAATCTATTAATTCATAACGTCTTGCCTTTAGAAGAGTTTCAGCCTTGGGAGAATGGGGAATTGTATTGGTGGCAGTAAGAAATGACATACCGCGTAATTTACAATCTATACCCATTTGAATATACTTAGGTCTAAAGACGGAGGCCGGATGATAGCGTTCACAATAAACATCATTACTACAACTGTAATAATATGATCCAACAATCTTATTACGTATCTCCAGATCTCCACACCATCCACAATGTCCCGTATTGTTTGCACGAGCTACTACCTCCCGGTTGCCATCGTCTTTTATCCAATGTTGCAGTATCTCACGAATAAAATAACGAGGATTCGCTTCTGCCTGATAGTAAGCAATCAATTCAAAGCTTCGGATAACTTGGAATTCTTCACAAATTTCCGCTTTGGCAATAAACATCGTTTGTTTATCTGTACGCTTCCTTGACTGTTCTATCTTCAAGGATGCACCACAATGAGGGCAAATAGCACGTTTACGCTTTACAAGTTCTGGAGAGAAGCGCTGCCCGCACTCCATACATATAACACGTGACTTGGTTGCATATCCTATATGTTTTAAACAATCGCTTTTAGCCCAGTCAATCATCATATTCTCAATATTAGGTAGCTGGCTACTTAAACCTGCTACTCTAAACTGTAGTTTTGTTCTTGGTTTCATAGGTCTTCAAATAATAAAAATTGTCCTGATGGTATTTCTGTTTTCTTCCCTTTACGTTTATTAGAGGAAGAAGCCGGCTTTTTAGTTTCCGGTTGTTCTGTAGCTGCTTCTTTTTTCGCATTCCCGGTTGATGCCTTATAATTTGATTGCTTACTTACTTTGATATTATCTTCATCGTAGTAATGAACTGCAAGCCCGAAGACTTCATCGTCAGACATACATACAGCGTTACCACCGCATTTTTTAGCTTCACCTATAATGTAATTGCAACATTCATCTATATTCTTGTTTTGCTTCGCAAAAGAGGTGGCAAAGAGGGAATCCCTCTTTGCACGTTGCTCTAAATAAGATTGAATAACCTGTTTGAATGATTGATTCTCTTTTCCCATGGCTTTAATAGTTAATTGATAAAGGCATTAATAGATAAGTCAAGCTACGAACTTCTTCATCGCAGCGGGTAAAGATTGAGGCTTTCGACGGATCGCTCATATTGATAGTAATATCTTCCGAGGGGATATTATTGATCATTTCTATTAAGAAACTGCTCTTATAGCCTATTTCAATGTTACAACCAGACTGCAGAGTTACCGTTTCTTCAGCTGACCTGGAAAAGTCTAAATCACGAGCTTCAATTTTTAGAGAGCTGGGATCAAACTTGAGTACTACTAAAGATGAATTTTCGTCACAGAATACAGATACACGTTTTAGAGCTGATACTATATCAGCTTTCTTTAATACTGCACGATTGGGCTGTTTTTGAGGAATAACAGCACGGTAATTGGGGAACCGGCCTTCGATCATACGACAAGTTAACCGGTATGATTCAAATTCAAATAAGATATTGGTCTGATTTACCGAGATCTCTGCTTCTAAGCAATCTTCCGGAACAATATTAGAAAGGAGTTTTGCAAACTTACTTGGCAGAATAAATGCTCCACGTTCTTTTCGTGTGTAAGGTGACGGATTTTCAATCATAGCCAAACGAGTTCCATCTGTTGCGACAAACGACATAGAATCCAGGCCTATATCAAAATAGACTCCATTCAATACCGGACGAAGTTCGTCATTGGCACTACAAAATAATACTTGTTTTATTCCATATAATAAGTCGTTACCTGATACAAGGAATGGGGTAGCGGTATTATCTGTATTCATGGATGGGTATTGATCTCCCTTTTCAAGTGGTATTGAGAATTTTCCATTGACATACTTAACAATCAATTCCTTTTCAAGTATAGTTATAACTAGTGGTTGCTCGGTGATCTCTTTTAGTCCGTCTAGTAATGTTTTGGCATTAGTCATGAAAGAGTAACTGATAAAGTCTGCGGTACCATCAATATTGGTAGATATACGTCCGCCTTCTTCACCTGCTGTAACTAGGATGATTCCAAATTCGTCGATGACAAACAAAAAGTTGTCATAAGCTGGCAATGAATTTTTGGGCTGTATGATTCGCCCGATTGATTTCAGCTTATCCAATAAAGCTGTTTTTGAAACTGTTATTTCCATGCGTCATTGTTTTTTATGGCGCATAACATAGAGAAGAGAAGGGATTCAGTAATATGAAGCTGTTGAAGTTTATAGAAACAACAAAAGCCGGATAAAAACATTGTTTTATCCAGCTCGACACCATTATGTTTGCAAATATAGAGAGAGTTTTTTAATTTGCAAACGTTTCAGTCTTTTTTTTCTTCTTTTTTCTGCAATAAATCCAAAACAGAACGATTTGCCTTGTCACAAATGCTATAGTCTATATCAATGTAGATGTCAGCCATCTTGTAGTCATTGTTAACATGTCCTAGGCAGAAGTCAATATCAGCTTTGGGGATTCCCGCTTTGTTTCTGGCTAAACTAGCCCATGTGTGGCGGGCCCAATTGGAGGTAACTTTAAAATTAAGTTCTAAATTCATGCAAATATCTTTCAGACCAAGGTTTATAGCTCGCATAAAATTATTCAAATTGCTGTAGTTAGTGTGAAAGTAGGAGAGGAAGTACCCCTCTGTGTATCTGTCTAGTAATATGCGAAGTTCCGGCTCGATCTTAATAGAGAGTGCTACCTGGTCCAGATTTTTCTCCGTATTCGTTTTAGAACGTTTATAATCTATTCTCCTTCGGCGTTCACACGAAATACTATAAAGGTCATTGACGTTAATACCCATCATGTAGAACATCATCATAAAGACGTCACGTGCCATATTGGTACGTATTTTATCAGACTGAAAATCTCTGATTTTTAGCAATGTGTTGATGTCTATATTCTTTCTTTTCCTCCGATACTCTGGAATATCGACCTTCTTAAACGGATCACCGGGGATTCTTATGATATCAAAGTCTTCATTGTTATAAAGGAGTTTTGCTTTGTTGTATAGTGCTCTCAAGCCCCTAAGGTAATGGTTTATCGTGCCGGGTTCTAGCGGAATACCGGCTGGACCTGATTGATATAGGTCTTTAATCATCTTATTTAGCAAGAATGAGGTGATGAGTTTAATATCTATCTTTTTTCTTTTTGTGTACCAGCATAGGGTAGCAATAGAAGAACTGTACCATTCGGCTGTTTTCTTCTTTTTAGTTTGAATTACTATGTTTTGAGCGAACTCTACAAAATCAATAAATTCGGCATCAGGAGCAAGAGATTTCTCTATTTGTTCTTTTAGATCCTTGCAAGACATAAATTGTGTTCTATCTTGTCCTAGCTTTAAATACTCTCTCCGGATCTTTTGGATATATGCATTGATCTCATACTCTATCATTTCTCCATTTGCCACATTAGGCAAGATCCGGCCGACTCCATCCATTCCTTCAGGTTGAATGAAATAACAAGTGGCTATATACTGTGACTCTCTATTGTGATAGATTCTAATTTTAATATTTGATGTTCCATCTTGTTTTAGATGTCCCTTAAATACAATTGCTTTAAATGTTGCCATACTGTTTTAATGTTTTTTAAAGGTTTAAAATCGCATTAAACAGCTTGAATCGGTCTGAATTGATAGAAAATTGTCTTATTTTCCCTTAAATGGATGAAAATAGAGATATACTTAAAAAACAGTTCAAAGATATTTCAAAGAATTACCCTCTTTATTTGCCCCAAAACGAGGTCTAATTACACCTATTTTACACAAACGAAAAAAGCCGATACAAACTGTATCAGCTCAACACCATTCAATTTTTCTTGACTTGATTTTTTCGTCGGGGTAGCGGGATTCGAACCCACGACCCCCTGCTCCCAAAGCAGGTGCGCTAACCGGACTGCGCTACACCCCGCTACTTTTTTGAAGGGTTGTTCTTTTCAAAAGCGGTGCAAAGATAGGGAGTATTTTTTAATTAACAATAGCTAAACGAATGTTTTTTACCTATTATTTCTCAATACCTTGAATCTCATCACTTTGCGGGCTCACTTTTTTTTCTTGTCAGAGATTAGAAGTATCATCGGACATCGTAATTCATCTTTTCATCTCCTCTTTCACCTTTTCTCTGTCTCTTCGATGAATAGGGAGTTTGCGGGTGAAGGGCAACAACTTCACCACCTCTTCACCTGTAAGCGATTAGGTTTCAAAAATAGTTTCAATCCTTGAAACACTTCGTTTCTCGGTGTGAAACACTTTGTTTCTAACCTTGAAACACTTTGTTTCAAGGCGTGAAACTTTTAGTTTCAACCCCATTTGAAACTAATAACGAAATAGCTTGACTAATCTTGCTCAATGATGTAATCAGGGTAAGCGGCTATTTGATTTTGTTCACGATGAAAAGAAGGTGAAAGAACGGCTCTTCACCTGAAAACTCCCTGTTAATCGGTGATACAGAGGAAGAGTGAAGGGGATGGAAGAATTGTGCCTATTATAGAGAAAGAATATTAAATTGTTCATAACTGTACCGGAGTGAACAAGCTCATAATGGTATATTGGGGGTGGTTGCCCCGTACATAAATTATCTGTGAGTATGAACTATCTTTCGATGTTTGCTGTTTTATAAATAAGAATTTTAAAATGAAAAGCCTTATGAAAACAAGAAAACAAAAAGAAACAGGTGAAAAAGAAGTGCACTTGTTAGAGCAAAAAGGATATGAAAGAATGGTGAATGAGATTGTCCCCGTTCAACAAGCGGAAGCATATCGCAAGCCAACTAATAAAGCGGTCAAAGAGGCGGTTAAGGAGTTAAATCCCGATACAAATAGTCTGGGTAGTAGAGGATAAGTAATTCCTCTACTACCCAGACTAATCATCGTATTAAAGGATTCGGGAGGCTTTCGGTGGTTCTCATTTAGGGAAAGTAAGAATAAAACAGCTTCCTTTCCCTATTTCTGATTTTACGTTAATACTTCCGTCATGCAAAGTCATGATCTGTTTGCACAGGCTCAATCCGATGCCCGAACCGGATGTTTTGGTGGTGAAGAAAGGAACGAAAATCTTGTCCAAAACATCTGTTAGAATTCCCTCGCCATTATCAGATATTGTTAATGTCGGGTTGTCTTTAGAGAAAAACTTTATCTGTATCTCTTTATCTATTTTTCGCTCGCATGTTTCGCGGGCGTTTTTTAACAAGTTGATAAGCACTTGCTCTATCTGTGCCCGGTCTACATATAAAAATAAATCAGATGCAGGCATTTCGAAATGAATATACTCTTCCGGGAATAATTTCTTTAAGTCCATAAACAATTCTGCAACAGATACTTTAGTACGGACAGGTATCGGAATTCGTGTCAGTCGCCGGTAATTCTCCACAAATCCTAGTAATCCCTTACTTCTTCTGTGAATAGTCTGCATAGCTTGCAACATAGCAGAATACTCCTTTTCTCCGAGTGATTCGGGGATTCCCCTTTCACTTAACGTTTCCGAAAGAGAAATAATAGGAGTGATGGAGTTCATGATTTCGTGTGTTAATACACGAATCAGCTTTTGCCAGGCCTCCATTTCATTACGTTCCAGTACAGAATGAATATTCTTCAGACTGATTAACCGCTGTTTCTTCCCCTGTGTAGCAAATGTGGTGCAGGAAATAGCCATTTCCAGAACGATACCATTCTGCTCGATGCGGATCATGGACATATCATTGCTGATAGAAGCCTCCTGAAGTACGTCCGGTAGTTGTGATATTTGCCCCAGATGGGCCACTGCAGCCTGATTCATCCATTCAATGTGCCCGGAAGCATCGGTTACGAGTACGACAGTATCTACTTTATTTAATAAACTCTCGTAATACTGATGCTTGACTTCCTCTGCCAATAACTTTCCCCGAAAGTCCTTCAATGCATTAGAAAGCTCCTGTGCCCACTCATCCATCATCTTATTTTTGAAAGGCGGATGAAGATTCTGCGTCATATCGTTGTAGCGAAGTCCATCCGTCAATCGTCGTAACAAGGTGATTTGCTTGAACTGTATTCGGTAGAGATGCATACCGGCACCTATCAAAAAGAGAATACAGACGGTAGTGCTGAACCATAACTGTCTTTGATACAGCAGACAACTGCCGATAGAAAGCAGAAAAATAATTAAGATGTGCAATGCTACTTTGAACTCAAATCGTTTCATAAGCCTAATTTTTCAAGTTTGCGATACAATGCAAAACGGGTAATCCCTAAATATTCGGCAGCACGGGAGATGTTTCCGTCGCTGATCCGGAGCGCTTTCTCAATGGCCTGCCGTTCCAGTTGTTCGAGATTCAGTACCATTTCTTCGTCCTTTTTCTGTTTAGGTGTCGCATGAAAAAGGAAGTTTTCAGGTTTTAGCATGGAGCCGTCTCCCAAGATTACAGCACGTTCTATCGTATGTTGAAGTTCTCTCACATTTCCAGGCCATGCATATTTCAGCAGTTTGTTTTTGGCTTCCCGTGTCAGTCCGTGCATTTCTTTTTTATATTTGCGGGCATAATGGTTCAGAAAGTGTTCGGCAAGCAGGATGATGTCATTGCCGCGTTCACGGAGTGGAGGTATATGTATTTCAATCGTGTTGATACGATATAATAAGTCCTGACGGAAATTCCCGTCTTCCACCATCTGACGGATATCAGCATTGGTGGCACATATTAAACGGACGTCGATGGGAATGGTTTGCGTACTTCCCAAACGACTGATTTGCCTTTTTTCGATAGCAGTCAGTAATTTAGACTGCATAGGAAGTGAAAGATTGCCAATTTCATCCAAAAACAAAGTCCCGTTGGTCGCCACTTCCATTCGTCCCGCTTTTGATTTCTTGGCATCGGTGAAAGCGCCTTTTTCGAAACCGAACAGTTCACTCTCAAACAATTGTTCGGGTATACTTCCCAGGTCAATCGTGACAAAAGGTTTGCCGTATCGTGGAGAACAACGATATAATAGTCGGGCAATCACATCCTTTCCCGTACCGTTTTCTCCGAGAATCAGTATATTGGCATCCGTATTACTTAGTTTATTTATCGTGGCAAACACTTCCTGCATGGCCGGTGACTCTCCAATAATATCATTTTCCGAAGCATTTTGCCCGCTAAGAATTTCTACTTGCTCTTTCAGCATGTTGACTTCCTGCTGTGACTGACGCAGTCGCATACCCGAAGTAAGCGTAGCCAGCAATTTATCCTTTTCCCAAGGCTTGGGAATAAAATCGGTAGCACCGGCTTTGATGGCCCGGACGGCCTTGTCCGTATCCGCATAGGCAGTCATAAAAATAACAATAGCTTGTGGGTCAAGCTGCAATATCTGCTTCAGACTTTCAAATCCCTCTTGTCCGCTGATGGCATCCCGGCTGAAATTCATGTCCAATAAGATAAGATCGGGATGAAAGGTGGTCATGAAATGCTCGATCCGATCGGGGGTAGTAGCCACCTTTATTTTCTCCGTATACGGTTCCAGTAGGAGGTTGAGGGCAAAGAGCACGTCCTCGTTATCATCTACTATGAGTATCTTTCCTAATTTGTTGACTTCTTCCATATCTTCTATCCATTTAAACTCCGGGAGCAAAGATATGGATAAATCTCATGTGTTGTGTGTGCGATTGCGCACTAATTTTGTGCGTATATGCACACTGAATGAATGAAAGGAATATTACTATATTATTGAATGATAACTGTTTATCTGAATGGCACATCTTTTGAATGATAAATAACAAATATAACCAACGAATGAATCTGAAATTAATCTTCATATCTCTCGGACTATTGTTGACAGAACTATTGACTGCTCAAGATCAAACCACAGAGCTGTCATTGAAGCAAGTCATAGAGATTGCCCGTATGGAATCTCCCGATGCACAGACGGCACGCCACAGTTTCCGTTCTGCGTATTGGAACTATAAATATTATCGTGCCAATTATCTGCCGTCTTTAAGCCTGACATCCGATCCGAATCTGAACCGTGCCATTAACAAGATAACGATGGGAGACGGTTCGGTAAAGTTTGTCGAACAAAATCTATTGAATACAGATTTAACCCTGAATCTTTCACAGAACTTATCCTGGACCGGTGGCTCTTTCTTTCTCGAAACCTCCGCTCAACGCATGGATCTGTTCAGCGAACATAAATACTCATGGCAGACTTCCCCCATAATGATCGGTTATCGCCAGTCTCTTTTTGGCTACAATAGTTTGAAATGGGATAGACGGATAGAGCCCGTGCGCTATCAGGAGGCAAAGAAAAGCTACGTAGAGACGCTTGAACTCGTATCAGCCAATGCGATTAATAAATTCTTTGCCTTGGCCACCGCCCAGAGCGATTACGATATTGCTTCCTTTAATTACGCCAATGCCGATACACTTTACCGTTATGCGCAAGGCCGCTATAACATAGGTACCATCACAGAAAATGAAATGCTGCAACTGGAACTTAACCGTTTGACGGAAGAGACAAACCGCATGAATGCCCTTATTGAAATGGATAATTGTATGCAGGAACTCCGTTCCTATCTTGGTATTCACGAAGATCGGGAATTACGTGTCCTTGTCAGTCCTCAAATTCCGGATTTCAGTGTGAACCTGAATGAAGCACTGGCACTGGCTTACGAAAACAGTCCGGATATACAGACGATGGAAAGGCGGAAACTGGAAAGTGAGAGTGCTGTGGCGAAAGCCCGCGCCAATGCCGGCCTGAAAGCAGATATCTATCTCCGTTTCGGATTGACGCAGACTGCTGACAAACTGCCCGACGCTTATCGAAATTTGTTGGACCAGCAATACGTAAGTATCGGCATTTCTCTTCCTATCCTAGACTGGGGACGTGGAAAAGGACAGGTGCGAGTAGCCCGTTCCAATCGTGATCTGGTTTACACACAAGTCGAACAGAGCCGGACGGACTTTGAACTGAACGTTCGTAAACTCGTCAAACAATTCAATCTGCAAACGCAACGTGTCCGGATCGCTGCCCGCACGGATGAGACAGCCCAACGAAGAAGTGAAGTGGCCCGCAAACTCTATCTATTAGGTAAATCTACCATTCTTGACTTGAATGCTTCCATTTCAGAGAAAGATAGTGCCCGCCGTAACTATATTTCGGCTTTATATAATTATTGGAGTTTATATTATACACTCCGTAGCATGACACTATATGATTTTGAGCGAAATACGATACTGACAGAAGACTACCATCTTCTGATTGAATAGAGAACAACGAAAAGTCAGTAAAGAATAGTGATGGAACCCTAATTAATAGAAACTTGTAAAACACCAGATAATCTCATGGATATAAAATTAGAAAAGAAACCGTGGTACATTCGTTACAGATACTATCTGATAGGAGGGCTTTTATTTGCCGCCTTTTTGATTTATGTGATTACTTTGTCTTTAGGTCCCAGAAAACTACGGATAGATGCCGAAAATATACAGATTGCAGAAGTGAAAGAGTCTGATTTCATGGAATATGTAGATGTGGAAGGGCTCATTCAGCCTATACTGACCATCAAGATCAATACTCGTGAAACTGGAAGCGTGGAAAGGATTGTCGGTGAAGAGGGAAGTTTGCTTCAGCAGGGAGACACCATTCTTATTCTTTCCAATCCCGATTTGCTCCGCAATATTGAAGACCAGCGTGACGAATGGGAAAAGCAAATGATTACCTATCAGGAGCAGGAGATTGAAATGGAACAAAAAAGTCTGAACTTGAAACAGCAAGCCCTGACAAATAGCTACGAATTGGAACGCCTGAAAAAAAGCATCGCTCTCGACCGCGAAGAATTTCAGATGGGAGTGAAGAGTAAGGCGCAGTTGCAGGTAGCTGAAGATGAATATTGTTACAAACAGAAAAACGCAGCCCTGCAACAAGAGAGCTTGCGACATGATTCTGCTGTCACGATGATACGTAAGGAATTGATTCGTAACGACCGGGAGCGGGAACGGAAAAAGTACGAACGTACTCGCGAACGACTGAATAGCTTGGTGGTCACAGCTCCACTGAAAGGTCAGCTTAGTTTCGTAAAGGTCACTCCGGGGCAGCAGGTTTCCTCCGGTGAAAGCATTGCTGAAATAAAAGTGCTCGATCAATACAAAATCCATACTTCACTTAGCGAATATTATATCGACCGGATCACCACCGGACTACCGGCTACCGTGAACTATCAAGGAAACAAATATCCGCTGAAAATAACAAAAGTGGTTCCCGAAGTGAAAGATCGTATGTTTGATATTGATCTTATTTTTACCGGAGATATGCCCGATAATGTAAGAGTCGGCAAGAGCTTCCGGGTACAGATTGAATTGGGACAGCCGGAGCAAGCGCTCATTATTCCGCGAGGCAACTTCTATCAGTTTACAGGCGGACAATGGATTTATAAAGTAAATGCATCAAAGACAAAAGCAGTTCGCGTGCCATTGAATATTGGTCGACAGAATCCGCAACAATATGAAATAGTAGAAGGTTTACAGCCGGGAGATTGGGTTATTACCACCGGATATGATACCTTTGGCGATGCGGAAGAATTGATCTTGAAATGAATGAAAAATAACAAATAGATAAAACATGAAAACATTGTACTATGCGATACGCTTTTTGTTGCGTACAAAATCATATACTATTATTAATTTGCTCGGGTTAGCCTTTAGTTTAGCTTGTTGCATTATTTTGCTTCGTTATATTCATCGTGAGCTTACAGTAGACACACATTGCATTGATCGTAATCAAGTGTATGGTGTACAGACAACGTTTGAAGGAAATCGGGTATTAAGTGTGGCTGAAATAGGGAGCCGGGATAGTGTTTACATTGATAATAGTGGCATAGTGACGCGTTCACGCATCGTGTTGCTCGAAAATGATTATTTGACCTATCAGTCAAATCGTATTCCTGTTCAAGCTATGGCAGCAGATAGTGCTTATTTTGAACTTTTCCCTTACCGTGTGTTACAAGGTTCAGTGTCCTTGGAAGATCCGGCGTCAGTTTTGTTAATGGAGGGTTTTGCTAAAAAACTTTTCGGCAAAGAAAATCCTATTGGCAAGATTCTCACTTATTCGAATGGAAAGGAGATTAGGGTGACAGGCATATTAGAGGAACCAATTAATAAGCGGATGTTTAATTTTGACTTGGTCCTCTCTTCAAAACTATCATCATTATGGGAGCGTATGCCTTTGGATTTTATCCGTTTCACTTCAGAAACGGAAGTAATGAAAGCCAATAAGGCCGGGAGTTATCCCCGGTTTATCAATCAGGATGCTCGTAGCGGGGATAGTCGGAAATACACTTTCTCTCTAGTTCCTATAAGTGATATGTATTGGGATCGGGCTTTAATTGGTCGATCCGGACCAGATATGCTAGTTAGCGGAAACCGTTCCCAACTATTTATTTTAGGAGGAATTTGCCTGTTGATATTACTTGCAGGTGTGATGAATTTCATCAATCTTTATCTGGTATTGATGGTGAAACGAGGTAAGGTGTATAGCTTGCGGAAAGTTTTTGGAGCTGATAGAAAAGCGTTGTTTAAGCAAATATTCATAGAAAACTTTTTATTGATCGCTGCTTCCATGATAGTAGCCTGGCTCATTGTAGAGGTGACAAATATTCCTGTATCATCCATGTTTGGCAGTCAGCTGATGTATACTGCATTTGATGGGATATTATCATTCTCTATTTTGTTGTTTTTGCCTCTGTTAGTATCTATTTATGCGTTTGTGCAGTGCCAACGTTCTTTGTTGGCTGTTTCAATCCGGAAGGTAGGTACAGATAACCATTCGGTTCGTTTACGTATGATCTTTCTTTTTCTGCAATATATGATTACTTTCCTGTTAGTGGTATTATCAATCTATTTCAGCAAGCAACTGAATTTTATGTTACATACCGATCCTGGTTTTCGTGTAGAGTCTGTAATTCAAGCAAACTTGATATATGAATCACGAGATTTCGCAGTTTACACTATGGAGACTATCAAACAACGGCAAGAGAGGATTACTGAAATAGACCAACTCATGAAGAGTTGTCCGGATATTCAGTATTGGACGACGGGACATTCATCTATTTTGGGAGACTATTATTCTACAAACTTTCAAAGTGTAAAAGGAGAAACAGTTGCGTTGTTGCAATCTTATGTTACTCCTGATTTCTTTAAAGTTTTCAATCTTGCGTTTGTGGATGGAAGTCTGCCGGAAATGGATGAAGACTCAAGAAATAGAGTGGCCGTTGTAAATCGTGCGGCATTGAAAGCCTTAGGATATACGCAATGTGAGGGAGCTATGCTGGTTGATGAAATGATGAAAAGAAACGTCCCGGATTTTCCGGCTCAACCTATTGTTGCTGTAATAGACGATTATTATGACGGACATATTAGTACAGGTGTCCATCCGATGGTCTTTATGGTTGGTAGTCAATTAGACGGTGATTTATATCAGATATATTGCCACTCCGGCAAAGAACAGGCAGTTATTGACTATTTGAAAAGTATTCAAAAGAAAGTGTATGGTACAGAGGATTTTAAATATTCTTTGTTGAAGGACGATGTGGCTGAACTTTATAAAAATGATCGCCAGATAGCTTCTGTTTATGCTCTTTTCGCTTGTATAGCTATTGTAATAGTTTGTCTTGGCTTGTTTGGTATTTCATTATTTGACATTAGGCAGCGTTCCCATGAGGTTGCAATTCGCAAAGTGAATGGAGCATCACTGAAAGATTTATATCTTTTACTAGGACGCAAGTATCTTGTCATATTAGGTGGGGCTTTTGCAGTAGCTCTTCCATTATCCTGGTATCTGATATATGAATACACAAAGGATTTTGTAGTGAAAGCTCCTATAGGTATAGGAATCTTTTTGATAGCTTTGTTATTGGTTGGTGGTATTTCTTTAGGGACTCTATTCTGGCAAATAAACAAGATTGCGCATATTGATCCTGCTAAAATTATAAAAACTGAATGAATCTAAGATATTATGATAAAACACTATTTCAAAGTAGCATTTAGAAACTTGTGGAAGTACAAGGCACAGAATATAATTTCCACCATCGGATTGGCAGTAGGACTACTGTGTTTTAGTATATGTATGTATTGCAGTCGTTTTGTAGAATCTACCAATAATTGCTTTGACAATTATTCCCGCATAGTCGAGTTAAATCTCTATAATGAACAGACTGGCGACTATTTTTCCGGCACACAAGTAGCATTATCCGAAGAACTCCGTACTTGGGCTATGGGTGAAGTGGAAGCGATCTCTTGTATGGCATATCCCCGTGAACGCTCTTTTCAGGTTGAACTGTCTCCGGATAAATCATTGCCATACGATCTTGAAATTATAGAAGTCGATACCCTATACAATAAAGTCTTTACTCCGCAAATGGTAGTTGGTAACTGGCAGACAGCAAGCCGGATGCCCAACGCGGTTATTATAAGCCGGTCCACTGCCATAAAGATATTTGGTCAGGTGGAGACTGCCATTGGCAAACACCTGACTCTTACAAGACGGCTTTATACTTCTCCGGACAGTACACCAAAGACAGGAGGTATTGTGTACACAATCCAAGCAGTGATGGAAGATCTTCCACTGAACAATGATTTTAATTTTATGTGTCATACCGACGCATTGGTTATCAACGACAGTGAGGGACTTTTTCAGAGTCCGAAACGTCGCGATATAACGGGAGCCCGGACATACGTTTTGTTATCTCCGCAGGTTGGCATTACCGGTTTGGAAAAACAATTTTCCAAGCGCGACTATACTTATAGTCTATATAACGAGACTTATACCGTTGTTGCCCGTTATATAGGAGATCGGTCGCAGGAGAAAGGTATTTATATTCTGGGATGGGTCACCGGAATTGTCGGCATATTGATATTGTTGGTCGGATTGATTAATTTCTTTCATTTTCTCATCGGCTCTTTCCTGAATCGCACTAAGGAATACGCCATAATGAAAATGCTTGGTTCTGATTGGAAACGGCTGTTTTGCCTGTTATTAACACAGTCATTGATGATTGTATTTGCATCCTCATTTTTGGTGATATGGGGTATCGAACTAATTGGAGATAGAATGGATTTCTCTTTGCCAGGCCTCACAATGACTTTCCCTCCTGAAACACTATTAAAGCATATTCTGCAATACATTGTTTTTCTTGCATTGCTTTGCATGGCAGTCTGTCTGCTGGTATCCGTCCGTATTCGCAGGTCTTCCATACAGACAGGTATCTATGGAGGTCAAAAACGTCGCGGGAAACAGTGGGGACGTAACTTTATGCTCGGCGTCCAGTTCTTTATTTGCTGGATATTCGTAACGCTGACTGTCAGCCTGTTTTTGCAATCAGGAAAGGTGACTGAAACCTTATTTCATACGTTAAGTCAGGAAGATAAAGAAGCGATTCTTAGTATTCCGCTGGACTATCCATTTCTGGAGAATAAAGAAAAACAGGAAATGGTGGAACGTTTCAGGCAGCATGTCGGTGTGAAAGATATTTTGTTATCTGATATATCTTATACTCATGGAATATCCGGAAACTTGTTAATGACGGAGAAAGGAAATGATAACTCTTGGATTGATATTAATGTAATGTGTGTACCATTGAATTTCTTCACCTTTATGAATATTCCGATAACGGAGGGCAGGACGATCCGGACAAAAAAGGATCTCGTAATGGATGAAGTCTGGCAGAAAAGACAAAAGAAAGATATCATCGGAATGAACTTTTACGACCAGACCAGTGATTTCACCGTTTGTGGAGTATGTGCCCCCTTTCAAACAGATGTACATAATCATAATGGCGGATATGCTTTCACACTTTATGATTCTTCTGAATACATAGGTCACTGCTATGTGAAATGTTACCCTGAACAGCAAAAAGAAGTCATGAAATGGATGGAAACCATCCGTCGTGAAGTGCTGCCGGAGAATATTTCTTCCCAAGTACGTACATTTCAGGATGATTTGTACGAAGTGCAGGCAGTGGAATATATTCTGAAAGATATCATCTCGTTTTTTGCAATTGTAAGCATCATCATTACCCTGTTGGGAGTGTATTCCAGCATTACGCTCGATACAGAACGCCGCCAGAAAGAGGTTGCCATTCGCAAAGTGAACGGAGCCGGAATACGTTCCATCATCTGGCTGTTTGCACGTTTGTACCTGATTTTGCTGATGGTGACTGCCGCCATCACCTTTCCGCTCATTTACGTGGTATTGCAACTGTGGAAACAAATGTACACCGTATTTTTTAATGATGGAATATTATATTGGGGAAGCATATTTTGGGGAGTAACCTTATTGACAGTAATTACCATTATCTTTAAAATACTGCGGATTGCACGTCTCAATCCCGCAGAAGTAATCAAAAACGAATAAAATTAATAATTCTAAAAACAATACAGTTATGATTAAGACCATTGACTTACAGAAGATTTTCAAAACGGAAGAAGTAGAAACTTGGGCGTTGAATAACGTCAGTATCGAAGTGAAACAAGGTGAATTTGTAGCCATCATGGGTCCCTCCGGCTGTGGCAAGTCAACATTGCTCAACATTTTGGGGCTACTTGATAACCCGACAGGAGGAGAGTATTATCTGAACGGAACGGAAGTCTCCCGGTATACCGAGTCGCAACGTACCAGTCTTCGCAAAGGCGTGATAGGCTTCGTATTTCAGAGCTTTAACCTGATAGACGAGTTGAACGTATACGAAAATATCGAACTTCCTTTGCTTTATATGGGTATTTCCGCTGCCGAACGGAAAAAGAGGGTAGAGTCAGCTATGGAGAGAATGGCCATTACTCATCGTAGTAAACACTTTCCGCAACAACTTTCCGGTGGTCAGCAGCAACGCGTTGCCATTGCCCGTGCCGTCGTGGCCAACCCTAAACTGATTCTGGCCGATGAGCCAACCGGTAACCTGGACTCCAAAAACGGTAAAGAAGTGATGGGGCTATTGAGCGAACTGAATAAAGAGGGAACCACCATTGTCATGGTGACCCACTCACAACACGATGCCGGTTATGCCGACCGTATCATAAACCTGTTTGATGGACAGGTGGTGACCGAAGTTAGTATGTAAGCACAAGCTATCAATAAAAAGTATATCATGATAAAACATTATCTGAAAGTAGCCTTTCGTAATCTGATAAAGTATAAAACACAAAGTCTTGTTAGTATTATTGGATTAGCAGTCGGCTTTACCTGTTTTGCGCTGTCGGTATTATGGATACGTTATGAAATGACGTATGATAATTTTCATGAGGGAGCCGATCGCATTTATCTGGTACGTGCGCATTACGCCAATGAACCCGGTACAAGTAAATTTACTCCATATCCTTTAATGAAATATTTGCAAGACAAAATGCCGGAGATAGAAGCTGTAACCGCTTTTACCGCACATTATGTAAAATTCCGTATGGAAGATACCGAGCAGGAGATCGGAATGATTGCCGCAGATTCTGTTTTCATGAACTTCTTTGATATACAATTATTGAAAGGTACTGTCAACTTCCTGAAATGTGATGGTCAGGAAGTTGCTATCACTAAAGAATTTGCGAAGCGGCTCTTCAGCAAAGAAGAGGATGCATTGGGGAAAGAGGTGGAAGTAGGCAGACGCGTATGTAAAATAGGAGCAATTGTGAGTGGATGGTCTAACCATTCCAATATTCCATATAATATACTGGCTCCGGCAAGACATTCTCCTCAGTGGGGAAGTTCAAATGAGCAGCTACTTATTCGTGTACGCGAAAGAACAGATATAGACGCATTCCGAACAAAAATGAGCACCGTTTGCATCAACGATATTGAGAAAGAGAGCGAACTTTCCGATCTGTTGATTACCCGGATGTCAGCTTTGCGCTATTCGGATTATGTAGATAAAGCAGATGTTGTTATCTCTTTCAGTTATATATTCTATTTCTCCTTAGCAGGCGGACTGGTGATTATTTGTTCGTTATTCAATTATTTGACGCTTTTTATCAGTCGCCTTTGTATGCGCAACCGTGAAATGGCACTTCGTAAGGTGAATGGAGCAAGCAATAAAGCTTTGTCTGTACAGTTTGCCATTGAATTATTGCTGCTTTTATGTATTGCTCTGATCGGCGGATTGCTGCTGGTGGAGATGAGTATGTCCCGCTTCCTGAACTTTACGCAGATAGAGTCCAGTTCATATTATGGAGAAATTTTGATATATCTTCTGGCAGTAATCATCCTGTCGTTTCTGTTTGCGCTGATGCCATTATCCTATTTTCGTCGTCGAACATTGCAGGAAACGATCAAAGGAAGTGTTGCTACTGCCCGTCCGTACTTATTTCGCAGAATAGGTATTATCGTACAGTTGATTGTCAGTCTTGCTTTTATCTTCTGCACAGTTGTCATCATGAAGCAACTACATTTCCTGAAAAATACGGATTTAGGTATGGAACGTCATCATGTGGCTAATGTGGCATTGTGGAATGGAGACATTCATCAATGGGCAGAGAAAATAAAAGCTCTCCCTATGGTAACAGAAACTTTACCTCCTGCGTACTTTCCAATTATTCCAACCGGTCCGATGATGTATGCAGAAATAACAAATTGGGATGGGCTGCCCAAAGTGACAGAAAAAACACTACTTGTTGGCATAATGCCGGCAAAGGAGGAATTTTTTAAGTTTTATGATTTGAAATTGCTGGAAGGTGAATTTATATCTGAAAAGAGCCAGCAGAATGAAGTTGTGGTTGATGAAAGTACGTGCCTGAAATTCGGATGGAAACATGCTTTAGGAAAGACTTTCGGCAATAACACCAATGGTCGTCAGGACATTGCATACAAAGTTGTCGGAGTGGTGAAAAACTTTAGTTATCGTTCTCCGACAAGCAAGCCGGGACTTATTGCCTTTCAACGCCCCGAAGCACAAGAATATCTCCTGAATCGTGCCAGTATCCTTTTTAAATTCAAAGAGGGGACTTGGAACGAATGTCGTGAAGCTATAGAAAAGCTCCACAAAGAAGAATTTCCCCATGCTTATTTACGGTTGTTTAGCGAGGAGGAGGAATATGGTAAATATCTTCGCTCCGAGGATGCACTGATGAAACTGTTGAGCTTCGTGTCATTGGTCTGTGTACTCATTTCCGTTTTCGGAATTTTTTCATTGGTCACTCTATCATGTGAGCAACGTCAAAAGGAGATTGCTATACGTAAAGTGAACGGGGCGCAAATTCGTCATATCTTGCAGATGTTTTTCCGTGAATACTTCCTATTGCTGATTATTGCTGCTGTCATAGCCTTTCCAATGGGATATGTGGTTATGAGGCAATGGATTGAAACGTATGTGAGACAAACTGCGATTAACGGTTGGGTATATGTAGGGATTTTCGTTGTAGTGGCGATTATTATTCTACTCTGCATCATCTGGCGCATATGGAAAGCCGCCCGACAGAATCCTGCGGAAGTTATCAAAAATGAATAATAAAATAACAATATCATGATAAAACACTATCTGAAAGTAGCCTTTCGTAATCTGATAAAGTATAAAACACAAAGTCTTGTTAGTATTATTGGATTAGCAGTCGGCTTTACCTGTTTTGCGCTGTCGGTATTATGGATACGTTATGAAATGACGTATGATAATTTTCATGAGGGAGCCGATCGCATTTATCTGGCAGGCAGTAGCTTTCGTCTTTATGGAGACGGATTTACCTATAATTCATCTAGTTTTCTAGCTGATTATTTGGCAAAGAATTGTCCGGAGATAGAGAAAGTATGTCGTATATTTTATGACTGGAATGAAAAAAAAATTAAGAATGAGGATGTTGAGTTTGTGGTACGACGTATAGAGGTAGATTCAAATTTCATTTCAATGTTCAATATTAAAGTATTGGATGGAGATAACCATCTACAGCTAAAAAAGGATGAAATTGCTATAACAGAAAATACGGCAAAGCGAATATTTGGGAAAGAATCTCCGATAGGTAAACACTTGATTTTAGAGGAAAGTAACGAAGAAAAAATAATCGTTGCAGTTGTAAAGTCATGGGAAGGACACTCTTTGTTTTCATTTGATATATTATTGCCATTTCATGATACAAACCCCAATTGGGGGAACCAACGATGTCAAACGCTTTTTCGTATTTATCCCAACTGTGATATAGAAGCATTGAAACAGAGGTTGTCAGAATATGAAGTACAACAAGATGGTCATAAATATCCAAATTCTACGCTTATTGCTCCATTATCCACATTGCGGAGTAGTCATCCGAGGGAAGATGTGAATGTGAAGTTGAATCATATTCGTCTTTTTGCATGTATTAGCGGTTTGGTTATAATTTGTGGAATATGTAATTATTTAACAATGTTGATAACTCGTATCCGGATGCGTAAACGTGAGTTAGCGTTGAGGAAAGTCAATGGTTCATCAAATGGTGGGTTACTCACTTTACTTCTTACAGAACTTGTCTTTTTACTAATTTTATCTTCAGGAATAGGGCTGGTATTGATAGAACTCATCCTGCCGACTTTTAAACGTTTGTCACAAATCAATGAGGGTGTTTCATTTTTTTATATCGAAGTATTTGTTTATATACTATCATTGATTGCCGTGACAGTTGGTTTTGCATCTCTGCTTATACGATACATTAGCAAGCGAACTCTACTTAGTAATATAAACAAAAAATCTAATCTTCATCTCTCCGGTTGGTTTTATAAGAGTAGCATTTTATTTCAGTTGTTTATTGGTATAGCCTTTGTTTTTTGTACTTTGGTGATGATGAAGCAACTTAACTTCTTGTTGAATACCAAAGAACTTGGAATAGAACGGCATAATGTGGGAGCTGTTGTTTATTGCTCTGAAAATGTTCCTTTTAAAGAAATATTAGAACAGATGCCCGATGTTACAAAGTATTTGAGTGGCTTTCAGACACCTATTCCCAAAATGTATTTTTCAACATTCAGGATAAAGGAGTGGGAAGGAAAGACAACTGATAGTGAGCAATATATAGATCTAGAAGATGAGACGATCAATCAAGAATATGCCGATTTCTTTGGAGTTGAGGTGCTGGAGGGAAGCATGCTGGATGAAAAGGATGGAAAAAATATGGTTGTTATAAATGAAGCTGCTGTGAAAGCTTTCGGATGGACACAACCGGTTGGAAAGAAAATTGATAAATTAGGAAGGCATTATATAGTGAAAGGGGTTATTAAAAATATTTCATATAATGCCCCAATACACCCGGTAGCCCCTGCTATGTTTTTTTTGCCGGATAATACAGGCAGAGGAGGTATTATATTCAAAGTGAAAGAAGGGACTTGGAACGTTGTTTCAGAAAAGATAAAAGCGGAAGTGAATAAAGTTAATCCAAATGCAGAATTGATGTTGTCTAATATGGAAGAGGTTTATGACACTTATATGAAATCAGAGAGAACTTTGTGTCAATTGTTGAGCATAGTTTCTTTTATATGTATAGCGATTGCCGTATTCGGCATATTTTCATTGGTGACTTTATCCTGCCAGCAACGGCGTAAAGAAATAGCTATACGCAAGGTAAATGGAGCCAATATAGGAATAATCCTGAATCTATTCTTTAGAGAATATTTACTTTTACTTGTGTTTTCATCGTTCTTTGCTTTTCCGTTGGGATATGTCATGATGAAACATTGGCTAGAAAATTATATAAAGCAAACACCGATAGAATGGTGGCTCTATGCAGTCATATTCATAGGAATGGGATTTGTCATTTTCCTAAGCATCATCTGGCGTGTATGGAAAGCCGCCCAGCAAAATCCGGCGGAAGTACTTAAGGGTGAATAAGATAAAATAAAAGTCCGGCACATTGATTTGTGTCAGACTTTTATTTTATTCACCCGATAAGAGTGATATATTTCTCGTAGATTATAAAAGATCCAATGCTTTAAATGCTTTAACTAGCTTTTCTACAGCACGGTCTATTTGATCTTTTGTATGAGTAGCCATTAATGCCACACGTACCAAAGTATCTTGCGGTGCACATGCCGGAGGAATAACCGGATTGATAAATACCCCTTCGTCAAAAGCTAATTTAGTAACCATGAAAGTTTTTTCCGTGTCACGTACATAAAGAGGAATGATAGGTGATTCTGTTGCGCCGATTTCAAAGCCAGCTTCACGGAAACGTTTCAATGCATAGTTGGTAGCCTCCCACAAAGCTTCAAGCCTTTCCGGTTCATTTTGGATGATGTGGAGGGCTTCAAGAGCAGATGCAGTAGCAGCAGGAGTGTTGGATGCACTGAAGATATAGGTCCGTGCGTTGTGACGTAACCAGTTGATGATAGAAGAATCAGCAGCGATAAATCCACCGATAGAAGCCAGTGATTTGCTGAAAGTACCCATAATCAAGTCAACTTCGTGAGTCAGACCGAAATGGTCGCAAACACCACGTCCTTGTTTTCCAAATACACCCAAGCCATGAGCTTCGTCTACCATGATAGTAGCGTTGTATTTATGTTTCAAGCGTACGATTTCGGGCAAGTTTGCCAGGTCGCCTTCCATAGAGAACACACCGTCTACTATGATGAGCTTCACTGAATCCGGATTGCACTTTTGAAGTTGCTTTTCCAGATCCGCCATATCGTTATGCTTATATTTCAGTTGTTGAGAGAAGGAGAGGCGACGGCCATCTACGATAGATGCGTGGTCGCGGTCATCGCAAATGATATAATCATTGCGGTCTGTCAAAGCAGGGATAACTCCGGAATTCACCGTAAAACCGGTTGAGAAGCAGAGCGCTTCATCTTTGCCTACAAAGGCAGCCAGTTCTTTCTCCAACTGAACGTGCAGGTCAAGCGTACCATTCAAGAAGCGCGAGCCTGCGCAACCGGAACCATATTTATGCATGGCTTTGATACCTGCTTCAATCACTCTTTCATCTCCCGTAAGGCCAGTGTATGCATTAGAACCGAACATCAACACTTCGTGTCCGCCCATTTCTACCTCTGTACCCTGCTTTCCTTCTATCTCACGGAAATATGGGTAAACGCCCTGTGCCATAAACTTTTGTGGCAGGTCGTACTTAGCTAACTTCTCTTGTAATAATCCCATGAATTATAATTTATTATACTCATACTCAGATCGTTCGCTGACGATCTTACATCCTTTTATCTTAACAAGTGTTTAAAAACAGGGGGCAAAGATAACAAAATTTGCTTTTATCTGTTCTTTTTAAGAGAAAAAAGTTGCTCTCGTATGATTAGAAACCTCTAATAGATTAAAATTTAAGATATTTATATTACTTTTGTCGTCTACAATCGACAAGAATAGCATGAACGAAAGAATGAAAAAAATAAAATTCGTCGTCAATCCTATTTCGGGAACACAAAGTAAAGAATTGATTCTTAACTTGCTGGACGAAAAAATAGACAAGGCGAGATACTCTTGGGAAGTAGTGTATACGGAAAGAGCCGGTCATGCAGTAGAAATAGCTGCCAAAGCTGCCGAAGAGAAAACAGATATAGTAGTGGCTATTGGTGGGGATGGAACAATCAATGAAATAGCTCGTTCGTTGGTGCATACTGATACCGCGCTGGGAATTATTCCCTGCGGATCGGGCAATGGACTGGCGAGGCATCTGCATATACCGATGGAACCGAAGAGAGCATTGGAAGTGCTGAACGAAGGTTGCATGGATGTGATAGATTATGGTAAGATTAACGGTACGGATTTTTTCTGCACTTGCGGAGTGGGATTCGACGCGTTTGTCAGTCTGAAGTTTGCGCATGCCGGTAAACGGGGGCTATTGACTTATCTGGAGAAAACCCTGCAGGAAAGTCTTAAATATGAGCCGGAAACGTACGAACTGGAAACGGAAAACGGAGTTTCCAAGTATAAAGCCTTCCTGATTGCCTGCGGAAACGCGTCGCAATATGGAAACAATGCTTATATCGCACCGCAAGCCACTCTGACAGATGGTTTGCTGGATGTGACTATTCTCGAACCGTTCACCATATTGGACGTTCCTTCATTGGCCTTTCAATTATTCAATAAAACAATCGATCAGAATAGCCGTATCAAGACTTTCCGCTGCAAGCAGTTGTGCATCCGCCGGACTACTCCGGGTGTCGTGCATTTTGATGGTGACCCCATGGAAACGGATGCCAATGTAAATATTCAGCTGATTCAAAGAGGATTGCGCGTGGTAGTGCCACGAGCACCGGAAAAGGATGCAGCCAATGTGCTCCAAAGAGCGCAGGAATATATGAATGGCATCAAATTGATGAATGAAGCCATCGTTGACAATATAACAGATAGAAACAAGAAAATATTGAAAAAGCTGACAAAGAAAGTCTGATAAAATAACGGATTACTGACACCGAATTACAAATTATTGCGTACTTTTGCGCAGTTTTGGTTCGATCAAAATAAAAACGCGAGTGATAATCGTTTAAATAAAAAATATATGTTTAGAACGCACACATGTGGAGAGCTTAGAATCTCTGATGTAAACAAGCAAGTCACGCTGTCCGGATGGGTACAGCGCAGCCGTAAGATGGGAGGGATGACTTTCATTGACCTTCGCGACCGTTACGGAATTACCCAATTGGTTTTTAATGAAGAAATTAATGCTGAACTCTGTGAACGTGCTAATAAATTGGGACGTGAGTTCGTCATTCAAGTGACAGGAACGGTTAATGAACGTTTCAGCAAGAATGCAAACATTCCTACCGGAGACATTGAAATCATTGTTTCCGAACTGAACGTACTAAATACTGCCATGATTCCTCCGTTCACTATCGAAGATAACACGGATGGGGGTGATGATATCCGCATGAAATACCGTTATCTGGATTTACGCCGTAACGCTGTACGTTCCAATTTGGAACTGCGTCATAAAATGACAATTGAAGTTCGCAAATATCTGGATAGTCTGGGTTTCATCGAAGTGGAAACGCCCGTTTTGATCGGTTCTACTCCTGAAGGCGCACGCGACTTCGTGGTGCCGTCACGTATGAATCCGGGACAGTTCTATGCACTTCCGCAGTCTCCGCAGACCTTGAAACAGTTGTTGATGGTTTCCGGTTTCGACCGTTATTTCCAGATTGCGAAATGTTTCCGCGACGAGGACTTACGTGCCGACCGTCAACCGGAATTTACACAGATCGACTGTGAAATGAGCTTCGTTGAGCAAGAAGATATTATCTCTACTTTCGAAGGAATGGCTAAACATTTGTTTAAGACTCTTCGTGGTGTGGAACTGAATGAACCATTCCAACGTATGTCTTGGGCGGACGCCATGAAATATTATGGTAGCGATAAACCGGATTTGCGTTTCGGCATGAAATTCGTGGAACTGATGGATATCATGAAAGGTCACGGATTCTCTGTATTCGATAATGCGGCTTATGTGGGCGGTATCTGCGCCGAAGGTGCTGCGACTTATACCCGCAAGCAACTGGATGCATTGACCGAATTTGTAAAGAAACCGCAGATTGGTGCGAAAGGAATGGTTTATGCCCGTGTGGAAGCCGACGGAACGGTGAAATCGAGTGTAGATAAATTCTATACGCAGGAGGTGCTCCAGCAAATGAAAGAAGCATTCGGAGCTAAACCGGGTGATTTGATTCTGATTCTGTCTGGCGACGATGTAATGAAAACACGTAAACAACTTTGCGAGCTTCGTCTGGAAATGGGTGCTCAACTGGGATTGCGTGATAAGAATAAGTTTGTTTGCCTTTGGGTGATTGACTTCCCGATGTTCGAATGGAGCGAAGAGGAAGGCCGTCTGATGGCTATGCATCATCCGTTTACTCATCCGAAAGAGGAAGACATTCCGATGTTGGACACTGATCCGGCAGCTGTACGTGCAGATGCATACGATATGGTAATCAACGGTGTGGAAGTTGGCGGCGGATCTATCCGTATCCACGATGCGAAATTGCAGGCGAAGATGTTCGAGATTCTTGGATTCACTCCGGAGAAGGCAGAGGCACAGTTTGGCTTCCTGATGAATGCCTTTAAGTATGGTGCGCCTCCTCACGGTGGTTTGGCATACGGACTCGACCGTTGGGTGTCTTTGTTTGCAGGATTGGATTCTATACGTGACTGTATTGCGTTCCCGAAAAATAATTCCGGACGTGATGTGATGTTGGACGCACCCTCTGCAATCGACCAGAGCCAGCTTGATGAACTGAATTTGATCGTAGATTTGAAAGAGGGCGAGTGAAAGAATCTGTACGCATATTCCGTTTTATAGTCATCGGTACAATGAACGCTTTGATTATGGCGTTGGTTGTATGGTTAATGATGAAAGAAATGTCATTTGACGGCGACTATATGGTGGCTAATATAACAGCGTATCTGATAGCTCAAATCCATAACTTTATCTGGTGCAAATACTGGATATTCCCCGTAGAAAATAAAAAGAATAGTATCTGGAAACAGATACTACTCTTTTGCTCTGCTTTTGCCGTGGCTTACACCGCACAGTTTTTATTTCTTGTGTTATTGGTAGAAGGATTGGACGTGAATGAATATCTGGCTCAATTCTTAGGATTGTTTATTTATGGAGGGGCTAATTTCCTAGCCAACAAAAAAATAACGTTTCAATGAGATAGTTATTTATGATGATATATTGAAAGGGTACAGAGTTCTAAATTTAGATTTGAACTCTGTGCCCTTCTTTTTTTCTTTATTAGATAAACCTCCTGCGATGAAGGTATGTGGGTAAGTCTTTAATCCAGAAAGCGTTTGGTAAGCCCATCATATTCGTCAATCCGACGATCACGAAGGAAAGGCCACCAACGGCGAACGTTTTCCGAACGTTCCATATCTATTTCCACTACTATGTTTTCCGGGTGATCGTTTCCGGCTTGTGCCAGAAATTCCCCTTGTGGTCCTGCTACAAAACTGTTTCCCCAGAATAAGATACCATTTGTCTGTCCGGAAGGATCAGGCTCGTGCCCTACACGGTTGACGGAGATAACAGGAAGTCCATTGGCAACGGCATGAGCGCGCTGTGAAATAATCCAGGCATTGAGTTGGCGGGCTTTTTCATCGTCCGTGTCGCTGCTTTCCCAGCCAATGGCGGTAGGATAAATTAAAAGTTCCGCACCTTTTAGTGCCATCAGGCGGGCAGCTTCCGGATACCATTGATCCCAGCATACTAATACGCCCAGTTTTCCTAAAGAAGTTTGAATCGGTTCAAAACCAATGTCTCCCGGAGTGAAATAGAACTTTTCGTAGTAAGCCGGATCATCGGGAATATGCATTTTCCGGTATTTTCCTGCAATGCTTCCGTCGCGGTCGAATACGACAGCGGTATTATGATAAAGTCCGGGAGCACGTTTCTCAAAAAGAGAGGTGACAAGGACTACTTTATTAGCTGCTGCCAACTCGGAATAAAAGCCTGTGGAAGGCCCGGGAATCGGTTCGGCAAGATCAAACAGGTTAGTGTTTTCTGTCTGGCAAAAATAAAGTGAATTGTGTAACTCCTGGAGCACAATCAGTTGTGCGCCGTGAGCGGCACAAGCCTCGATATTCTTTGCGAGGTTCATTAGATTGGCTTTAATATCTGCGGTATTGGATTGTTGGATGATTCCGACTTTTATCTTTCTCATGATGAATAATTAGTGGGTTGATTCATTCATTATTTTATAATTCCTTTATAGGCTCCTTTGTAATTCTTTTATGACTCCTTTATAACGCCCAGCGGATATTGCATGGTGACACAGTGTAGGGAACCGTGCTGTTTAATCAGGGCACGGCAGTCTATTCCAATTATTTGATGGTTTGGAAAGGCTTGCTGCAATACTTCTCCTGCTTTTTTGTCATTCTCCTGCTGATTGTATGTCGGGTAAAGAATAACGTCGTTCATAATCAGGAAATTGGCGTAAGTTGCAGGCAGGCGTTCGCCGTCTTCTTCTATCTTGTCTGCCATGGGTAAGGCCAATAGGTGATAGGGTTCTCCTGCTAAGGTGCGGAATGTTTTCAGCTGTTCTTCCATTGCGAGCAGTGCTTCGTAATGTTCGTCTTCTTTGTTTTCGCATTTCACGTAAGCGATGGTGTCGGTAGAACAGAAGCGTGCCAAAGTGTCGATATGGCTGTCGGTATCATCACCGGCCAGATAACCGTGATCTAACCAAAGCACCTTTTGCAGGTGGAAGGTTGATTTTAGGTATTCTTCTATCTCTACCTGATTCAGTCGTCCGTTCCGTTGGGGAGAGAGCAGACATTCGGAAGTGGTAAGCAATGTACCCATTCCGTCGCTTTCGATAGAACCTCCTTCGAGTACGAAGTCGAGGTGGTCTATATACTGGCCTTTCAAGGCTCCGGCTTCTACGGCATGTTTGGTAATTTGATTATCCAGTTCGGAAGCAAATTTCAGTCCCCAGCCGTTGAAGGTGAAGTCGAGCAGGGAAGGGGTGCCGGTATCTATCATTGTAATGGCTCCGTGGTCGCGGGCCCATGTGTCATTAGTGGCACATTCTAGAAAGCGGACGTTATCCATATTGACAGTGGCAGCTATCTGCTTTTTCACTTCTTCCGGTTCGGGAGTGACGATCAATAATAATTCACGCTTCGCTATTTCTCTGGCAATATTGATAAAACACTCTTGCACTTCCGCCAGCATGTAGGCCCAATCTGTACCGGCATGTGGCCATGTTAACTGTATACCGCTCTGCATGTGCCATTCGGCAGGCAAATGAGGTGCTCTCATTTCTACCTGTACGGTCATGTTTTTGCCGAAGTTCAACTGCAAATCTTTCTCCGAGCCGCTTGGGCTGGGGAGTCCAACCATGATTCCCATTAGACTATATATATTTAGTTTTTTATAAAATCAGTTTATTGTCTGCGTCAGTCGTCAGTGTGCCTGTTACGCATCATTACGTATTATTATGAATTCGTTTCTTGCTTTGGCTTCCGGTCAAAGAACGGATTCTTGGAGGATGCACTTACAGGAATGGCCATTACCATCTTGCAGTCTTTCAGCCAGTTCAGGCGTTGTGCTGCCAGCCCGGCGGAGAACATCACACGTGTGTCTACACGCAAATCGGCTGCCATAGCACAGGCAGAACCTATGGCGATACCTACGTCTATGCTGTTCAATGCGCAGGGAACTCCTTCGGTACGTCCGACGCAGGTGGTGAAGCCGCAATGACCGCAGTTTAAGCCTTGTGTCTGCTCGCGTGTTCCTATCAATACAACACATTCGGCACTTAAGATGTTGTCGGCATCACGAAGGAAAAATTTCATTCCGTGTTCTTCTACCATAGCTATCATAGTGTCCGACAGTTGTTTAATCTCTTCATCTGTGATTAGGGCCACTTCGATAATATCGATTCCTTTTCCTTTCGGAGCAGTGCGCGCAGCCGTCATCATCTGACGTGCTACCTGCAATATATGCTCGTGACGAGCGTCTCTTTCGTTCAGTATCATAACTTTCTTGAATTAATTAGTAAGGCAAAGATAAATGAAAATTGGCAAAATTACACTAGATGATGAAATAAATAGGGGCTATCATTTGAGTCTGATATGAAAAAACTTTCGTATCGGACTTTGTGTTATTGGGTGGAAAAGGCTATCTTTGTATCTGTCAACTTATAAAGTTATGAGTATATGAGTAATAAAATTTATCCTATCGGCATACAGAACTTCGAGAAAATTCGCAAAGGAGGTTATTGCTATATAGATAAGACTGCTTGGATATATCAAATGGTGAAAACTGGCAGTTATTATTTTCTTAGTCGTCCACGTCGTTTTGGGAAAAGTTTGTTACTATCTACTTTGGAAGCCTATTTTCAGGGGAAAAAAGGACTTTTCGAAGGATTGGCGATAGAGAAACTGGAAAAAGATTGGATCAAATATCCCATTCTGCATTTAGATCTGAATGCGGAGAAATATACGAATCCTGAAGCACTCGACCAGGTTTTAGAGAGTGCTTTACGGGGGTGGGAAGCTCTTTATGGTGCACAGGATTATGAGAAAACATTCGCTTCCCGCTTTCAAGGTATTATTCAGCGTGCTTGTGAGAAAGAGGGCCAGAGTGTCGTTATTCTTGTGGATGAATACGATAAGCCTATGTTACAGGCGATTGGTAATGATGAACTCCAGAAGAGTTTTCGTGATACATTGAAGGCTTTCTATGGAGCTTTAAAAAGCAAGGATGGCTGCATTAAATTTGGTATGCTTACGGGAGTTACGAAATTCGGAAAGGTAAGTGTATTCAGCGATTTGAATAATCTGGAGGATATTTCTATGCGTCAGCAGTATATAGAAATCTGCGGAATCAGTGATCGCGAGTTGCATGAGAATTTTGAAACTGAATTGCATGAATTTGCCGATGCGCAAGGTTTGACGTATGATGAAATTTGCACAGAAATGCGTGAAAGATATGATGGTTATCATTTCACTCATGATTCTATAGGTATGTATAATCCGTTTAGTGTACTTAATACCCTTAAATATAATGTGTTTGGCAACTATTGGTTTGAAACGGGCACACCTACTTATCTGGTCGAATTACTAAAAAAACATCATTACGATCTTCACCGGATGGCTCATGAAGAAACCAGTGCCGACGTACTGAATAGTATTGATTCAACTTCCGACAATCCTATCCCTGTGATTTATCAGAGCGGTTATCTTACCATAAAAGGCTACGATCGTGAATTTGAAACTTATCGCCTGGGATTTCCCAATCGTGAAGTGGAGGAAGGTTTTGTGAAATATCTCATGCCTTTTTATGCCAATATAAATGCCGTAGAATCATCTTTTGAGATTCAGAAGTTTGTCCGCGAAGTCCGTTCGGGAGATTATGATTCTTTTTTCCGTCGTCTTCAGAGTTTCTTTGCAGATACTCCTTATGAATTGGTTCGCGATTTGGAATTGCATTATCAGAATGTCCTCTTTATCGTGTTCAAATTAGTCGGTTTTTATGTAAAAGCGGAATATCACACGAGCCAGGGCCGTATCGATCTTGTTTTGCAGACTGATAAATTTATCTATGTCATGGAATTCAAGCTGGAGGGTACGGCTGAAGAAGCCTTGCAGCAGATCAATGAAAAGCATTATGCTAAACCTTTCGAAAGTGATGGGCGAACACTTTTTAAGATTGGAGTGAATTTTAGTGCTGAAACACGAAACATTGAGAAGTGGGTGGCGGAACTTCAATAAATATAATTTTGGCAGGATTTTCAAGAGAACAAATAGATGTTACATATTAATAATGCCTGTATTGCTTTTGGTACGGAAGTGCTTTTCTCCGGTTTCAGTATGAAGCTGGAAAGGGGAGAAACGGCTTGCATTGTCGGTCAATCCGGTTGTGGAAAGACTTCGTTGCTGAATGCGGTAATGGGGTTTGTGCCTTTGAAAGAAGGATCTATACAGGTAGGGGAAACATTGCTTGATATATCGACTATCGATAGTGTCCGCAGACAGATTGCATGGATTCCTCAAGAATTGGCACTACCTTTTGAATGGGTCAAAGAGATGGTGGCTCTCCCGTTCGGACTGAAAGTGAATCGTTCTGTTCCTTTTTCGGAAGAAAGACTTTTCACTTGTTTCGATGAATTGGGGCTGGAACACGAATTATATACAAAGAGGGTGAATGAAGTATCGGGTGGTCAACGCCAACGTATTATGCTGGCTGTGGCTGCAATGCTCAACAAACCTCTCATTATCATAGATGAACCGACTTCTGCTTTGGATGCCGGATCAACCGGTAAAGTCCTGTCTTTTTTCCGGCGACAGGCGGAAAGGGGAACGACTGTGTTAGCCGTATCACATGATAAGGACTTTGCTTCGGGCTGTCATTATTTAATAGAACTGTAATTAATTGAACTGTAACGCAAATCGGATAGAATTGTTAAGAATATATTGTGGGAACGATTGATATATCATATTATAATCTCTTTATAGGGCTGCTATTGCTTGCCATTCCGTTTTTTTACCTTTGGAAATTTAAAACGGGATTGCTGAAACCTGCCGTGATTGGTACATTACGGATGATTATCCAGCTGTTCTTTATCGGCGTGTATCTGAAATATCTCTTTTTATGGAACAATCCCTGGATTAATTTTCTTTGGGTGATAATTATGGTATTCGTGGCCGGGCAGACCGCATTGGTACGTACCCAGTTGAAACGTAGTGTTTTATTAATCCCTATTACGGTAGGATTTCTTTGTAGTGTTGTATTGGTAGGCATCTATTTTATCGGTATTGTTCTCCAATTGGATAATATATTTAGCGCCCAATACTTTATTCCAATATTTGGAATTCTGATGGGTAATATGCTGTCGAGCAATGTAATAGCTTTGAATACTTATTATAGTGGGTTGAAACGTGAACAGCAACTATATCGGTATTTATTGGGAAACGGAGCAACAAGGCAGGAAGCGCAGGCTCCATTTATCCGGCAGGCCATCATTAAATCGTTTAGTCCCCTGATTGCGAACATTGCCGTGATGGGATTGGTGGCTCTTCCGGGCACGATGATCGGACAAATTCTGGGAGGAAGCAGCCCGAATGTCGCTATCAAGTATCAGATGATGATTATGGTGATTACTTTCACAGCATCTATGCTATCGCTAATGATTACTATTTCATTGGCTTCGCGTCAATCTTTTGATGCATACGGAAAACTGCTGGAGGTAACAAAAGAACCCAGGAAATGACTGTTATTGACCAGATATTCCATAAAGTAGCTGAAATAGCTATTCCACACTTCTTTATAACAGTGGAGTTTTCAGCATCCGGCACAGAAATGCCGGAACATATCGAGGCTTTCCTGCAGGAAAAATACGAAGTAATTCTTCGTGGAGCCAGTGGACGTAAATTTATCTATAAGGAAGGAGAGTGGCGGCTTATTTTCACTTTCTTCCCTACGGACAGAGTCGTAGACGAACGGTATGCACTGAAAAACAAGGTACAAATGATAAATAAGGTGCAAATGAAAAGCAAAAGCTAACCGGTTATTAGCGTGTTTATTATTTGCCTTTCAACATTCCCCATAAGCAGCGAAGCTGCACGAATTGTTCTTCGGGTTGCACATAACCGCCTTCAAACATCTTTTCCGTTACTTGAAATTTAGAGAGGTGATGGCGTATATACTTCTCTACATCAGGCGATTGTTTCTTGACGAATGACAGCAAATCAACCTTCCCGTCTTCGCGAATGAGCACCTTAGCTTTGATTGTGCGAAAACCGTACTCTTTGCAGTGTTTGGTTTCTACTTTATCAATCCAGAAGATAGCGGTAGCTTTGACCGTATCTGCCGCACAATCTTCGATATTGTCAATCTTTGCAGCCTCGGCTACGGACATTTCGATACTATCACTTTTCTTGGGCTGGCAAGAAATCATCATAACTAACAGGAACAGTAAAGTCAAATTTGTTTTCATCGTATTCATTATTTAGATGAAGTAAAAGTACAGAATTTCAATAAATAACGGAAGCTTTAGGCGAAAATTTATAATTAGTTTTTATTCCGGAACCGGTTTTTATCCGAATTTATCCGATGAAAACAGGCAAAAGGCAAAAAGAATATAAACTCTTTTTGCCTTTTGCCTATTGATAAAACTGAAAAATGAAATTAACTGTTTAATCTAAAATTTATATGGATATAGTTATGGTTTAGCGGAAGTCTTTCAGTTCTTCTTGTAATTTCTGACGGGTAAAGAAGATCCGACTTTTTACGGTACCCAACGGAAGATTCAGTTTTTCTGCTATTTCGCGGTATTTGAATCCGGAAACGTGCATAGCGAACGGAACCCTGTATTCTTTCGGAAGAGCATTGACTACACGGTGCATCTCTTTTAGGTCGTATGTCCTTTCAGTACTTTCAAACCCTGCATCTTGCGGCAAATTAAGATGATAGAGATTATCGGTCTTGTCGACAAATGTCTGGTCGCGAACTACCTTACGATAATTATTGATAAAGATATTGCGCATGATGGTGTACATCCATCCTTTGAAATTTGTATCGGGTGTATATTTATCTTCATTATCTAATGCTTTCAATGAGGTTTCCTGCAGCAAATCGTTTGCTTCTTCGCGGTCTGTTGTCAGTTTGTATGCGAAACGTAGTAATTCTTCCTGAACTCCTACCAAATCTTTTCTGAAGCTTAAACTTTTCATATGTGTTGTTTTTTAAATGTGAGTATTCGTTGTAAAAATTTTGATGATGCAAGTTTAAGATATTTTGTCGACCTTGGTAGGGGAGAATCAGACGTAATTTAGGGGAATTTCTATCAACAGATAGTTTTTAGGTCCTTTTTGATAGTTTCTGGGTGGTATTTTATATCTTTTATGGGGATCTCAAAAAATGGATAACGATAAATTCTCTAAAAAACGATCACTTAGTATGTTAATTCCTATTTTATTTATTATCTTTGCAACCAAATTTTCTACCAATAATGAAAATTAAGGAAATAGTAAGCGCCCTTGAACGATTCGCGCCTCTGCCATTGCAAGACGGATTTGATAATGCCGGCCTGCAAATCGGATTGACAGAAGCGGAAGCAACAGGGGCTTTGTTGTGTCTTGACGTTACCGAAGCTGTGTTGGATGAAGCTATCGCGCTGGGGTACAATCTCGTTATATCGCACCATCCGCTCATTTTCAAGGGCTATAAATCTATCACGGGCAAAGATTACGTGGAACGCTGCATACTGAAAGCAATAAAGAATGATATTGTGATCTATTCAGCACATACTAATCTTGATAATGCACAAGGTGGAGTCAATTATAAGATAGCAGAGAAAATAGGGTTGAAGAATCTGAAAGTGCTCGAACCGAAAGAGAACAGTCTGATTAAGCTGGTGACTTTCGTGCCGGATGCACAAGCCGATAGTGTGCGTGAAGCATTGTTTGCAGCCGGATGCGGAAATATAGGTAACTATGATTCATGCAGTTACAATCTGAAAGGAGAGGGAACTTTCCGGGCAAAAGAGGGAACGCATCCTTTCTGTGGAACAATCGGTGAACTGCATCATGAAAATGAAGTAAGGATTGAAACCATTCTTCCTGTATATAAGAAAGCAGAAGTTATAAAGGCTTTATTGTCTGTACATCCTTATGAGGAACCGGCATTCGACTTGTATCCGTTGCAGAATGACTGGTTGCAGGCAGGTTCGGGAATTGTAGGTGAATTGGATGAATCGGAAACGGAACTCGAGTTTCTGAAACGCATCAAGAAAATCTTCGAAGTGGGTTGTGTACGTCATAACAAACTGACGGGGAGAGAAATACAGAAGGTTGCCTTATGTGGTGGTGCCGGAGCTTTCCTGCTTCCACAGGCAATTCGGATGGGGGCGGATGTCTTTATTACGGGAGAAATCAAATATCATGATTATTTCGGCCATGAGGGTGATATTCTGATGGCAGAGATTGGTCATTACGAAAGCGAACAATATACAAAAGAAATTTTTTATTCCATAATCCGGGATTTATTTCCTAATTTTGCACTCCAATTGAGTAAAATAAATACGAATCCCATAAAATATTTATAAGTAAAATGGCTAGAGAAGCAAAAAAAGATCCGAATGAGTTGACGGTAGAACAGAAACTGAAGACACTGTTCCAACTGCAAACGATGTTGTCTAAGATTGATGAAATCAAGACATTGAGAGGTGAACTTCCGTTGGAAGTGCAAGACCTTGAAGATGAAATTGCTGGTTTGAGTACCCGTATCGACAAGATCAAAGCTGAAGTGGATGAACTGAAATCTGCTATTGCCGGCAAGAGAGTAGAAATTGAAACAGCAAAGGCTTCAGTAGAAAAATATAAGTCACAACAAGACAATGTTCGCAATAACCGTGAATATGATTTCTTGACGAAAGAAATCGAATTCCAGACATTGGAAATCGAACTTTGCGAAAAGAGAATTAAGGAATATTCTGCTGATAAAGAAGAAAAAGAGGCTGAAGTAACGAAGAACGATCAGATTCTTAACGAAAGACTGAAAGACCTTGAGCAGAAGAAGAGCGAACTGGACGAAATTATCTCTGAAACCAAACAGGAAGAAGAGAAATTGAGAGACAAAGCTAAAGATTTGGAAACTAAGATCGAACCGCGTCTGTTGCAGTCTTTCAAACGTATCCGTAAGAACTCTCGCAACGGATTGGGTATTGTATACGTACAGCGTGACGCTTGTGGTGGTTGCTTTAACAAGATTCCGCCCCAGAGACAACTGGATATCCGTTCTCGTAAGAAAGTAATCGTTTGTGAATATTGCGGACGTATTATGATTGACCCGGAATTGGCTGGCGTACAAATCGAACACAAGGTGGAAGAAGCTCCGGTAGCTACTACCAAAAGAGCTATCAGAAGAAAAACTGCTGAATAAGAAGAGCAGTGAAGTAAGTAAAGTTACTTTTTTGATATATAATAAGCCCTGCAGCAATGCTGGGCTTTTTTTGTTTTAACAAGTGCTCGTATAAAAGGAATCGATAAACAAACTTACCCTTTAGTTGTTATCTTTTCATTTCATAAAAACCTGAACTGATATGAATATACGAGTGTGGGGCACATCGCTCCTTATGTTTCTTTCAACTGTGACCGCGGTTGGACAGACCGCAAACCGTTATTTGAAAGCTCCGCTTCCTCAAGATTGGGAAGAGAGCGGGGAAGTGTTTCAACAGATACTTCCGGTAGATGACCATTGGTGGAAGTCATTCCAAGACACCAAACTGGACTCTTTGATAGCTCTGGCAGTAGATCGTAATTACTCCGTTGCCATGGCAATCAACCGTATAGCTGCCGCTCGTGCCAATCTTTGGATAGAACGCAGTAACTTTTTTCCTTCCATCGGATTGAATGCAGGATGGACCCGTCAGGAAACCAGTGGAAATACAAGTTCACTGCCCCAAACAACCGATCATTATTATGATGCTTCGCTAAGCATGAGCTGGGAGCTTGATATTTTCGGCAGTATCCGGAAACGGGTAAAAGCGCAGAAAGAGAATTTTGCCGCCAGCAAGGAAGAATACACTGGAGTCATGGTCTCATTAGCTGCAGAAGTAGCCTCGGCTTATATCAATCTAAGGGAGTTGCAACAAGAGCTTGAAGTGGTGAAGAAAAACAGTGCTTCGCAGGAAGAAGTCCTGAAAATCACGGAAGTACGCTATAACACCGGGCTGGTTGCTAAACTCGATGTGGCACAGGCCAAGTCTGTATTATATAGCACAAAAGCCTCCATTCCCCAGTTGGAAGCGGGTATCAATCAGTATATCACAACATTGGCTGTCTTATTGGGAATGTATCCCCAGGACATTCGTCCTGTTCTTGAATCTAGTGGTACATTGCCCGATTATATGGAACCTATCGGAGTGGGAATGCCTGTCGATTTATTACTGCGACGGCCTGATGTACGAAGTGCGGAATTGAGCGTAAATGCGCAGGCAGCATTGCTTGGAGCTTCGAAAGCGGATTGGTTGCCGAAAGTTTTCTTGAAAGGTTCATTTGGATATGCCGCCCGTGACCTGAAGGATCTCACCAAAAGTAAAAGTATGACTTATGAAATTGCTCCGTCATTGAACTGGACTATTTTCAATGGAGGACAGCTGGTGAATGCAACCCGGCTGGCAAAAGCACAACTGGATGAAGCGATCAACCAGTTTAATCAGACGGTTTTAACTGCCGTACAGGAAACGGACAATGCTATGAATTCCTACCGGAATTCAATCAAACAGATTGTAGCCCTGCGGGAAGTACGCAATCAAGGAATTGAGACATTGAAACTTTCACTGGAACTTTATAAACAGGGACTTTCGCCTTTCCAAAACGTACTTGATGCACAACGTTCTCTGTTATCTTATGAGAATCAGCTGGTACAGGCACAAGGTAGTTCGCTTTTGCAACTGATAGCCCTCTACAAGGCTTTAGGGGGTGGTTGGAGAGAATAAAAATCAATCTATAAAATATATAACCTAACAGATATGAAAAAACTGATGTATATCTTTCTTGCACTGCCTATATTGACGGGTTGCAAGGAGAAGAAAAGTACAGGAGCGATGGGAGGTATGCCAACTCCGGAAATTAGTGTGACCAAACCCATAGTGGAGGATATTACTTTGACGAAAGATTATCCGGGTTATCTGACAACAGAAAAGACGGTGAATCTTGTAGCCAGGGTGAACGGAACCTTGCAGTCTACCTCTTATGTCGCAGGTGGACGGGTGAAACAGGGGCAACTGTTGTTTGTCATTGAACCAACCTTATATAAAGATCAGGTGGAGCAAGCAGAAGCAGAACTGAAAACTGCCCAAGCGCAATTGGAATATGCTCGTAATAATTATAGCCGTATGAAAGAGGCTGTAAAGAGTGATGCGGTCAGTCAGATACAGGTACTTCAGGCTGAATCTTCTGTGAAAGAGGGTGTTGCAGCTGTCAGCAACGCGGAAGCAGCTTTGAGCACCGCCCGTACAAACTTGGGATATTGTTATGTCCGTGCACCGTTTGACGGCACCATCAGTAAGGCGACTGTAGATATAGGAAGTTATGTAGGCGGTTCGTTGCAACCAGTCACATTGGCTACTATTTATAAAGATAATCAGATGTATGCTTACTTTAATGTTGCTGATAATCAATGGTTGGCAATGACGATGGATACCCAGCAGTTACCGACTGATCTTCCTAAAAAAATAATGGTTCAACTGGGAAAGGGGGGAACTGAAAGTTATCCGGCTACGCTCGATTATCTTTCACCAAATGTAGATGTGAATACAGGAACACTGATGGTTCGTGCCAATTTTGATAACCCGAAAGGGATATTGAAGAGCGGATTATATGTAAGCATAACTTTACCTTATGGAGAAGCTAAAAATGCCATGTTGGTGAAAGAGGGCTCTATCGGAACCGACCAGTTAGGCAAATACTTATATATTGTAAATGATTCGAATATAGTTCATTACCGGCATATTGAAATAGGGCAGTTGGTCGACGGCACTTTACGGCAGGTATTGGGTGGACTTTCCCCGCAGGAACAGTATGTCACAGAGGCTTTGATGAAAGTCAGAGACGGAATGAAAGTAAAGCCGCTTCCTGATTCCCTTCCCAAAAGAGGGAAATAAGGTCTTTTGGATAACTGATTGATTAACAAACGAAATCAATAAAGGTGATGTACTTAAAACCGATTAATTAACAAAAGTAACTTTCTGCTCCCTCTCCTTGGGAGAAGGTTGTGGAGAGACTGCTTTTAAACCTATACATTATGTTTTCTAAGTTTTTTATCAACCGACCGATATTTGCTACTGTCCTTGCCCTGCTTATTGTAGTAGCCGGTCTGGTCACACTCAATATATTGCCTGTGGCGCAATTTCCGGAGATCACACCGCCAACGGTGCAGGTCTCTGCGGTTTATCCCGGGGCAAATGCTGAAACTGTTGCTCAAACAGTGGGTATTCCTATCGAACAGCAGGTGAATGGTGTAGACGGCATGCTTTATATGTCTTCCAATTCTTCATCTTCGGGAGCATATTCTCTGACTATTACATTCGCTGTTGGTACGGACATCGATATGGCAACTGTGCAGGTACAAAACAGGGTAAGTATCGCACAATCATCGCTGCCGGAACCGGTGGTGGTGCAAGGGGTCACTGTGCAGAAACAATCTTCAAACATTGTGATGTTTTTGACAATGACTTCGCAGGACTCTGTGTACAACAGCCTGTATCTGACTAATTATGCCAAATTGAATTTAGTGGACCAGTTGACACGTGTGCCCGGAGTGGGTGCTGTGAATGTGATGGGAGCAGGGGATTATTCGATGCGCATCTGGCTCGATCCGGAGGCTATGCGTATACGGAATATTTCACCGCAGCAAGTCTATCAATCCATCCAGTCGCAGAATGTGGAAGTATCTGCCGGATATATCGGTCAGCCTATCGGACAGGATAATAATAATGCTTTTCAGTATACGTTGAATGTTCAGGGACGATTGAAATCTCCGGAACAGTTCGGGAATATTATTATCCGCCGTGAGCAGGACGGGGCGATGCTTCGTCTGAAAGATATTGCACGCATTGATTTGGGGTCTGCTTCATACAGTGTAGTGTCGCGATTGAATGGAAAACCTACGGCTGCTATTGCTATTTACCAGCAACCGGGTTCCAATTCGCTGGATGTTTCAAAAGGAGTGAAAGCTAAGATGGAAGAACTTGCAGAAAGTTTCCCGTCAGGAGTGGCCTATAATGTCACTTTGGATACGACTGATGTTATCCATGCTTCCATTGATGAAGTGATGGTTACTTTCTTTGAAACAACTTTGCTGGTGATACTCGTTATTTTCTTGTTCCTGCAGAATTGGCGGGCAGTGATTATTCCTTGTATTACTATCCCGGTATCGTTGATCGGTACATTTGCCGTAATGGCGGCATTTGGTTTCTCTATCAACACATTAACATTGTTCGGACTGATTTTAGCAGTTGCTATTGTGGTGGATGATGCGATAGTGGTGGTGGAGAACGCTTCGAGATTATTGGAAACTGGGCAGTACTCACCTCGTGAAGCCGTGACAAAAGCGATGGGAGAGATCACGGGCCCGATTGTCGGGGTGGTTCTCGTATTGCTTGCCGTGTTTATTCCAACAATGATGATTAGTGGAATTTCAGGTCAGCTGTATAAGCAGTTTGCGCTGACTATTGCCGCTTCTACCGTATTGAGCGGTTTCAATTCGTTGACATTGACTCCTGCGCTTTGCGCACTGTTTCTTGAAAAGAGTAAACCTTCTAACTTCTTTATATACAAAGGTTTCAATAAGGCTTATGACAAGACACAAGGGGTATATGACAAAATTGTCAAATGGTTGCTTCAACGTCCGGGAATGGCTCTCGCTTCTTATGGCGCTTTGACTGTTATTGCTCTATTGCTTTTTATGCATTGGCCGTCAACTTTTATCCCGGACGAGGATGACGGATATTTTATTGCTGTTGTTCAACTTCCGCCTGCCGCCAGCCTTGAGCGTACGCAAGCAGTGGGAGAAAAGATAAACGGTATTCTGGATTCTTATCCGGAAGTAAAGAATTATATTGGTATTTCCGGCTTTTCTATCATGGGTGGTGGCGAACAGAGTAACTCGGCAACTTATTTTGTGGTACTGAAAAACTGGAGTGAGAGGAAAGGGAAGGAGCATACGGCTGCTGCCATAGTTAACCGTTTTAATGGTGAAGCGTATATGACTATTCAGGCTGCGGAAGTGTTCGCCATGGTTCCTCCGGCTATTCCGGGGTTAGGTGCATCCGGTGGTTTGCAGCTTCAGTTGGAAGACCGGCGTAATCTGGGACCGACGGAAATGCAGCAGGCCATCAATGCCTTGCTTGCTTCTTATCATTCGAAACCGGCTTTAGCATCTGTATCCAGTCAGTATCAAGCAAATGTTCCTCAATATTTCTTGAATATCGACCGTGACAAAGTCCAGTTCATGGGAATTGCCTTGAACGATGTTTTCTCTACATTGGGCTATTATATGGGAGCGGCTTATGTGAATGATTTTGTTGAATTCGGCCGTATTTACCAGGTGAAGATCGAGGCACGCGATCAGGCACAGCGCGTGATTGATGATGTTTTGAAGTTAAGTGTGCCGAATTCGACAGGAGAGATGGTGCCTTTTTCTTCTTTCACCAAAGTGGAGGAACAGTTAGGCCAGAACCAGATTAACCGCTATAATATGTACTCGACTGCTTCTCTGACTTGTAATGTTGCTCCGGGAAGTAGTACCGGGCAGGCTATTCAAGAAGTGGAAGCATTGTTTAAGGAACAGTTGGGAGATGAGTTTGGGTATGAATGGACTTCCGTTGCCTATCAGGAAACCCAGGCAGGGAATACTACTACCATTGTTCTGATTATGGCGTTAATTGTTGCTTTCCTGGTACTTGCTGCACAGTATGAAAGTTGGACCAGCCCGGTAGCAGCCGTCATCGGATTGCCGGTAGCCTTATTAGGTGCCATGATTGGCTGTCTGATTATGGGAACTCCAGTCAGTATTTATACGCAAATCGGTATAATCCTGTTGGTTGCGCTTTCTGCAAAGAATGGAATTTTGATTGTGGAATTTGCCCGTGATTTCCGTGCCGAGGGTAATTCAATTAGGGAAGCTGCCTTTGAAGCGGGGCATGTCCGCTTGCGTCCGATCCTGATGACTTCTTTTGCTTTTGTACTAGGAGTGATGCCCTTGTTATTCGCCACCGGTGCAGGTGCACAAAGTCGTATAGCATTGGGTGCCGCTGTGGTATTTGGTATGGCTATGAATACTTTATTGGCTACCATTTATATTCCTAATTTCTACGAATTCATGCAGAAATTGCAAGAGCGATTCAGCAAAAAGAAAGGAAATGAGGATAGTGAGAAAGATGTTGCCGTATAGAAGTAAAAGGCTGTTTGAAGACTACCTGAAAGGGGAGTTGGTATAGTGACGCCATCTGTTTGGGATGGTGTCACCATAGTAAGCAAATAGCGTCACTATCTTGAACGGATAGTGACGCTATTTTATTCTTGCAGGTAAGTATGTTTTTTAAGGCGAATGAAGCGGATCATTTTTATAAAGATTTGTAATCTGGAATATCCTGGAGGAACGTATAACTCTGGTTTTCATAATCCATCCGGCAGCAATAATGTTGCATTCCGTTGCTGACAATCAGATAATCTACTTTCAGTACCATATTATACCGGGTGATTTGGTCGAAAACAGCCTGTGTAATTTCGATATGTGGTGCTTTATATTCCACAATCATCCGGGCTGATAAATCCCTCCGATAAAGTACGGTGTCGCATCGTTTGGTAGTACCGTTTAACTTTACCATTACTTCATTGGCCAGAAGGGCAGTCGGATATCCTTTGTGTGCAATAAGAAAGTGAACAAAGTGTTGCCGTACCCATTCTTCAGGGGTAAGGGCGACATATCGTTTACGAATTACGTCGAAAATTACATTTTTTCCGTTTCGTACGTTTATTTTAGTGTCGAATACTGGTAGGT
>OGDP01000091.1_pt1 | contig 98193 bp, 71 predicted proteins | sample 1570441 | NCBI WGS metagenome assembly OGDP01 (sample SAMEA2581961, study PRJEB24529) | metagenome | biome: Human gut stool | place: China | collected 2011
TGTCCAGCAATTCAAAGTTCTGGAATAGATAACCAACTTTTTTGCCACGGTACTCGGCAAGAGCCTTTTCCTTGAGGGATTGCAGAGTATCTCCCTCCACCTGAATGCTTCCACCTGTAGGCTGAATCACAGTTGCAATACAGTTGAGAAGCGTGGATTTGCCGGAACCACTGCTTCCCATAATACCGAGAAACTCTCCCGGCATGACCTGAAAAGTGATTCCGTTCAGTGCTCTCGTCTGGTTTGGCAACGTCCCATAGACTTTGGTAAGATTTTCAATATTCAAAATTGGTTTCATGTGAATGCCTCCTATCCATTTCTGGGTAAATGATAGCACAGAAGCACAATAAATAACACTTACAGTCGCTGTAAGGATTCTGTTCCTGTTTTCAGAACAAGAATGACGCATCAAGCGGAATAAGTATATGTTTTGTAAAAACGTCGGGTGACAATGAAAAAATATGCTGGACTACCGGATTGGCTAACTTGCATTTCTTTGTCAATTCTGGTAACCGCTTCAAACATGGAAGTTTCTGTTCTTACTTTTATTATACTCAATCAATAAAATCAACACGGTTCAGCAAATTTTAATTATTTCCAATATGACAAAATTGCTTCCTGTTATATTTATCTATTTCTTTATTTCTCTATTATTCCGATCCGGTCTTCCAAAGGTATAAATAAGGTGTAAATTATTCGTCAATCATCAAAAAATCCTTTAAAGCCTAGGCTTTCACAGCATCCATTAAACACTGCCGTGGCAGATGAATAGGATTTTTGTCATAATTTCTTATTTCCTTTCAAATGTTCTCATATGCCGATTAATACAGGCTTTATAGGAAATATATTATATATTTTTTCTTTGCAAAAACTTGTATAACTCAACATTTTATAATATTTAAATGAAGTAAAAATTGAAGTAAACCTCTTTCTTTTACCTCAAAGGTTATTTCCAGCAACTCTTTTCATTTCATCAGCAGCTTCATCAAAACCCAAATGTGTGTATGTATCTAATGTAACTGAGATATCAGAGTGTCCCATTATATACTGCAATGTTTTTGGATTCATTCTAGCTGCTGCCATCCTGGTTTTCTCAAAATATTGCTTTTATTTTAATTGTTTACGGGCAAAATAGCAATAGACCGTTATACATAAAACTTCATCATTATAATGAAATTTTTATAATATAACGGTCTACTTTATTTTTTAATTATTATTTCTTTAAAATTCTAACTTTTTTAGGTTTTGACCACTTCTTGCAGCCAACGGCTCTAACTCGTACAAAAAGTTTCTTTCTCTTTTCAAATGCTTTTTTAGAAATTGTTACTTTTTTATATTTCTTTACTGTCTTTGTTACAATAACTGATGTAAACTTTTTATTCTTAGAAACCTGTACCTGATATCTTTTAGCACCTTTAACTTTTCTAAATGAAAGCCTGATTTTCTTTGCATTTTTCTTCTTTGTTGCTTTCTTTACAACTGTTGTTTTTAATGCTTTGTTTGGAGTCTTTTTCTGTATTTTCATTGTTGTTGAAGAGGCTGTTGTTCCTTCAGGTTTTGTTTCACTTGGATTTGTTGTTCCCTCAGGTTTTGTTTCACTTGGATTTGTTGTTCCTGGGGTAACCGGCGTTACACCTTTCCCAATCTTATAATCTCCATAAAGACCATCCTTTGCTCCATTTGTAGAAACTCCTGCATTATTGTCTGCCTTCTCGTCTTCTCCTGCATTAACCATACGCTGGTAAACACGAACATAATCAACTAACATTGTTCCTGATGTAAAACTGCTGTCAGGTACATAACCACTGTCAAATGTTCCACCTGCTGCAAGATTTAAAATAAGGTAAAATCTCTGGTCAAACGGTGCATATGCATTTCCTCTGTCTGAGCCTGAATACCACTCACCATATGTACATTTGAAATAGCATTTGCCATCACAGTAAATCTTAATATTTTCAGCATCCCACTGAACACTGTATACATGCCAGTCGTCAATGCCTGTCTTTTTATTACCATCTCGTGTTATGTTAAATGCATCTGATGTATTAATATTATTTGGCCACTGTGCACCATAATGTAATGTACCAAATACCATATTTGGTGTTCTTCCACGTCCTTCAAATACATCTATTTCACCTGATAATGGCCATGAACCATAACGTGAGTCATTTGGAAGCATCCACATAGCAGGCCATATGCCTGTACCTATAGGCATTTTTGCTCTGAAATCAACTCGTCCGTATTTCACTGAGAATTTATCTTTTGTTGTAATCTTTCCTGATGAATACTGAGCAGTTGCTTTCTTAGATGGATCACCTTTTTCTGTAAATACCTTTGACTGCTTTTTCATAAGAATATTTAATGCACCATCTTTTACTGATACATTGTCTCTTGTGTAGTATTCAAGTTCCTGATTTCCCCAACCGGCTGTGTTAATATCGTCTTCTTTAAGTAAGAATCCTTCATCATATGACCACTTGCTTGTGTCAAGAGATGCACCATCAAATTCATCATTGAAAATCATCTTCCAACCTGCCGGTGTATATGCATTTGAATTGTCATTTACTTTAATATCTGACATATCTGATGGAAGTGTTGGCTTATAAGATGTATTTCCTTTAATTGTATACAATACATAGTTATTGCTTGCATCTCCACCTTTTTTACCATCAATAGGATATGTGACTTTTATTTCTGTATCCTGTCTTACAGGCTGGAGCCAAAGTCCATAAACATGATCAACAAAATAACCCCACTGACTGCTTAGTGAATATTTGTTGTAACCACTTCCTTCATATACCCATCCACAGGCTGCAACATCTGTAAGTGGAATCCACTTTCCATCTACCTTAACTTCGTATTTAAATAAATCCAAATCATCTTTTATAGCTTCTGTTCCACCAATTTTTGGAAGTGGAATACCAACTGATGCTGTATCACTTGTGCTTGCATCGTATGATGTGCCATTATATGCTGTGATTTTGTAATTTGATCTGGTTGGCTTTGTATATGTAACTTTTACATCCTGATGTACATTTGGATTTGACTTTGATGCAAATCTTAATGTAAATGACCAACTGATATTTGTAAACCAATATCCACCATCACCATCTGAGTAATATCCAAAGTTCTGATCCCACAGAAATCCTGATGCTGCATTGCCTAAAAACTGAACAAATCCTTTTCCGTCATTGTTGTCTACTGTAATGTTAACATCATCCTGAATCTGTTCATACTTGATACTCTTGTCTCCATTAAATGTCCATGCTCCCCAATGTGTAGCTGAACCACCTGTTGTATCTGCCTGAATATTTGTTTCTGTTGTAGAAATACTTGTAAGCTTATACTTTGAAAGTTTGTTAAGTTCCAATTTGTAATCAAGATTTATGTTATTTGTTTTTCCATGGAAACGGAAATATGTTGTTTCTGTAAGTTTCATCCAACAAACCCAGCCACCCCATGACTGATATTCCCATGCCCAAGTATCATTCCACTTGAAGTAACTTACATCTTCAATTTTCTTCCATTCACCATTTGTTCCGTTTTCCTGTTTAACATAAACCTGAATGTCTTTTTCCACATCTGCAATGGAAAGTTCACTACTGGCTTTTCCGTTAAACTTTGGCATTACAAATCCATAGCTGACTGTACCAACTCCTGAATGTGTAATTGTTGGTCCATCATTTGTTGAATAATAATCCATTGATGAAACAACTTCTGCCGCTGCTCCCTTTACATCACTACCTGAAAAAATTACTCCTGTTGAAGTAAGCAACAATGCCAGAGACATTACAACAGAAATTAATTTTTTCATAGTTTTTCCCATACTAAAAAATTCTTTCATAATACTTCCTTTCTTTTCCCTTACGGAAATAATCTCGCTATACTGCCTTTTAATTATATGAATATTCATTTTTTCTTTAAATGGTCTGTATTTTTATATGGTATTCAAATTTTATAAAAACGTTTTAATTATTATAATAACTTTTTACTTTCCTTTTAGTTGCTCCAAACAAATCTTTTGGGGTATCATTTTTATCAAAATAATTGCTTCTATAAACCCATATCTTCTCTCCTTTCTGCTTGTTTTTACTCTGTAGCTAAACTTTTTTATAGTTTTTGAATTATTATACTACAGCTATAAAAATATTACAATTATATATCATATAATTTGAGGTGATTTCATGAAGGATATTGATTTCGATTCTATTGGCAAGAAATTAAAAGAAATACGAACACACAAAGGTTTTACTCAGAAATTTGTTGCATCTTCTGATCAACCTCCGCCTGTGCTTTCCTAAACTCTTCCATTCTCTTCAATTCTTCCTCAGCGTCATCGAATCCGATATGCGTGTACACATTCATTGTGACTGATATATCCGAATGCCCCATGAGGTATTGTAATGTCTTGGAAGACACATGCTATGCTGAGCCACTGCTTCTGTCCTCCGGACAACTTCATCCCCCACCCTACGATATAGATATCATATCCGTCCTTCAGGTTCACAATTAACTCGTGAGCTCCCGCCTCCTTTGCTGCCTCCACGACCTCTTCTCTCGTGTTTTCTTTGCATTACATAACCATTAACAGCCGACAGCCAAAAATCTGCAGGCTACTATTATTATCCATACACTCTTTTCAAAGATATCAGTGGACAGATTCATATATAATCTCTTTCTGTAAAGCACCATTGCTTCATAAGGTTTTAAGGAAATCTTTGACTCTTCTATTTTTTGTTCAGAATAGTTGCCCAGCAATGTTTCGAAACCCTTCAGATCCATTCCACTATCCCATACAACTTCTGTTTTATAGAAGTTACAGACTACCAGCATTTTTTCCTCTCCGTAAATTCTTTCATAGGCAATAACGGATGGATGTCTTACATCTAACGGCCTGATATCACCATATGCAATGATATCCAGCTCTTTACGTAAAGCTACGAGCTTTTTATAGTAGTTGAAAATGGATGTTTCATCATGCAGCTGGCTCTGTGCATTAATCTTGGTATAATTTTCATTCACACCAATCCATGGCATTCCCTTGGTAAAGCCACCGTAATTTTCACCATTCCACTGCATTGGTGTTCTTCCGTTATCCCTGGAATGAATCTGGATAATACGAAATGCATCTTCTTTAGAAAGACCTTTCTGTTGCAGAATTTCATAATGGTTCAAACTTTCTACATCACGAAATTGACTGATGTCAGTGAAATCGGTATTTGTCATACCAATCTCTTCACCCTGGTAAATATATGGAGTACCGCGAAGTCCATGAATGATGGTCGTAAGCATTTTAGCTGACTTTTTCCAGTATTTTCCTTCATCACCAAATCTTGAAACCGGACGCGGCTGATCGTGATTGCACCAGAACACTGCATTCCAGGCATGAACAAGTCTACGCCATTGGTGATGCTGAAAATGACATTGATATGTTAAGGGCAACAAAGCATGGTTATACATTCCATCATTCTCCAGCTACTGTAAAGCAATATGCAGAAGGCTGTGTCAAATCTGTGTCAGAGTTAATTGATAAAATATGTAACCTTGATTGAAAAACTCATTGCAAAATCGAAGTTTTTTTCCATACATTAAATAATGTATTTTCGTTTTTTCTGGTATTTTATGTGTTATAATCCTATTAAAACTGTTGAAAAAAGCTTAATTGTTTGCATACCAAAATAGCGACTATCATTTTCTTCTGCAAAAGTTATTGCAATAACTTTTTAAAAATCACAATGATTTTGTTGCGTTAACTTTTTCAATTAAAGTTTATTTTTCATCTCTAATCCTTAATATATAAAAGCATTTTTATAGAGTGATTTTATCACTAATACTTAGCATTTCAATGGGAGCATAAAGAGATTTTCTAATTAATATCTGTTGCATAGGAATTTCTTATTAACCAAAAAAAGAACCGCCCATTCATAAGCGATTCTGATACAGCTCGTACGGGAATTGAACCCGTGATTCCGCCTTGAGAGGGCGGCGTCTTAACCACTTGACCAACGAGCCATTTTTATGACACTATGCTTTTTGCACAAGACACTTTACTATTATAACAATCCTAGCAAATTTTGCAAGTGCTTTTTAATATAAAATTCACGTATAAAATTCACGTATAAAATTCACGTATAATACTCACGTATAATATTTCACGTCTTCGTATTATATTTCAATCGGAATAATAACTTTGTTACTCTTTATGCATGTTTGTTATGATTTTAAGTTTAAGTATATATGATTTATCATCTGTTTTCATAACATCATAAACTTTTCATATTACTTGTTATGATTTCAGCTACCATGCTCCCCCCATCAACAAAGGACTGCCCAGTGGGCAGTCCTTCATCCTTCATCCTTCATCCTTACTTCTATATTCTCTGTTCCACTCTTCACCCTAGAAGTCAAATATTGACAACTGGCTGTCTTCCGGCATTCCTTCCAGCAGTCCCAAACTTGACATTGTTTCTATTACTGTCTTACTTAGCTTGCTTTTTTCTCGCAATTCATTTTTTGAAACAAATGGGCCTGATTGGTTTGCTACTGCTTCTACCAAACCATCGGCAGCCTTTTCGCCTAAGCCTTCTATTGTGTCAAGGCTTGGCATTAGCTTGTTGTCTATTATCTGAAATTCATGTGCTTTAGCCTTGTATATGTCTATAGGCATGAACTCAAATCCTCTGGCGTACATTTCCTGTACAACTTTCATGTCGCCAAGAGCGTCTTCATCTTTCTTAGCTATTTCGTGATTTGCTTTCTTTCGTTTCAAGTCAGCCATATAATATTCAAGCTTTTCCTTGCCTCGACACATTGTTTCGTAGTTAAATGCTTTTGCTCTAATGGCAAAGTATGCAGCATAGTAAGCAAGTGGTATGTAAACTTTATACCAGGCAACTCTAAGTGCCATCATAATATATGCTGCCGCATGAGCTTTAGGGAACATATATTTAATCTTTTTACATGAACCAATGTACCAGTCAGGAACATTATGCTGGTGCATTACTTCCTCTTCGTTTATTTCCTTGCCACTCTTTTTGTCCTTGTATATCTGAAGGCCTTTACCTTTTCGTACATGCTCCATTATCTGGAAACTTACCTGTGGTTCAATGCCTTTATGCATCAGATATACCATAATGTCGTCACGGGTACAGATAGCAGTTGAAATTGTACATCTGCCCTCTTCAATTAATGTTTGGGCATTTCCAAGCCATACATCTGTTCCGTGAGACAAACCTGATATGTTAACAAGATCAGAAATCTTAGTAGGCTTTGTATCCACCAGCATCTGAATAACGAAGTCTGTACCAAGTTCAGGAAGTCCCAACGAACCTGTTGGGCATCCATCTATATCATCTGATGTTATTCCCAGTGCTTCCGGACTTGTAAACAAAGACATTACCTTTGGATCATTAATTGGAACATCTCTGTTAACGTTAGTATTTGTCAACTTTTCAAGACGTCTGATCATTGTAGGATCATCGTGTCCCAGAATATCAAGTTTCAATAAGTTGGCATCAATAGCATGATATTCGAAATGAGTTGTAATAATATCAGTTGTCATATCATTTGCCGGTTTTTGGATAGGGGTAAATTCATATATTTCCTTATCTCTTGGAACAATAACAATACCACCCGGATGCTGTCCCGTACTTCTACGGATTCCCTGGCACCCTCTTGAAATTCGGTCAATTTCTGCTGTTCGCTTTATTTGTCCGTGTTCTTCGTAATAATTCTTTACATAACCGTAAGCTGTTTTTTCTGCAAGTCCGGCTATGGTTCCTGCTCTAAATGTGTGTCCCTTGCCAAACATAACTTCCGTATACGCATGGGCATTGGACTGATATTCTCCTGAGAAGTTCAAGTCAATATCCGGCTCCTTTGTTCCACCGAAACCTAAGAATGTTTCGAAAGGAATTTCAAAACCATCTCTGCACATATCCTTTCCGCAATAAGGACATTTTCTTGGTGGCAAGTCAAGTCCTACACCACCGTCTTCCCTTAACTGTCTTATTGTATCCTGAATCTCCTTCACTGCTTCTTTGTCTGCCTCATCAGGTACTGTAACTTCGTCTTCAAAGAATGAACTTTTACACTCTGTACAATAATAGTGGGGTGCCAAAGGATTAACCTCTGTTATACCTGACATTGTTGCTGCAAAAGAAGAACCAACGGAACCTCTAGAACCTACCAAATATCCGTCTTCATTAGACTTCCAAACAAGACGCTGCGCCATTATGTACATAACAGCATATCCGTTACCGATAATTGAGTTAAGTTCTACTTCCAGTCTGTCCTCAACTATTTTAGGCAATTTCTCGCCGTACATATCGTGTGCCTTTTCAAAACAAATATTACGCAAGTTTTCTTCTGAATTATCCAATACAGGTGGACATTTATCAGGATGAATAGGTGAAATGTTCTCTATCATATCGTTGATTCGGGCAGGGTTTTTAATAACAATTTCTTCTGCCAAATCACTGTCAAGATAATCGAATTCCTTAAGCATTTCATCTGTAGTTCTTAAATATAACGGTGCCTGATTGTCTGCATCCTTAAATCCATTACCACACTGGATAATTCTTCTATATATCTCATCCTCCGGATCAAGAAAATGAACGTCACAAGTTGCAACTGTCATTTTGTTAAATTTCTTACCTAAGTCGATAATCTTCTTATTTACATCCTGAAGTTCTTCAATTGAATCAACAAGAAACTTCTTTCTATCATCTATTTCAGGATCACCCGTTTTTAACATAAACTCATTATTTCCAAGAGGTTGTACTTCAAAATAATCATAAAATTCAGCAAGACGTGCTATTTCCTGCTGGCTTTTTCCGTGAAGAATTGCCTGATACAACTCACCTGCTTCACAGGCACTACCGATAATAAGTCCCTCACTTAATTCAAGGTAATCACTTTTTAGGATTCTTGGTCTTTTGTTTGCAAAAGTTTCTATATGTGATTTTGAAATCAACTTGTAAAGATTTACTCTTCCAACCTGATTTTTTACAAGGATAATTGCGTGATGGGCAGGAAGTTTGTCAATTAAGTTCTTTGACTGCTTTCCCTGTCTGTTTAATTCATCAAGATTATCGATTCCCTTGTCCACAAGCATTTTACATAATTTCAGAAAAATAAGTGCAGTACATTCTGCATCATCAACTGCCCTGTGATGATGGTCCAGAACAATACCTAATGCCTTCGCTACATTATCAAGCTTATATCTTCCAAGACCTATTATAAGATATCTTGACATTGCAACTGTATCAATTACCGTATAATCACATTCTAAATTCTGTCTTTTGCAATTAGCTTCTATGAAACTCATATCAAAATCCGAATTGTGGGCAACCATAACCGCATCTTTACAGAATTCCATAAACTTAGGCAATACCTCTTCTATCTTTGGTGCATCAATAACCATTTCATCATTAATGCTTGTTAACTTTTCAATTCTAAAAGGAATAGGAATTTCAGGGTTAACAAAAGTGCTAAATCTGTCAATAATCTTTCCGTTTTCAACTTTAACGGCACCAATTTCTATAATCTTGTCGCTTTTTGCACTAAAACCTGTAGTTTCCAAGTCGAAAACAACATACCTGTCATTTAAATGCTGACCTTTAGGATTAACAATCATATCCTTTAAGTCATCTACAAGATAAGCTTCAACACCATATATAACCTTAAAGTCACATTCCCTGCCTGCCTTTTCACATTCAGCTTCAATAGCTTCATATTCATGCCATGCATCAGGGAAAGCCTGTACTACACCGTGATCAGTTATAGCAATAGCTTTGTGTCCCCACTCATAAGCACGACGTACAATTTTTTTACATTCACTTACACCATCCATATCACTCATCTTAGTATGGCAATGAAGTTCAATACGCTTGTCTACTGCTGTATCTTTACGCTTCTCTGTGGCAAATGGAGAAATAGACTTCATTCCGTCAACACGGCTGATTTCCACCTGCTTATCCCATGTATCATAAAGGGCAACACCTTTAATTCGCACAAAAGAACCTTTCTTTACTTTCTGTTTAAAGTCCTTAAGCACATTGCCGTCTGCCAAAAACATCTTAACGGCAATACTGTCTGTAAAATCAGTAATTTCAAGAGTAACAATAAACTTTCCTGTCTTTGTTTCTCTCTCATCCATTGTCATAATCTGACCTTTTACCGTGCATTCTCCGGTGCCTTCAAAAACATCACAAAGATTAGTATCTGACTCAAACTTAAAGTCCCTTCCATATACTACCTCAGGATTGTCTGAACGGCTTGCCTTTCTGATTACAACAGGCTTTGGTGCCTCCTCTTTCTTTTCTTCCTTCTTAGCCTTTGGTCCGTTATCTCTGTTAAGTAACACCTCAACCTCGTTCTGAAGTCGTCTGGCATTCTGCTTTGCAAACCTGTTAGTTTCAAATCTTTTCTTATCAATAACTACCTCAATAGGCATTTCAAATCTGTTAGCAAATATTCTTTCAACTGTGTCCTTTAAAATCTTCATTCTGGATTCTGAAATAATATTAGCCTCCAAGTCAATAATCATCTTATTGCCATCCCAACGAATGGGAGCCTTTTTAAACATAGTTGAAACTATGGGACTTCTTACTCCAAGTTCCATAACTATGCTCTCCTTGTAGGCATCAAGAAGATTTTCTACTGTATACTGTTGTGATAAATGATATTTTTCTACTATTTCAATTCCAATTCGCTTTCCCATTCTGAGATTTCTTATAATTTCATCTCTCACGGTGAAAATAGCAGACTTTTCAATAAGTCTGCTGCTTTCAATATAAACTCTTAACTTGTCATGAGACATGTTAGAGGAAACTCGTGTTACATAAACTTCCTCAAACATAGCCTGCAAATTATCATTTAATTTAAGTGCTGGAAAAACGTCAAAAAACTTCTTTCTCTCCAAATTATTCACTCCAATTTTTCAATTCATCTTCCAGTGTCTGTAAAAGCATATCCTCAGGAACTTTCTTAACAATCTCACCTTTCTTAATTAAAAGTCCTTCGCCTACTCCACCGGCAACTCCAATATCAGCTTCTCTTGCCTCTCCGGGACCGTTAACTACACAGCCCATTACGGCAACCTTTATATCCAGATTATCGTATTTGGATACCATCTTTTCAACCTTTTCGGCAAGACCTATTAAGTCTATTCTGGTTCTGCCACATGTAGGACATGAAACTACTGAAATACCGCCTTTTCTAAGTCCTAATGTTTTCAAAATAAGCTTAGCACTTCTTATTTCCTCAACAGGAGCACCTGTAAGTGAAACTCTGATAGTATCACCTATTCCCTGATTTAAAATAAGTCCAAGTCCTATTGCTGACTTAATATTTCCGGATGTCACAGTACCTGATTCTGTTATTCCTACATGAAGTGGATAGTTAGTTCTTTCCGCAATAAGTTCATGTGTCTTAACACACATTAAAACATCTGATGACTTAATGCTGATAACAAGATTGTCATAGCCTAAGTCTTCAATAATTTTAACCTTATCTAATGCACTTTCAACTATTCCCTCTGCTGTAACTTTTCCATATTTTTCAAGAATGTGTTTTTCAAGAGAACCACTATTTACACCAACTCTTATTGGAATGTTTCTCTCCTTTGCCACATCAACTACTGCCTTAACCTTTTCAACTGAGCCGATATTTCCCGGATTAATTCTAATCTTGTCAGCTCCGTTCTCCATTGCTGCAATTGCCAGTCTGTAATCAAAATGAATATCCGCAACAAGTGGAATATTAATCTGTTTCTTAATCTCCTTAAGAGCCTTGGCTGCTTCCATTGTTGGAACTGCACATCTTATAATGTCACAACCTGCTGCCTCTAACTCCTTAATCTGGTTAACCGTTGCTTCTACATCTTCTGTTTTTGTGTTTGTCATTGACTGAATAAGAATAGGATTTCCTCCGCCTATTACTCTATCGCCAATCTTAATTACTTTCGTATTATCTCTATACATATTACCTGCCGCCTTGCAATCTTATAAAATAATCTTTCTAATATCATTAAATATTAAGAATACCATAAGCACCATTAACAAAATAAATCCTATAAAGTGTATCATTCCTTCTTTGTCCTTAGGTATAGGTCTTCTAATAATAAGCTCTACAATATAAAGGAATAATCTTCCACCGTCCAATGCCGGTATAGGTAAAAGGTTCATTACACCAAGGTTTGCACTAAGCATAATTGCCATATTAATCATTGTGAACAAAGTAACCATAAAGCCTTCTGACTTAGTCTGGTTGTAAGTATCTCCAATAACATTAACAATACCTACCGGACCTGATACTTCATTAGCTGAAACCTTTCCTGTTACAAGCATCTTTAAGCTTTTAAGAACTGTATTAATTTCATATCTCACTTCCACAAGACTATATTTTAAAACTCCGCCTACAGACTGCTTATCTCTTGCAAGATTATAAACAAATCCGCTGCTGTAAAGCTTAGTCATCTGTGGAACTACGACTACTTTCTTTTCTTTATTATTACGCTTAACAGTAATATTGATTTCTTCTTTTCCAAAAGGATGTGCATCAATATATTCCTTTAAATCCTTTCCTGTTGAAATCTTTGTACCGTTAATTTCCACAACTTCATCTCCTGCAACAACTCCTGCCTGATCCATTGCTGAACCTTTAGGAACACTACTAATAGTAGCCTTTGGATCTGTTTCATAATATGAAATGCCAACTATATAACGTTCTTCACTGTCAGGTGCATAACTAATAGTCTGCTTCTTTCCATCTCTTACAAAAGTAACTGAAATATCACTTCCGTCAAGTGGGCTAACATAATCTTCCAAATAAATTTCACGACCTACTGAAACTGTAGCTCCGTTATATTTAGTAATTCTGTCTCCCTGTCTAAGTCCTGCCTCGTATGCATTACTGCCTTCTGTTACTTTAGAAACGTAAGAAATATCAACGCCGTTGTAACCGATAACAATTAAGGCCAATAAAAATGCAAGAATAAAGTTAAAGAAAGGTCCTGCAACAACAATTGCCATTCTTGCCCATAAAGGTTTAGAGTTAAAAGAACCTTCTTCTGCATTATCTTCATCTTCACCAAGCATTGCACATGAACCGCCTAAAGGAAGTGCCTTAATTGAATATCTTGTGCCACTTTTTGCAACTCTGCTAAGAAGTCTTGGTCCCATACCAACGGAAAACTCGTTAACTACAACTCCACACTTCTTTGCAACTATAAAATGTCCAAATTCGTGTATTAAAACTAATACACTGAAAATTATAAGGGCTATTATAATACTGATTAATGTCTGCATCCTACCACCTACTTTCGATTAATTCATATGTCCACTGTTCAATGTCTAAAATCTGCTCTACTGTAGGGTTTGGTATAGCCTTATGCATACTCATACAATATTCAATAATATCTGTTATGTCTAAGAATCCAATCTTTCTGTTAAGGAACTTAGCTACTGCCTTCTCGTTTGCAGCATTAAATACTGTAGGCATTGAACCTCCAACTGTTGCTGCCTGATAAGCTAATGCTAATCCTCTAAAGTTCTCAGGATCAGGATTTTCAAATGTAATCTGTGCTATTTTGCCAAAATCAACTCTTTCTCCTGCCAAAAATCTTCTTTCAGGATAATAAAGTGCATACTGGATAGGTAATCTCATGTCAGGAGTTCCAAGCTGTGCCATAATTGCGCCGTCCTTAAACTGTACCATGGAATGAATAAGGCTCTGTGGCTGAACAACAACCTGAACATCATCAAGACCAACTCCAAAAAGCCATTTAGCTTCGATTACTTCCAATCCCTTGTTAACCATTGTAGCAGAGTCGATGGTTATTTTTTGTCCCATGGACCAATTCGGATGCTTTAATGCATCCTCAACCTGAACATTTTTCATCTGCTCTCTTGTTCTGCCCCTAAACGGTCCGCCTGAAGCTGTAAGAAGAATCTTGTCTATCTCTCTTGAATTTTCGCCGTTTAAGCACTGGAAAATAGCGCTGTGTTCGCTGTCTACCGGAAGGATTTTTACGCCATATTCCTTAGCCATTGACATAACAATATGCCCTGCTGTAACCAAAGTCTCCTTGTTAGCCAAAGCAATGTCCTTACCTGCCTTAATTGCTTCCAAAGTAGGTCTTATACCAATCATTCCAACAAAAGCCGTAACAACTATTTCAGCTTTTTCATAAACAGCTGCTTCAATAAGTCCGTCCATTCCTGCTACTAATTTTACTGATGTGTCCTTAACTGCATCTTTAAGTTTTAATGCTGCATCTTCACTGAAAACACATACAAGTTCAGGATGAAACTCTCTAATCTGTTCTTCTAATTTTGTAATATTTGAGCCTGCCGCAATGGCAACAACGTTCAAATCATCATTTGCTCTTACAATATCTAATGTTTGTGTTCCTATGGATCCTGTTGATCCAAGAATGGAAATATTTTTCATATCGTCTCCTTAAAAAATCTGTAATAAAATCCAAATAACAGGTGCCACATAAATAACACTGTCAAATCGATCCATAATTCCGCCATGTCCCGGGATTAATTTTCCATAATCCTTAATATCATGATTTCTCTTAATAGCTGATGCAGCAAGGTCGCCTACCATTGAAATTAAAGCTCCCACTGCACAAATAATTGCAAATCCCGCAACCGGATTAATGCTCATTGTAATATTGCTTGAAAAAATTGTTGCATAAATTGCTCCAAGTGCTGCTGCTCCAACAACGCCCCCAACTGCACCTTCAATTGACTTCTTTGGGCTTAAAACAGGAGCCATCTTATGCTTTCCAAAAGCTACACCTGCAAGGTATGCACATGTATCACTTCCCCATGAGCAAAGGAAAATAAGCCATACTGTATATGCTCCGTTATTTCCCTCACGTACACTATAAAGATATGATAACATTACGCCTGCATATAACATACTCATAATAGCATTTGAAATCTGTTCTGTTTTATACTTAGGGAACATAAATACATACTGAGCAAGTAAGCACATTAAAAATACTACCATAAAAATCATCATATATTCTTTCTTATCAAAATAAAGTACTGCATAATATGCCAAAACCGCTATATAACCTGTAATTCCAAGTGAATTTTTTTCAATTCCAAGAACCTTGTATAATTCATACACACCAACTACTGAAATCAAAAGATTTGCTACAAAAAGAATGTTTCCTCCCGGTATAATTGTAGCCAACATTAAAGCTACTAGAACTATTCCACTTAATAATCTTGTAAAGAAAGATTTATTTGCAAATTTACTTAAAACCATTTTGTTTTTCTCCTACTATTATGTATTTTATTCTTCTGTTTTTACTCCGCCGAAACGTCTGTCTCTTTCATTATATTTTACAATAGCCTTCTTTAATTCTTCTTTGTTAAAATCCGGCCATAAAACATCTGTAAAATAAAACTCTGTGTAAGCCAACTGCCATAAAAGATAATTAGACAATCTTATCTCACCACTTGTTCTAATAAGAAGGTCAGGATCAGGAATGCCTGCTGTATCCAAATATGAATTAACAGTATCCTCTGTAATGTCATCAGGATTTAACTCTCCGTCTGCAACAGCCTTTGCCATCTTCTTAGTTGCTCTTGTTATTTCATCACGGCTTCCGTAATTAAGAGCTATAATAAAAGTAATTCCTGTATTGTTCTTTGAGCATTCCTCTAACTCATCAATTCTGTCAAGAATATCCTGATCAAGTCTCTCTCTCTTACCAATTACTTTAACAATCATATTGTTCTTGTTTGCTCTCTCAATACAGTCTGAAAGATAATTTCTAAGAAGCTTCATAAGAGCCTTTACTTCATCATCCGGTCTGTTCCAATTCTCAGTTGAAAAAGCATACATTGTAATATATTTAATTCCCATATCGTGGGCATCTTTAATAATCTTCTCCACATTCTTTGCACCTGCTGCATGTCCTGCGTTTCTTGGAAGAAATCTTTTCTTTGCCCATCTGCCGTTACCATCCAAAATAATGGCAACATGCTTTGGTATATTAAGTCCTGTTATATCAATCTTTTTTGCCATATAATTAATCTCCTTTAACCGAAAATAGAGGAAACACAGGTCTCCTCTTATTCTCTAAAATCTGATATTTTATTATACTGTCATTATTTCGTTTGATTTTTCTTCGATTGCCACATCAATCTTCTTAATGTATTCATCTGTCTTCTTCTGAACATCATCCTGATATCCTTTTACTTCATCTTCTGAAATGCCGTCTTCTTTGCCTTTCTTCTTAATGGCATCAATTGCATCTCTTCTGATGTTACGGATAGCAACCTTGGCATTTTCGCCCTTCTTCTTAACATCCTTAACAAGTTCTTTTCTTCTGTCCTCTGTAAGTTCAGGGAATACAAGACGAATAACTTTACCATCGTTTGTAGGGTTAATTCCTACATCTGACATATTAATTGCATGTTCAATATCTTTAAGTATTGAAGCGTCCCAAGGCTGAATACAAATCATTCTTGCTTCAGGAACTGAAACGTTACCTACCTGCTGAAGAGGTGTTGGTGTTCCATAGTAATCAATTTTGATTTTGTCAAGAATATGTGGGTTAGCACGTCCTGCTCTGATTGTTGCATATTCTTCACCTAAATTAGCCAAAGATTTTTCCATCTTATCTTCGTATATCATTAATAATTCTTCCATTATAATTCTCCTCTAATCTTTTATAATTAATAAAATTTTATACTTAATAATTTTTTGATTAATAATCTTTTTATATTTCTAATTATATAATCCTTAAAATTTTTGATTCTATAGTTATTATCCAAAATTACTTTTCAGTTAATAATTATTAACTATTCTACAGTAATCTTTGTGCCAATCTTTTCACCTGATACAGCCTTGTTAATGCTGTCTTCTTCGTTTAATCCGAATAATAACATTGGCATCTTGTTCTCCATTGCAAGAACACTTGCAGCCAAGTCAATAACACCTAATCTGCCATCAACAATCTTGCTGATTGAAAGTTCATCGTACTTCTTAGCATCAGGGTTAACAGCAGGATCACTGTCATAAACACCGTCAATTGCTTTTGCACCAAGAATGCAGTCAGCTTCAATTTCAATGGCTCTAAGAACCATAGTCATATCTGTTGAGAAATAAGGATGTCCTGTACCACCTGCAAAGAAAACAACCTTTCCTGCATTAAGGTCTGCTACTGCCTCATCCTTTGAAAATAACTTAGTCCATGTTCCACATGCAAAAGGTGTATACACATTAGTATCCATTCCTTCTGTTCTGAAAATTTCTGATACATACATGCAGTTCATAATTGTTGCCATCATACCGATTCCGTCAGCCTTTGTTCTGTCAATCTTATTGCTTGTACGTCCTCTCCAGAAGTTTCCTCCACCGATAACGATAGCTACCTGAACTCCCTTATCTACTATAGTTTTAACCTGTTTTGCAACAGCTACACAAGTATCTTCATCAAAACCAGTTTTTTTATCACCTGCTAAGGCTTCCCCGCTTAACTTTAATAAAACTCTGTTCATCTTTATCTCCTCTATCATACATGCACACCAAATTTGTGATAATACTTATAGCATTATTCATAAGTGCAAAATCTAAAGATAGAATAACATATATTATAAAAAAAATAAAGGAGAATAATCTCCTTTATCTTCTAAATTTGCATTTATACTTGCTTTTATTCTTCATCAAAATATCCCAAGTTATCACTCATATCTCTTCCATTAACAAACAATTTCATATTGTAGTCTTCATCATCTTTGACTATGTTTGCCTTTGGAACATACAGCGTAACAAAATATTCTGTCATATAACTGTTAGCCATGTTTTCAATATCCGTACCCATAATTGAATCCGCTGTCTGATCTTTGTTTAAAAATCTTCTTACGTGGTTATTTTCCTGATACATATTTGATATGTAAACAAATTTGTTATCTTTTGCACTGCTTGTAACTTGAATTTTTCCATCTTTAACTTCTGCACTTATCTGGCAATCCTTAAACACATCTTTAATATATTTATTTTTGCTCTTTGAATCTAATTCCATCCTTTCAATTACAATTCTTGGATTTTTGCTTTTACTTATATCAATGTTTCCTACTCCAACTGCACTCATATCATAAGAAGTTGAAATTGTCTGCGGGTACTTGTCACCTTCTTTTATTTGTAACGGATATGTTTTCTTTTCAGTAGCTGTTTTAGATATTACGTTACTGCCAGAATACATAGTAACCCCTGCTATTGCCATTGTAAAACCGCAAACTGCCATTATTCTTATTAATATTGCTCTTTGATTTCCGCCAAAAGTCAATGACTTGCTATCACGGATTTTCTTTTCAATAATAAATCCTATGAAGAATGCTATTACAAGAGTCACTACGATTTTTAAGAAAAATAATCCCATATTATATTCTCTTTTATAAAATCCAGCTATAGCTGAAACTAAATCTATAGCTTTTTCATATAGGAATAATTTGTTATTTTCCTTGGCATAAGCTGCAATGTTCTGCAAAATATTCCTATAGCTTAAATCTCCTACAATTAGTGCAATTGTAATAACGCCAAATACTGCCATGCTTTTTCTATAAATAACTGCAAATAATTTGATAATTGCTGTAATAAGTAAAAAACATCCCAATAAATATACAAGCTCAGCAAAAACAGTTTTCATTGAAAAAACATTTATTAGTTTTATGTTTTTATTAAATAATGAAACTAGTGATACCGCACCAAACAAAATCAACTGGTTCATTACCTGAAACAATGACGCAATTCCAAAGGTTGTTACATCGGCCAAATATGCTGATACATATCTTGTAACACTGTTCTGTGGAAATACCATATAATTGTTTTTGTATTCACCAATATTAAAGGATGTGATAACCAATACCAAAATTACTATCCAAAACAATGCACCGCTATTGCGGTTAAGATTCAGATAAAATACATCTTTGTCTGTTGAAAAATTTATAACCATTGACAATATATCTACTAATGCAAATACAATGGCAACACAAAATACTATTATTGCATATTTTTTATTTGTGTGCATTCTTAGCAAATACATTTTTTTAATATTATTTAGTTCTTCTTTTCCCATAATGCCTCCATCTGATTTGCGTTTTTCAAATCTGTCTTATACATATAAATTTCTTCCCCTGAAAGCTTGCTTGTGGCAAGTTCCAATTCATCGGCTTTCTCTGCTTCCTCTTTGTCAAGTCTGCCTTCGATAACTGCCATAGCTCCCAATGTCTGATTTTTCTTATATAAAACTTTCTTTTCTTCACAATATTTTTCAATATTTGCGAGTTCGCCGTCTACCCTGTAAACGCTGTCTTTCAGTTCTTCAATGTCTCCTGCAAAAAGTACATCGTTGTTTCCTATCATTATCATATTTGACAAAATCTTTTCCATTTCACCTAACATATGACTTGAAATTAATATTGTTCTTGGATGTTCTATGTAGTCTCTTAAAATAATTTCATATATTTTGTTTCTGCTTATTGCATCAACTCCCGAAACCGGCTCATCAAGTATTGTTATGTCTGCTCTTGTTGCCATTCCACAACAAAAATTAAAAATTGTTTCCTGACCTTTTGACAGATTTTTAATTTTTGCTTTTTTATTTAAACCAAATAATTCCATTAACTTATGAGCAAACTCTTCATCAAATTTTTCATACATCAACCTATACTCTTCGATTATCTTTTTTAACTTCATTTCGCTGTAACTCATTACCCCTGCCACATAAACAATACGCTTAGCTGTCCCTATATCAGTTGCCGGATTCTTTCCGTCTATTTCAATTATTCCTTCATCCGGTTCAAACTTGCCGGCTATTAAATTCATTAATGTTGTTTTTCCCTGTCCGTTTCTACCAATTATTCCCGTAATGTGATTTGGCTCAATATCTACAGAAAAATCTTCAAAAACATATCTTTTCTTTCCCTTGTATGAGAAAGTTACATTCTGCATGCTTATGCTTTTAATCTCTTCCATGTTTTCATTATGCATTACTGCACTTCCCTCCTGACTAAAATTGTTGTTACAACTACTTGTTGTGAATTACTTCTTTTTTGTTTGTTTTTTCTGGCTTTTGTACTTAGCTTTGTATTTAATTATGTGTCTGTTTTTCTTTTTAGCTTAGTATTTAATTTTTTTGATTGTTTAACTTTATGTTTAGCTTTTTTGTCTTATTTACTTCTTATCGTATTGTTCTGCTATTAGTTTAAGTAACTCCTCTTTTGTAATTGATAATTTCTTACTTAGTTTAATTAATTGTTCTGCTATCTGTTCCACTTCACTATGCCTCTTCCTTTCTGAAATCATACTTATGGCATCGCCTGCAACTGTCATTGCCTGGCCTCTGTGCTTTATAAGAATCCCTCTGCTAACCAAAAGATTAATTCCTTTCGCCGCAGTAGCCGGATTGACTTTAAGCTCCTTCGCCAAAACTAATTGTGAGTAACATGTATCGTTCTCCTTCAATTTTCCTGATAGTATGTCATCTTCAATGGAATCAGCAATTTGCACATAGATTGGAATCATACTGTTTTCATCAATTTTCAATGATGTACCTCCTTGTATAATATCTTTAATCAACTATACTACATTACTGATATAATGTAGTATAGTCCCGTGGTAGTTAGAAGTCAAGTGGATTTATGTCAAAATCATGACTTCCTTAATATTTTCATAAGCGTGTTATGACTTTTAACATAGATTCATATAATTTATTCTTTATTTTCATAACCATATGAGGTTTTTAGATTATTTGTTATGATTTTCTAATGCGGTAAACTTGATTTTTTTGCTCTGTGGACAGGCTTAATTGGGAGCATTACGTGTCATATAACATTTTCGTTCACCGACACGTAATTCCATGCAAAAATACAAGCTTAATTTCAATAAATTACTTGTCACACAGCGTTTTCGCTCTACGACACGTAATCGGCTGCGAATCAAGACAAATATTTCAATATTTTACGTGTGCTACAACATTTTTGCTCTACGACACGTAATCAGCAACGAAACAAGACAAAACAAACCACTTCCACACCCACAAAAAAACTAGTCAAATCAACTATGGTTAATCTGACTAGTTTTACTCTCTTTATTTTTCTTTCACAACTTTTAGTCAAGCTCTCCGCTTGTTACCCTTTGGATGTGCATTGCAAGATATCCTATCTCCGACTCATCAAAGGACAACTTAAGCAAATGGCCTATATTGTCACATATGGTGATTGCCATCTGAAATTCCTGTGGAAATTTATTTTCCATATAGTCGTTCAGATTAAGCTTGATTTTTTCACCTTTAAGGGCTCTTGCTATCATATATTTAATGTGATTCATTAGACGGTTGTATGAAATAGATAAAACATTTATTTTTCTTCCTGTTTCAGATTCTACCATTGAAATACATTCACGCACGCCCTGAGCTATTATCATTGACTGGGATACATTCTCTGTATCAATGGCTGAATGAATGTGAAGTGCAATATATCCCACCTCATGTTCATCTATTTCAACACCCATCTTTTCGAGAAGCAGCGGTTTTATTTCCTCTGCCACTTTGTATTCTGAATGAAAAAGAACTCTTATATCTGGTGTTAACGGATTGCTTATTTGCTCATTGTTCTTTATTCTTTTGACTGCAAACTCAATATGGTCTGCCAATGGAAAAAGTATTCTTCTATCAATATTTCCAAATTCTTCTTCCGCCTTATTTAAAACTGCATCTGCAATCTCTAAACAAACTGGAGAAACTTCATTAACAATGTCTTCTGCCTCTCCTCTTTCCGTACATTCTTTCATTGAATATACAGTGTCTTCTGCTCTTGGTTCAACATACTCAGTAACTTTCTTACCGAACCCGATGCCTTTTCCCAAAATCAAAAATTCCTGACATTTTTCTGCATCAATTGCCACAACCGCATTGTGGTTTAACGCTTTTTTTACTCTATACATATCCTAATTACTCTGTGACATTATTCGTAAATATCAATAGCAAAAAGTGATTCCCCTGCCTGTATATCGCCTTCCTTAAGTAATCTGATTTTTTGATTGTCGCTAAGCTCTGTACACATTACAGGTGATGCCAATGATGGTGCATTGGCAGATAAATAATCCAAATCAAGTTTCATAATAGGATCACCCTTTTTAACTTTCTGTCCTGCTTCTACCATTACATCAAAGCCTTCGCCGTTAAGTTTTACTGTGTCAATACCAACATGGATAATCATACTAATACCATCTTCTGTTGTAAATCCTACTGCGTGCTTAGTATCAAAAACAAATACAATTTCACCATCAGCAGGTGCCTTAACAACTGAATCTGTTGGAGTTACAACTGCACCGTCTCCCATCATTCTGCTTGCAAAAGCTTCATCCGGCGCTGTACCTAAATCTGCGGCTATACCTGTAATAGGGCTTGAGATAATAATTGATTTTACTATTTTTGTCTCTTGCTCCTTCTGATTATTTCCATCCTCAGTCTTGTTTTCAACTTCGTCTGACTGACTATTGCTACCATTATACTCTATATTTGGAGCTGTTTCCAGATAATCTTCTAAGTTAGACTTAATTACTGTTACTTTTGGTCCATAAATTACCTGAACGCCGTTACCCTTGTGTACTACACCTGACGCACCTGTTGCCTTAAGCATTCCGTCATTAACCAATTCAGCTTTAAAAACTGTACATCTAAGTCTTGTTGCACAGCAGTCAACATCAGAAATATTTTTCTTTCCGCCTAAACCATTAGTAATCATTTCTGATAATTCGTCAACATCACTATTTTCTCCGTTTTCTGACTTGCCGTTTTTCTTAGCTTCAACATCGCTTCTTCTATAAAGTTTGACTTCCTCACTGTCATCCCTACCAGGTGTCTTCAAATCTAATTTTTTAATTAAGAAGCTAAATAAGAAATAATATACGATAAAGTAAACAATACCTACAATAACAATCCAAATCCAGTTAGTCTTTCCATTTCCCTGCATTATTCCAAACAGGAACATATCAATAAGACCGCCTGAGAATGTCATACCTACACCTACTTTAAATACATGCATTAACATATATGCAAGTCCTGCAAATACGCAGTGAATACCATAAAGTAATGGTGCAACAAAAAGGAATGTAAATTCCAATGGTTCTGTAATACCTGTAATCATTGATGTTAAAGCTGCTGACAAAAGAAGACCTGCTACTGCTTTCTTCTTTTCAGGCTTTGCTGTTCTATACATTGCAAGTGCTGCTCCAGGAAGTCCGAAAATCATAAGTGGAAACTTACCTGACATAAATCTTGTTGCTGAAACTGCAAATTTTGTAACTGATGGATCTGCAAGCTGTGCAAAGAAAATATTCTGTGCACCTTCAATTAACTGACCTCCAACTTCCATTGTTCCGCCAACGCCTGTCTGCCAGAATGGAAGATAAAATACATGATGAAGACCAAATGGAATAAGAAGTCTTTCCATAAATCCGTATACCCATGTTCCTGCGTAACCTGAATTAAGTACTAAATCTCCAACAGAGTAAATTCCGCTCTGGATAACCGGCCAGATAAAGAACATTAAAATACCAACTAATGTGAAAACTAATGAACAAATAATTGGAACAAATCTTGTTCCGCCAAAGAATGATAATACCTGTGGCAATTCGATTTTGTAAAATTTGTTATGAAGTGCTGCAACACCAAGACCAACAATAATACCACCAAACACACCCATCTGTAATGAAGTAATACCTACAACATCTGTTGTGGCACCTTCAAGCATTTTTTCTGCGCCACCGTTAATTGTAATCATGGCACCAATTGATGCGTGCATAATGAAGAAAGCTATAGCTGCTGCAAGTGCTGCAACTTCCTTTTCTTTTTTTGCCATACCTATTGCAACACCCATTGCAAAAATAATCGGCAGGTTAGTAAAAACTATATTTCCCGCATCACTCATTACCTGAAATATTGCATTAAATACTGTTCCAGGTCCCATAATACCTAATAATCCGTATGCTTTAAGCATTGTTTCATTTGTAAAAGAGCTACCAAGTCCAAGTAACAAACCTGCTACAGGAAGGATAGCTATTGGAAGCATAAATGATCTTCCTACACGTTGTAAAACACCAAAAATTTTGTCTTTCATTTTTTCTCCTTTCAAACACTAATAATATTTTGGTTCATTTGGGCATGTATCATACATTTACGACTATTTTTGTTATAAGTTGCAGCTCTTTTAAACACAAAAAAAGTAGGTATAACAGATACACGACCCCCTTTGAGATGTGTGTATAGTTAATGCCTACTTAAAGTTACATACTATTTAAAATTATTTAATTTACTCCTTTAGAGTAACATCTTATGGTTTGGATGTCAACCCTGATTTTGATTTTTTCTACCAGATTAGTAGATTTTTATATATAATACCACTGTGGTAGGAATTGCTAGGATAAACTCAGATATTATCTTTATTGTTCCTCAATTTTCTTTGCCAAATCTTCCAAATACTCCCAACGGTCCATTTTTTCCATAAGAAGTGTTTCCGTTTCTTCCTTACTTTCCATAAGTTCCCTAAGCTTAACTGAATTAGTTGCATTCTTGACTATTTCACCGTCAAGCTTTTCAATCTTCTCTTCTAATTTTGCAATATCGTCCTCAATTGTCTCGTATTCTCTTTGTTCATTGTAAGAAAACTTAAGCTTTTTGTTTCTTATTTTGTATTCCTCTTTTTCGGTTTTGTCTGAATCTGACTTTCCTGCACTGCTACTTTTTGTTTTTAACAAAGCATTTTCTTCAAGCAGTCCCTTTTCCTTCTTTCGATTTATGTAATCTGTGTAACCACCTTCGTATTGGTCGATTACCCCATTTTCCTCAAAGGAAAAAATTCTTCTGACAACTCTGTCTAGAAAATATCTGTCGTGGGATACGGTAATTACAATTCCATCAAAACTATCCAAATAATCTTCAAGAATTGTCATTGTTTCAATGTCCAAATCGTTAGTTGGCTCATCAAGTATAAGCACATTTGGGGCTTCCATAAGCACACGCAAAAGATTTAAGCGACGTTTTTCCCCACCTGACAATTTTTCAATCTTACTATACTGCTGTGACGGTTCAAAAAGAAATCTTTCAAGCATAACCGAGGCTGACACAAGCCCTTCCTCTGTTCTTACAAACTCGGCAGTATTTTTTATATAATCAATAACCCTATCATCAGGATTCATATAAGCAATTCCTGCCTCTTTGTTATTTTCAAGCTCCTGTGTATAATAACCTATTTTGATAGTCTGTCCAATATTTACACTACCGCTGTCAGGCTCAATTCTTCCATCAATAATCTTCATTAAGGTAGTTTTTCCACAACCATTTTTGCCCACAAAACCTACTCGGTCGCCCTTTAGAAAATTATAAGAAAAATCATTTATCAAAACTTTGCAGTCATATGCCTTTGAAATATTTTCAAGTTCAATAGTCGTCTTGCCCATTCTTGACTTAATGCTACTTAACTCAATTTTTTCGTCCTGAACAATCCCTTTTTGGTTCTTTAGATTTTCATATCTTTGAATGTGTGCTTTCTGCTTAGTAGACCTTGCTTTTGCCCCACGCTGCATCCATTCAATTTCTTTTCGAAGAATGCTCTGACGCTTTCTCTCGCTTGCCTTGGCACTTGCCTCACGCTCAGCTTTTCTCTCCAAAAATCCTGAGTATTTTTCGTTGTAACTATAGATTTTTCCTTTATCAAGCTCGATAATCCTGTTAGTTACGCTGTCTAGGAAATATCTGTCATGAGTAACCATAACAAGCGCCCCCCTAAAACCGCGCAACTGATTTTCAAGCCATTCTGCCATTTCGCTATCCAAATGGTTAGTAGGCTCATCCAAAATCAAAATATCACAAGGTGTAATCAATACAGAAACCAACGCCAATCTCTTTCTCTGTCCACCTGAAAGTTCTGAAGTTTTCTGCTCAAAATCAGTAATTCCAAGTCTTGTCATCATCGCTTTAGCCTTAACCAATTCATCTTCATTGGCATGATGGTGAATCATGTTCTGAACACTTTCAAGCACCGTGTCTTCTTCATTAAAAATAGGATTCTGTGGCAAATAATGAATCATCATATTGGCTGCCTTAATTACCTGTCCTTCATCCGGGATTTCAAGACCTGCCATAATCTTAAGCAAAGTGGACTTCCCTGTTCCATTAATTCCTATAATTCCTACCTTCTCCCCTTCGTGAAGGTAAAAACTTGCCTCGTCAAATAATTTTCTTTCTGTATATGAATGTGTTATGTTTTCTAATGATAGAATGTTCATTGTGTTCCTCTTTCTTTGGATTGATTTTCTAAACTTGTCATTACTGTTATACTTTTTAGTCTTGCTTTTAATATTACTTTTTAATATTACTTTTTAATCTTGCTTTTTATTATTGCTTTTTAAGCTTCATAATTATCTTAAGTGCCGCAAACTTATCCTCATCTTCAACAAACTGAATCTGACCGCGTCCCATTACACTTTCGTATGCCATAGTGCAACTCATCTTTTATTTCTCTATCGCTTCTTCTCATAGTGTCCTCCTTATATTTTTTGTTTTTATTTATGGTTATTTGTTGATATTTACTGATACTTCTTGCTACCATTATTTCTTTTTTTATTAATAGCTTTATCTTAATTTGTATTTCCCCGATTTCACACTATTTATTATACAGAAGTAGGCTGTGAAAATCTATGGTAATTCTAAGAAACTCATATATTCAAATTACTTGTGGAATAGCATTTTTTCTCTCTGACACGTAATCTCAGGCATAAATAATCAAATATTTCAATCATTTACGTGTCACACAGCGTTTTTTCCACACGACACGTAATCCAAAACAAAAATAAATGAGTGCACCATTTCTGATACACCCAATTATATTTCTCCTATTTTCCCTGTATGTTCACTATAGCATATTCTGACTTGCAGCCTGTTTTAAACTTGATTGCCCAGTCTGAAATTCCTGATGTTACTATGAAGTTTGTGTTATCACGCTTTTCATATCCATAAACTCTATCGTCACCTAAACCTGTCAGGTTTTCAATATTCATTAACGGAAATAGCTGGCCGCCGTGTGTGTGACCTGACCTTTCTTACTCTTACGCTTCCAATTACGGAACATACAAACAAAAACTTCCCTGCTTCCGTAATCCCCCATTCATTAGCTGAAAACTTTTTTCATATTATGATTACTAATCTTTCCGCCTCCTAGTTTAACGCATTTTTCCAAATATATAACACCGCCGAAAGTGCAAATTTAATATTCACACTTCCTGCTGTTTATTTTATACATTATTTCAAAAATTTCACACTATATCAATTGCATTTTTCAATAACTAACTTTCCAATGATAATTATAATGCAATTTTCCAAACTACTTTTCACTGCAAAGCATCTCCTACAACTTCCACCCTGCACTTGCCAATTGTTTTTCTACCATATTGCTGTAGATTCCACCTGTCTTTGCAAGTTCATCCGGCTTACCCTGCTCGGCAACTTTTCCATCTTTTAGTACAACTATTTTGTCTGCGTTGGCGACTGTTCTCATTCTATGAGCAATAATCATAACTGTTTTGTTTTGTATTAATTTGGACAAAGATTCCTGAATTAATGTTTCGTTGTCTACGTCAAGTGAAGCTGTGGCTTCGTCCAGTAAGATAATTGGTGCATCTTTTAAGAAGGCACGGGCAATTGAAACTCTCTGTCGTTCACCCCCTGACAGCTCTGAACCGTTTTCGCCAATTGTTGTCTGCCATCCATTAGGAAGCTTGTTAACGAACTCATCGCAATGGGCAAGCTTTGCCGCCGCCATTACCTCTTCGTCTGTTGCGTCTTTTTTACCAATTCTGATATTTTCCATAATTGTGTTGTTAAACAAAGTTACATCCTGAAATACTATGGAATAAAGTGACATTAAAGATTCATGATCAACATTTGAAATATCCATACCACCTACTGTGATTTTTCCTTTTGTAATATCCCAGAATCGTGAAGCCAATCTTGAAACTGTAGTTTTTCCTCCACCTGAAGGTCCAATAATCGCTGTAACTTCGCCCTGTTTTGCGATAAAACTTACATCAGACAAAACTTCATTATTAGCGTCATAAGAAAATCCTACATTTTCAAATTTAATATCAAAACCATTGTTATTCATTTCAGTTGTTCCGTTCTGAACCTTATGGGATAAAATTTCATCCATTCTTTCGCACTGAACATCTGCACTGATAATTGCAGCAAGATTCTGTAATGATACCTGCATCGGGTCATACAATCTTGAAACTAACAACAAAAACATAAAGAATGTTAAAACATCCAAGCTTCCCTTTGAAAGAAGTATTCCACCTGTTAATGCTACAGTTGCAATTCCAAGTTTCAAAATCATCTGGGCACTTGCAACAAAAACAGCAGTTCCAAGTTCTGTTACAATAGAATGTTTTTCCACTGCTTTAATTTTCTTATCAAGACCAACCATATAATCATCTTCTGCACTGTTGGCTCTTAAATCTCTGACAGTTTCAAGGCATTCCTGAATGCCGTCGGCACATGCCATTTTCAACTTCATCTGATGTCTGCCCAGTTTCTTCTGAACATTTCCTGAACAAATAACAATTATAAATGAAACAGGTAGCACCCAAAGCGCCGCAATTGCCATTCTCCAATCAAAGAAAAACAAGCTGATTGCAACTAACAATGTTGAGATGCAAGAACCGAAAAGTTCAGGAATCCAATGCGAAGATGCTGTTTCAATTGTTGCACAGTCAGCCATAATTGTACTTGTAAGGTCTGACAAGTCTTTTTTGCCAAAATAAGATAACGGTATTTTTCTTAATTTTTCTGCCAAAGTAATTCTTCTTACACCACTTTCAACATATGTAGCAAGAAATGTTGAGTTGTACTGTATGTAAGTTGTAATACCAATAAGAACAAGGCAGCCAATGCATGCTAAGAGATAAAACATCCCCTTTTGGAAAGCAACTCCGTTCAGGTAATCTTTAACAAAGAAATAAAGTACTCCAACAGGGAACATTAATACAATGTTCGAAACTGTTACTGAAACAAAAGCCTTAATCATATCATTTGCACCCTGTTTTGAAAGTGCATATTTATGCTGTATTTTTTCTTTTAATCCCATGTTAAGCACCTACCTTCCATTTTACTGATTTGTTATATTCATTCCACATATGTGCATACAAACCGTCTTTTTCAACTAATTCTTTATGAGTTCCAACTTCCACAATCTCGCCATCTTTCAAAACAAAAGTTTTGTCAGCGTCAACTACTGAAGACAAACGATGAGCTATCATAATAACTGTCTTGCCTTTTGACAATTGTGAAAAAGCCTGCTGAACTTTTGTTTCATTGTCAGGATCAGCGAAAGCTGTTGCCTCATCCAAAATCAATATAGGTGCATCTTTAAGCATTGCCCTTGCAATTGAAAGTCTCTGTGCCTCGCCAACTGATACATAAGTCCCCTTTGAACCGATTACCGTATCCACTCCGTTAGGGAATTTTTCAATAATATCCTCACACTGGGCATTTTTCAAAGCCTCCATAACCTCTTCTCTTGTGGCATCTTTTTTTCCCATCTTAACATTATCCAAAATAGAAATTTTCAAAAGTTTGCTATCCTGAAATACAAAAGAAACCATACTCATTAACTGTTTTGTAGGAATATCCTTTACATTAACTCCACCAATTGTAATTGCCCCTTCTGTTGTGTCAAAAAATCTTGCAATCAGACTTGCCAAAGTAGTTTTTCCACCGCCTGAAGGACCAACAAAAGCAACATGCTCACCTTCTTTTATTTCCAACCTTACATTATTAAGAGCATTCTTTCCTGCATCTTCATAACGGAAAGTTACATTATCAAACTTAATCGATGCCTTAGAAATCTTCTTTTCCTCCTTAGCTTCAGGAAGAGGTTTTCTTTTAAGAATACTTTCGATTCGCTTAATGGCATCTTCAACAATCATCTCATTTTCACTTGAATACATTATCTTACTTAATGTAACTGTAATAATCGGAGTGATAATAATATAAAATAATAAATTCAATAAAAACTTATTGTCATAATTTCCACCTGCAAGCATAAAACCTGCCCCTATTAAAACTGCAAAAACTGCATTAATAATTGTTGTATAAAAAGTCATTGGAAGTCTAAGTTCCTTAGTATAAGCGATTACCCACTTTTTATATTTTTCAATTGAATTTTTAAATTTCTTAAAAGAAAAAACTGACTGACCGAAAGTTTTAACTACCGGAATACCTCTTACATATTCCACTGCCTCTGCTGACATTTCTTCAAGGGCGTTCTGATATTCTTCCATCTTAGTTTTCATGCGGCTTCCTGCCATTGTACCCATTATTGCAAAAGACAAAACTACGGGAATTAAGCTTAACAGCCCAAGTCTCCAGTCAAATACCAAAAGCAAAGCAAGCAAACCTACAGGTGTTGCCACTGCTCCCGCTTTGTCCGGAAGCTGATGGGCAAGATAAGTTTCAGTTGCCGCACTTGATTCATTTACGATTTTTCTTATTTTTCCTGTTCCCTCGCTTTCCATTATTCCCATTGGTAATGTTAAAATATGTTTCATAAGGCTTGAACGTATGGCTGCCTGTACGCGGAAAGCCGCAATATGTGAGCACATTAATGCTCCAATATAAATAATCATTGAAAGCAATGCAAAACCTACCGCTTTCCAGCCATACTCTGAAAGATTCTGCGCCTGACCGAATTTAGGCGAAACATCTAACACTTCCTTAATGATTTTCCAAATAAAATAAAATGGTGACAGTGCAATTAATGCACTAACTGCTGAAAGTACCCAGGATGCAATGGTTAAGTATTTGTAATTTCCTGCATACTTGAAAAGTTTTGATAACGCACTTTCTTTTTTCATTTCTTCTCCTTTCAAAAGTTGTACATGTTCCCCTGAACAAATAGGGAAATTTTTATTGCAAACACGTTCCTTTTATCATTTTGCTCCGCCGTTTATGGTAAGTCCAAAAATCAAAACTCACCTACGGATTGAACAGATGATTTTTGGCTTACACTATGCTCGTAAAACTTCAAAAAGGTGCCTATTGTTTGCTTCTAAAATTTTCCCTATGTGTTAGAATAAAACGTATTTGCGTATGTTGTTATGAAATGTTGTTTTGGAGGTTGTTTTGGCTCATCGGAGTTAGGATAGTCTAACTACGAGGTTTAAATATTGACTGCTTTTTTAAGCAGCCTATACTTAATTTTCTTTATTATCTTTAACACTCCATTTTTAATGCTTTATTCTAAATGTCTTATGATGTTTGCATTATTTTTCCACGCTGTTGCCGAATTTCATTATTGTGTCCCATCCACCATAATGGAATTTTTCCAGCATCATCATGTATTTTAGTGCTTTTTCTTTTGGCATTTTGTGTCTTACGACTTCGAACATACTTTCAAACATTGCTCTTGTCATTATGTGTATAAATTCTTCGGTGATTACTTCACCTTCTTCTCCCTGAAAGTTGATTGCCTCCATATATTTATATGTGTACTCTGTTTCAATTTCAACCAGACTTTCCACAAAGTTTTGAAATTTTGTTCCATATGATGCATCAAGTAACAACTCAAATTCCTCAAAGTTATCGTAAACATAGTCAAGTATTGTTTTCATTCCTTCACTGACATATGTTTCCATCATTGATGGTTGTTCTTTGGCATCTAACGCATGGAAGCTTTCCTGTGTTTCCAAAAACATCTTAATAATTCTGTCTGATACCGGCTCTACAATGGCACTGAATAATCCCTCCTTGCCACCAAATCTGGAATATATCGTTCCTGTTGTTGTGTCAGCCTTTGCTGCAATTGTTCTTAATGATGATTTGGAAAAACCTTTTTCAAGGAATTCTTCTTTAGCACAAGCTAAAACTCTCTCATAAACACCTTCAACCTGTTTAGTCACTTTAACCTCCCGACTTCTATAACAGTGTTATATAACACTGTTATGATACTATCTGCTAATGATTTTGTCAATATTTTCCTGTGCTCCATATATGGATTTGTTGCCATTTACAACATAAGCAAGACTGCATACTACCACAAACACAAGCATATTATTTCCACCAAAAACCTCTATTCCAAGCATAATCGGTGCCATTAATGTATTAGTGGCACTGCCAAAAACTGCTGCATAACCAAGTGCCGCACACAACACTGGTGAAATTCCAAGAAATCCGCCAAGTATTATTCCAAGAGAAACTCCAATTGAAAACAACGGTGTAACCTCTCCACCCTGAAATCCTATTGATAAAGTTAAAACCGTTAGCAACAATTTAAGGAACCAATCCACCTGAAAAATTTCTCCATTTCCAAATGCGTTTGAAATCAGGTTTGTGCCAAGTCCGCTGTATCTGCCCTGCCAAAGTAATAATAAAATTATTGCCAATGGTATTGAAACCAAGCCTATTCTTAAATATGGATTTACAATTTTTTCAGCCATTATTTTTTTCAGTAATTGAAGCAAATAAGAAAAAATTCTTCCTACAATTCCAAATGCTAACCCTAAAATTATGATTATAATTACTGTTTTTGCATCTGACATATTAATTGTTTCATTTAATTCTACTGCAAACTTTTCTAATCCCAAAGAATGTGATGTAAAGGATGCCACAAAAGCTGCCGTTATTGCCGGGAGCAATGCCTGATAATCCATGTAACCTGCCACAATTACTTCCATTGCAAAGAAAGTTGCCGCCAACGGTGTCTGAAATAATCCACCAAAACCTGCTGCCATACCGGTTATTAACATAATCCTGCTATTATCAGGAGTTTTTAACTTTCTTCCCATATAATGCGACAATGTTGCACCTATCTGAACCGCCACACCTTCTCTTCCTGCACTTCCGCCAAACAAATGTGTAATCCATGTTCCTATCATTACAAGCGGCACCAAAGCCATAGGGATTGAATCCCTTTTATTCTGTCCTGCCTCAAAAACCAAAGTCATTCCCTTTAGACTAACCTTGCTAAAATATGAATACATCCAAACAATAAACAAACCTGCTATTGGCAAAAAAGGTATCAGATATTTGTAATTAGCTGTCCTAAAGTCTGAAATTGCAAGTAATCCTCTGCCAAAAATTGTGTCCACTATTCCAACTATAATACCAATAATCACTGCCATTGCTATGTACTTAATAACAAGCGTAATTTTATCGCTGTTTCTCATTTTTTCCTCCTATTTTCATATAGTCAGAGAGGAAACGCCTTCAAACACGTTGATTTTCTTATTTTGCTCCGCCGTCTATCGTACAGCGAAAACTTAAACTCGCCTTCGGCTCAAACAGTAAGTTTATCGCTGTACACTATGCTCGCAAAATTTCAAAAATCTGCCTATCGTTTGTAGTCGTTTTCTCTCTGACGATATATAACTTGCAAAAAACTCATAACGCGTAAAAAGCTGACTTCCCCTGTGTATTGCACAGAAGTCATCAGCTTGTTATAAGCGGTTTCGATTAAATCGTGGGAGAACCTCATTCCCTTTTTTTCTATTGCAAACATACATATTTATATGTTCTTATATCTACGTCAAACCTTAACACATTTATATGAATGTGTCAATTATCTTGTATTCCACAAAAAAGGCACCGGTAACTGCTTTAAAAGTCAGTTCCGATGCCTTTTTGTTCGTATATGTTTACTTAGTTTTTATTTTTCTTTAAATTATTTATTACCGGATTGTTACGTGCTTCGCACTCCCACAATCCTACCACAATATTCGCATATCGTGAAGCTTACGCTCCACTTTTTTGCTCATATTGTGGGCGTGTCCCAAGGTCATTTTTCCACCTTTGTGCAAGCACAGGTGGAAAAGACCTTTTGACACTGTAATATTATTATATTATTTTACGTTAAATGCTTTTATTCCAGGATAAACTGCACTATCGCCTAATTCTTCTTCAATTCTAAGAAGCTGGTTGTACTTAGCCACACGTTCACTTCTGCTTGGTGCACCTGTCTTAATCTGGCAAGTGTTAAGTGCTACTGCAAGGTCAGCAATTGTTGTGTCTGCTGTTTCACCTGAACGATGTGATGAAATAGCTGTGTAGCCTGCCTTGTGAGCCATCTTTATTGCTTCTAATGTTTCTGAAACAGAACCAATCTGGTTTAATTTGATAAGGATTGCATTACCTGCACCCATTTCAATACCTTTTGCAAGTCTTTCTGTATTAGTAACAAATAGGTCATCACCTACTAGCTGAACCTTGTCACCAAGTCTGTCTGTAAGTTTCTTCCATCCTTCCCAATCTTCTTCATCAAGACCGTCTTCAATAGAAATGATAGGATATTTTTCGCATAATTTTGCCCAATGTTCAATAAGTTCTTCAGCTGTATACTCTGTTCCTGCCTTTGGAAGCTTGTAGTATCCTTTACCTTTTTCGCTCTTCCATTCTGAAGATGCTGCATCCATTGCAATCTTAAAGTCTTTGCCAGGTTCATATCCAGCTTTCTTTACAGCTTCAAGAATTGTTTCAATAGCTTCTTCATCAGACTTAAGTGCAGGTGCAAAACCACCTTCATCACCAACTGATGTAGCTAATCCTCTTTCTTTTAAAATTCCTGCCAAAGCGTGGAATACTTCTGCACACCATCTTAAGCATTCTTTAAATGAAGGTGCTCCTACAGGCATAATCATAAATTCCTGTACATCTAATCCTGATGATAAAGCATGGCAACCACCATTTACAATATTCATCATTGGAACAGGTAATCTGTTTCCTGAAATTCCACCTAAAAATCTATAAAGAGGAATATCTAACGAGATTGCTGCTGCTCTTGCTGATGCAATTGATACTGCAAGAATAGCATTTGCTCCAAGTTTTGTCTTTCCCTTAGTTCCATCTGCATCAATCATAGCCTTATCTACTGCATAAATATCTGATGCATCCATTCCAATAAGAGTATCATTTATAATTGTATTAATATTTTCTACAGCTTTCTGAACGCCCTTACCTAAGTATCTGTTCTTATCGCCATCTCTAAGTTCTAATGCTTCAAACTCTCCTGTAGATGCTCCACTAGGTGCAGTTCCTCTTCCAATAGTTCCATCTGCCAAATATACTTCAGCTTCTACGGTTGGATTTCCTCTTGAATCTAAAATTTCTCTTCCAATAACCTTTTCAATTTCCAAATAATTCATTATAGTATGCTCCTCTCTGCTTTTGGACTTCTATACCGAAAGGTAGCTAATCTTTCGGTACTTAGATATTTCTAAAGAGTCCAAATGATTTATTCGTTGAAGTTAGTTAGCTACAGCTAACCATAATTATAGTAAACTAATTGTTATGAAAATGCAAGATGTTTTTTGAATTATTCTTGTTCTGCCGTCGCCAATTACGGAATCTGAGAGCGAAATTTCTGTGGCTTCCGTAATTGATCTTGTTCAATACGTGTGGGACAGCATTTTTGTTCTACGACACGTAATTTTGCACTGAAAATAAACAATTCTTCTTCAAATTACTTGTCAGATTGAACTTTTATTGTATGACACGTAATTGAACTTTAAATTTAATGAATTTTTCTTAGAATTACGTGTCACATTAGACTTTCATTATACGACACGTAATTCACACTCAAATAGATTGGCAACCCCTTAAAAAATTCGATTTCACAAAAAAGAGAGACCCACTCCTTGGCATCTCTCCTAGTATCCGGCTAACCTTCTATACTTGGGTTATAAATATTCTGTTTTACATATACATTTTAAAACATGCTTAAATATGCTTCTTAGAAATATAATCAAATCACATATACCTCTTAAAGATGTGATTGAATATATATGAATTTAAATAGGCAAGCACTGCGAATCCCACAAACAGCATTACATAAACAACGCTTCCTGCGGATCTACCTAATAGCACAAGCAATATAATAGGCAACAATGTTATAAATACTATTAACAGTGTCCATGGGAAATGTCCTATTCCCATAAGGAAAGCGTTTTTCAGTGTGTTTTTGATGGTATTTTCAAATGTACTTTGAAGTGCCATTGCATATAAAAACACAAACAAAATAGCAAGCGCTGCTGCAAGCATTAAACCTTTTAGCACTGTTGTTACTATTGTTTTTTCAAAACTATTAATTATGTACAAATCAATTGTTGGTATTAATGCCAACAATAATAATATAATCCACATAATTGTTGACTGTTTAAAATTCTCTTTAAACAGTCTGAAATAGTTTCTGAAAATATATCCTTCTCTGTTTTCTGCCATCTTCTTGGTCACCCCGTAAAGTGCTGTAGTTGAAGCACCTATAGTAATTATAGGCAATGAGCATAAAACAAATAACAAATTTAAAACTACCAAATCCGTTATTCTTGATACCACTTCATAAAATTTACTGTCTATTCCAAACACTGTTTTTCCCTCTCTAAACTGCTCTTCTACTTAATTTAATATCTCCAAGTCTATTTTTTTCTTCTGATAACAAGACACAAGTACAATTATTAATCATTTTATACAAGACGCAAATACGATCTTTAATCATTTTTATATTTCTTTTACAGAATCTCTCTCCAAAAGTTCAGCTTGGAAAATCAACTGCTTCTTTTCATCTTTTCCATTTATGATATCCATTAATAGTTCTATTGATGATTTTACCATCTGTTCACATGGTTGCTTCATTGTGGAAAGTGATGGCTGAAAATATTTTGACATTTCAATTCCATCGAACCCTAACACTGAATAATCATCTGGTATTTTCTTACCTGCCTCTGAAATAGCCTTATATGCACCAAAAGCTGTCAAATCAGAAATAGCATAAAGTGCAGTAAACTCTTCTTTTGACTGCAATAATTCTTTTGTTACTTCATAACCGTTTGCCACTGAATATTCAGGAATATCATCTTTCATATATCTTACAAGATTTTCATTCACTTTAATGCCATTATCTTCCAAAGCTTCCCTGTACCCCTTTAATCGAAGACCACCTACTGCCTGATCACTACTTTTACCTGAAATCATAGCTATCTTCTTATGACCTTTTTTGCAAAGATAATCTACTGCTCTGTAGCTTTCCTTTTTATCATCAATAGAAACTGATGAACACTTTCTTTTTGGTGCTGTCATATTAACAGCTACAGTACACAGTACATATGGTACTCCTATTTCTTCAAGCCTTGTGTCAAGATAATCCATCTGTCCACCAAGAAAAATTAAGCCCTTTAATCTTTTCTCCTTTGCAAGCTGTACTGCTACACTTACATCATCCTGGTCCTCACCTACTGCATGAAGTAAAAATGTATATTCATGTTTTTTAAGTTCTTCCTCAAATATTTTTAACATTCCCTGAAAGAACTGGTTATCAATACCCTTTATTAACAGTGCTATCGTATTAGATTCTGTCATTTTCAAATTTCTGGCACTATTGTTAGGAACATAATTATATTCTTTTATAACCTTAAGAATTCTTTTTCTGGTATTCTGATTAATGCCTGGATCATCATTAATTGCTCGAGAGACAGTGCTAATTCCAACTCCGCATATCTTCGCTATGTCTTTAATAGTTAAATTTGCCACGCCTTTCCCCTTTCGTTATATATAATTATATATTTTTTAATTCCACAATCTGGTATTCTATCATATACATGTTATTTATGCAAAAAGCTGCGAAAATTAATTTTCGCAGCTTTTTATTATTTTATCCTCTACCATAAATAACTGTTAATTCTTTTATTGTATTGGATAATTTCTTTGTAATTTGTGTGGATTTTGCACGCCAGCACCAGTTACCTCCCAACGTTGATGGTGTATTCATTCTTGCCTTGTTATCAAGATGTAAATAATCCTGCATAGGAATAATACATGTATTGGCAGTAGCTGCCTGAGCCATGCGAATAACTTCATCAACTAATTCTGACTTGTCCTCTACTTTTCTTCCTATGTATTTTTGAATCATCTCTATTTCTTCCGGTTCAATACTGTCTAACCATCCCTTTAACGTTTCGTTATCATGAGTTCCTGTATACACTACACAGTTTTTGTCATAATTGTATGGTAAATAATCTCTCGGTCCGGATGAATCCCTGCTGTCAAAAGCAAATTCCAAAACCTTCATATTCGGAAATCCCGAATCATTAACCAGCTGTCTTACTGAATCAGTTATGTATCCCAAATCCTCAGCTATAATATTAACATTACCTAAGCAATATTTTATAGCATTAAATAAATCTATTCCAGGTCCTTTCTCCCAATGTCCGTTCGTTGCATCCTTATCACCTGCAGGTATTGAATAATATTCATCAAACCCTCTAAAATGATCTATTCGTACAACATCATATAACTGAACACTTCTTTCTATTCGCTTTATCCACCAATCATAATTAGTCTGCTTATGATATTCCCACTTGTATAAGGGATTTCCCCAAAGCTGTCCTGTTGCAGAAAATCCATCCGGTGGACAACCTGCAACAGCTGTAGGCTTTCCCACATTATCCATTTGGAATAACTCAGGATGTGACCAAACATCTGCACTATCATAAGCCACATATATTGGAATATCTCCAATAATTTTTATACCATTGTCGTTGGCATATTTTTTCAATTTATACCACTGCCTATAAAATTCATATTGGACAAATTCATAAAATTCAATTTCTTCGCTTAGCTCTTTTTTGTAATATTCCATAGAATATTTCCATCTAAGCTTTATATCTTCAGCCCAATTATCAAAGCTTCTGCCTTCAAATCTTTCCTTTATGGCCATGAACATTGCATAATCATTTAACCAATAGCAGTTTTCATCTTTAAACTTTTTGAACTCCTCTTTTTCACCAATGTTACTTTTCTTGTACGCTTTCTTTAAAAGTTTAAATCTGCCGTTATACAATTTTTCATAGTCAACTGTATCAGCCCTGTTGCCAAACTTTACCTTTTTACATTCCTCTTCTGTTAATAATCCCTGATCTATTAGATCTTCTAAACTGATAAAGTAAGGATTTCCTGCGTATGTAGAAAATGACTGATATGGTGAATCTCCATAACTTGTTGGTCCTATAGGTAGTATCTGCCAATATTTTTGATTGGAATTTTTCAAAAAATCCACAAACTTATATGCTTCCTTTGAAAAACTTCCAATGCCATATTTTCCCGGCAAACTTGAAATTGGTAATAAAATTCCACTAGCCCTCATAGCTTCTCCTCATATGTTACTTAACCTTTTACTGCTCCTGCAGCTACACCCTTAATAATATGCTTCTGACATGTTAAGTAGAAGAATATTACAGGTATAATACTTAAAATGATAAGTGCCATTATTGCACCTAAATCTACTGAACCGTAGCTTCCCTGTAAGTACTGAATATGAATTGGAATAGTTCTGTACTTATCAAGATCAAGAACCAAATATGGAAGTAAGTAATCGTTCCATATCCACATAATTTCAAGAATACCTACAGATATTAATGTTGGTTTTAACATTGGAATAATAACAATAAAGAATGTTCTGATTGGTCCACATCCATCAATTGCTGCTGCTTCTTCAATCTCAAGTGGTAAACCTTTAATAAATCCTGTGAACATAAATACTGCCATACCTGCACCAAATCCTAAATATATAATCGGAATAGTCCAAGGTGTATTAAGTCCCAATGAATCTGCTGTATTTGACAATGTGAACATTACCATCTGGAATGGTACTACCATTGAAAATACAAACAAATAATATACTATCTTACAAACCATACTATCAACTCTTGCTATGTACCATGCTGCCATTGATGTACAAATCAAAATCAACACTGTTGATAAAACTGTAATTACAAAACTATATAATACCGATTTAAAAAACGGATAATTTCCAAATGTAAAACCTTTGATATAGTTTGCCCAACCTACTAACGCCTCACCAGTAGGCCATGCAAATGTGTCTGTTTTTACAAAGGTGTTAGCTTTGAAAGAGTTCATTAACACAATAAATATAGGACTAACATAAGCTAAAGTTACAATTGTCATTATTGTAGTCAACATTTTTCCATGTTTTAATGGAATTTCACTTGTCTCTTTCATTTTTTTCTTTTTCGGTGTAGCTTTCACTGTAGAATCTTTAATTGTTGAATTCACTGTCTTCTCATTGTTCATTACTGCTGCACCTCCTTAGATCTTGTTGCCTTAAGCTGGATAATTGATATACCTGCAACTAAGATAAAGAATATAACGGCTTTCGCCTGGGCAACTCCCTTACCTGTAAGAGACTGTCCGTAAAATGTGTTGTAAATGTTAAGTGCCAACATTTCTGTTGTCTTTATAACTGAACCATCCTTTAACTGTTCAAACGGCTGTCCGTTTGTTAAAGCTAAGTTCTGATCAAAAAGTTTAAATCCATTTGTTATTGTTAAGAATAAACAAATTGTAATTGATGGCATAATATTTGGAATTGTAACTCTTGTCAATGTCTGCCATTTTGTTGCTCCATCAATTTTTGCTGCTTCAATTAATTCTCCCGGAACTGCCTGCAAACCTGCAATATATATAATCATCATATATCCTATCTGTTGCCAGCACATAAGAATAATTAATCCCCAGAAGCCATATCTTGTTTCCATAAGAATTGAAGTATTAATTTTTCCTAAAACGCCATTAAAAATCATACTCCAAATATAACCAAGAACAATACCACCTATAAGGTTAGGCATAAAAAATGCTGTTCTGAATAAGTTTGCTCCCTTAATACCCAATGTTAATAAATATGCTATTAAGAAAGCTAACACATTTATTATAAATAGGGATACTATTGCATACAAAGCTGTATACCAAAATGCATGTATAAATGACGCATCATTAAATGCATCCATATAATTTCTAAAACCTACAAAAGAAGCATCACCTATTGTAACAAATTTACAAAATGATAAATAAATACCTCTCAAGAAAGGATATATAAATCCAATGCAAAATGCTAAAAATGTAGGTGCTAAAAATAGAAGAAAGCATCTTTGAATAGGTTTGCGAAGAAGTTTAGAATTTACAGATGTTCCACCATTATGTTTTTTCTTTTTTCCTTTCACTTCAATCTCCTCCTAATTCTTATTCAAAATAGAATTTTCAAAATTTTTGTATTTTTTAATAAAGGGGCAGACACTGCCTGCCCCACAATGTGTTAATAATTTAATTATGATTTTATATTTATCAATCTAAAACCTTATTACTTGTTAGCTGCTTTGTACTGAGTAGCCCAGCCCTGAACGAATGCTGTCTTAACATCATCCCATGATCCGCCTGCATCATATTTGTTCATTGCTGCTACAAGACTTGCTCTCCATTCATCTACGTTTGGTGTGTAGTTAAATGCCCAGTCTACATTGTAATTTCCTGCTTCAAGTAAATCGTTAGCATTCTTTAAGAATACGTTACCGCTGTCTGCTGCCTTCTTATAAGGGATTGCACCAAACTGTTCTGCCATAACTTTTGTTCCTTCTTTTGATGTTACTAACCATTTCATAAATTCAAGTGTTGCCTTCTGATCTGCTTTTGAAGCCTTAGCATTAACTGCCCAACAGTTTTCTGTTCCTGAACAAAGACCTGCTTTTTCTTCACCTTCAACTCCACAGTAAATTGGAATCATCTGCATATCATCGTCTGAAATTGACTTTTTCAAAGCATCATATTCCCATGTACCATTCTGGTAGAATACTGCTTCGCCCTTCTTGAATTCGGCTTCAGCATCGTAACCACCTGTTGCTAAAGTATTCTTGTCATATTTGCTGTTGTTGATGTATAAATCCCAAACATTCTTAAAGTTCTCTAAATATGTTCCCTTAATTTCTGCAGGGGCTTCCTTCCATCCGTCATCTCTTCCTTCATAGAATAAAGCCATGTTAGCTAAGTGACCTGTAAATCTCCAAGCTGAAGCATCATCAAGACCTGATGATGTAAATGCATCAAATCCAAGCTTGTCTGCTCTCTTGTGGATATCTTCTGCAACTGACTTTAATGAAGCGAAATCCTTAATGTCTGAAATTTCATATCCTGCTTTCTTAAGTAATTTCTTATTTACAATAATTCCGTAACTTTCATAACAATAACCCATTGACGCAACCTTGCCGTTTTCATCTTTTAAGTTAAATGCATCTGTACTTAATTCTTTGTAAACATCTGTATCTTTAAGATCGATGCAATAATCATCCCAAGTCTTAACTGCTGCCTGGTTACCAACAACAAATAATGTTGGAGCTGCTGATTTACCCATCTCAGATGTTAATGTTGAATTGTAGTTTCCTGAAGCTGCTGTAACTACTTTTACTTTTACTCCATTTTCTTTTTCGTATGTCTTTGCAATTCCCTGTAAAGCTTCATCTGCTTCCGGTTTAAAGTTTAACCAGTAAACTGAACCCTTTGAATCTGAGCTTGCTTTGTCGCTCTTTGAACTGCTACCGCAACCTGCTAATAACCCTGCTACCATTGTTGCACACAATGCTACACTTAATAATTTCTTACGCATATTCATTTCTCCTTTTTTATTTAAAATATGTATTTAGGTTATCCGTCATTTTCAAATAAATGTTGGTACTTACAATTTATTTGGAAACGTTTCCTATGTCCTGATAGTAGCACTTTTCGGAAACGTTTACAATACTATTTTCACCTTTTTTTCGCAATTCGGCCTTTTAGCTAATTTTCAGTTCTCTCTTTTGTGCATATTGTATAGTATTAGTAACGTTTTTATATATTTTTTATGCATATGAAATATATTTGTTATTTTTCTTTCTAGTGAATATGCTATTATATGAGAGTGTTTTTTTTGTTTTATTGGTATTTTTTTTGAGTTTTTTCTTGTTTTTTATAGTTTTCAGATACGATTTTAAAAGTATTTAATTCCATATATTTTAGATTTGTTTAATTCAGTTTTAATAAAAAAGAAGCCACACACTTATATGTGCGACTTCTCTTTTAAAGCTAAAAATTATTTATTATCTGAGCATAATATGCTACTGTTCCAATTTCCAAATATCTCTATTATATTCTTCAATTGTTCTATCTGATGAGAAATATCCTGCTTTTGCAATATTTACAAGCATCTTCTTAGCCCAATCATGCCTATTTTCATAATCAGCATAGGCCTGCTCTCTTGTTTTTACATATGCATCAAAATCAGGGAATGTCATAAACCAGTCTTTTCCAATAAGTTCATTTGAAAGTCTTTCAAGGCGTTCCTTGTCACCTATGGACATAAGTTCGCTTCCTGTTATAAAATCAACTGCTTCTTTAATAACCGGATTATTGTTATAGTACTTTGCAGCACAATAGCTTCCGTTAGCATATCTTTCTACAACAGTTTCACTTAAATCACCAAAAATGTAAATATTGTCATCTCCAACAAGATCATGGATTTCTACATTAGCACCATCTTCAGTACCTAAAGTTACTGCTCCATTAAGCATAAATTTCATATTACCTGTGCCACTTGCTTCCTTTGATGCAAGTGAAATCTGTTCTGAAATATCGCATGCAGGAATTAACTTTTCAGCCCATGTTACATTATAGTTTTCAACCATTACAACTTTAAGATATGGACTAACCTCAGGGTCATTATTTATTAATTCCTGAAGGCAAAGTATAAGATGAATTATGTCCTGTGCAATAATGTATGCAGGAGCTGCCTTTGCTCCAAAAATTACGGTTATTGGAGTTGTTGGCTTTTTGCCTGCTTTAATTTCTAAATATTTATGAATTATATATAATGCGTTTAATTGCTGACGTTTATATTCGTGAAGTCTCTTAATTTGAATATCAAAAATAGAGTTTTCATTAATTTCTACATTCTGTCTTTCCATTAAGGCATTCTTTAATTCTGCTTTCTTTGTGTTTTTAATACTAAGAATCTTGTTTAATACTTCCTCATTGTCTTTATAATCCAAAAGTTTTTCTAATTCTGTTGCATCTTTCTTAAATCCATCCCCAATAAGTGATGTAATAAGCTCTGTAAGCTGTGGATTGCTATGAATAAGCCATCTTCTAAACGTAATTCCATTAGTCTTATTATTAAACTTTTCAGGATAGATTTTATAAAAATTATTTAATTCTACATTCTTAAGAATATCTGTATGAAGTGACGCCACGCCATTAACACTTGATGAATAATGAATGTCAATGTGAGCCATGTGTACTCTTTCTTCTCTATCGATAATGTAAACTGAACCATCATCATACTTTCTTCTTACTTTATCATCTAATACTTCAATAATAGGAATAAGCTGTGGCACCGCCTTCTTAAGATATGATATAGGCCACTTCTCTAGAGCTTCTGCTAAAATTGTATGATTAGTATACGCACATGCCCTTGTTACAGCTTCAATGGCATCATCCATTTCAAGTCCTCTTTCTACCATTAAACGGATAAGTTCAGGAATAACCATTGTTGGATGTGTATCATTAATCTGTATAACTGCATAATCAGCTAAGTCATATAACTTGCATCCTTTTTCTACTGCTTCATCAAGAATTAATTGAGCTGCACTTGATACCATAAAATACTGCTGATAAATTCTAAGAATTCTACCTGCATCATCACTGTCGTCAGGATAAAGGAATAGTGTAAGATTCTTTTCAATATCCTCTTTGTTAAAATTAATTCCGTCTTCTACAATATTTTCATCTACACTTTCAATATCAAATAAGTGAAGTTTATTAGTTGTGCTGTCATAACCTGTCACATCAATATCATACATTCTTGAAGTAACATTCATATCTCTAAACTTAACTGTATATGTTACATCAGTCTTTGTAAGCCAACTTTTTTCTGTAAGCCATGGATCTGGAATTGTAGTCTGTGCATTATTCTTAAATACCTGTCTGAATAATCCAAAATGATAGTTTAATCCTACTCCGTCACCATTAAGTCCTAATGTTGCAATAGAATCCAGAAAGCAAGCTGCAAGTCTTCCAAGTCCTCCGTTTCCAAGAGATGGCTCCTTTTCAAATTCTTCTATTTCACATAAATCCTTGCCATTTTTTGCAAGTTCTTCTTTTATATCATCATAAATTCCAAGATTAATAAGGTTATTAGACAAAAGCTTTCCTATTAAAAATTCTGCTGAAATATAGTATAATTTCTTCTTTGAATTTTTATGCTGTTTTCCTTCTGCCATTGTTTTTACCAAAGTAAGTAAAGCATTGTAAATTTCCTCGTTTGTACATTCTGAAATTGACTTATTATACTCTGATTTAATAATTTCCGAAAGATTCATTTTAATACCTCCTAAAAAAATGTGGTTTTATATTTGTGACTATATTATAATATTGTTGTCATTAAAAATATTGCATTATAGTTTTGTTTTTTTGCACAATACTATCTTTTTTGATTTTGGGAGGTACTTTATGGAGAAGAATCAATACGAAATTTACCACGAAAACAAAAAACATACGCCCAATGATTTTCCTTATAATACTTATTTGTGCTCTATTCCACTAGATTTCAAATCAGTTAATCTTCACTGGCATAACGAAGTTGAACTAATTGTAATCAAAAAAGGACAGGGGTTAGTTAATGTTAATCTTGTAACGTATACTGTTAACGCCGGTGATGTTGTTTTCGTCTTTCCGGGACAACTTCATTCTATTAGCCAAAAAGATTATAGTATTATGGAATATGAAAATATTCTTTTTAAATCAAGTCTTCTTAAATCTTCAGGCTATGATTTATGCAATGACAAGTTTATTCAACCTTTACTTTCAGGAAATCTAAATATATATCCTGTTATTAATAGTAACTTTGATTTTCACGACTCTCTCTATTCTTTAATTAACGAAATAGATAAATTGTGTGACAAACGTCCTTATGCATATCAGCTAGCTGTTAAATCTTATCTTTTTCAGATTTTTTACCTTCTGATATCCAATTGTGGGCGAAATGAAATTAAACCAATTAGCAAAAAAGCTCTTGAAAAAATAAAAACGATTCTTTCTTATGTTGCTGAACATTTTCAGGATAATATCTCCATAGAAGAAATTGCCGGTCATTGCTTCTATAGTAAATCATATTTTATGAAGTTCTTTAAAGAAACTATGGGGATGAGTTTTGTACAATATCTTAACGATTACAGACTCGAAGTTGCAGCAAAACTTCTTACCACAACTTCTGATGACATAATTAATATTGCAATAAATACCGGTTTTGATAATTTGTCCTATTTTAACAGGTGTTTCAAAAAGAAATACGGAATTACACCGGGTAAATATAGAAAAGATGCCAGAGATTAATTTTTAAACATTATCATAAATCTCTCCTCCAAAAGCAGTATTGTGTTATACTTTGTAAAAATTATGCAAGAACTATAGTTTTTTTTATTTTATAATAGCAGTATAATACACAAAGCAATGTTTCACAATATGATTCTATAATTAAAGAATTGTGAGATTGCAAGGCATGGAATAATCCGTGTAATCAAATAATCAATACAAAAGAAAGAGTTTGCCTTAATTAATATGGCAATAACGAGGTAAAAGCAATGAAAAAAAAGTGGTGGCATGACAAAGTAGCTTATCAGATATATCCAAAAAGTTTTCTAGACAGTAATGGAGATGGAATCGGAGATTTAAGAGGTATTATTTCTAAGCTTGATTATTTAAAGGATTTAGGAGTTGATATTATTTGGCTTTCTCCTATTTACAAATCACCTTTTGTAGATCAGGGATATGATATTTCTGACTATTATTCTATTGCTGAAGAATTTGGTACAATGGAAGAGTTTGACGAATTGCTGGCAGAAGCTAAAAAACGTAATATGTATATTATTATGGACTTGGTTATTAATCACTGTTCAGATAAACACGAATGGTTCCAAAAAGCTTTAGCTGACCCTGATGGGGAATACGCCGATTATTTTTATTTTAGAAAAGGCAAAGACGGCAATCCACCTAGCAATTACCGTTCTTATTTTGGTGGCAATTGTTGGGAACCGGTTCCCGGAACTGACAAATATTATTTCCATATGTTTGCCAAAGAACAGCCTGATCTAAATTGGGAAAATCCTACATTACGCAAGAAGCTTTACGATATGATTAACTGGTGGCTTGAAAAAGGTTTGGCCGGTTTTAGAATTGATGCAATTATTAACATCAAAAAAGATTTAGACTTTCCTAATCTTGAACCTGACGGTGCAGACGGTCTTGCCGGTTGTTGGCGAATGGTTGAAAATGTTGAAGGTGTTGGTGAATACTTAGAAGACCTTAAGAAAAATACTTTTGAAAAGTACGATGCCTTTACCGTTGCTGAGGTTTTCAATATGCATAAAGATGAGCTTTCACAATTTATCGGCGAAAACGGACACTTCTCTACTATTTTTGATTTTAGTGCCCATGCCCTTAGCAACGGTGCCCATGGCTGGTACGATGCACCTGATATTAATTTTAATGATTGGCGTAAAACCATCATAAACTCACAGCTTCAGGTTCAAAAATGTGGTATTGAAGCTAATATTATTGAAAACCATGATGAACCTAGAGGTGTTTCAAGATTTTTGCCTGAATATGCAAGAAATCCTCTTGGAACAAAGATGCTCGGAACTGTAAGCGTACTTCTTCGCGGAATTCCTTTTATTTATCAGGGACAGGAAATCGGAATGCAGAATGCCGTTTGGAACGATGTTAAAGAATATAACGACATTAACACAATTGACCAGTATAATCTCGCCATAAGTGCCGGTCTGTCAGATAAAGAAGCTTTGGCTGTATGTAGCAAAATGAGTCGTGACAATGCCAGAACTCCTGTACAATGGAGTGATTCTGATAATGCCGGTTTTACAACAGGAACTCCTTGGCTTAAAGTTAATTCTAACTATAAGGACATTAACGTACAAAATCAGGAAAACGACCCTGACTCTGTTTTAAATTACTACCGAAAGTTAGTGGCTACACGTAAATCTCCTGAATACAAAGAATTATTCACTTACGGTGTATTTGAACCTGCCTATGAAGATACTGAATATGTAATGGCTTATTATCGAGTGTCAGACAACAAGCGCATCCTTGTAGCTGCAAACTTTGGAAAAGATGCTAAAACTATAGAATTGAAGTTTCCTGTTAAAAAAGTTGTTCTTTCAAATATTGGAAGAAAGGAAATTAATGAAGTTTCACTTAAATTAGATAGTTGTGAAGTTATAGTAATTGAATGTGGAGAATAGGTAACGCTATTAATTTTATTCAAAAAGGAGAGGGTTCGAATCACCCTCTCCACCAATTAAACTGTTTTCAATTTTTTGTAATCCTATAAATATTCTTAAAGACAACATAATTTGCCAAAATTCAATTAAAATTCATAATTCTTTTCTATCTCTCTAAAAAGAATCACTTCTTTCTGGTTCTTGCTGTGCTCTCCTATCATTTTTTCCATCCATACCATATCGTACCATCTGTTAAATTTGTAGCCACATTTTTTGAATGTGCCGATAAATCTATAGCCTAAATGTTCATGGTATTGAACGCTATTCTTTGTTAAATATTGGTCTTCTACTTCAGGATACCCAATACAGGCATAAAGATTTGTTATGTTCTGGGCTTTCAGTGCTTTCTCCAAAGCTTCGTAAAGTTCCTTGCCATAGCCTTTTCCCCGTGCATCCTTATCTAAATAGATTGTTGTTTCAACTGCCCAATCATAGGCTGCCCTATCCTTAAATGTGTTGGCATAGGCGTAGCCTACTATTTTTCCGTCAACCTCTGAAACCAAATATGGATACATTGCCTTTATTGTTCTAATACGATACTTAAATTCATCCAACGCAGGCGTATCATGCTCAAATGTTATTGCCGTATTTTCAACATAATATGAATAAATTCTAAGTAACTCTTCTGCATCTTCTTCTGTAGCAAACCTAATCATAACTTCCAGCCTTTTCCAAACAATTTTCATAAAATTTTTAGTACCTTTTGTTTTTTGCCAATACCTTTTATTACTCATTGCTATTTTTCATTATTATTTCTTCATTGTAATTTTCTTTACTTTAGACCATTTTCCAATGTTTTTTCCGTTTATACCACGGATTCTAACATAATATGTCTTCTTATTCAATTTCTTAATTGTAATTTTAATGTTTGCTGTTGTTACTGTTTTTGTTCCGTATTTTTTACCCTTCTTAAACTTTTTGCTTAAAGAATACTGAACCTGATACTTTTTAGCATTTTTTATTTTTCTCCAAACTAATTTTACAGACTTCTTTTTTGCTTTCTTTACAGCAGGTGCTTTAGCCTTGCCCGGAACCAAATTATTTTCTGCGCCCGGTTTAATAGTACTTGAATTATTTGTTCCAGAATTATTTGCACCAGAGTTATTTGTTCCAGGATTAGTTACTCCTGAATTGTTTCCACCCGGTTCAGTAGTTCCAGGCTCTGTTGTGCCAGGGTTACTATTATCCCTATTTATATTTAATGTCTGCTGCATTATTGTATATCCATAAAGATTGTAAGGATCAGATGTTTTTCTTACAAAACCCTCAGGCAATGCGTCCAATTCTTCCCATCCTTCAATTGGAATTGCTATTTTTCCATAGTCTTCAAAATCAATAAATTTAACTACAGTGAAAAAATGTCTTGTTACACCATTTGAAGTAACAGTCATTTCCAACACACCATACTCTTTTCCATCATAAGTATAAATTTCATATGAATACTTCCATTTGTCAAGTTCCAGCGTGTCCGCGAAACTATCTTCGTTATACTCATCCTTCATTACAATTGTGTAGCCATTTTCTTCAGGCACAATATTACTTTGGTCTTCAATTTGCCTTGCAACATAGCCCAACTCTTCATCTTCAATTATTTCAAACATATCGTAACGGCCTGTGAGTTTAAAATTATCATCAAATTTGCTGCGTCCACCATAATATTTGCCGTTTTTTTCAAACTTAGTAAAATAACATCTGGCTGTTGAATCCTTTGCCACAACATACACATTATTTGTCACTTCGGTAATATGTTGTTCCACTTCATAATTTTGTGTTACCTTGCCATCAATTACAACTGCTTTGTCTTTATCAGAATTGTTCGCACCTACAATTTCAATAATAGGATAACCTTCTTTGGCATACATCTCCATCTGAACATTTTTCTCTATTTTAACCTTGCCTTCAGTATATTCAGCCTGAATAGTTATTGCCGTGTTCTCTGTTTTTTCACTATTAAGAGTAAGTTTGCCATCGCCTGTTATTGTAAGATTTCCACCATAACCGTCACCCCAGACAATAATCGACTTAAGGGAATTATCACCTTTTAAAAGAATCTTGAAATCGTCGCCCATTACATTCGTAATTAGATTTTCGTCTCTTTTTACATTGTCTAATGTAAGAGTGTTGCTTGCCTTATCATAACTTACACCTTTAATTTTTCCAATCTGATCCTGAGAAAAAGTAGAATAAATATAAGTTCCATTCTCACCGTCAAAAAATTCAATATACGCCGGTGGGTACTCATCCTGGCACGGTCCGTTTTGTGCCATCACATTCATAGGAACCATTCCTATAACCAATCCAATACTTAACAATAAACTTAAAAATTTCTTCATAGATTACTCCTTTCAAACTTTTCCAATAGAATCTATGAATAATGTGCCATATTTAGGCTTTTATTTTAAGTTTACATATGTCTCAAAGTTAATTTTTCCCACTTTTTTCCCATTGATAATAGAATTTTATGAGACCTTCTCTTGATTTTGTGTCAGTCTTCTCGTTCATATTTGATATGTGCCTATACAAAGCCGCTCTTGAAATGTAAAGTTCCTGCGCAATCTCTTTTACATTTTTGTCCGACTTAAGCAAAGTCTCAAGCACCTCGCACTCTCTTTTTGACAAAGAAAACTGCTGTACAAAATTTTCCATTTTGTTGTCATCGCTCTCCAAACTTTCTGCAACGTAACTTTTTTTCGAATTTTTTCCATAATAAATTGCCATAAAAATGCTTACAAAAACAAACAAAATAATTATGACAATGCTGTTGCTAAGCATATTTGTTGAATTAAATAATGAGAAAAATACCGTTCCCATTAATACCGCGCAAAGGTTGTTGGCCGCTCTTCCCATTCCTGCCCAAAGTTCCGGAGTTTTCATTTCAAATGATAAATTCACAAAAGCTGTAGTGAAAAATACAGGAAAGAAACCTGCTGATAAATAAAACACAACCAATCCGATTATAAAAGGCTCGCCCATTGTTATTACCAGCATACATATTGTTGATAGCAACGTTACGCTATACATTATTAGGCACATTAGTTTTCTTTCTTTTAACTCAAATAAAACTCCTGCCACAACGCCGCTAATTGCCAAAAGCAGTCTTGGATACTGCCCAATATCCATTATTCCCTTTGAATGATAATATGTGACAATATTGTCAAGGGTTGAAAAAATACATGCCATAAGCATTATTGTAATTATAAGAACAATTGCTGTTATACGGCTGTTTTTATATTCTGCATTTTTTAAAGCTGTGTTTTTACATTCAATATTTTTTGATTCTGTCTTTTCATATTTCACTTTTCTTGATTTTTCATTTTGGGATTCTGCATTTTCTTCTAAATATAAGTTTAATATTATGGCAATCCATACAACAAGCACAATCGCAAAAATTATCAATCTTGCAATTTTAGAAGCAACAATATTATTGTCACCGAACTGAAACATTATTCCCAGACCATACGCCAAACCTATTGTGCTTGCAACATTTCTGTTAATCTTTAAATAAACCGATGCAATATAATAAACTGCACTGCCCATTACTCCAAATAATGCAAACATCACGCAACCTGTGATTACCACAAATCCATAACTTTCACTATACTCCATAAGCGCAAAAAGCAACGTTTCCACTACGACAAACGCTGACAATAAGCCATACTTTAATTTTTTATTTATATATTTTTTTATAATGGCAAAAAATAAAAACCCCAATACACTTGCACCCAAAATGTAGCTTTGCGCAGTAACAACTGACTGTGGCTTTATGTCTCCCACAATGTTATCAAATAAATATTCTGTTCCAAGAAAAATATAATTGAACAGTGCCAAAATTATTATGTATTTAAATCTCTCTTTTGAAAAAAAATCTTTGTTCATATATTAACGTTCCTAACGGGATAAGTATTGCTTTAATATGTTTTCATTCCTTTCTCTTAATTTATTTGTGCAAGCTATACCCCTTTGTACTTATATTATATGTATTTAACTACAAAAAGGCAATTTATTTTTATTTTTCTTAAAAATCGTTTGACTTATGTCCGATTTCGGACTATACTTTTTTTAAAGTATGATTTCGGACTATAAACACGAGGAGGTTGCGATGTTTTTCATCGCTTATTTTTATTATGAATAAATCTTTTGAAAATAAAATGAGTCCTGCTCTTTCTATGTTTAACCACATATACAAAGAGTTTAATGAAATTTATCACGAAGCCACTCTGAAAATGGGGCTTTCAGACAGCGCCTTTGACATTTTGTATTCTATTGTTGACCTGGGAGATGGTTGTTCTCAGAGTGATATTTGCAAATATTCATGCCTTTCAAAGCAGACTGTTAATTCTTCCATTAAAAAAATGGCAAGTATTAACTACTTAACTTTTAAACCGGGAAAAGGCAGGGTTATGCAGATTTTTCTTACAGATAAGGGCAGGCAACTTTTGGATGAAAAAATTTATCCTATTATAAAAAAAGAAAACGAAGCATTTCTATGTATGACCGATGAAGAATGCCGTTTAATGCTTGAACTTTACGAGAAGTATAATAATGCATTGAAAAATAAATTTAAGGAACTTTAATTTACGAATGGAGATTTTATGGATACTAAATTAGCACAACATTTTACTTATGGAAAACTGCTTAAGTTTGTTTTTCCTTCTATTGTCATGATGATTTTTACATCTATCTATAGCGTTGTTGACGGACTTTTTGTTTCTAACTTTGTTGGAAAAACAGCTTTTGCTTCAATCAATCTTATTATGCCTTTTATTATGGGGCTTACCGCTTTGGGATTTATGATGGGAACCGGTGGCAGCGCCATTGTTGCAAAAACTCTTGGTGAAGGAAAACCTGAAAAAGCCAACGAATATTTTTCATTAATTGTTTACACAACTATTATTGGTGGACTAATCCTTTCCATTTTAGGAATGTTTTTGGTTCGTCCTGTCAGCATTCTTTTGGGCGCTGAAGGTGAATTGTTGGAAAACTGTGTTCTTTACGGACGTATTACTTTTATTTCTTTGACAGCTTTTATGCTTCAAAATGTTTTCCAAAGCTTTTTTGTAACTGCCACAAAACCCAAATTAGGACTTGCAGTTATTGTGTCTGCCGGCGTAACAAATATGGTTCTTGACTATCTTTTTATTGCCGTACTTGGCTTTGGTCTTGCAGGAGCTGCAATTGCAACTGTTTGTGGCGAGCTTATTGGCGGACTTTTCCCTATATTTTATTTTTCAAGGGAAAACTCAAGTCTGCTTAAACTTGGTCGAACCAAATTTAATGGTTCAATTCTTCTTAAGACTTGCACCAACGGTTCTTCCGAACTTATGACTAACCTTTCAAGCTCAGTTGTTAACTCACTTTATAACATTCAGCTTTTGAAATTTACAGGAGAAGACGGCGTTGCCGCTTACGGAACAATTATGTATGTAAGTTTTATTTTTGTTGCCATATTCATCGGCTACTCTATTGGTAGTGCGCCAATTATTAGCTACAATTACGGTTCCGGAAATAATAAAGAATTACAAAACATGTCAAAAAAGAGTTTGTCTCTTATAAGCATTTGGGCTGTTGGTCTGTTTGTTCTTGCTCAGGTTATTTCAACGCCTTTGGCAACAATTTTTGTAGGTTACGACCACGACCTGTTCCTGCTTACAAGACATGGCTTTAGAATTTACTGTATAACATTCCTTATTAACGGCTTTAACATTTATGGTTCAGCTTTCTTTACTGCACTAAGCAATGGACTTATTTCAGCAACCATTTCATTTCTTAGAACACTTATCTTCCAGATTGCAGCAATCCTTATACTTCCTGCAATCTTTGGAATCAATGGAATATGGATTGCCGTGGCAATGGCTGAACTTCTTACACTATGCTTCACAGCTACATTCTTTATAAAGCAAAGAAAAGTATATCACTATTAAAAAAATTTTTTACCACCCTGAATGATTGTCTATATTATTCAGGGTGTTTTCATTTTTTTTGGGGTATGAGTATCTAATTTATGTTTCATATTATATCGCATACTATATTGTAATATTAAAATGTGATAATGGTGGAAATTTTACTTAAACGCTTTCTACAAAAGCTTGTATAATTGTAAACAATTCTTCCTAAAAGCTTATTATTTTAAGGAAATTCTCCATTTTCACACCTCGATTGGATTTGGATATCTTCTATCAATAAGATTTTCCCGTTAAAAAAAAGCTTGTCAGTTTTACCCAACAAGCCTTTCTTAATCTCCATTTATAGCGCCTTAATAATTCAATACTCTTGTACTTCAACTTTAGCGCTTTAATAATTCAATACTCTTGTATTTCAACTTTAGCGCTTTAATAATTCAATACTCTTGTATTTCAACTTTAGTTCTTTTATAATTCAATACTCTTGTGCTTCAACTTTAGCTCTTTTATAATTCAATACTATTGTACTTCAATCTTAGTTCTTTCATAATTTAGTACTTCTACACTTCAGCTTTAGTTCTTTTACACTTCAATTCTAAGCCAATGCTTTTTTTCTACTTACAATTTTTGTTCCAAAATATACTATAGCTCCAACTACCACGCCTACTACTGTGATAATTGCTACAAGTCCCCAGTTTGAATTAACAATTAATGTAATATCAAAGCCTTCTTCTGTCTGTATCTGCTGGAACAAATATAAGAAGTCAATTAAAACTGCAATGCCGAATACCAATGCTCCATTTAAGATTGCCATAACGTTTTCTGATTTTTTCTTTGTTACCGGCTTTTCCACTCTTAAATCCACTGCATTTGAAATAAGTGCAATCACATATACTGTCACTACTGTTTCAGGTATCATATATGCTGCGTTGTAAACTAATGAATATGCCATTCCGTCTGCTGTTGGAATTGAAACTCCTGCCCACACAGTACAACCTGTAATTACGTGGCAGATGTATCTTAAAACACAAACAACTGCTGCTCCGATTACCAAAACAGGTGTCTGATTCTTGTTTTTCTTAAAAATTCCTACAAGTCCCAAAACTGTAAAAGCTCCAACATAGTCAAGCAAAATAATCGCAACTGCTGCAACCCATGATGTAGCATATGAAACGTTGGCAAGTCCCATTAACAACTGCAAAATACTATATGTAAAGCCTGTTAAAAGTCCCCATTTTAAACCATGTCTGTATCCTGCAACAATAATAGGCACCATGCTTGCTGCTGTAACTGAGCCGCCATAAGGCATATCAATAATCTTGATAAAACTTAATGCAAATGCCATAGCAATTAAAATTGCACACTCAACTATCGTTGTAGATGTTTTTGTTTTTTCCATAAAAAAATCCTCCTTAGATTATACGCAAATCGCCAGAGGATAATTAACCAACATATTGCTTCCTTACGACGGTATTAACCGTATCAAGTAATAAGGGTTGATAAAATCTCTCAGCCTTCAGGCACCCCTAGCGAATGAATATATTAAATTCATATGTTAGTTTAGTGTTTTTGTTAAATTTTGTCAAGGGCTATTACCTGCTCTTCTTACTCTCCGCCCACAATTTTTCTGCGCATGGCTTCCACTTTTCTGCATAGTCACGGCATTTTTCACAAATATGTTCCAAGTTCCTTGCCCTGTGTTACAACACTGTCCATTTCGTCCAGTGTCAAATTTAATCTATTGCCATACTCTGCTGCCCAACATCCTGTACAATGAAGGTTGCAGGCACTTTTAGAGTCCATCATATTCACATTATATTTTTTCTCACATTTTTATCAAAAAGGGGGTTGACTTTTCTATTTTTTGAATGTATTATGAGTCCGAAAAGAAAATATAACTACTTTATCGGTAGGTGAGGTTACCATAGGGATTCGGTTTAATCCTAAGATTGCTGCCGCGAGATTGTGGAGACACAATTAGTTGGTTAGCAGGATGTGTCGTTAAGGCATAACCTAATGCAATTAATATACGCCCTATGATGCTAAAGCTTGAACGGTGATTTTATTTGTGATTTATATCCTTCATTGCTCAGGCTTTGGAGGATTTTTATTTTGTTTGAATTTTGTAAAAAAGATTACATTTGTAATGTTTCCTATATTCTTAAAGTAGTGATTTTAATCAACGAAAGGAGGTGAGGTTATGGATTCTGGAGCCCATTGTTATATTAATTTAAAAAATTTAATTATTCGGAGGTATGTGTATTATGAAAATGAAAAAAGAATTATTTATCAGACTTCTATCAGAACGTCGCTTCAAAGAATTAAAAGAAGATTTAATGACAATGAAAGCAGTAGACATTGCCTCACTGCTTTCACAGTTAGATGACAAAGAAATAGCAATTGTTTTCAGACTGGTTCCAAAAGATAAGGCTGCTGAAGTTTTTTCTAATATGAACAGCTCAATGCAGTCTACACTTGTGGAAATCTTTTCTGAAAAAGAATTACGTGAACTGTTAGACAACCTTTATATGGATGATACGGTTGATATGTTAGAGGAACTTCCTGCTAACCTTGTTACACGTATATTAAATGTTACTCCACAGAACGAGCGTAACATTATTAATCAGCTGCTTAACTATCCTGACGATAGTGCCGGCAGCATTATGACAACTGAATATGTTGATTTAAGTCCTGAATGGACTGTTGCAAAAGCAATGAACCATATTAAAGAAACAGGTATTCATAAAGAAACCATCTATACCTGCTACGTAACATGGCAGCGCAAACTCATTGGTATTGTTTCTGCAAAAGACTTAATGACTTCAGATGACAATACTCTCATAAAAGACATTATGGAAACTGAACTTATCTCTGTTTCAACTCACACTGACCAGGAAGAAGTTGCTGGACTTTTTAGAAAATATGACCTTCTTGCACTTCCTGTTATTGACACAGACAACAGACTTGTTGGCATAGTTACTGTTGACGATGCCATGGATGTTGTAATCGATGAAGCTACAGAAGATATTACAAAAATGGCTGCCGTTGCTCCAAGTGAGAAAACATATTTTGAAACTTCTTCGTTTGCTCACGCCAAAAGAAGAATCCCATGGCTACTTGTACTTATGTTTTCATCAATTATAACAGGTAGCATTATTACAAAATATGAAAATGCTTTTGCTGCAATTCCACTTCTTGTTTCCTTTATTCCAATGCTTATGGATACAGGCGGAAACTGTGGTTCACAGAGCTCAACACTTATAATCCGTGGTCTTGCTTTGGACGAAGTACATTTTGGTGACTTCTTCCGTGTAGTTTTTAAGGAATTTCAGATATCTATTATTGTAGGCATTGTTCTTGCTACAGCCAACGGACTTAGAATATTCATTGAATATCACAATTCCGGACTTGCAATAGTAATTGCCCTGTCATTAATAGTAACTGTAACTCTTTCAAAAATCATAGGCTGCACTCTTCCACTATTTGCTAAGAAGATAGGCCTTGATCCTGCATTAATGGCTTCACCATTAATCACAACATTAGTAGATACTTGTTCCATTATTGTATACTTTAACATTGCAACAACAATATTTAAAATATAATTTGATTCAAAAAACATAAATATTTTCAATAGAATTTTTTATTAAGTATATTATAAGTATATGCTGTGAATATGAAGACCACATACACATACACATACACATATACTTATAGTATACTTTTTTTATTTTTTATATTCTATACTCTTTATGTTTTATATTCTTAACTCTTTACGGTCTAAATGTCTTTAATGCCTCAATGGTATTTTCTATTAATTCTTCCAATGTCCAACCAAGCATATCTGCCCCACGGTGAAATTCATTTCCTATTAATTAAAAATATATTCTTTCAATACTTTGTATCTAGGTACTCTCTATTTTTCAATACCATAACTTATAATATAATCCAAAGTATAAATATTTTCAAAACTAATCTTATGGTCAACTATCTGAAGTACTCTATTATCAATATCAATCTTTGCCACCATCCCTGTAACCTTAAGGTATTCATAATTTTCAAAATAAACTACTGTAGCAATCATCCCTTTGCATAGTCCGTGCATTTTTCGATCCAATTCTTCTTCCATGTCACTGGAAAGTTCAATTTTTTCAACTACTATTTTCTCCTTTGCCGCCAAAGCATCAGGCAAACCTTTCAATGCTGCAAAAGGCATAAATTGTTTGGCTCTGTTTTCTATGCTCATCTTAGTTCTAGGTCTTCCTGCCATTGCTATTCCCTTCCTGCTCTATGTCCTCCTATTTGCTCATTTCTTTCCATTGTAGTTGCTCTATCCTGTAAATCCATTCCCTTTACAATTGCATTCTTACCATATTTGTTTTTAATCTCTATCATTGCTTTTTGAATCTTGTTATTTCTTTCAAGTTCTCCTATATCCACAAAAAAGCTATATTGCCTACACTCTTCCTGCACAACACCGTTGCAGGTTAAATTAACTCTTCTAATAGGAAAATTAGGATTCACAATTCTATTGTACAAATCAACTACTGCCGGAATTATTACCAAATCAGAGTTCGTTTCAAAATCAAGACTTACCGTTCCGTGGGCTGCCTTCCTGTTTAATCTGTTAGAATATCCTACATGAAGCGTCAATGATTTTGTAATAAGGTTCTTTTCCACCATTTCAAGGCATACCATATCTGCCATCTCCTTTATAATAATCTCACCATCCTTATGATTATAATCACAAGCCAAAACCTGACCACTTGAAATACTATTACTCCCCGGCTTATAAGCCTTAATCTGTTTTATTGTTGTACTCTCTCTTCCCCATGCATGGTCAATAAGCAATTCCGCATCTATACCAAAAATATTATATAAAAAATCTTCCTGACACTTTGCAATATCACCCATGGTCATTATCCCATAAGAATCAAGTCTTCTTGCTATGCCACTGCCAATTCTCCAAAAATCCGTCAATGGTCTATAATTCCACAACTTGCTTTTAAAGCTTTCTTCATCTAATTCCCCAATAAAGTTCTTAGAATGCTTAGCTGTTATGTCCAAGGCAATCTTTGCAAGATAAAGATTGCTGCCTATCCCACAGGTTGCTCTAATTCCCAGACTATTATATATGTCATTCATAATTAACTGCCCTAATTCTCTGGCTGTCAAATTATATAAGTTTAAATAATCAGTAACATCCATAAAAGCTTCATCAATTGAATATACATGAATATCATCCTTCAAGATATATTTAAGGTATATTCCATATATCTCTGCAGCATAATCAATATACTTCTGCATTCTTGGCATTGCCACTATATAGTCAATTCCCTTTGGAATTTCAAATATTCTACATCTGTTCTTAATCCCTAATGCCTTCATCGCCGGCGTAATGGCAAGGCATATAGTCTTCTCTGTTCTCCCAATATCAGCCACAACCAATCTTGTAGTCATAGGATCAAGTCCTCTTTCAACACATTCTACTGAAGCATAAAAAGACTTTAAATCTATACAAATATATTTTCTTTTCATAATATTAAACCATAACTAAATAATTGCTCTTTTGATAATGCAATTATATATCTCGAACGTATGTTTGTAAAGTGGTAAATTATTCTATTTTTCATTCCATAAAATAAGGCTCTCCACTGGATTTTTCCAATGAAAAGCCTTCTGCTTCATTTTTCTATTCTTCTTACAATATCTCTTTACTATTTTCTACTTTTCCCCATACCTAACTATACTGTACCTGTTTCAATTATTACTATAATCTATCCATTAATTCTGAAGGTACATAAGCCTCCACCCAAATACCATCTTCTCTGTATTCTTCTTTGATTAACTGACCGTATTTTCTAATAAGTCCCGGCTTTCCAGCATCTGTGTAAGGGAATAATTTTTCAATATGAATACGCATTGACTTTAATGCTTTTTCAATTATTTCATTTAATTCATCCAAGCCTATTCCCTTCTTAATTGCAGTTTCCACCGTATAATCTGCATTAAAATCCTTCATTATAGGTTTTTCTTCAAGCTTATCAATCTTGTTAAATACAGTAATTATAATTTTGTCCTTAACTTCAAGATTCTTCAATGTGTCATAAACAGCCTGAACATTCTTATCCATTACAGGGTTAGAACTGTCTACAACGTGAATTATAATGTCTGAATATTTTGCTTCTTCCAAAGTACTTCTGAAAGCATCAATTAAATGATGTGGCAACTTTCTGATAAAACCTACTGTGTCTGTAAGCAAAACTTCCTGACCGTCAGGTAATTTATAATTTCTTGTTGTCGGATCAAGTGTGGCAAAAAGCTTATCTTCTTCCAACACTCTTGCATCTGTAAGAGTGTTAAGTAATGTAGATTTTCCTGCATTAGTATAACCTACAATGGCTATGACCGGCACAGGATTTTCCTGTCTTCTTGCTCTTGTAACCTGACGATGGCTTTCTAAATCTTCCACCTGAGATTTTAACTGGGAAATTCTATCCCTGATTAATCGTCTGTCAACTTCAAGCTTCTTTTCTCCGGGACCTCTTGTACCGATACCACCACCCTGACGTGAAAGATTTCTCATACCAATAAGTCTTGTGGAGCGGTAACGAAGCTGGGCAAGCTCTACCTGAATCTTACCTTCTGCCGTCTTTGCCCTGCCTGCAAAAATATCAAGAATGATTAAAGTTCTATCCATTACCTTAACATCTAATTCATCTTCCAGATTTTTATACTGTGCCGGAGTTAATTCATCATCACAAACTACAGCTGTGGCCTCTGTTTCCCAAATCAAATCCTTTAATTCTTCAACTTTTCCTGAACCAATATAAGTTGCACTACTTGCATGCTCAAGATTCTGAATCATTCTACCTACAACTGTGGCACCTGCTGTTTTAACAAGTTCCTCCAATTCATCCAATGATTCCTCCGGGTCCTGATTAGGATTAGAACAAACTGCTACCAATATTACTTTTTCAATTTCCTGTTCTGTTTCGTACATCTTTTCACCTCCGGTCTTCTAACTTTTTATAAACCTTATGCTTAAAATATCTGACTTTATTATTATCCTTTAACCTTGCTTATAACGTCAATTTTCTTCCATTTTCCACGTTTATATCTTATAAGGCTAAACATACCATTTAAGAACCATGTAAGCCCTGTAGCGTAAAACACGCCGTATTTTCCCATAAAAGGAATAAGTGTCATAGGATAAGCAAAACCTACCCTTCCTATACACTCAACAATTCCCGTAAACAGTGAAAACATAGCATCTCCTGCACCGTTTAACACGTTTCTTGTTGTATAAATAAGTCCTAAGAAAATATAAAAACAACATGTAATTCTTAAACCGTTTGCACCAATTCTTATAACATCTGCATCTTTACCGAATATGGACGCAATTGACGGTGCAAAAATCCAGAAAACCACACCAACTGCCAGCGAAAAAATTGAGCTTACCAATGTTGCAGAATTAAATCCTTTTCTAACTCTGTCTTTAAGCCCGGCGCCAATATTCTGCCCTGTGTATGTTGAAACTGCTGCACCAAGAGACATAAAAGGCTGCTGAACCAAAGTTTCAATTCTTGAAACAACTGTAAATGCTGTTGTAAATGTAGCTCCGTAACCGTTAACAACTTTCTGTAAAACAATTAATGAAAATGCAATCAAACTGTTCTGCAAAGCTACCGGAATACCTAATTTGCAACTTTTCTTAATAATACTGCCATTTAATTTTATGTTTTTCTTTTTTAATTTAAAATATGTATTACTTTTGTATGCATAAATAATACATGCCAAAGCTGAAATAAGCTGTGAAAAAGCCGTTGCCACACCTGCGCCAACAACGCCCCAGCCAAAGCTTAATACAAAAATCAAGTCCAATATAACATTTAAAACACTTGCCACAATAAGGAAAATCAAAGGTGTCTTTGAATCTCCCAATGCTCTAAGTATACCTGACACGCCATTATAAAAACCTACACACACAATACCAATTGATACTACCTTAAGGTATGCCACTGCATCATTAAGAATAACCGGGTCTGTGTCAAGCAAAACAAGAATAGGTCTTGCAGTTACAAAACCAATAATTGCCATAATTACAGAACATACTGTAATAATCCAAATTGAATTTCCGATTGCATCCTTAACTTTTTCTTCATCGCCAAAACCAAAATACTGGGCAACAATAATACCAATACCTACTGAAAGTCCTGCTACCAATGAGAAAAAGAAAAAATTAAGTGAATTAGTTGTACCGATTGCGCCTAACGCATTCGCCCCAACAAAGTTACCTACAATAATGGAATCCACCATATTGTACAACTGCTGAAATATATTTCCTACTAAAAGGGGAAGGGAGAACTGAATTAACAGTTGCATCGGATTTCCCTTAGTCATATCCTTTACAAATTTATTTTGTTTTTCCAATTTAATACCTCTTCTTATGTAAATACTGCAAAACTAATTTTGCGTCAAAAAATTTTGCTTCCATACTTAAACTCCCATTTTAAACATTTATTGTGCGATTTGAGACCTGCTTTGAACTCCCTCAACTCTAAAATGTGAAGAATCCTACTACACCGCACAGAATCCCTACCAATGCACCTACAATAACATCTTTAGGAAAATGAACCCCGCTTATAACTCTTACAATTGCAATAATTAAACCGCAAACAAAAACAATTATTCCAAGTGGAATCTCTCCTATGTAAAGAAAAGCCATTCCTATGATAAATGCAGAAAAAACATGTCTACTAGGCATAGACTCCCCTTTTTTATTCTTTTCTATAATAGGCTTAAAATCATACATAGTATATGGGCGCTCACTGTTAATAAATCTTCTGACAATGCTTACAAGAATAAAACTTATGGCTGTTACAGCCACAAACCTTGCAAGTCCTTTATTTTTCTCATCAAAAAGAATTATAATGCCAACAACATACGCCATATATACAATTTTTGTGGCAATGGAATTAATAAACTGAACTATTTTCTCGCCATTTTCTAATCTCCTTATGCCATCTGTTATTTTCCTATAAGTCTGCTGATTCATGTTCACCTCTACTGCTTTCTTGCAAGCTTATATTCATCACCATATGAAAAATATGGACATGTTGCCTTTTTAAACTGCATAAGCATTGCAAGGTCATCTTCATCCATGCTTACAACACAGGCGTACTCTTCATATTCTTCATCATAAACATAGTTACTACAAAACTCACAGCTATACTGTCCACTCATTTTAACTACCTTTGCCTTTCTTTTGCAAAACTAAAGGTTGAAATTCATCTTAAGCAAATCCAAGACATTCTTTCAACCTTTATAATTAATCTAATTTGTAAATACAATATTAGTCTTTAAAATCCAAATTGAAGCCTGTAATGTTTTACAACTTATTTGTATTCTTCAGCTAACTTCTTAAATGCAGGCAAAGCATCTTCAATCTGCTTAGTCTGTACACAATAAGATACTCTGATATATCCCGGTGTACCAAAACTGTCTGCAGGAACTAATAATAATTCATGTTCCTTAGCCTTTTCGCAGAATTCATGTGAATCATCACACATTGCCTTAACGAACAAATAAAAAGCTCCATCAGGGTAAACACACTGGTAACCCATATCTGTTAAGCTGTTATATAAAAGATCTCTATTAGTCTTATAAATTGAAATATCTGATGTAGCATCAAGACACTTTTCAATAACTCTCTGATACATACTTGAAGCGCAAACATAACCTAAAGCTCTTCCTGCACCACAAACTGCTGCATAAGCATCTTCTTCATCATCCATATCCGGTGAAACGGCAATATAACCAATACGTTCACCAGGAAGTGACAAAGCCTTGCTGTATGAATAACATACAAAAGTATTGTGATAATAATTAATTATGTATGGAACTTCAATATCATCATAAACCAATTCTCTATATGGTTCATCTGTAATAACAAAAATGCTATGACCGTATTCTTTTTCTTTCTTTCTTAAAAGGTCACACATTTTTTCAATTGTTTCCTTTGTGTAAACAACACCTGAAGGATTGTTAGGTGAATTAATAATAACTGCTTTAGTTTTTTCATTAATTGCAGCTTCAAACTTCTCCATATCAATCTGGAAAGTCTTATCTTCTGACTGAACTGCAACAAGCTTAGCACCTGTTCTTTCAATGAAAACGCCATATTCAGGGAAGTAAGGTGTAAATGCAATACATTCTTCGCCCGGTAACATAATAGCATTTAAAACTATAGTAAGTGATGATGCAGCACCACATGTCATATAAATATGATTAGCTGTAAGCTTAGTTCCAAATCTACCATTAATGTAATCTGAAATACTCTGTCTTACATGAGCATCACCCTGTGCTGATGTGTAGCCGTGAAGTGCCACTGAATCAAAATTGTCAACCAAATCCTTAATAGTGTCATCAACAATCTTTGGAGCCGGAACGCTTGGATTTCCTATACTAAAATCAAATACATTTTCTGCTCCTATTTCTGCCTTACGCTTATTACCATATTCAAAAATCTCTCTGATTTCCGAACGTACCTTTCCTAACTTAACTAATGACTCTGAATACATCATATTCTCCTTCCTGCTGTCTGATACATAATCCATTACATATCCGTATTTATCATTTAAGTATGCTATTAAATTCTGTTATATCTTTCAAACATCTTCTTAATTGCTTATTACCCCTTAAGAATATGCTTAAACTCTCTTTCATTTTCACGCTTCATGTCACGCTTTGCAATATCCTGACGCTTGTCATATAACTTCTTGCCTCGTGCCAGGCCAATCTCAACTTTTACAAGGCTTCCTTTAAAATAAACCTGTAAAGGTACTAATGTCAATCCCTTTTCGTTAAGCTTTCCAACTAATTTATTAATTTCATATTTATGAAGCATAAGTTTCTTTGGTCTTAATGGATCCTTATTAAAAATATTTCCTTTTTCATAAGGATTAATATGCATTCCATAAATAATAACTTCGCCATTGTCTATTCTTACAAAAGACTCTTTAATACTACAATGTCCCTGTCTAAGCGACTTAACTTCTGTACCGTGAAGCACAATCCCTGCTTCGTAAGTATCTTCTATAAAATAGTCGTGTCTGGCTTTTTTATTACTTGCTATAACTCTAACTGAACCTTTTGCCATTACATCTCCTTTATTATGATAAAATAAACTCTATTATTCTTATAAAATAAAATTCTTTCTTTTGATAAGCAAAATCTATCATTCTGCTAAACTAAAATCAATAGTTCTTGCTACCTTGTCAGCTGCCTCAACTCTAATCTTAACTTTCTGACCTAGCTTGTATGTCTTCTTAGTTCTCTCACCTGTCATTGAGTAAGTCTTCTCATCATAAATATAATGGTCATCCATCATATTTGAAACATGAATAAGACCTTCAACTGTATTAGGAAGTTCAACATAAATTCCAAAGTTTGTTACCCCGGAAATTACTCCTTCGTATTCTTCGCCAATATATCCCATCATATATTCAGCCTTTTTTAACTTCTCAGTATCTCTCTCGGCATCATCTGCTCTTCTTTCAGTAATTGAGCAGTTCTTTGTAACCTCCGGCAAAATATGATTAAAGTGAGAAATATGCTTGTCTGTAAGCTTATTATTTAAAGCTTCCTTAATTATTCTATGAATCTGAAGGTCGGGATATCTTCTGATTGGTGAAGTAAAATGACAATAATACTTAGCTGCCAATCCAAAATGTCCCTTGCACTCAGGAGTATATTCTGCACGCTTCATTGAACGAAGAGTAATTCTATTAATAAGTGCCTCTTCAGGAGTTCCTTCAATATTCTTTAATAATTTCTGAAGTTCCTTTGGATGAATCTGCTCTTTTGACATTTTTACAGAATATCCAAAGTTGTTTATAAATGTTGTAAGCTGTGAAACTTTTTCCATATCAGGCTCTTCATGATTTCTGTATACGAAAGGAAGCTGTCTCCAATAAAAATCTTCAGCTATTGTTTCGTTAGCTGCCAACATAAAATCTTCAATAATCTTTGTTGCCTTATTTCTGTCATAAGGCTCAATCGAAATAGGCTTTCCACCTTGATTTAATTTAATTTTGCATTCAGGGAATTCAAAATCAATTGCCCCTCTCTTGTATCTTCTTTCTCTAAGAATTTCAGACAATTCAGCCATTAATTCAAACATTGGAACCAAATCCTTGTAACGCTCCATTGTTTCAGGATTTTTATCAACAATAATCTCCTTAACTGCTGTATATGTCATTCTTTCATTAACATTAATAAGTGATTCCACTATCTCGTGGTCAATAATTTCACCTTTTTCGTTAATCTTCATAATGCAACTTAAAGCAAGTCTGTCAACATCATGATTCAATGAGCAGATTCCGTTAGAAAGCTTGTGTGGAATCATTGGAATAACCCTGTCCACAAGATAAACACTTGTACCACGTTTCACTGCTTCTTTGTCAAGTGGTGAATTCTCTGTTACATAATGTGATACATCGGCAATGTGAACACCTAATGTATAAATTCCATCTTCTTTAGTCAAAGTAACTGCATCATCAAGATCCTTTGCATCCTCACCGTCAATTGTAACTGTCTGCCAATCTCTAATGTCCTTTCTTCCAACCTTGTCTCCTTCCGGAACTTCATCAGGAATATTCTCAATCTGCTTCATTACTTCTTCCGGAAACTCTGTTGGTATATCATAGTTCTTTACAATAGAAATAATGTCAACTCCCGGATCATTAATGTGACCAATTATCTCTATAATCTTGCCTTCCGGCTTTCTGCCGTTAGTACCATAATCAGTAATCTGAGCTACAACCTTATGACCTGTAACAGCTCCCATAGTATCTTTTCCCGGAATATAAATGTCCTGAGCAATCTTCTGATTATCAGGAAGCACATATCCGAAAGTCTTTGACTTCTGAAAATATCCTACAACCTGCTGAATCTCGTGTGAAAGCACCTTTACAACTCTTGCTTCCTTACGCTTACCTGTCTGGCTATCCTCAACCTGAATAAGAACCATGTCATGATGAAAAGCTCCGTTAACCTTATCCTCCGGAATAAAGTAATCTTCATCCTGTCCTTCAACTTCAACGAAGCCGAAACCTCTATCATTACTTATAAAGTAACCTTCTATATATTGTTCCTTTGTAATAACATACTTGCCCTTCTTGGTTATTGAAATCTTTCTCTCTTCCAATAACTCAGAAAGCACTTCCTCTAACTGATCCCTGTTCTCTTTTGTAATGTTTAAAACCACTGCAAGTTCCTTGAACTTCATTGGTATATATGTCTTGTCATTCATAAGTTCGAGAATGACCTTCTTCTTTTTCTCCATTATATCGTTCATAATTATTCTCCTATATGGTATGTGTGACACATACCTTGTAATAAAAATTAACCTTGCTCTTTTCTTTTAATAACTTTATTAAATTTGTCTTGTTTCTATATTGATATTATAATCCTTTTTTTCTCTTGTGTATCTATTTTTTATAGTTTTTCTTGTTTATATAGAAAAAAGGTGTAGAAACCTACACCTTTTAATGGACTAATTATTATTTCAAATTAATATCCTAAGAATTTCATATTAAGTACAATTGCGATTACAAAGAATAATACTACGAAAACCTTTGTTGCTTTTTCAAGCTTTCCTTCCATAGAACGTCCTTTGTTCTTTCCCCAATATGAATCAGCAGCACCACTGATTGCACCAGTTAATCCTGCCTGCTTTCCTTCCTGAAGTAAGATTACTACTGTTATTGCTAAGCATATTAATACAAATACTGCTGTAAGTACTCTTAATAATGTCATGAGTCTCCACCTCCTATAACGCATTCAAACATAATGATTCTAGCATATATAGATGGTAAAATCAAGTAAAATTATTAGAGTTCCGTTTCGAAATCAGAAGGAATTATCTGTTATTTTATTGTTAGCATTTCTTCTATTCTAATCAACTGGTTGTATTTTGCAGTTCTTTCACCACGGCAAGGTGCTCCTGTTTTGATATAGCCTGTGTTTAGGGCAACGGCAAGGTCGGCTATTGTGGTGTCTTCCGTTTCGCCCGAACGATGTGACATTATGGCGATATAACCCTGACTTTGTGCCATACGTACTGCCTCGATTGTCTCCATCACACTACCGATTTGGTTTAGTTTTATAAGGATTGCGTTAGCACACTTTTCATCAATTCCTTTTTTGAGCCTTACCACATTAGTAACAAAAAGATCATCTCCAACTAATCGGATTTTGTCGCCAAGGGCAGCGGTTATTTTTTTCCAGCCTTCCCAATCTTCCTCATCCAGTGGATCTTCTATTGAAAAAATTGGATAATTGGTTACGATATCTTCCCACAACGAAATAAGCTGATCTGTGTCCATTTCCACATTTTTCTTTGGCATACGATAATGACCTTTCCTGTCACCCTTCCACTCGGAGGCAGCCACATCAAGAGAAATCATAAAATCCTTGCCCGGTCTGTAACCTGCATCAATTATGGCAGCCATAATCAAGTCAAGTGCTTCTTCCTCGCCTGAAAGATTTGGTGCAAAGCCGCCTTCATCCCCTATGGCAACTGAAAGATTATCTTTCTTTAACAATTTTTTCAAGCAAGTATAAACTTCCGCGCACCATCTAATGCCCTCCTTGACAGACTGCGCGCCCACTGGAAGAATCATAAATTCCTGAACATCAATATTGTTAGAAGCATGCGCCCCGCCGTTTAGGATATTCATCATTGGAATTGGCATTTTTTCTCCACAAATCCCACCAATGTATTGATATTCTGGGAGTTTCAAAGCCTTGGCGCAAGCTTTCATATTCGCCATGGACACTGCAAGAATAGCATTTGCTCCCAACTTCTTTTTGTTTTCGGTTCCATCAATGGCAATCATTTTGCTGTCAATTTTTCTCTGATTCAGACCATTCATTCCCTCCAAAGCAGGATAAATCTCCTTATTAATATTCTCCACAGCCTGCGACACACCGGAACCGTTGTATCTCTTGTCGCCATCGCGTAGTTCCATCGCCTCAAACTTTCCTGTTGACGCTCCTGAAGGCACGTCTGCTATTGCAGTAAAAAGCTCCCCAGCCTTACCGTCTGCCTTTACCGTTACCTGTGCCTCAACAGTAGGATTGCCTCTTGAATCCAAAACCTCGCGACCTCTTATATCAACAATTTTCAAATACTTATACATAAAAAACCTCCAAAATACACTTTTTAATCAGTATGCGTATTTTGGAGATTTTTATTAATAATCTAAATTTGTTTTTACTCAATTATTTTGTACTTCTTCAATAATTCCTTTTGGTACTCTTTATCCTCTGATATTTTTTCTATTTCATCATACTTTTTTTCTGCCACTAAAAGCTTAAGTAACTTGCTAATATTATCCATTCCTTCTTCTCTACCTTCTTCTCGCCCATTCCTGTACTGCTTATCCAATTCCATCTGATATGACATATACTCTCGCCTCCACTGTTTATTGTTTCTGGCTTCAAACACTTTCCTGTCTATGTCCTTTGCAAGTTGACTTTCAGGTTCTTTGCCATCAAAATTTGTACATAAGCAAAAAGCCACTACGCTTCCGTTTCCGTTAGCATAGCGACTTTTGTATAACCATATTTATAGAATTTCAATTATCAATTGTTCTATTAATTGCCTAATAACTATTAGTTGGCTATATATCACTTAATTGATATATTGCACTAATTCTATTATTTATCATTTAATTATTATCCTATTATTTTTCAATTAATGATTTTCCTGTCATTTCTTTTGGCTGTTCCATTCCCATTAATTCGATTAATGTAGGAACGATGTCTGCTAACACTCCACCTTCTCTTAATTTGTATGATGGATCAGCGTTTACAAGAATAAATGGTACAGGGTTTGTTGTATGTGCTGTAAATGGTTCGCCTGTTTCATAGTCAATTAACTGTTCAGCGTTTCCGTGGTCAGCACAGATGAACATCTGTCCGTCTACTTCCTTAATTGCATCTACTACCTTGCCTACACATTCATCAATTGTTTCTACAGCCTTAACTGCTGCTTCAACGATTCCTGTATGTCCAACCATGTCAGGGTTAGCGAAGTTTGTAATGATTACATCGTATTTTCCTGATTTGATGGCTTCTACCATCTTTTCGCATACCTTTGGTGCGCTCATTTCAGGCTTCTGATCATATGTTGCAACTTCCTTAGGTGAAGGAACAAGGATTCTGTCTTCGCCTTCGTTTGGTTCTTCAACACCACCGTTAAAGAAGAATGTTACGTGTGCGTATTTTTCTGTTTCAGCAATTCTTGCCTGCTTCATATTGTGAGCTGCAAGGTATTCACCAAATGTATTTTTAACTTCTACTTTCTTGAATGCAATTAATTTGTTAGGAATTGTTACATCATATTCTGTAAAGCATACGAATGTAAGGTCTAATTTCTTTTCTCTTGCAAAACCGTCAAAATCATCTGCGCAGAAAGCTCTTGTAATCTGACGGGCACGGTCAGGTCTAAAGTTACAGAATACTACTGAGTCACCGTCTGTAATTGTAGCTACAGGCTGTCCATCTTTCTTAATTACTGTAGGAAGAACGAATTCATCTGTAACGTCTTTAGCATATGAATTCTTAATAGCCTGAACAGGATCTGTTTCTTCAACACCTTCACCCTTTGTCATTGCTACATATGCTTTTTCTTCTCTATCCCAGTTGTTATCTCTGTCCATTGCATAATAACGACCTGAAATTGTAGCAACTTCACCAACACCGATTTCAGCCATCTTGTCTACCATCTGCTGCATATATTCTGCTGCTGATGCAGGAGGTGTATCTCTACCATCTAAAAATGCATGTACATAAACTTTTTCGAGTCCAAATTTCTTAGCCATTTCAAGTGTTCCATACATATGTGTAATATGGCTGTGAACACCACCGTCTGATAAAAGTCCGAAAATATGAAGAGCACTGTTATTCTTCTTTGCATTTTCCATTGCTTTTACTAATTCTTCATTTTCAAAGAATGTTCCATCTTCTATTTCTTTTGTAATTCTTGTTAATTCCTGATATACAATTCTTCCTGCACCCATGTTAAGATGTCCAACTTCTGAGTTACCCATCTGTCCTTCAGGAAGTCCTACTGCCATGCCACTAGCCTGTCCTTTTACAAATGGATATTCAGCCATAAGTTTATCCATAACAGGTGTGTTAGCTAATGCTACTGCGTTGCCTTCTTTTTTGTCATTCAAACCATAACCATCTAATATTAATAATACTGTAGGTTTCTTGCTCATTGTCTTATCTCCTTTTTAATATATTTATAATCCATAAGAGATTATTTGCTTATTTATGTTTACTCCAACGGCATTAGATCTTGATCTTTCTCCTGACCCCTTAAAATACAAAATATCATATCCGTGGAATATGCTATTAATATCATAACCGCAATCAGAAACTTTATTATCAAGCATTGCCTTTGTTTCTTCCTTTGTTATTTTCATTCCAACTTTTTTGTAGTTACTTCCGCCACCTACATTTTGCTGGATACAGAAATATACAGGATTTCTCTTAATCTTTGTAAAAGTATTTCCTGCAATATTAATTTCTTCAATGCCACCTCCTGAAATGGCATGTGCACCTGAGCTATAGCTCTTCTTTGATGAATTACCAATATTGGTGAACTTGTTATTTTCAATCTTTGTATTCTTCCAGTTTAAAACAAAAACTCCATTATCATGTATATTCTTAAATTCATTATTTCTTATTGTTATATTCTGATGATAGATATTTTCACCTTTGCTGTTCTGAGAATACTTGTGAGTTCCAACACCTCTTGTTGTACTGTCGAAAACATTATTTTCAACTGTAACATTATAGCATGGTGTTTTGTCTTTCTTTACCCAATCAAGTGGCAATCCATGAGTTGCCTTGTCTGCCAAGTCAATATTAATTGCTTCTTTCATATAGTACTTTTCTCTAGTACTCTTTTTAGACTTTCCAAAATAACAATCATGTATATTAACATCTTTTGAACCATTAACTTCGACATAATGATTTCCATTCTGGTTCTTGAATGTTATTCCTGAAATATCAATATTCTGATTATGTGCGGCAACAATTGTAATTCCTGCAATGTTGTCCATATCGAATGTTACCTTGCCTTTGGCCTTGAATGTAACATTCTTTGCACCTTTATATTTCCTTATACTATTCTTTTTTTTGCTCTTACTTCTTGGACAAATCTGCCACATTGATCCTGACGCCTTGTAGTTTGTTCCTGTTTTGTTTATTTTTTTAAACACTACACCATTCTCAAACACTACTGTTGTATTGGATGGCACATAAATGGCATTTGATATATAATATGTTCCCTTCTTTATTGTAAGGGTTCCCCCACCTGCTTTTTCCATCTTGTCTAAAAATGCATTTAATCCAAGATAATGTTTTGTATATTTTGTTGTTATTGTTCTAAAGCTCTTTTTTGACTGTTTTTCTACTTTTGATGGGGTAACTTTAAAATTCTTCTTTGCATATGTATTAGTTTGAAATGCAAAAGTTATTCCACACACAGCAACTACCATAACTGCTGCTTTTATTATTTTGTTTTTTAGTTTCATTTTTTACCCTTCATTAAACAAGACAGAATGCCAACTAGTGGCATTCCGTCTCATATATATACTTATTTATTATAGTTAACAATCTTGCCAAAATCTGGTTTTAAGCTTGCGCCACCTACTAAACCACCATCAATGTCAGGTTTAGCAAGTAATTCTGCTGCATTTCCGGCATTCATTGATCCGCCGTACTGAATTCTAATTGCTTCAGCTGTAGCTTCATCATATACTTCTTTGATGCATTCTCTGATAGCTACACAAATTTCTTCTGCCTGATCAGATGTAGCTGTCTTACCTGTTCCAATAGCCCAAATTGGTTCATAAGCGATAACTGCTTTCTTAGCCTGATCTGCTGTTACATTTAAGAATGCAATCTTAATCTGCTGACGGATAAAGTCTACTGCAATACCCTGTTCTCTCTGTTCAAGAGTTTCACCACAGCAGATGATTGGTGTAATACCATGTTCGAAAGCTTTTAATACTTTCTTGTTTACTGTTTCATCTGTTTCAGCAAAGTATTCTCTTCTTTCTGAATGTCCGATGATAACGTATTTTACTCCAACATCTGTTAACATGTTAGGAGCGATTTCTCCTGTATATGCACCACTTTCTTCAAAGTACATATTTTCAGCACCAATGTTGATGTTTGTGCCTTTAGCTGCTTCCATAGCTGGAACAATGCTAATAGCCGGTACGCAGAATACTACGTCAACATCTTCATTCTGTACTAATGGTTTTAATTCATTAATTAAAGCAACTGCTTCGCTAGGAGTTTTATTCATTTTCCAGTTGCCTGCGATAATTTTCTTTCTCATGTTAATGTCTCCTCTATATTTAATGTCCTTATCTTATTGATGCTCTGCTTCAATAAGCACGCCGGCATTTGCCAACTTCACAAAAATCAATCTAAGAACAATGAATGCAAACATTCATTGTTCTTGATTTGTTTTTGTGTAAATGGACTCATTTGCCTTAGCTCTACTTGTCGTTAGCTGCTACTACACCTGGTAAATCTTTTCCTTCAAGGAATTCAAGTGAAGCTCCACCACCTGTTGAGATGTGTGTCATCTTATCACCGAAACCAAGGTTGTTTACAGCTGCTGCTGAATCACCACCACCGATGATTGTTGTAGCATCTGTATCAGCTAAAGCTTTAGCTACTGCAATAGTACCTGCTGCAAGGCAAGGGTTTTCTGAAACGCCCATAGGTCCGTTCCATACTACTGTCTTAGCGTTCTTAACTGCATCAGCGAATAACTCACGAGTCTTAGGTCCAATATCAAGTCCTTCTTTGTCATCAGGAATTGCGTTTGTTGGAACGATCATTGTTTCGATTTCAGCATCGATAGGATTTGGGAATCCGTCAGCAGCTACTGTATCGATAGGAAGTAATAATTTCTTTCCTAATTCTTCTGCTTTCTTCATCATATCAAGACAGTAATCTAACTTAGAGTCATCTACTAATGAAATACCAACTTTTCCACCCTGAGCTTTGATGAATGTATATGCCATACCACCACCAATGATAAGTGTATCGCACTTTTCAAGTAAGTTGTTGATTACATTAAGCTTATCAGCAACCTTAGCACCACCAAGGATAGCTACGAATGGTCTTACTGGATTGTTTACTGCATTTCCAAGGAAATCGATTTCTTTCTGCATTAAGTATCCAACTACTGCTGTGTCAACATATTCTGTTACACCAACGTTTGAGCAGTGTGCTCTATGAGCTGTACCGAATGCATCGTTTACAAATACATCACAAAGTGAAGCTAATTCTTTACTGAATGCTTCGCCGTTCTTTGTTTCTTCTGCACGGTAACGTGTATTTTCAAGAAGAACTACATCTCCATCATTCATTGCTTCTACAGCAGCCTTTGCGTTTGGTCCTACTACTTCAGGATCAGCAGCAAACTTAACTTCCTGACCTAATAATTCAGTAAGTCTCTTAGCAACTGGTGCAAGTGATAATTCAGGCTTTGGTTCTCCCTTTGGTTTTCCAAGATGTGAGCAAAGAATAACTTTTCCACCATCTCCGATTAATTTTTTGATTGTTGGAAGAGCTGCAACAAGACGGTTTTCGTCTGTGATAACTCCTTCTTTTAAAGGTACGTTAAAATCGCAACGAACTAAAACTCTCTTGCCTTTAACGTTAATATCATCTACTGATTTTTTGTTAAGCATAAATTTGCTCCTTTCATTGATTTAATCTTTTTAGATTTATCCGTTTTATTCTGTGGCTGTTTGTAATCTCAATTATAAGCTCTCACTTCTTACAAAGTTTTACCCATTATTCATTCTAAGATAATTTGCCACTCTAAAAGAAAAGGCCCGGCCCAATCAGCCGGACCCTTTTTGGATCTAATAATAAATATCAGAAATTAAGCTAATTCTGAGAAGTATTTGATTGTTCTAACCATCTGGCTTGTGTATGAGTTTTCGTTATCATACCATGAAACAACCTGTACTTCATAAGTATCTTCGTCAACCTTTGATACCATTGTCTGTGTAGCATCAAATAATGAACCATATCTCATTCCTACGATATCGCTTGATACGATTTCATCTTCGTTGTATCCGTATGATTCGTTTGAAGCTGCCTTCATAGCTGCGTTGATACCTTCAACTGTGATATCTTTTCCTTTAACTACAGCTGTAAGAACTGTTGTTGAACCTGTTGGAACAGGAACTCTCTGTGCAGAACCGATTAATTTTCCGTTTAATTCTGGAATAACTAATCCGATAGCTTTTGCAGCACCTGTTGAGTTAGGAACGATATTAACTGCTGCAGCTCTTGATCTTCTTAAATCACCTTTTCTCTGTGGTCCATCAAGAGTCATCTGGTCACCTGTGTAAGCATGAATTGTTAACATGATACCACTCTGGATTGGAGCGTATTTGTTAAGAGCATCAGCCATAGGTGCTAAACAGTTTGTTGTACATGAAGCTGCAGAAATGATTGTATCTTCTGGCTTAAGTGTATTGTGGTTTGTATTGTAAACGATTGTTGGAAGATCGTTTCCAGCTGGAGCTGAGATAACAACCTTACGAGCACCAGCATCGATATGAGCCTGTGCTTTAGCCTTTGATGTATAGAAACCTGTACATTCTAATACAACGTCTACGTTTAATTCGCCCCAAGGACATTTTGAAGCATCAGCTTCTGCATAGATTTTGATTTCTTTTCCATCAACGATGATTGAATCATCTGTAGCTGAAACTGTATCAGCCTTTTCATATTTACCCTGTGATGAATCATACTTTAATAAGTGAGCTAACATCTTTGGGCTTGTTAAATCGTTAATAGCTACTACTTCATAGCCTTCTGCTCCGAACATCTGTCTGAATGCAAGACGTCCAATACGTCCGAAACCGTTAATTGCAACTTTTACTGACATTTAATTGTCCTCCTATAATAAGTTTTTTTGCTATTGTTAATTTTCATTAACCTATGCTTATTTTACATAATAAGTTTGCAAATATCAAGTTGTTTTTGCTTATTTTTTGGTTTTTTGTTAAATTTTTGTCAAATTAGCAAAATTGATACGATTTTATGAGATTACGGATTATCAACTTCTTTTTTCTGTAACTACCGTAATTATCTAATTTATGCTAATATTTAACTAGCTCAGGCACATTATCAACTTATATTCATACACAGAAAGGACTTTACTATGTTTTCAGATTACCATGTACACAGCAGTTTTTCTTTTGATTCCGAGGAATCTCCTAGGGCTATTGTTGAGAAAGCTATTGCTCTTGGCATGAAACAGATTTGTTTTACTGACCATCAGGACTTTAATTGGCCAATTGAGGGGGAATCGCCTTATATTGATTTTCCCAAATATTTTGAAGCTTTGAATTCTTTAAGGAATGAATATTCTTCCAAAATCAATATTTTAAAGGGTGTTGAGCTGGGGCTTACTTCTGACAATTTTTCTTTGTGCCATAAGCTTCTTGATTCCTACGATTTTGATTTTGTCATTGGCTCCTGTCATATTGTTGACCAAATGGATCCTTATTATGCAGAGTTTTGGGAAGGAAAAAATGACCGTGACTGTTTTGAACTTTATTTTAAAACTTTGTTGGATTCCTTGAAATTTTTTATAGGAAGAAACACTTGCACCACTCCCCACACTGTCAACACTCTCGGGCATTTGGATTACATTGTCCGCTACAGTCCTAACAAGGATAATAATTACAGTGTGGCTGATTACATTGATGTTATAGATGAGATTTTAAAAATGATTATTGAAAATGATATTAAGTTGGAAATTAACACTTCAAACTTTTCTAAAGGATTTGATTTTCCAAATCCACACACGGATATAATTAGAAGATACAAGGAACTTGGTGGGCTTTATGTTACCGTAGGTTCCGATGCTCACAAAGCCCAATTTATTGGTTCCGGTTTTGATTTAGTTGAAAAAATCGTTGAAAAATATAAATTAAAAGTTTTTACTATTTAAATTGCAATAACTTAATATTCTATTTTGACTTGATTTTATTAACAAATTTAAATTTGATTCTTAATTTTATCTGCAAAAAATAAATTTGATTTTTACATGATTTTTTAACTTAATTTTCAGCTTTTTGCTCTTAGTTCTTTCACACCGGCTTTTAATTTTTCAACGGTGTAATCGATTTCTTTTCTTGTATTTTCATGGCCTATGGTTATTCGAATTGTTCCATAGGCTTTTTCTTTCGGTATTCCAAGGGCGCTTATTACGTGGGACGGCTTTTCTGCTGATGCAGCACAGGCTGAGCCGGCAGAAATACACACTCCTTCTTCATCCATTATTACTACCAGAGATGTTCCATTTATGCCATCAAAAGTAAAACTTGCGTTGCCTGGAAGTCTGTTTGTGTAATGACCGTTTAGACTTACGTTTGGAATTTCTCCAAGTATTCTTTTTACCATATAATCTCTTAGATTTTTCTCTTTATTGTAGCGGGCACTCATATTTCTCATAGAATCCTCAACTGCTGCCCCCATTCCTATTATTCCGGCCACATTTTCCGTTCCACCTCTTTTGCCCTTTTCCTGACCACCGCCATAAATCAAGGGCATCATTTCCTTTGGATTTCTCACGTAAAGAAAACCTACTCCTTTCGGGCCGTTAAATTTGTGACTGCTGGCACTAAGCATATCTACTCCAAGATAATTTACGTCTATTGGTATGTGTCCAAAAGCCTGAACTGCATCAGTATGAAACAGAACTCCTTTCCTATGTGCCACCATTGCTATATTTCTAATCGGCTCAATTGTTCCGATTTCATTGTTTGCTAACATAATTGAAACCAGCGAAGTTCTCACAGGATTTTCAAATCCGTCTTTGTAATCAGTTTTAATTTGCTCCATATCCACAAAACCGTTTTTGTCAACGTCCACATATGTGACTTTTATTCCTTCATTTTCAAGCTGTTTGCATTTATTTAAAATAGCGTGATGCTCTATTTTTGACGTTATAATGTGATTACCTAAATATGCGCCGTTGTCCAAAACCCAATTGTCCGACTCGGTTCCCCCTGAAGTAAAAAAAATGTTTTCAGGTTTGCAGTTTAACGATTTTGCAATTGTCCATCTTACCTTTTCAACCTGCTCCCTTGTCTTTCTTCCTATGGAATAAATTCCTGACGGATTGCCATATTCTTCTTTTAAATAAGGTTCCATTGCTTTAACAGCTTTTTCACATATTTTTGTGGTAGCTGCGTTATCTAAATAAATCATATTATTCTCCCATTTTTCGTTTTATGTTCAAATTTTAGTTTTTTTCTAAACAATTGATTGTCTGCCCTTTTTATGTTGTTATAATTATTGTTTTTGCATAATTCCTGTTTTTTTGAATATTTTATATAAATGCGTTTCAGGCAGTACACTATGCTTAACAAAAATCCAATTATTAAAGGCACTATTATTCTCACCATAGCTAGTCTTTTAAGCAGAATAATAGGTTTCTTATATAGAATATTCCTTTCTAACCTAATAGGTGCTAAAGGTATGGGAGTTTTTCAATTAATTTTTCCTGTACTTGTTTTTTGCATTGCCCTAAGTTGCGGTGGAGTCCAAATTGCTGTTTCACGCTTTGTTGCTGAAAGCAAAAGTAGAAAGGAATGTTTTCTTGTGCTTATCAGCAGTATTATTATGTCACTTAGTCTTTCTTTTATTACCTTGGGAGTTTTGTATTTTTTCGCTGAGCCTGTTTCTCTATTTATTATAAAAAACAAAAGTTGTACTGAGCTGTTGAAATACGTCTCTTTCACTATTCCACTTGCCACTTTTCACGCCTGCATAACGGGTTATTATTTAGGTTTCAAAAAAACTTTTGTTCCAGCCTGGTCAGGTGTTGTTGAGCAGATTGCAAAAGTTATTTCACTTTTTATCTTATGGCTTGTATGGGTTGAAAAAGGTATTTCCATTACTCCTGTAATTGCAGTTTATTCCATGGTTATTTCTGAATTGTGCGGGGTTATTTTTTGTTTGATTGCAATATTTGGTGAACGTTTTTTTGCTTTTAAGATATCTGAAATATTTTCCGTAATGAAGAAAATGTTTTCTGTTTCTTATGTTTTGACTTTGAACAAAATAATGCTTACTTTTTTACAGACTTTGGAAGCTGTTATTTTTCCAACTGTACTTTTAAAAAGCGGGTTATCCCTGTCCGATTCTTTAAGTATTTATGGAATTTTAACCGGAATGGCCCTTCCGGTGGTTACTTTTCCTTCTGCCATAAACACTTCCGTTTCCACTATGTTGCTTCCTACCATAGCAGGTGCAAATTCCGGAAACGACGTTTCAGGCATAAAAAAAACAACAGAATATTCTATTTGGTTTTCTATGATTACGGGGATTTTCTGTGTTGGTGTTTTTCTTTTTTATGGCGATTTTATTGGAACAAATATTTTCAGGCAGCCTCTTGCCGGCGAATACATAATGATTCTTGCCTGGCTTTGCCCTTTTCTCTATCTTTCCATTACACTTGGCTCCATCTTACACGGGCTGGGGCTTACTAATGCTGCCTTTATTCACAATGTTATTGGGGTTGTAATACGACTTGCCTCACTATGGTTCGGAGTTCCTGTTTTTGGGGTAGAAGGGTATCTGATTGGCTTGCTTATAAGTAATCTTGTTGTGACTTTGTTACATAGTTTTTATATTCATAAATATGTGGATTTTAACTTTTCGGCAATTGACAATATTGTAAAGCCTGCACTTTGGATTGCAATTGGTCTGATAATGGGAAAATTAGTTTCATACATATTTAGTTTTGCTAATTGCAAGGGATTATTTTTTTGCATTTTTTCCGCAGGAATAAGCGGAGTGATAATAGTGATGGTGTTTGGATATTTTGTATGGCGTGAGAGTGTAAATTTAAAACAGTATAAAAATGGAGTATAAAAACTCCATTTTTACACTGAGATATTATTTATTTGATTATCCATGCTTCTTCATTTATTTTTATTTAAGTTTATAAACACTTACTTCTTGGTTAATCCATCTCTTTTTAACTATTATAAAGTTTATAGTAAAACCCTCTCTTTTCAAGCAGTTCTTCGTGATTTCCCTGCTCGATTATTTTTCCATCCTTCATTACAAGAATTACGTCTGCTTCTTTTATTGTTGAAAGTCTATGGGCTACAATAAATGTAGTTCTGCCTTCCATCATTTTTGAAAATGCGTCCTGAATCTTTACTTCTGTTCTTGTGTCAATTGAAGATGTGGCTTCGTCAAGTATTAGCATTGGTGGCAGACATAACATTACACGGGCTATACACAATAACTGTTTCTGTCCCTGTGAAAGACTGCCTCCGTCTTCACCTATTACTGTATCATATCCCTTTGGCAAACGCTTAATAAAGTTATGTGCATAGCTTGCTTTTGCTGCATTTTCTATTTCTTCATCAGTTGCATCAGGTTTTCCAAAAGCGATGTTTTCTCTTACCGTAGTATTTCTAAGCCATGTTTCCTGAAGAACCATTCCATAAAAGCTTCTTAAATTCTTTCTTGATATGTCTCGTATATCTTTTCCATCTATTGTAATTGAACCTTTGTCCACATCATAAAATCTCATCAAAAGATTTATGATTGTAGTTTTTCCACAACCTGTCGGTCCAACAATTGCAATTCTCTGACCAGGCTTTACGTGTAGATTTAAGTTTTCGATTAATTTTCTATCCGGCACATAAGAAAAATCAACATCATTAATGTCAATCCTACCTGCCTCAATATTCCGGAACTGATTTTCACTTTCTTCCACATCAATCTCTTTTTCCTGATTAATAAGCGAAAAGATTTTTGCACCACAGGCAATGGCATTTTGCAGTTCCGTAACAACACCTGAAATCTCGTTAAAAGGCTTTGTGTACTGGTTGGCATAACTTAAGATTGTTGCAAGTCCACCTACAGTAATTCCTCCTGTCATAATTGCCACAAGACCGCCACTTATTGCAACTCCGGCGTAAACTATATTGTTGACAAATCTTGTACTTGGATTGGTTATTGATGAAAAGAAAGTTCCCTTCAAATAATATTTTGCCAATTCATCGTTGATTTCATCAAAATCCTGAACGGCTTTTTCTTCCTGTCCAAAAGCCTTAACAACTTTCTGACCGCTTATCATTTCATCAATAAACGCTGTCTGGCTGCCCCTTATTTCAGACTGTTTTCTAAACATTGAATACGTACGCTTTGCAATAAATCCCGCCACAAAAAACGATAAAGGTGTAATACAAATAACAACCAACGCAATTTTCCAGTTAATCTGTAACATAAAAACAAGTGTTAAAACAATTGTGACAACACCTGTAAACAAGTTTGAAAATCCCATAAGTAAGCCGTCTGCTAACTGGTCTACGTCCGCAATTATACTACTTACAAGACTACCTGTTGAATGTGTATCCAAGTAAGCCAAAGGAAGTTTCTGTATTCTCGCAAAACTTTCCTGACGAATGTCTTTAATCACGTGATATGTGATTCTGTTGTTTAACAGTCCCATAATCCACTGGGCAATTCCTGCAATTGCGGCGATTACAGCTATCTGCACTGCTATTCTCTCTAATCCCTGAAAGTCAACATTGCCTTTTGATACTATTTTGTCAGTTCCTAAACCAATTAGTTTTGGTACATAAAGTGACAAAACAACATAAACCAGGGCAAACAATAATGAACCTATTAACAAATGCCAATATTTTTTTATTCTTTTTAACAATTCCATAAGGGCCTGTTTTTGTGTCATATTATTTTCCATTTGACTGCCCTCCTTTTTTAAACTGTGATTGATAGATTTCCTGATATACTGAACAATCTTTAAGCAATTCATGGTGAGTTCCAAATCCTACAACTTTTCCATCATCAAGAACCACTATCTGGTCTGCATCCATAATTGACGCTGTTCTCTGAGAAACTACAAACAAAGTTATATCTTTAAGTGTTTTTATGTCACTTCTAAGTTTTGCATCAGTTGCATAATCAAGTGCTGATGAACTGTCATCAAGAATCAAAATCTTAGGCTTTTTAACCAACGCTCTTGCAATTGTAAGACGTTGTTTCTGCCCACCTGAGAAATTCTTTCCCTTTTGCGCCACTTCGCTATCAATTCCTTTATCTTTTTCTTTTACAAAATCGTAACTCTGAGATAATTTCAAAGCTTCCACTAATTCTTCCTCTGTAGCATTTTCATTGCCCCAAAGCAAGTTGCTTCTTATTGTACCTTTAAATAATAATGCTTTTTGAGGTACAACTCCAATAATATCTTCCAGATTTTTTCTCTTATAATCTTTTGCGTCAATTCCAAAAATCTTAACTTTTCCTTCTGTAGGATCATAAAATCTTGGAATCATATTGATTAATGAAGTCTTACCTGAACCGGTACCTCCTATAATACCGATTGTCTGACCGGTCTTTGCCTTAAAATTAACATTTTCTATTGAACTTTCGCCTGCGCCCTGGTATTTCAAAGTAGCATTTTCAAATTCCACTGCAATGTCTTTGTTGTAGTTTTCCGGATTTTTTAATTTATTATCTGAATCATTTTTGCCGGCTAATTTACCAGTTCCATCATTTGAATTATTGTCATTAACTAAATTTAATTCAATATTTCCTTCTGCCATTCCCGGCTCAATATCAAAAATATCCTGTATTCTTCCTGAAGCTGCAAAAGCTTTTGTAAGATTTATAATAAGGTTTGCAAGCTTAATTAATTCAATAAGAATCTGTGACATATAGTTAACCAAGGCCACGACCTGTCCCTGTGTAAGGCTTCCTGTGTTAACTCTATCTCCACCTACCCACAAAATTCCAATGGTTGCAACGTTAATCACAATATAAGTTGCCGGGTTCATTAATGTTGAAATTCTTCCTGCAAAAAGCTGGAACTTTTCAAGTGTTGCATTTTCCTCATTATATCTTGCAACTTCCTGTTCCTGTTTATTAAAAGCTCTAATCACTCGGACACCGTCAAGGTTCTCTCTTGTACTTCCCATGACCTTGTCAAGTCTTGACTGAACTTTCTTATATAATGGAATTGTAATAAGCATAATTCCATAAACTATAACTGACAAAACCGGAATAGCCACAACAAAAACCATAGCCGTCTTTCCATCTACAAAGAATGCCATAATCATTGCGCCAAAAACAATAAACGGTGAACGAAGTAATAATCTTATGGCCATATTAACCTGTGTCTGCACAAGGTTAACATCAGATGTCATTCTTGTTATAAGTGTTGATGTTCCCTGATTGTCAAGCTGAGTGTACGACAATTTTTGTATATGATCAAACAGTGAATGTCTAAGTTCTTTGCCAAATCCTGCTGCTGCTTTTGCCGCAAAAAACTGTGCCGTAAGTGAAAAAGTCAAACCGCACGCTGCTAACAATAACAGCACACCCCCCATCTGCAAAACATAGGTTGTATCTCCCCTTCTGATACCATCATCAATAATTCTTGCTACAACTAAAGGAACTAGCAAATCAAAAATTGCTTCCATCATTTTAAATAATGGTGCCAGAAGCGATTCCTTTTTGTAGTTTTTTAAAAATCTTAAAATCTTCATAAAATTCTCCTGTTTTATGATTACACTGCCAAAAGTACCAAATGCTAATCACAAATACTTTATAAATCTCTCATAACTCACTTGCTACTCAATGTAATCATTTTTATTATTAGTTATTTGTATGTTTTTGCCTAAATATTAAGTATAAGTTATATTTTGCCAAAAGACAATAATGGTATGCATTTAAGGGCACAATCAACGATTATTCTTGACCTATCCACACTGACGTGCTAGTATTTAAATTAGTTATTTTTAGGATTATTTCCTATTAAAAATATATAATCAAATAAATTTCTATGAGGTGTACAAAATGAGTAAAAGTTTTAAAGATTTACTTGCACAGGTAGCTGAATGTCCTATGAAGAAGGTTGCTGTTGCCTGCGCTCAGGACGATGCAGTATTAGAAGCTGTTAAGGCAGCAAAGGAAAGACATATAGCTGATGCTATTTTAGTTGGTGATGAAGCTAAGATTAGAACAATCGCTGATGTTTTAAAAATGAATATTAACGAATTCGAAATTATTAATGTTGTTGATCCTATTGAAGCTGCAAGAACTGCTGTTAAGTTAGTTCATGACGGCAAAGCTGATATGTATATGAAAGGTCTTATTGATACAAAATCATTCTTAAAGAGTGTTTTAGATAAAGAAGTTGGTCTTAGAACTGACAAAACATTATCACACGTTTGCGTTTTTGAAATAAAAGGTATTGATCGTCTTTTATTCTTATCAGACGTTGCTTTTGTTCCTTATCCTGACCTTGATACAAAGGCTCAGATTATTAAGAATACAGTTGAAATTGCACACGCTTGTGGTATTGAATGTCCAAAGGTAGCTCCACTTGCAGCTGTTGAAGTTGTAAATCCAAAGATGCCTTGTACTGTAGAAGCTGATGAACTTACAAAAATGAACGAAGAAGGAAAGATTACAGGTTGTATCGTTGACGGACCTCTTTCACTTGACCTTGCAATAGAACCTGAAGCAGCTTACCACAAAGGTACTACTAATAGAAAGATTGTTGGTGATGCTGATGTATTATTATTCCCTGACATTCATGCAGGAAACATTACATACAAAGCTTTAGTTCATACTGCTGAATGTGTTAACGGAAATATTTTAACAGGTACAAAAGCTCCTGTTATCTTAACATCACGTTCAGATGAATTCGAAGTAAAGGTTAACTCAATTGCACTTGCTGCAATCGTTGCTGAAAACCTTAAGTAATCTAATTTTTGATTTATAAAAACGGGCAATTGTTGTTTATTTAACTTTTGCCCATTGTGATAAATGACAATACATTTAATTTATTGGAGGTATAAAAATGTCATACAAAATTTTAATTATCAATCCTGGTTCTACTTCTACTAAGATTGGTGTATATGAAGATGAAACTCAGTTAATGGAAGAAACTCTTAGACATTCAACAGAAGAAATTGCAAAATATGATACGATTTACGATCAGAAAGATTTCCGTAAAGGAGTTATTTTAGATGTTCTTAAAGAAAAGAATGTTGACTTAAATGATATTGATGTTGTTGTAGGTCGTGGTGGTTTATTAAAACCAATCCCTGGTGGAACATATGCTACAACTCCTGAATTATTAGAAGACTTAAAGGTTGGAAAACAGGGACAGCATGCTTCTAACCTTGGTGGCATTTTAGCATCAGAAATCGCTGCAGAAATCAATGTTCCTTCATACATTGTTGACCCGGTAGTTGTTGATGAATTAGCTGATGTTGCAAGATTATCAGGACATCCTCTTTTCCCAAGAACTTCTATTTTCCATGCTTTAAATCAGAAAGCTGTTGCAAAGAGATATGCGAAAGAAGTTGGCAAGAATTACGAAGACTTAAACTTAATCGTTGTTCATATGGGTGGCGGTGTTTCAGTTGGTGCTCATAAGAATGGTAAAGTTGTTGACGTTGCTAATGCATTAGATGGTGATGGTCCTTTCTCACCTGAACGTTCAGGCGGACTTCCAACAGGTGCTTTAGTAAAAGCTTGCTTCAGTGGCAAATATACACAGGCAGAAGTTGGCAAGATGTTAAATGGTAACGGCGGTTTCAATGCTTATGTTGGTTCTAACGATATGAGAGATTTAATTAAAATGATCGAAGAAGGCGACAAAAAGGCTGAAGCTGTTGTTGATGCTTTCCATTATCAGTTATGCAAAGAAATCGGTGCTATGTCAGTAGTTCTTGGCGGAAAGGTTGACCAGATTATCTTAACAGGTGGTATTGCTTACAGTGCCAAGACACAGGCAGATATGAAGAATGCTGTTGAATGGATTGCCCCTGTAACTGTTTACCCTGGTGAAGATGAATTACTTGCACTTGCACAGGGTGCTTTAAGAGTTATGAATGGTGAAGAAGAAGCAAAGGTATACTAATCTTATACTTATTGCAGGAGATTATTTATATGAATAAAAAAAGATTATACAAGTCATCAAGAAACAAAAAAATATGTGGTGTGTGTGGAGGAATTGCTGAATACCTTAACATGGACCCAACTGTTATAAGATTAATTACAGCAATTATTGCCTTAGCATGGGGTTCAGGAATCATCTTATACATTATTATGGCTTTTGTAATGCCTTATGATAATGAAATAACATATTAACTTGTTTTATTGTTGCAGAAATTGATTATAATATTTCTATGGCGTTGTGATTAGAATTGTAAAGCGATTCAATTAACGATTTATAGTTATAAAAAGGTGTTCAACTTATGGTTGGATGCCTTTTTTGTTTGTTATTTTTTCTAATGTACCCCAACATCCCTTTATTTACGCACTTGTTGTGGTTAAAGCTATCCTTATTCAATTCTTGTGTGACATCTTTTCCAAATTTTTTCCTTTCATACGCCACAACATTCAAACCTAACAAGAATTGTTGTGGTTGTTTTACATTTCCCGCAAAAAAAGCCTCCCACACCTTTCAGTATGAGAAGCTTTCTTAACTTCAATTCTTCCAAGACATAATACATTTTAACTTATAACAAACCACAAACTTCGTTTACTATTTCAATGCATTATAATTCTCTGAATTTGCTTATTTCTTATAAATCGCTGCCTTGTAATAATATTTCCTATATTACTTCTTGTAAGCCACTACCTTGTAGTAATATTTCTTATTACTCTTCTTTGCCTTGAATGTTGCTAATGACTTCTTAGTAATTGTCTTTACTTTCTTATACTTGCCGTTTTTCTTTGTGCTTCTGTATACTTTGTATCCTGTTGCACCTTTTACTTTCTTCCAGCTAAGTACTGTTCTGCCGGCTTTCTTCTTTGCCTTAACTTTCAACTTTTTAGCCTTTGGTGTTGCCTTTACTGTCTTTGAATCAACAGTTTCGCCCTTTTCGTTTACTGCAACTACTTTATAATAATACTTCTTGCCTGTCTTAACCTTCTTGTCTGTGTATTTTAATGATGTTGTTGTTGCAATGTTTACGAATTTGCTGTTCTTTCCGACTTTACGATATACCTGATATTTTATAGCATTGTCGGCTTTTGTCCAAGTTAATTTAACTATATTGTAAGCTGCCTTTGCTACTTTTACTGTTGCAGGTGATAATTTCTTTGTATGTGTATCTCCTGAAGCATCAATTGTAGGTGTATCGTCCTTTGTGTAATCATCAACATAGTAGAACTTTATTGTGTCTCCTACTTTTACTTTATAATCAGCAATTCCTACGTTTGGAGCCTTGCCGTTTACTGCGTACATCCAACCACTTCTTGGGCCATTATCAAATTCACCAAGAGTTATTCCTGATGGTGTTTTGATTGCTGAAATGTAGTTAGTTGTTCCTTCTGACGAATAGCCATTGTCTTTTAATGCTTTTGCAATTACATCTGATACTGTTGCACCGTTCTTTACTGTTACTGTAATATCATTAATCCAGTTAGTATATGATTTATGAGCATTTGTTCCATGAACATCATCACCTACTAAAGTAAACTTAGTCTGGATTACATTACCCTTGATAATATCAAGCTGTAATTCTGCTTCTTCCAATACATCAAAGTTAGTTACAAGAGATTTCTGTGTTGCAGTTAAGCTGTCATAAGCTGCTCTTGCTTCCTTAATTGCTGCTTCGCTATCCTTTGTAACCTTGCCAATTGAAGCGATTTTTTCTGTAACTTCTGCTGCTAACTGTTTGTTTTCTGTTTCAGCATCCATTGCAGGAATCTTTGTATCCATGTAATCATCAACATAGTAAAGAATTACTGCATCGTTTTCCTTAACTACATAATCTGCCATTCCAACACTTGGAGCTTCTCCATTTACAGCATACATCCAACCACTGTTTGAACCATTATCAAATGCTGCAAGTTTTGTACCTGTTGGTGTTGTAATTGCTGTAATATAGTTGTACTCAGCGTTTACTTCTGCTTCATAACCTTTTGCCTTTAAGCCCTTTGTTATTACATCTCCTGCTGTTGCATCTTTTCTAACTTTTACTGTAATGTTACTAATCCATCTTGTATAAGAAGTATGGATTTTTGTTCCGTGAACATCATCACCTACTAATGTAAACTTAGTTGAAACTGCATTGTCTTTTATATTTTCAAGCTGTGCTTCAGCCTGTACTAATACATCATAATTAGTTACTAATTCTTTCTGAGCATCTGTTAGTGCGTCATAAGATGCTCTTGCTTCTTTAATAAGATTTTCGCTACTTTCTGTAACTTCTCCAATTTCAGAAATCTTCTTAATTACTACATCTGCCGCCTTCTGATTATCAGCAGGATCCTCAACTGTTGGAACCTTAGCATCGCTCCAATTGTCAACATAATAAAGAATAATATTATCGTCTTTGCTAACCTTGTAACCGCTGATTCCCACGCTTGGACCCTTTCCATTTACAGCATACATCCAACCACTGCCTGAACCATTATCAAATGCCTTTAAGCTTACTCCCGATGGTGTTGTTACACCTGAAATATAACTTGTTGAGCCGATAATTGAATATCCATACTGCTTAAATGCTTTTACAATTACATCCGATGCTTTTGACCCACTCTTAACTGTAATTGTCGCATTAGCAATCCAAGTGCTGTATGAAACATGTCCTGATGAACCATGAACGTCATCACCTACTAATGAGAACTTAGTTGTTACTGCTGTTCCCTTAATAATTTCAAGCTGTAATTCTGCTTCATCTAAAACATCATAGTTTGTTACAAGTTTCTTCTGTGCTGAAGTTAAAGCATCATAAGCTGCTCTTGCTTCCTTAATTGCATCTTCACTTTCTTCTGTTACTGTGCCGATTGCTGCAATCTTTTCTGTTACAAGTGAGGCATAATACTCATCTTCACCTTCATATTTAATTTTAACATTATTAAGATTCCAGTATCCATCCTTACCTTCTGTATAAAGCTTGTAAGATGTTAATGCCCAAACTGCCTGAATTGTAGCATACTGGTTTACTTTTCCACCTTTAAGATATACGAAAGCTCCATCATCTTCACTGTAATAGCTCATTAAAGCTGTTAATGTGTTCTTATATTTTGTACCAATTGTTGTTGTTACATCTTTGTTTAATGAAGTTAAAGCAAGTACAACCATTGCTGTTGTGTTTGCATTTCCATAATCATAATTTGCGTCAGCTTTTGATTCAATATAAGTTAATGCTTTTTCAATGATTTCCTTTGCTGCTTCATTATCCTGATATCTTCCAAGTGCCTGAAGAACCATAGCTGTTGTATCCACATCTGACGAACCCTTTGTCCAGCCGATACCACCGTCTTCATTCTGGAATTTCTTAAGTTCTGCAATAATCTTTTCTCTTGACCACTTAGCATCACTTGGAATTACTGTATTTCTTGCATCAAGCGCCAATAAAGCATATGCTAATTCATTTGCTCCGTCAGACAACTTTTCACTGTTGTAAATTAACTGTGCAATATTTACACCGTCTACATTTGTTATGTCTCTGTTTATAAGTGATAAAACAAGAGCTGCCTTTTCCATGTCAGTAGGCTTTGTTCCTTCTACTGTCCAATTCTTGCTTGCCTCTACTACTGCATCATAGTATTTGTTAGCTTCCTGAATTGTAATAGATTTTCCTGCTCTTGCAAGTGTATAAAGGTTCCATGCACCGTTAATGTCATAATTTTGGTTAACATTCTTTTCTGCATATGAAAGGAATCCTTCCAATCCCTTATTTGTAAGAGCTGTCAAATCAGGTGCTTCCTGTTCACTTGCTTCAACCTTTATTGTCAAAACAACAGGTTCTACATTATTTGTTTTATCAACGGGTGTTCCTGTAGCTGTAACTGTGCCTTCACTTAAGCCGTATACGTAATAATCTGTGCCTGGAAGCCAGTTATTATTATCAGGTGCACTTTCGTCCCTCTTCCACTGATAAGCTGTTTTTCTCTCAATTTTTGCAATTCCATCTGTAGAATATGTCCAATTAAGTTCCGGTTCAGTAACACTATAACCTTCCTCAGATTTTTCACCTGTGAAAGTTAAGTTAACTGCTGATTCTTCATTAGCCTTAATTGTAATTTCTTTTTCATCTGTTGTTACAGATTTTAAAGGATTTAAATATTTGTATGTTACATCTTTTGAACCTGAAACAACATTTTCAGTTCCATTTGGATCTGTGTCCTTAATAGTTGCTGTATATGTAACTGTTCCTGCCTTGTATGGTACATAACCAATAACCATACTTGGAACATATTCTCCAATAGTTTTATCGCTGCTTTCAATTGTGTAATTAGCTGCATTAGTTGCGTTTGCCGGATCAACTATTACTGATGAATAATCAGGTACAAAATCCTGGCCGTTAGTGCTGTTAGCATTTCTGCCGTGAATTGTTACGCTGTCATTAATTGCAGGTGTAACTGATTTTACTGCCACGTATTCTGATGTTAATGTTACGTCTGCCTTTAAGTCTGTGTTGTCGCTATAAATTGCAGTAATTTTTGAAGTCCCTGCTTTTTTAAAGCTAAAACTGTTTGAACCCGGAATATTCTCAATAAAACTTTCATCATCAACTTTTAATGAAAATCTTCTTGGAGAAATTGCTACAAACTTGTTCTCATTTTTGTATTTAACTTCCATCTTTACAGTTTTTATTTCTGAACCCTTAACTGTAAATTCCCCGTTTGTAACATCCTGTCCGTCAATGTATGCTTTTATTTCTTCTACATCTTTGTTATATGCTTTAAGATTAAATGCAGCTACTACTTCTGAACTACCATCTTCCTTAGTTTCAGTTGCCTTAACAACTGCTGTGCCTGCTTTGTCAACTCTTATTACTCCACCATCAGAACCAACCATAATAGCTCCGCTAGGTTCTACACTTTCATATGACCATTCAATTGTGCTTGTTGAAGGTACTCCTTCTAAGCTTAATGAACCGGCAATATTAGAGCCGTCAACGTCGTTGCATGAAATTTCTAAATTTTGATTTTCTACTGTAACTACCGTGTTGTCAAACTTAGTAAACTTAACTGTGTATTTGTTTGCAGGTAAAGTACTTCCCTGATTGTAATTCTGGCTTTCACCAAAATATGGATAACCTGTATTTCCGTTTCTTCCCCAGCTTACACCGTTTTCGCCCTTATTTTCATTTAAAGCACTTACAAAATCTAAAGATTTCATATAATCCTTAGTTTCTGAATATGAATTAACAAGAGCACTTTCAGGAATAACACTGTTGTCTAATGTTTCTAACCAATATGTATTAATTAACTGTCCTTCTCCTGCAGTATCGTTAGTTCCGTACTGATTAAAGAAAGCACCTGCCTTGCCTTCACTTACTGAATAGCTGTTAGATACAATACCTGCATCTGTTAATCTTCTGGCAAAACCACAAGTTCCTGTTCCTGAAATATCTGTATAACAGTTAATAATTGCACCTGACATATTGCTTCCAAGAGGTCCCTTATATCCCTGGCCAACATTCATTGTTCCTGTAAAATAAACATTCTGAATTATACCATCTTCACTTACATTTGAAAAAATTCCATCTGAAATGTTTTCAATTTTAATAGAATGTCCTTTTCCATCAAGAACACCATTAAAGTTTTCCATGCTAAAATAAAAATCATCTTCTGTGTTTTTAACTGTAATATCATTGTCTAAAACATAATATTTTCCACTTGAAGCTGTAATCGCATTTAAATCTTTTAATGTTTTTATGTGCGTAATCTTACTGTCATCTGTTGGCAATGCTACAGGCTTAGTCGGTTTATTATTCTTTAAATTACTAATTGCAGATACTAAATTATTTGTAGCTGTTGTAACCTGAGCCTTTGTTGCCTCATCATCTTTATTAACTTTAATTGCTTCTGCTAAAGCTTCCTGCAATGCATTCCATGACTTATCAGTATAGTCAGCCTTTGTTATCTTCTGAGCAACTTCAATCTGTGCTACTAACTGAGTTTTGTCAACAATATCAGATGGTACTGTTAAAACAGGCAATCCATTATTGCTTCCATCAGTTGGTAATGACCATTCAAAACCTGTATCAGTAATGTCTGTGTTTAATTTTTCAATTGCATCAGAAGTTTTCAATTCGGCTTCTGTCATTTTTCCACAGTTAACTTTTTTAGAAGCTGTAGCACTGTATTCCATTGAGGCTGGTGTATGTCCTGCTGAAAAATAGCAGTTAGACATTGTAGACTGTGATGATGAACTTGTATATGCTATTCCTCCCATAGAATAGTCACCAAAACTTCCTGCAAAATAGCAGTTTGAAATCGTAGAACCTGACATTGTTCCTACTAATCCACCTACTTCTCCCCAATCTGTTGTTGCTTTTATTTTTGCAGTTGAATAACTATTTACAATTGTACCTGAAACAGTATTTGCCATACTTCCTGATTCATCAGGTAATGTAATTTCAGAAGTACTTGTTACTCCAAGGTTTTCGATTGTTCCTTCAACCTTATCTGCCAAATATGTATCTGCTAATGTGATTGTGTGACCTTTTCCATCTAAAGTTCCCTTAATATCTTTAATATACTGACCTGATTCTAAAGTAATATCATCAGTTAATGCATAAACATCTCCCTCTTCAATTACTTCAGGTAATTCTGATGCATCCTTGATTGTGTAAGGATCATCTGCAGTACCCTTTCCATTAACACCTACTGTTGGAATTGTATAAGGGTATACATTCCAATCATCAATAAAGTAAGCAGTTATTTTTTCCCCTGCCTTTACAGTGTATTGATTCATTACAACATTAGGATTAGGATCTGCTCCGTCTACTGCATACATCCAGCTGCATGCCTCACCGTTAGAGCCACTGCCAAGAACTGTTCCATCCGGTTTTGTTATACTGTTAATTCCATCCCAACTGTTTTTTTCATAACTATAGCCATTACTTTCTAATGCCTTCTTAAAAGCATCTTCTGCAGTTGAGCCCTGATCTAATGTAACCTTGTAGTTAACTAACCAGTTTTCAAAACGTTTGTGAACTTCTGTTCCATGAACACTATCTCCTACAACAGTTACGTAAACAGTAATCTGTTCATTTGCATCTGACTGTTCAGCCTGAGCCCAAACATTAGGTGCATTAAACTGTGTAAAAATAAGTGCACAGGCCAAAACTAATGCTATTCCACTTTTCCAAAGTCTTTTCATTTCGTTTCCTATGATGTTACTTTACATCAATTCTCCTTTCACTATTTTTTAACATCTCTTATCTCCAATTCATTAAATAGTAATCGCAATGTTACTCTTATATAGTAAAAAAACGGAACACAACGTATACTGTGTTCCGGCAAAATCAAAACTCGCGTAACAAACCTTCAGATTCAATCTGAAAGCCTGTCTTAAAAAAGCTTATAACTTGCCATTTGCAATTACGTGTGTAAATGGAAGAAATTCTAAGCAGGTCTCCTGACTTATGCAGTAACATCTTTTTCACCTTCTCATGCATCAGCACAATGGTTATATAAATATTGAAAAAAACTACACATATACAGTAGCACGACTGTACAGGCCTCTCACCTGTTTCCCTCTTAGCTCCAATGAAAACATTGGAGAACTTAGAATCATTTTGTTAAAATCGGTGTTATTGTATCACGTTTTCTATAAATGTTCTAGTAGGTAATAGGAAATATATTATTTTACCTTTTAAGAAAATATGTTATTTTAGTTTTCCAAAAAAGCAAAAGCTGCATTGACTATTGCCAACACAGCTTTTTTTACTTAAGGACTTCTGCAGTCCGTTTTTATCTTTTATTTATAAATAAATTATTTTATAAGAAAATATATTTTAATACAAATAAAACTGCTAAAACATATAATAATGGTTTAACTTTCTTTCCTTTACCTGTTACTAAGTTAAGTAATACGTATGAAATGATTCCTACTGAGATACCTTCTGAAATGCTGTAGAATAATGGCATTGCAATAATGCAAAGGTATGCAGGAATTGCTTCTGTTAAGTTATCATCTGTAAACTTAATATCTGTAACAGCACCAAACATAAGGAATCCTACCATAATAAGTGCAGGAGCTGTAGCGAATGATGGAATTGTAATGAATAATGGTGAGAAAATCATTGCTATAAGGAATAAAACACCTGTTATTACTGATGTAAGACCTGTACGTCCACCTTCAGCAACACCGGCTGATGATTCAACGAATGTTGTTGTTGTTGATGTACCAAGGATAGCACCTACTGATGTAGCAATAGCATCTGACATAAGTGCAGGTTTGATTTTTGGTAATTTACCATTTTCATCAAGCATTCCTGCTTTTGTACTTACACCAATGATTGTTCCCAATGTATCAAATAAGTCAACGAAAAGGAATGCAAATACAACGATGATGAAGTTTACAATACCTACTGCCTTAAAGTCAAGATTGAAACACTGTCCAAATGTATCACCTAAAGCTGAGAAGTCAAAACTTACAAACTTAGTAGGGATAACTGAGAAAAAGTCCTTTCCATCAGGAACGTAAATCTTTGTAAGTTCGCAGATGATTCCAAGAATCCATGTTGATACGATACCAACAAGAATTGAACCTTTTACTCTCTTAATATAAAGAATTGCTGTAATAAATACACCGATAACTGCTAATAATGCACAAATACCTGCTGTATGGAAATTCTGTGTAAAGTCTGTAATTGTAACAAGTGTTGATGAATCAACTACAAGACCAGCATTCTGTAATCCAATGAATGCGATGAATAAACCGATACCTACTGATACTGCTTTCTTAAGATTAAATGGAATAGCATCAAAGATAGCTTCACGAACATTTGTTAATGAAAGTATTATAAAGATAATACCTTCAACAAATACTGCAAATAATGCTATCTGCCATGAATAACCCATTTCTCCACAAACTGTGTATGCAAAGTAAGCGTTAAGTCCAAGACCTGCTGATAAAGCAAATGGAAGATTAGCCATAAGAGCCATACACATTGTACCAATAAATGATGCAAGACATGTTGCAATAAGAATAGCTTCCGGATTCATACCTGAAGCGCTTAAGATGCTTGGGTTTACAGCAAGAATATATGCCATAGTCATAAATGTTGTAACACCCGCAACTACTTCTGTTTTTACGGAAGTGTTGTTCTCTTTGAGTTTAAATATTTTTTCTAACATTTTCCTCTCGTATAGTTTCCTATACTTTTCCTTTCTATAAAATATATTTGCTAGTGCAAACTTTATTATAGCAAAGGTTGAAACATTTTTCTACAAAAAAATTGTATGAAGAAAATGGCAAAAATTATACATATCTTATAAACACCGCAACTACTTAATCGGAATATCAAATATAAAGCTTACGTCTCCCTTGCCTTTTTTTGCACAAATGTTACCTTTCTTTTTTAGATTACTTTTTAATACTATCTGTTTGATATTACCTCTTTTAATCTTATCGTTCTTAATCTTATAATTTTATTTTTTAATATTCTACTACCCTTACCTATATTAAACCTTAAATATGTGTCAGAATGTTAATTTGCGGTAAAAAAGTTAATTACATATTTTCCAATCTGCATAGTAATTTGTTTATTCCTTGAATTTGACTAATTATTTTTATTATTTTCATATGTTATGGATTATAATTTTTGTATTAATTATAATATTTTTTATTTTTATGTGTTGTTGTATAATTACTATTATAATTACACTATATATTTTATAAGAATTTGGAGATTTAAAATGATTGATTTTGAAAAAACTAAGCTTATTCTTGCTTCAAACTCACCGAGACGAAGCGAGTTACTTAAACAGGCGGGATATGAGTTTGAAATTATAGCTTCAAATATGGATGAACAAACTTCTGAAACTGAACCGGCACTTGTTGTTAAAGACCTATCTCTTCAAAAAGCAACAAACGTATTTAACAGTATTATGAAAGTTGTTAACCTGTCTCTTGACGCATACGAGGGTGTTTCACTTATGATTATCGGTGCTGATACAATTGTTGCAAAAGACAACCAGATAATGGGCAAACCCAAAGATCATGACCAGGCATTTGATATGTTAAATCTGCTTCAAAATAACACCCATCAGGTATACACCGGAGTCAGCATTATTCTCTATGATTTTGAAACTAAAGAGAAAAAAGTTCACTCCTTCCACGATTGCACTGACGTTGAATTTTACCCGATGACTGACAGTGAAATCAATTCCTATATTGAAACAGGTGACTGCTATGATAAAGCCGGAAGTTACGGCATCCAAGGCTCTTTCGCCATACACGTTAAAGGAATTCACGGTGATTACAATAACGTTGTAGGACTACCTATTGCAAAGTTATATCATGAATTGGAGAAAATGTAAGTAAAATAACATTATACAATTTTGAAAACTTATCAGAACTATATAATGCGAATCAGCAACACCTTTTAATCAACCTATTATCGATTAACCAAACACTGAATAGCATACTATTAATTAGCCTATCACTTGGTTTTCATTAAGTGATAGGTTAATTTTTTTATGTTTGATTTATTTTATATTGGGTTTATGCATTTAATTTATTACACCAAGAAAGTTTTAATTATCTTTTCAACATTTCTTGTATCCAATGGGCAACTTTGTGATTCATATGTTTCAATAAGATTATCTCCAACTATAAAATTATTACTTATATAGGAATTTTTCTTTTTTAATGCTTTAATTATATAATCTTTATTATCCATCATCCCATAATGTTCCCAATAATACTCTTTCCTTGTTGCTACATTTAATACTTTAAAATCTGGTTTTACATACCCATATCCCTTTAGATAAAGTGGAACTTCATAACAATAAGGTATATTCATCATATTTAATTTATCTGCAATAATTTTCTCTGATTTCGATTTAACACTTTCGCCTTTTTCAGTCAAAATTTCTATATCTTCTCCTGCTTTTATGCTATACACATACTTACTTGCCTTTGCTATTATTTCCTCCTGCTTTTTATACCAATCACATATATATGCCATATCATCTTTGACATACATTTTAATCTTTTCTAACTTAGGTTCAGAAATCTTATTAACCACATCTAATACTGATTTTTCATTATATTTCTTAACAAATTTTTCTATTAATTTCCTTTGCTCACATATAGTTTTTAATACTTTCTCTGTATATTCTCTTTGAATTAATTCCGTAGCAAACTTATCTTCCGATTTTTTAAGATATTGCCAATCTGTCTCGCTATCCTTCTTCCAAAAAAATTGACAACAATTTTCTCCTCTTCTTTTTGCATAAATTTTGCCTTCCGGTAATTTTGTTAACTCTTTCAATGCATTCTTCTCAATTGCTGATAATTCATCTAACTTATCTTCAAGTTCTTTTCTAACGTAATCTTTTCCCATACAATCCCCCCTATTTTTATAATTTTGTTTTTTTGCATTACATAACGCTATCATAAACATTGCCATTAATACCTTTCGATCTATTTATAACTACTAATTATAGCCAGTATATGTAACATTTATCTTTTATGTAGCGTTTTTTATTTCTTATGTTGTGTTAATTATATTTTTATATGAATAATATGTCAATTACTATTTTTTATAATAATTCAATTCTTTCTTATTTGTACTATATAGATAACTTTTCGCCTGTATGGTACAAATTTCCACACACGACTCATTCAATTTTTCTTCATCTGTACCATATGAACAACTTTTCCTCTGTATTGTACAGATTCTCACATACGACTTATTCAATTCTTCTTTATCTGTACCATATGAATAACTTTTGCTCTGTATGGTACAGATTTCCACATACGACTCGTTCAATTCTTCTTCATCTGTACCATATGAATAACTTTTGCTCTGTATGGTACAGATTTCCACATATGACTTATTCAATTCTTCTTTATCTGTACCATATGAATAGTTTTGCGTCTGTATGGTACAGATTCTCACATACGACTTATTCAATTCTTCTTTATCTGTACCATATGAAT
>OGDP01000109.1_pt1 | contig 88017 bp, 72 predicted proteins | sample 1570441 | NCBI WGS metagenome assembly OGDP01 (sample SAMEA2581961, study PRJEB24529) | metagenome | biome: Human gut stool | place: China | collected 2011
TGGAGAAATAACATCAACTGTCGATGGAACTGAAATACCAACAGAAGATAATCAGCGAAGAAAATAAGCGAAGAAAACAGGCGAAGAAAAACGAGCAATCATATTGCGAAGATATATGAATATTTTACACAATATGGTGAAGGTAAAACAAATGATATTGCTGCATATATTGGTTTAAGTGCTTCACGCACAAGGGCAATTCTGTCGGAACTGGACAACATTGAGATTATAGGTACCAACACGAATAGAAAGTATAAAATTAAAAAATACCTAAATTCTTGAAAAAGAATTGACAGATGTGATAAATAGTGCTAGAATATCACCAGTTTAACAAATTAAAGAATTAAAGTCGATGAACAAAATAGTACTTTCAGAAGGTACACTACAGAGAGCCGGTGGCGGTGAGAACCGGTGTGGAGAGCTGGAACGAATGGGTTTGGGAGATGCATTGGTGAACATTTTATGGTTAAGTAAGTAGCTGATGACGTGACCTCACGTTACAGGGGCAGGATATTGCACAGGCAGTATCAGGAATGAGTCAGATAACAGGTGGCATATCCGGTTTCGGGTATGCTTTTTTTATTTTATCGGAAATGACAGCATTTCTATAATATAAAAATAAAAGCCGGACTATCCGTGGCTTTTATTTTCCTATATTTGTAACAGGGAAAATGAAAACACAGAATCCGGTATCTGAGAAAACAGGGTGGCACCACGATAATTCGTCCCTTATGCAGTGATAATAGCTGCATAAGGGATTTTTTTATGGAGGAATGGCGATGAAAAGACGGTTAAAAGCATATAAAAAGACAGTCAGCATCGTAGATGAATCTACGATAGCACTGTATGAAAGCCTTGGCAGAGAAAAGAAAGGCTTTCTTATGGAAAGTAACGACAAGGAAAACGGAAGATACACCTTTATGGGTGTTGAGCCGGAAGCACTGATTCAGTCAGACGGTGAATCTCTGGTAATTACAAAGGCAGACGGCACAAAGGAAGTGCGCAGGGGCAACCCGCTGGAGCGGTTAAAAGAATATTACAGTGAATTTGAAATTGTAAAAGAAGACGGTGAACTTGAATTTACAGGTGGACTGGTCGGCAGTCTGGGATATGATTTTATCCGCTATACCGAGGATTTACCGGACGACAATGAAGATGAAATCGGAATTGAAACCATTCAGCTTATGCTGGCTTCAAAGTTTCTGGCAATCGACCATGTAGCAGAAACCTTTACAGCGGTAATACTGGAAGAAGACAGCCCGGAAGGCAAGAAACGCGCAGAACAGGAAGCCAAAGAGCTGATTGCGCGGGCAAGAAAAAATCCAAAGGCGGCAGAGAAAAAACACGTCCATGATGGCATTATCGTGAAAAAATCCGATACCTGTGAGCAGTACAGCAGGAAAGTTGAAAAAATCAAACAGTACATCAAAGAAGGACACATTTTCCAGACGGTGCTTTCACAGCGCTGGACGATTCAGACCAAACAGGACGGTTTTGAACTGTATAAGGAACTGCGGGAATTAAATCCGTCACCGTATCTGTATTATTACAATTTCGGTGATTTTGAAATTATCGGAAGTTCGCCGGAAATGATTGTCAAGCAGACAGATAACAGAGTTTATACCTGTCCGATTGCAGGTACGAGAAAGCGCGGAAAGACACCGCAGGAAGATACGGCATTGGAACAGGAACTGCTCGCAGATGAAAAAGAGCGTGCAGAACACGTTATGCTGGTCGACCTTGCAAGAAATGACATGGGAAGAATTGCACAAATCGGATCGGTAAAGGTGTCCGAATTTATGAGAATCCAGCGGTATTCCCACGTTATGCACATCGTTTCACTGGTAGAGGGAAGAAAAAAAGGCGAGTATCATCCACTGGATTTGGTATCCTCATTTCTTCCGGCAGGCACCTTAAGCGGTGCACCGAAAATCAGGGCAATGGAAATTATTGACGAACTGGAAACGGTCAGACGCGGATTATACGGCGGCGCAACCGGTTATCTGGATTTTGGCGGCAACATGAATTTCTGCATTACAATCCGTACTATGATTAAAAAGGGTGAAAAAGTTTATTTACAGGCAGGAGCGGGAATTGTAGCAGATTCTGTTCCTGAAAATGAATATCAGGAATGTTGCAATAAAGTCATGGCATTGGCAAAGACATTGGTTGAGGAGGAAAAGTTATGATATTACTGATAGATAATTATGATTCGTTTACATATAACCTGTATCAGTTTATCGGTACATTTAACAATGATATAAAGGTTGTCAGAAACGATAAAATTACAATAGAAGAAATAGAAGACTTAAATCCTGAATCCATTGTGATTTCGCCGGGACCGAAAAGTCCAAAGGAGGCAGGTATCTGTCTGGAGACCATCCGCCATTTTGCGGGAAAGAAGCCGATGCTTGGAATCTGTCTGGGACATCAGTGTATCGGAGAAGCATTTGGCGCAACGGTTTCTTATGCAAAGAAAATCTGTCACGGAAAGCAGTCTTTGATTGAGCATGATACAGACGGTATTTTTGAAGGCATCAATGAACCGGTCAAAGTTGCAAGATACCATTCACTTGCAGTCATAGAAGATACGCTGCCGGACTGCTTACAGGTGACGGCAAGAACGCAGGACGGAGAAATCATGGCAATGAAGCACCGGGAATATCCGATTGTGGGATTACAGTTCCACCCGGAATCTATTTATACAGAGCATGGAAAGAGAATGATAGAAAATTTTGTAAACAACATAGAAAATGGGCAAAAATGCCTGCGGAATGGGGATTAATATGATTCTTGATGTAATTGTTGAAGATAAGAAAAAACGGCTGGTTGAACATAAAGCGGCAGTCAGCGAAGAAGAAATGAAACGGAAAGCATTGCAGAGTACACGTAAAAGTGTGGGATTTGCAAAGGCATTAAAAAAAGACGGTCTTTCTGTTATCGGTGAGTTTAAAAAGGCATCGCCAAGCCACGGGGCAATGGATATCAAGGTGGATTTAAAGGAGCGGATTTTGCAGTATAACGATTCGGTTGATGCGATTTCCTGCCTGACCGAGGAAGACCATTTTTACGGTAGTACGGCGTATCTGGAACAAATCCGGAAAATGACAAATCTGCCGGTTATCCGCAAGGATTTTATTATTGAAGAATATCAGGTCTATGAAGCAAAGGTTATCGGCGCAGATGCGATTCTTTTAATTGCCGCGATTTTAGATGATGAAACCTTTAAACGGCTGTATGACCTTGCTTACAGCCTTGGGCTGGACGTATTGTGTGAGGTTCATGACGAAGCGGAATTAAAGAGAATGTTAGCGTTAGATGTTGAAATCATCGGAATCAACAACCGCAATTTAAAGACCTTTGAAGTAACCATGGATACGACAAAGAAGCTGTCAGCCATGCTTCCGAAAGACTTCAAGGAACGCGGTAAAGTGCTGGTATCCGAAAGCGGTGTCAGCACGGACGGAGATATTTCAGCATTAAAACAGAGCCATGCAGATGCATTTTTAATTGGCACGGCGCTTATGGAATCAGACAATCCGGGGGCGCTTACAAAGCACTGGAAGGAAGTTTATGCAAATGGATAAGACAAAGGTAAAGGTCTGTGGGCTGACGCGGGCAGAAGAAGCCAAAATGCTTGCAGACTGCCGGGTGGAATTTGCGGGCATGGTATTGTTTTTCCCAAAAAGCAAACGCAATGTCACCTTACAGCAGGCAGAAAAAATCCTTGCGGCACTCAAAAAATACGGTGTATCAAAGAGCGTTGCCGTGACGGTGTCCCCGACAAAGGAACAGGTAGAACAGATTATGCGGCTGGGATTTGATTACATACAGATTCACGGAACATTGTCCGATGAGGTACACGATGTGCTGAGGATTCCGGTAATCCGTGCAGTCAACGTGGCAGGAGAAACGGCGGAAGATAAGGAAAGTATCCGGCGGCAGTTAGAAAGCGTTCTGGCAGATGAAAAAACGGCGGGCATATTATTTGACGGCAGTTCGCCGGGCGCAGGAAAAACATTTGACTGGAGCTTGTTAAAAAATATACAAAAAACGGATAAGCTGCTGTTTCTGGCAGGCGGCTTAACCCCTGAAAATGCCGCGCAGGCGGTAAAAACCGTAGCACCGGACGTTGTTGATGTCAGCTCCGGTGTGGAAAAAGACGTTTCGCCGTGTGCGGCATTTGCGGGAAAAGATGCAGAAAAAATCACAAAATTTGTAGAAAATGTAAGGTTATAAGACATGATTACCTGGAATCCTGAGTAATCATGCAGGCAGAAGGAGGATAAAATGAGTAACACATATTATGGAGAATTTGGCGGACAGTTTGTATCGGAATCACTGATGAACACACTGGCCGAACTGGAAAAAGCATTTGATGAGGCGATTAAAGACCCGAAATTTATTGCGGATTATAATTATTATTTAAAAGAGTATGTCGGCAGGGAAACACCGCTTTATTTTGCGGAGCGTCTTTCTGAAAAGTACGGCACAAAAATTTATTTAAAGAGAGAAGATTTAAATCATACCGGCGCGCATAAGATTAATAATGTCATCGGACAGATTCTTCTGGCAAAGCGCATGGGAAAGACAAAGGTTATCGCCGAAACCGGCGCAGGACAGCACGGTGTTGCAACAGCAACCGGCGCAGCTTTATTTAACATGGAATGTACCGTATATATGGGTGCGGAAGATATTGAAAGACAGCGTTTAAATGTATTCCGTATGGAGATGCTCGGTGCAAAGGTATGCCCGGTTACAACCGGAAGTTCAACTTTAAAAGATGCAACCAATGAAGCTATCCGTACATGGGCAGAGCGTGCAGAGGATACATTCTATATTATCGGTTCAGCCGTAGGACCGCATCCGTATCCGAAGATGGTAAAAGAATTCCAGAAGATTATCAGTGTAGAAGCTAAAAAGCAGATTCTTGAAAAAGAAGGCAGACTGCCGGATGTGGTAACAGCCTGTGTCGGCGGCGGTTCTAATTCAATTGGTATGTTTGCTGATTTCATTGATGAACCGTCTGTACGTCTTGTCGGTGTGGAAGCAGGTGGATTAGGTGTTGAAACCGGAAAGCACGCAAGTGCAATGGCACTGGGCAAGGTCGGTGTGTTACACGGCATGAAGACTTATCTGTTACAGGATGATAACGGTAATATTGAACTGGCTCATTCCATTTCTGCCGGACTGGATTATCCGGGTGTCGGACCGGAACACGCTTATCTGCGTGATACAGGCAGGGCAGAATATGTGTCTGTGACGGATACGGAAGCAATGGAAGCACTGCTGGAGCTTTGCAAGCTTGAAGGAATTATTCCGGCAATTGAAAGCGCACACGCACTTGCTTATACTTTTAAGATGGCAAAGAATATGAAAAAATATGACATCATTGTAGTCTGCCTGTCAGGCCGTGGTGATAAAGATGTCCATACAGTAGAAAAGTATTTAAACGGAGAGGAGACGAACAAATAATGAATCGCATTGAAAAAAAATTAGAAGAATTAAAGCAGGAAAATAAAAAAGCATTTATTACATATACAACGGCAGGACTGCCGGATTTACAGACCACGGCAAAACTGATTTTTGCACAGGAAGAAGCGGGTGCGGATATTTTAGAAATCGGCGTGCCGTTTTCAGACCCGGTAGCAGACGGCCCGGTGATTCAGAATGCCTCTTATCAGGCAATCCAGAAAGGCACAACGCTTACAAAGATTTTTGATATGGTTGAGGGTGTCCGCAAAGAAAAATGTGAGGTTCCAATTGTGTTCATGATGTATTATAATACAGTATATCATTATGGACTGGATGCATTTGCGGCACGCTGTATCGAGTGTGGTGTCGATGGACTGATTATTCCGGATTTACCTTTTGAAGAACAGGGCGAATTAAAGGCAGTACTTGCAAAGAATGAAGCTTCACCGATTCTGATTCAGCTGGTTTCACCGGTTTCAAAGCAGCGTGTGCCAATGCTTCTTGAAAATGCAAGGGGCTTTGTATACTGCGTATCCCAGATGGGTGTTACCGGCAAAGGTGCCAATTTCCATAAGGATATCCGGGAATATCTGGCAGCAGTGAAAAAGGAAAGTGCAATTCCGGTGATGGTCGGTTTCGGAATCCGCACGGCAAAGGATATTGAACCGTTTGAAGATATTGTGGACGGTGCAATCGTTGGCTCTAATCTGCTGCGGATTTTAGAAGAAAGCAATTATTCCGTGGATGCAGTCAAAGAATATGTATCCGGATTTAAAAAGAAATTAAATGAAAACAAATAAGCGGGGTGAACAGCAGTGGTACCGGTTCTTGCCAAAAATGCAGTGCGGATAAAATGTAATTTCCAGAATGCAGGCATGACGGGAAATTATGAATGTGCCTATGCGCTGGGAATTTTAAATGCCCAGCTGGGCCTTCCCGAAATAACAGAATATGAAGATATTGCCGCGTTAAAAGAACAGCTTTTGGGAAAAGCCGCAGATTATAAAGCGGAAGATGCGGGCTTAAAGCAGATGGTGCATCTTTTAAAAGAATATGAAGCAGCGCCTGTGGCAGACGAACAGATGCGGGAACTTTTTACTATGGGATTTCATGATAAGAATTTATAAATTTTAGCCGATTTATTATGAAAAATGCCAAAAATTCGGATACCTGTTGACTTATTCTTCCGAATAGAGTATATTTTGTAAGTGAATTAAAATATATGAAATTATTAGTAAATGAAAGTTAAAGGTGGATGTTAAACTATGACACAGACAGTAGAAGTAGCAGACATTGAAAAAACACATAAGAATGCAATCGCTGAGCTTGTGCAGACAGCCTGCAAATTTGAAAGCCATATTGAGATTGAAAGCGAAGGAAAAAATATCAACGCAAAGAGTCTTATGGGGATTATGGCATTTGGCTTGAAAAAGGGAATGGAAGTAAGCATTTCCGCAAAAGGAACAGATGAAAAAGCAGCAGTAGACTGTATCAGCCAGTTCTTAACAAGCAATGCAGAATGTGCAATGTAATGTAAATGTGTAATCAAAATGTGAGGAGGTCCGTTTTATGAGAGGAAAAGGAAAATCAGGAGCTACAACAGCCGCAAAAGAAAATGCAGTAAACACAGTTGCAAAGAAGGCAGAATCAACTATTGAAGCAGTGGCTGAAAAGGCAAAAGAAGCTGTAAAGAAAGTAGAAGTTAAAGAAGAAGCTGTTAAAGAAACACTTGCAGAAACAAAAGCTAATGTAAAGGCAGAAGTGAAAGCGGCAGAAAAGGCTGTAGAAAAAGCAGCAGAGCCTGCAACAGCGGTAACAGCAGCAGAAGCTGCACCTGCAAAGAAGACAGCGGCAAGAAAGACAGCTGCGAAAAAGACAGAAACAAAGCCTGCTGAAAAGAAAGCAGCTGCAGTTAAGAAAACTGTGAAAAAAGCAGTAACAAGAAAGACAGCTGCAAAGAGTGAACCGTCTACGGAAGTATTTATCCAGTATCATGGTAAGCAGATTGATGAAAAGGCATTACTTGAAAGAGTTATGCAGGACTGCGGTGAGGATAAGATTTCAGTGGAAGATTTAAAGCTTTATGTAAAGCCGGAAGATAACGCTTGCTATTATGTTGCAAACGGTAATGTGGCAGGTAAAGTAGATTTATACTAAAATTACTTTATATAGTCAGGACAGAGCTGTTGCACGAAAACGTTGATTTTCGTGTGACAGCTCTTTATTTCAATCAGATAAAGGAGAGAGGATGTATGTTTGAAGTTGGCGACAGAGTATTTTACGGTGTTGTGGGTGTGTGTGAAGTAGAAGACATCGCAGCACCGCCGATTAAAGGTATTGACGGAAAGTATTATTATTTACAGCCGGTTTATGATGATAAAGGCATCATCTACTCTCCTGTGGACAGTAAGAAAGTGTCTATGCGGACCATTATCACAAAAGAGGAGGCACAGACATTTTTAGAGCGTGCCAGAAACTGTAAAAGTGATGAACTGCTTAATCAGAAGATTACACCGAACCAGTATGATGAAATGGTAAAATCCCAGGATACGGAAAAGCTGATGCACCTGGTACGTTTTTTATATGATATTAAAAATGAACGTGCAAAGGAGCTGCGCAAAATGAAGTCGGCAGACAGCAGAATGTTAGTAACGGCAAGAAAACTGCTCTACGGTGAACTGGCTGTTGCACTGGGAAAAGATTATAGTGAAATGTCAGATTTACTTGATCAATATCTTGGACAGAATTAATAAATCCGTACAATAAAAATGTTGCAAAAAATATAGAAATAACTGCATACAGTTTTTCATAGATATAAATCAGACAGGATTGATTATCGCAGAACTGAATAAATTCAGTTTGCGATTCCTCCAGCATTAGAATGCCTGCGGAATGGGGATTGGTATGAAGAAAAAACTGATGCGGCGTTTTTGTATTTGGGGCGTATATTGTCTGTGTGTCCTGCTGATGCTGATTGTCAGCGGTGTAGGCGGCAAGGCAGAGCAGACGGCGGCGATTTCTGCAAATGACTGTTATGAGAACAGGATTGCAATTACATTTGACGATGGACCGGGTAAAGGCACAACGGAAAAGTTATTAGATGGACTAAAGGAACGTGGCGTAAAAGCGACGTTTTTTTTAGTTGGTGAAAAAATTGAAGACAACCGTGAACTGGTGGCGAGAATGTATGCGGAGGGGCATCTGATTGGCAATCATACATTTACCCATGTGCAGCTTAGTAAGGTGGACGGAAAGCAGGCGCTGGAGGAAATTGTGAAGACCAATACACTGATTGAAGAAATTACAGGCGAACCTGTCCGGTATATCCGTCCGCCATACGGTTCGTATTCCAACAGTCTTTTAATGCAGATTAATATGACACCGGTTTTGTGGAGCGTAGACCCCGAAGACTGGAATACGGATAATACAGGGCAGGTTGTAAAGTCTGTTGTCGCAAATGTAAAATGCGGTGATATTATTTTACTGCATGATATTTATGATTCATCGGTGGCGGCGGCGTTGGAAATTGTGGACGAATTAAAAGCGAAGGGATTCATTTTTGTTACCGTGGATCAATTACTGCTTGATTAATTGTACGAAAGCGTGTACACTGGGGTTGAATTTGAGAGGAAGATTGAAGGAAGATAAGAAAATGAGAGAATAAGAAAATGAGAAACGGAGGGATTACGATGAAGTGGGGTATTATGGCAACAGGCAGTATTGCACAGAAATTTGCGTCAACCGTGAATCGTATGACAGACGAAGGAGAAATCTTACAGGCAGTGGCTTCTAGAACAAAGGAATCTGCAGAAAATTTTGCAAGACAGCACCGGATTCCGGAGGTATTTGATTCATACAAGGCTATGGCGGAGTCCGACAGTGTCGATGTGATCTACATTGCAACACCCAACAATATGCATTATGAAAATGTAAAAATGTGTCTTCTGGCAGGAAAACACGTTCTTTGCGAAAAGCCGTTTACAACCAGTGCGGCACAGGCGCAGGAACTCTATGCGCTGGCAGAGGAAAAAGGTCTGTTTTTAATGGAAGGTTTCTGGATTCGTTTTCTTCCGGTTTTACAGAAAATGCAGGAACTCATCACGGAAGGAAAGTTAGGAGAAATCCGCTATATCCGTTCCGAGTATGGATTTGTTGCAAAAGGTGACAGAAAGGTGCGCAAGTTTAATCCGCAGCTTGGCGGCGGCGCCTTGTTAGATATCGGTATCTATAACCTTGGTTTTTTAAATATGATTATGGGAAAGAATCCCGATTCATTTACCAGCGACGTCCATATGACAGACGTTGGCACAGATGATTTCAGCGTGATTCATCTGCATTATTCGCAGGAGAATGGACAGGGAGCAGAAGCGGTTGTCACAACGGCAATCGGGCTGGATATCCAGCGGAAAGCCGCAGTTATCGGTACAAAGGGCAGTATTTATCTGGACGATTTTCAAAAGGCGGAAACAATGACGGTTTCTTTATCGGACGGAGAAGAATATGAAATTGAAATTCCGTTTGAAATCAACGGCTTTGAGTACCAGATAAGAGAAGCTTCCAACTGTATCAGAGCGGGCAGAACCTACAGCAGTATCTACACCCCGCAGATGTCCTTGCAGACGTTGTCGTTGATTGATGATATCCGTGCAGGCTGGAATATGAAATTTCCATTTGAAAAATAAAATACAGTAAAAATAAAATATAAATTAAATATAGCAAAATAAAATATAGTAAAAGCCTGAAATCACAGGGATTATGTTATGTATGCGGAGTTGGAATACATGGCGGCACGGGTGGTTTCAGGCTTTTATTTTAGCATTTTACCGGAAATGAAAATGGCATTTTATCAGAAGTAAAAATTTGTTGGACAGATTAAGATAGAATATCTGCATTTACATCATCCGGTACAGACTGTAGTATAAAGTGATTTTTATTTGTGGTAAGCAGTCCCTGCTTTTGCAGGCGCGACAGCTCCGCGGACATGGCAGCACGTTCCACGCACAGATAGTCGGCAAGCTGCTGGCGGTCATAAGGAATATCAAAGGAAAGACTGCCCTGCCGCTGGGCTTCGGCAGACAGGTAGGAAAGCAGTTTTTCTTTTGTTGTGCGCCTGCTCATATGTGTGATTTTCTCATTAAACAGTAAAAGCTTTTTGGCAAGAACAGAAATCAGGTTCTGTATTAAATGTGTGTGATGTTCGCAGGCAGACGGGCAGACCCCTAAAATGCGGTGAATATCTAAGTACAGCAGGGAACAGTCTTTCGTTACTACGACACTGATATTTAATGCAGTACCGTTGGAAGCGGCAAAGGGTTCGGCAAAGGTCTGTCCCGGAAGAATCTGCGCCATGATATTTCTGTGTCCCCATACATCTTCCTGAATTACAATCGCACTTCCCGATAACAGCAGTCCCATAGTTGATGTCATATCTCCGGCACGTAAAAGGTAGCTGTCTTTTTCTTTATCGCTTACAAAAGCCCCCATACAGTGTAATACAGATAATATTTCTGAATCGGACATGCCCGAAAAAATAGAAGCTGTCCTAAGAATCGGTAAAAATTGTTCTAAATTGTCAGCAGTGTTCATATGAATCTCCATTTCTGAGCGACTTGTTGCTAATTTCCATTCCGTAGGTGATAATTTCAAAGGTAATTGATTGTTGTCAAAGTAAATTTTTTATATTATTTTTACTTTATTTGAAATCAAACATACTTGTTTGAATTATTATAATAAAATCATCACAGAAACGCAAGAGCGGCTGTCAAATAAAAAATAGTACCTCCAATAGTATAGCCGCTCATCAACAATAAAAACCTATAGAAAGGATTGTCAAAATGAAAAGAAGAATTATCACAATTGATGAAGAAAAGTGTAATGGCTGCGGGGCTTGTGCCAATGCATGCCATGAAGGTGCAATCGGAATGGTAAACGGTAAGGCAAAACTGATGCGTGACGATTACTGTGACGGACTGGGTGATTGTCTTCCTGCCTGTCCGACAGGTGCAATTACATTTGTAGAACGCGAAGCGGCGGCTTATGATGAACAGGCAGTGTTGGAAAATAAAAGAAAGAAAATGCAGGGACAGGGACAGGCAGCACAGATGCCGCTTCATGCAGGCTGTCCGGGAACACAGATGCGCCGTATGCACCATGCGGAACAAAACAGTGCAGATAATATAGCGGGGAAGAACAACGGTACAGAACCAGCAAATGCGGCATTGCAGAATGGCAGTGCGGCAGCTTCATTTTCGCCGGTGTCACAGCTTTCACAGTGGCCGGTTCAGATTCAGCTTGTACCTGTCAATGCACCGTATTTTGACGGCGCAAAGCTGCTGGTTGCGGCGGACTGTACGGCATATGCATACGCGGGCTTCCATGAGAAATTTATCAAAAATCATATTACGCTGATTGGCTGTCCGAAGTTAGATGCAGTTGACTACTCAGAAAAGCTGACACAGATTATCGCCAATAACAATATTAAGAGTATTACGATTGTTCGCATGGAAGTGCCTTGCTGCGGCGGTATTGAATATGCTGTGAAAAAGGCAATACAGGATAGTGGGAAGTTCCTGCCGTGGCAGTGCTATACCATTTCTATAGATGGAAATATTATTGATGAATAAAAAAGGAGATTAACAATGGAAAATAAAATGTTTTGCTTTCAATGTGAACAGACGGCAGGGTGTACAGGCTGTACACAGTCAGGTGTCTGCGGAAAATCAGCAGATACAGCCAGATTACAGGATGAGCTGACCGGTGCGTTAATCGGTCTTGCGCGTGCAACGGAGAGTAATCCGGCAACACAAAATACGTATCAGACAATTATCGAAGGACTTTTTACAACAATTACCAATGTAAGTTTTGACGATGATGCCATTATCAGGCAGATTGAAAAGACCCATGCGGCAAAGGAAGAACTGGTGCCGGGCTGCGGAAGCTGTGGTGCGCCTTGCGGCAAGACAGAAGATTATGATATGCAGCAGCTTTGGAATGACAATGAAGACATTCGTTCTTTGAAATCGCTGATTTTATTCGGACTGCGCGGCATGGCGGCATATGCTTATCATGCGCAGATGCTTGGATATCAAGATGATGAAGTGAATGACTTTTTCTGTGAAGGACTGTTTAAAATCGGTTATGAAAATACAATGGAAGAACTGCTTCCAACTGTATTAAAGGTCGGAGAAATCAATTTAAAATGTATGGCACTGCTTGATAAAGCCAATACAGAAAGCTATGGAACACCGACACCGGCAGTCGTACCGCTGACCGTGGAAAAAGGACCGTTTATCGTTGTCACAGGCCATGATTTAAAAGACCTCGAACTGCTGTTAGAGCAGACAAAGGATAAGGGCATTAATATTTACACACATGGAGAAATGCTTCCGGCACATGCTTATCCAAAGCTGAAAAAGTATCCACATTTAAAAGGAAACTTCGGTACGGCATGGCAGAACCAGCAGAAGGAATTTGCAAATCTTCCGGCACCGGTTTTATTTACAACAAACTGTCTGATGCCGCCAAAGGCAAGCTATGCAGACCGCGTATTTACAACGGAAGTGGTGGCATTCCCGGATACTGTTCATATCGGGGAAGACAAGGACTTCACGCCGGTTATTAAAAAAGCACTGGAACTTGGCGGATTTGCAGAAGATACGGAATTTACCGGAATCAACGGCGGCAATAAGGTACAGACAGGTTTCGGACACGGTACGATTTTATCTGTGGCAGATCAGGTTGTAGAAGCTGTCAAGGCAGGCGATATCAGCCATTTCTTCTTAGTAGCCGGCTGTGACGGCGCAAGACCGGGCAGAAATTACTACACGGATTTTGTAAAGCAGACACCGAAGGACAGCATTATTTTAACACTTGCCTGCGGCAAATATCGTTTTAATGACCTCGACCTTGGAGAAATCGGCGGACTGCCGAGAATTATGGACATGGGGCAGTGTAATGATGCGTATGGCGCAATTCAGGTGGCTGTAGCTCTTGCAGATGCGTTTGGTTGTGGTGTCAACGATTTACCGTTATCCTTCGTGCTGTCATGGTACGAGCAGAAAGCGGTCTGCATTTTACTGACACTCCTGCACTTAGGCATTAAAAATATCCGTTTGGGTCCGTCTTTACCGGCGTTCCTCTCACCGAATATTTTAAATTTTCTCGTAGAAAATTACGGCATTGCACCGATTACGATACCGGAGGAAGATTTGAAGGCACTGTTGGGAAAGTAAGAGCGGATATACAGAATAGAAAGATTAAGATACTGTTTAATTAGATAAGACGATAAGGCATCGGACAGACTGCAAGCGCGGGCTGGACGGTGCCTTGTTTTGCGTGGAGGAAGATAAAATATAAAAATTTTGACACAGAGTACGTCTTTGTTATATCCTACTAAATTACGCTTAAAACAGGGCAAAAAATAAATGAAAAAAATTTGAAAAAAGTGCTTGACACGAATAGTGCCTTTGTTTAACAATCAACTATAATAAAATGAAAGAGATAGGATTATGTATCAAATATGTACTTGAGTACCAATAAAAAGATAGAAATGTACTTAAACACATATGCTATGAAATCATAAAAAATATGGTATAAAATAGAGGTGGGCAAATGAATATAGAGAATTACATAGAAGCACAATACAGAGAATTGCAGACAAAAGGATTAAATGCTGAATTTTTAGATCTATATAAAAATGTAGAATATAGTAAACTCCGTGAAATTATAACAACATTGCATCATTATTTTACATCTTTATTTAGAACAATGAATGAGAGACTTCCCACTGGTGAGTATGGTAATCATTTTTGGGCTGCTCCAAGTAGGGAATTGATAGACATTATAGAAATAACTTTAGGATTATATAATGTGCTCAAAGGTTCAAAATATGCTTTTGAAATTGATGATTATTACTTTAATTTGATAAAAAAATGTAAGAATTTTCTAAACTCAAGTGGTGGAAGCGCATTGCCTCCAAACATGGAAAAAATAGAATTGTATTATATACAACCAATTTTTATAATGGAAAAAAGTATTATTGTAAAAAAAACGGATACAGAAATGGTGTATAATCTAAAATTAATTGGAGAAGGTTCTTATGCAAATGTATATAAATACAAAGATACTTTTTATAATTGTAATTTTGTTATAAAGCGTGCAAAGAAAAATTTATCAGAAAAAGAACTACAGCGTTTTAAAAGAGAGTATGAGGAAATGAAAAAATTATCTTCACCGTATATTCTTGAAGTATACAGATATTCTGAAGATAAGAATGAATACATTATGGAATATATGGAGTATACGTTGGATTCGTATATTACTAAAAATAATACTAAATTATCCGATTCTCGAAGAAAAAGTATTGCACAACAGGTTTTAAAAGCTTTTAGTTATATACATTCAAAGAAGCGATTGCATAGAGATATAAGCCCCAAAAACATATTAATAAAGGAATATGAAGATGTGCTAGTGGTTAAAATAGCCGATTTTGGTTTAGTTAAAATACCTGATAGCGGACTGACTACAGTCAACACGGATTTTAAGGGATATTTTAATGACCCATCACTTGTGACAGAAGGATTTAATGCTTATAATATATTACACGAAACCTATGCTTTAACAAGAATAGTACATTACATTATGACTGGAAAAACTAACATTGAAAAAATAGCGGACAGCAAATTAAGGGCTTTTGTGGAAAAAGGATTAAATTCAGACAAATCAAAGCGATTTCAGAATGTTTCCGAAATGGTAAATGCTTTTCGTAAAATATAATAAAACTATTGATAGCAAGAAATGTTCCATATAACTAAGAAAATCTATATTAAAGCATATTAAGGTATATTTCTTAAAAATAGTTATACTTGTTTTATATTTAAAAGAAAATGTTGTTTTTAGTAAATGTTATTAAATTGCATACGAGAAAGCAAGCCGAAAAAATTAACTTGTGCAAATTTTGCACAAGTTGCTGATAATGGCAAATATATAATTATAAATGTATTCATCAGCAGTGGTTGTTGCAGTGGGATATTGTATTAATTCTAAACGAATAACACAGTTTAGAGTATGAAAGATTAGTGGGTATATATGCTTATAATATTAATAAAAGCAGACGGTAAAAATAATTCTTGAAAGATAGTGGTTAATAATGAAAAAATTAAATGAAACGACATTTACAGAAAGAGAATTAAAGATTTTTAAAGAAATCCAAGAATATGCAAAGAAATATCAGACGAAAAAGGTTGTATTATTTGGTTCAAGGGCAAGAAGAACGAATCGTGAAAAGAGTGATATAGATTTAGCGGTATATGGCTGTTCTGATGTTACAGAGTTTTATTTTGATATTGAGGAGGAGGTCAATACGTTATTAATGTTTGATGTTATTGACATGGACAGAAAAAATATATCCAAAGATTTGTTGCAGGAAATAGAAAGAGACGGGGTTATTATTTATGAAGAAATTTGAAAATTTTGAAGTGCATTTGGAAAAATATACAATATATAGAAAAAGGAGCCGCCCCACGCGGCTCGCAAACATTTAATAAATAATTTATTTTAACTTCAACAATGTTATTTTGAATGGTAATAACATGATTATATTAACATAAGGTACAGGAGGGGTCAAGAAAATTATGAAAAAAACAGGCAAAATAAAGAATAGCGTATTGCAGGAAACACACTATAATGTAGGACTGGATATTGGTACAAGTTCAGTGGGATATGCGGTGGTCGATGCCGATACCGGTAAAGTGCTGGTATTTAAAAAGAAAAATATGCTCGGCGGCAGATTGTTTAACAAAGGTGAAACGGCAAAGGCAACGAGGGTGAATCGCAGTACACGAAGAAGATACGACCGCAGGAGAGAACGTATCAAACTTTTACGTTGTCTGATGTGGGAAATGGTTGATGAAAAAGACCCGGATTTTTTTGCGCGGCTGGACGAAGGATTTTTAATGCGTGAGGATAAAACAATCCAGTCAAAGTCTATTTTGTTTAATGACAAAAACTACACCGACAAAGACTATTATAAAGAGTATGCGACAATCTATCATTTAAGAAAAGAATTATTTGAAAATGATGAGCAAAAGGATATCCGGATGGTCTATCTGGCACTGCATCATCTTATCAAGTATAGAGGACATTTCTTATATGAAGGACAGAATTTTCAGGAAATCAATAATGATATTAATGAACTGTTTGTCCGTTTATATGAGCAGTTGGCAGAAAACTGCCAGTATAAGTGTGAAATACATAACAATCAAATTGAGGAAATCGTAGAGATATTAAAAGATACAAAACAGACAAAAAGCGAAAAGAAGGAAGTATTAAAGCCGGTTATTACAAAGACCATGCGGGAAACAGAAAAGAAAGCCGCACAAGAAATTGTAAATGCAATATTGGGCAAAAAAATCAATTTTAATATACTTTTTGGCGTGGATACAATCATAGATAATGAGGATAAGGCTTTAAAGTTATCTTTTGCAGAGGAAAAATATGACGAGCAGGAAGATTATATTTATGAGCAGCTTCAGGAAAAGGCTGAAATATTAGATACGTTAAAAGAAATATACAGTTGGTTCACATTGCAGGATATATTAAAAGGTGAAAAAACAGTTGCATCTGCAATGGTAAAAAAATATGAGAAGCATAAAAAGGATTTGAAAATACTAAGAAATGCTGTAAGAAAATACTGTACTCCGGAAGAATACAGGAACTTTTTTATAGAAAAAACAACAAATACGAAGAAGTTGAACTATGTAAACTATATCGGTGCAGACGGAAGGGGCAATACAGAAAATCTGTATAATGAAATAAAGAAACTGCTCGAAGATAAGGATAATGTGGATAAGGATATTCAATATATTTTAAAGGAAATAGACGCAGAAAATTTTCTGCCTTTACTTCGTACAAAAGAAAATATTTCAATACCGTATCAGCTTACGGTACTGGAAGCTGCACGTATTATTGATAATCAGGGAAAATATTATCCGCAGTTGTCAGCCAATAAGGATAAGATATTATCTATTATTGAATTCAGGATACCGTATTATGTAGGACCGATGAATACGAAAAACAGAAATGAACGTTTTAGCTGGGCTTGCAGGAAAGAGGGCAAACAGGAAGAAAAGATATATCCGTGGAATTGGAAAGATATTATAGATGAGGATAAAACTGCGGCACGATTTATTGAAAGAATGAGAAATACGTGTACATATTTACCGGGTGAAGATGTACTGCCAAGATATTCTCTGTTATACAGCGAATTTGTGATGTTGAATGAATTAAACAAAATTAAGGTAAACGGAAAATTTATTGAACATGGCATGAAACAAAAAATGATAGAGGGATTATTTAAAAAGCAAAAGAATATAACGGAGAAAAGTCTTATAAATTATCTGAAAAAGATGAATTATATGAACACGGACCAATATAAGATTGAAGGTTATCAAAAGGAGAAAGCATTTGCCTCGTCATTGGCTTCATACATTGATTTTACACGCATATTTGGTGAAATTCATTCCGGTAATCGTCAAATGATAGAAGAAATCATTGAGTGGCTTACTTTATTTGAAGAAAAAAGTATTGTGAAACGACAGATTCAGAATAAGTACGGAACGCAGGTTACGGCACAGCAGTTAGAGGCGGTCTGCAAGCTTCGTTATAAAGGCTGGGGAAACTGCTCCGCAAAGCTTTTAAAAGGCTTAAAGACAACGATAGACGGTGATAAGGATTCTATTATAGATATTCTGAATACGACAAATTACAATTTTATGCAGATAATAACAAGCAAAAAGTATGAATTTGCAAAGCAGATAGAAGAATATAATGAAGACAATACAATGACGGATATAACCATAGAAGATATCAGCAGACTTCACGGTTCACCGGCAATTAAAAAAGGTATCTGGCAGACAGTGAAAGTCATGAATGAACTTGTTCAAATTATGGGACATGAGCCGGACAATATCTTTATTGAATTTGCAAGAGGGGAAGATGATAAGGTACGGACAAAAACCCGCAGTGCCCAAATAGATAAGGGCTATAAAAAGTGGAAAGAAGAATTTAAAGGAGAAGGATTTTCAACAGAAGTAGAAAAAGAATTAAAAAACAAAAAATATAAAGACAGATTAAATGAAGAAAAAATGTATTTGTATTTTTTACAAAACGGAAAATGTATGTATTCAAGAGATAAAACGCTGGATATTGATAAGTTGCCATTGTATCATATAGACCACATTTTGCCACAGACTTATACACCGGATGACAGTATTGAAAATAAAGTATTGGTGCTTGGTATAGAAAACGAGAATAAAGCCGATAACCTGTTGATTAGTCAGAAAATAAGAAACGACAGAAAAGAGTTTTGGCGGTATTTGTACGAGTGTGGCTTAATGGGTGAGAAAAAATATAAAAATCTGACACGGAGCGCGATTGGGGAAGGTGAAATTAAAGGCTTTATTAATCGACAACTGGTGGAAACAAGGCAGATTATAAAAAATGTAACACAGTTATTTACACAGCGGTATGCAAACAGCAACGTATTAGCGGTAAGAGCCGAATTAAGCAGTAACTACAGAGAAAAGTACGGCTTGTATAAAAGCCGCGAAATTAATGATTTTCACCATGCACATGATGCGTTTTTAGCGGTAAGAATCGGAATGTTTCTGATGAAAAGATTTCCGGGAATGGAAAAAGATTTAATCTATGATGCATTTTTAAGATACCGTTCTAAACAAAATAAATCATCATTATTAAAATCAAAGTACGGTTATCTGATGACTTTTTTTGATGAAGTGCAGTGTGATGAAAATGGTGTGGTGATTTGGAATCCTGATGAAGACAAGGCATATATCAAATCGGTATTGTATAGCGGAAATTGTCAAATCAGTAGAAAGAAGGAGGAACTTACCGGAAAATTTTATAATGAAACAATTTATCCGGCAGGTTCAGGTGATTTAATTCCTTTAAAGAAAAATCTGAGTGTTGAAAAATACGGCGGATATTCTGGAAAGCAGAATGCGTATTATGTAGCGGTTCAAGATGAAAACGGCAAGAAACAAAAAAAGATAATAGGAATACCGATTTATGTTAAAGAATTGGAGAAAACCCAGCCGGGGGCGATAGATGCTTATATTAAAAAACAATTAAATACAATATCATATCGTATACTGAAAGATAAGATTTGCAAATATCAGGAAATAATTGTAAATGGAAATGATTTATACATAACGGGAGAAAGTGAAGTAATCAATGCAAAACAATTTTTCTTTGGCGAGCATTACTATTATTTGTATGAGGTATTATTAAAATGTTTAGCGGATAAAGTGCCGGAAGATGAAAAAACAAAATATGAGGAAAAGCTTGTAGAAGTGTATAATTATATTCTTTCAAAGGCTGAACGGCAGTATAAGGAGTATGCAAGTGCTTTTGCTAAAATAAAACAGGCAGTGGATTTTTCAAAGTTATCATATGAGGATAAAATTGGCTGTTTGAAAGAAATATTAAACATTACAGGAGCAAATGCTGGTTGTGCTGATATGAGAAAATATTGTCCGAAAGATTCAAAAATTAAAGGTATAGACAGAATAGGAAGAAAAAATGGTTATACTTTTAAAATGAATAGTACCAATAATAGCATAGTATTTGTGGATAAATCCGTAACCGGTTTATACGAAAGAAGGTATACACTTTGAGTTGGAGAACAGTGGTGGTTCAAACGCACAGTAAACTGTCATATAAAGACGGTTATATGATTGTGAAGGGTGAAAACATGAATATGGTACATCTGTCAGAGATAGGTACGCTTGTTGTTAATTCAACAAGTGTATCTATTACTTCGGCACTTATCTGTGAACTTGTGAAAAACAAGGTCAATCTGATAATGTGCGATGAGAAGCATAAACCGCTTGCAGAATTAAATGCGTATTACGGCGCGTATAATACGAGCAAAAAAGTCCGGCAGCAGGTAGAATGGGATGAAGACTATAAAAAGTATGTATGGACATTGCTGATACAGCAAAAAATTATGAATCAGGCAAATGTACTTCATAAGGCAGGATTTACAGAAGCAGAAAAACTGTATGATTATGCTCAAAATGTTATTTTTTTTGACCAGACCAACAGGGAGGGACACGCGGCAAAAGTATATTTTAACAGATTGTTTGGCAAAAACTTTTCAAGGGAATATGAGTGCGATATCAATTCGGCATTGGATTATGGCTATGCGATTTTGTTATCGGTATTTAACAGGGAAGTTGTGATAAACGGGTATATCACACAGCTTGGTATTAAGCATATCAATGAATACAATCAGTTTAATCTCAGTTGTGATATTATGGAACCGTTTCGCGTAATCGTTGACTGGTATGTGTATAACAACAGAGAACGTATGTTTAATCAGGAATATAAATATGACTTAATTAATCTTTTAAATCTTAAAGTGGAAATGAATGATAAAGGAAAGAAGAATTAATGCTGTGCATTTTGAGAGTAAGAAAACATTTTCACAGTATTTGTATAAGCTTCAAAGATATTGCGATAATCTGGATACAGAGGATAAAGCGTCTATTGTGATAGACGACAGATTAGAAGACTTTGGAAAAAACTGCATATTTATATGGGACATTTTTCATTTGAATTTCAATGATAAGAAACTGATTTCTGCAATTACAAAATATGTGGAAAATGAATGTGTATCGGACAGTGAACAGTACAGGAATTTTTTGGATAGTTATAGAAAATGTATCAGTATCGCTGAAAATTATCTGATAGAGCTGCCGTTTGAAACAGAAGTGAAAAATGAGGTCAGTATATCAGATTTTCTGAAAAATATTTCAGTGAAAGTAGTTGATAATACATCACAGTCTTTATATGACAAAGTGTTTAAAATTATTGACATTGCAGGAATGGTAAATCCAAAGGGTGTACTTATATTTGCAAATCTAAAAAGTTACTTTGAAAAAGAAGAACTGGTTGAAATATATAAGTATGCTGTGTATAATGAAGTGAATGTATTAACATTGGAACATGGAGAATGTGAACAACCTCTTTCATACGAACATATTATATATATGGACAATGATTTTGAGGAATATGAATGGTAATTGCATTTGAAATGACATTTTTTTAAACTTTGAGGTTTTAGAACAATGTTATTTTGAATGGTAACAAAACTTATGGCTGCGTGATATACATAACAGAAGGGTTTTAGAACAATGTTATTTTGAATGGTAACAAAACAATTATCCCTAATAATAATTACGAGGGATAGTTTTAGAACAATGTTATTTTGAATGGTAACAAAACAATATAGCCATGAAATAACTTGAAGGAGGCGGGCTTAAATCCAGTAAATAGCAGTTTTAGAACAATGTTATTTTGAATGGTAACAAAACTGGGGCGACAGTACATTTATGGGCTGGAATGTTTTAGAACAATGTTATTTTGAATGGTAACAAAACAAATCGAAATCACTTTCCGTTTCTGTATCCGTTTTAGAACAATGTTATTTTGAATGGTAACAAAACTGAAAAATGAATGGTTGGGGCAGTTCTATGGTTTTAGAACAATGTTATTTTGAATGGTAACAAAACCTTTGAAAAGTTTTCCATAAGCAAGCTCGCGTTTTAGAACAATGTTATTTTGAATGGTAACAAAACTTTTGCACCTTTCATAAGTTTTTCACTATAGTTTTAGAACAATGTTATTTTGAATGGTAACAAAACACAAGATGATATTTCCAATCTTGTCAGTGAGTTTTAGAACAATGTTATTTTGAATGGTAACAAAACGCAAAGGATTTTTCCGTCAGTATTTGTATTGTTTTAGAACAATGTTATTTTGAATGGTAACAAAACAAGTGCTACAGCGAAACTGTCAAGCGGATTGTTTTAGAACAATGTTATTTTGAATGGTAACAAAACTAGGACAAAAAGCAATGTATGTAACTGCGGGTTTTAGAACAATGTTATTTTGAATGGTAACATAGTATCTTTAATTGTTCATTATTGAAAAAGAAAGTGCTATAACAATGCTAGTGCCAATGATTGGCTATAGGTATTAAAGAAATCAACAGGGCATCGGACAGGCTGTGTGAAGCAGGACTGGACGGTGTCTTATTTTGTATGGTTTAGGTAAAAAAGACAATTTGTAATATACACTTGTATGGTGTATTATACGAATAGGATAAAATAAAAAAATTATTTATAATGATATATAGGAGCGTGTAGCGAGAATAATCTTTGAAAGATTGTGGTATATATGAAAAAATTAGAAGAAGTGGTATTTACTGAAAGAGAATTAAAGATATTTAAAGAAATCCAACAATTTGCAGAAAAATATCAGACAAAAAGGTTGTACTATTTGGCTCAAGAGCAAGGCGAACGAATCGTGAAAAGAGTGATATAGATTTAGCAATATATGGCTGTTCTGATATTACAGATTTTTATTTTGATATTGAGGAAAAAGTCAATACATTGTTAATGTTTGACATTATTGATATGAATGAACGCAATATATCGAAAGATTTACTGCACGAAATAGAAAGGGATGGAGTCATTATTTATGAAGAAGTTTGAAAACTTTGAAACGCATTTGCAGACGTTAAAGAAAGCGCCAAAAGGCTTGTAAATGTTATTATAATGAATTACATTCCTGAATTTGAACGGGTATTAGATGAATTGAAAAAGATTTATGGAGAAATGCTGTACAACATATAGAAATAAAACCGGAGGTGTATCATGACCACCACCCACTACATTCCAGATACCACCCCGCCTATTCCCTACACAATCATCCACTCCGCCCGCAGGACACTGGGGCTTGAGGTGCGGGACGGGAAGGTAACGGTGAGGGTGCCGGAACGCCTGCCAGAGCGTGAGGCAGAGCGCTTTGTAGCAAAGCATACCGAATGGATTATAAAAAAGCTAAATGAAGATAAGGAAAGGCAGAAAATGAAAGCTGCCTGTCAGATTCCGGCACCACAGGAACTCACACAAAACCAGATAGAACAGATGAAGCTGGAATTTGAAACAAAGACAAAAAAATATGCGGCGCAGATGAATGTTACCTATGGAAGAATCACAATCCGTAACCAGCAGACACGATGGGGAAGCTGTAGCAGTAAGGGAAATTTGAATTTTAATTACAGGCTCTTTTTTCTGCCGGAGGAACTGCGGGATTATGTCATTGTGCATGAATTGGCGCATAGGCGGCAGATGAATCATTCTAAGTTATTCTGGGCAGAGGTGGAAAAGGTTCTGCCGGATTATAAAGTGCGAAGGCAGGCTTTAAAGCGGATTGTAATCTGAGCAATAATTATGGCGCACAGCGCTAGTATCTGTTTGACTGCGGTATTTAATTGTATCAGCCTGTATCACTGTCAGAACATCGCACGGATTATGCGGGAGGTCTGATTGAGGTGTAGGAGCGGGAGGTGTAATGTTTTCATCTTCCAAAACAGTAAGCGCAAGATTAAGTGCATCAGTAATAAGCAAAATGGCATTTTGCAAAGTATTAGCAGTTGTAATACAGCCATTAATATCTGGAACTTTTGCATAAAAAGTTCCATCAACTTCTGTAATAATTGCAGTATACATATATAACATATAAAAAGCTCCTTTTTGTTTGTGTGTTCATGTTTAGTTTTTTCTTGATTATAATAAAGGGAATACACCAAAATGTAAAGTGTATTGACAATTAAATATACAGGCGAATAATAGAAAAAATAATAAAACTGTTGATATTGATATATAGGAAATCCTATAATATATTAAATACATAAATTCAGGGAAAGAGAAAATATCTGATGGATAACATGAAAAAGTCGAAATTTAAAGATGCGATGACAGCACTGTTGATTATTGCCATAGTTGCCAAAACACTGGATTTTAAAAATCCCGGATTACTGGATTATGCGGTTATAATATTGTTTGTAATTTACATCATTGTAACAATCGTTGATTTTGTACGCAAAGAAAAGTGAGATAATGTCAAAAGGTGAGTTTAGTACACGAATATAGGTAGCTGAAATAAGCCAAGTGGCGATAGCAACACAATTCAAAAGTCAATAAAACTTGTCATGGAATAGAACTAGACTATAGAATGTGAGCAAAATTATTGACAAAATATAATAATTTTATTTTTTCCCCGATTTGCTTGCATTTTTTTAAACTTCATATTATGATAGAAAGCAATGAGATAAATGCGAGGAAAAAGAGGAGTAGACAGGCTTCTGCCGTAAGAGAGAACCATTCACGGGCTGGAAGGTGGTTTCGGATCAGAACTGTTGAAGGTAGCTTTGGAGCAGCACAGCTGAACACAGACGGCACAAGCGGCATGGTCTGGAAAGTAGGTAGTGACGTATCCTGCGTTAAAGGAGAATGAGGATTATGCGTTTCTTCTATATAATAGTAGGTGTTATATCAGAAACAGCCGCATGATTGAACAAAGGTGGTACCGCGTTATATACGCCCTTTGCAGCAACGAAAGACGCTGTAAAGGGCGTTTTTTGTAAAAAGTTACAAAGAAAGGATTTTAACCCATGAGCAAAGAATTAGAGAAGAATTACAATCCTTCCGAAATTGAGGAAAGACTGTATCAGAAATGGCTGGATAAGAAGTATTTCCATGCTGAAGTAAACCGTGACAAGAAACCATTTACAATTGTTATGCCGCCTCCAAACATTACAGGTAAGCTGCATATGGGACATGCACTCGATAACACGATGCAGGATATCCTGATTCGTTTTAAGAGAATGCAGGGATATGAAGCACTCTGGGTTCCGGGAACAGACCATGCAAGTATTTCTACCGAAGTAAAGGTTACCAATGCCTTAAAAGATGAAGGCATTGATAAGCATGAACTCGGCAGAGAGGGCTTCTTAAAAAGAACATGGGAATGGAAAAAAGAATACGGCGGTACGATTACAAGCCAGTTAAGAAAAATCGGTTCTTCCTGCGACTGGGACAGAGAACGTTTTACAATGGATGAGGGCTGTTCAAAGGCAGTACAGGAAGTATTTATTAAATTATACGAAAAAGGACTGATTTACAAGGGGTCTCGTATTGTCAACTGGTGTCCGGTATGTAATACTTCCATTTCCGATGCGGAAGTAGAACATGAGGAACAGGCAGGACATTTCTGGCACATCAATTATCCGGTAGTTGGCGAAGAAGGCAGATTTGTTGAAATCGCAACGACCAGACCGGAAACACTGCTCGGCGACAGTGCGCTGGCTGTAAATCCAAACGATGACCGTTACAAGGATTTAGTCGGCAAAATGGTTGAACTGCCTTTAACAGACAGACAGATTCCGATTATTGCAGATGAATATGTTGATATGGAATTTGGTACAGGTGTTGTAAAGATTACACCGGCACATGACCCGAACGACTTTGAAGTCGGTAAGCGCCACAACCTTCCGGAGATTAACATTTTAAATGATGATGCAACCATTAATAATCTCGGCGGCAAGTACGCAGGCATGGACAGATATGAAGCCAGAAAAGCCATGGTGGCAGACCTGGACGCACAGGGCTTACTGGTTCGTGTAGAAGACCATGTACACAATGTAGGTACACACGACAGATGTAAGACAACGGTTGAACCGATGATTAAACAGCAGTGGTTCGTTAAAATGGACGAGCTGATTAAGCCTGCCGTAGAGGGCGTAAAGAACGGCGACATCGAATTAATGCCGGCTTCTATGGACAAGACTTATTTTAACTGGACAGACAATATCAGAGATTGGTGTATTTCAAGACAGCTTTGGTGGGGACACAGAATCCCGGCATATTATTGCAAGGACTGCGGCGAGATGACAGTTTCAAGAGAAGCAGTATGCACCTGCCCGAAGTGCGGTAGTAAAAATGTAGAGCAGGATCCGGATACACTTGATACATGGTTCTCATCTGCATTGTGGCCGTTCTCAACACTGGGCTGGCCGGATAAGACACCGGAGCTGGAATATTTCTATCCGACAGATGTACTTGTAACTGGTTACGATATTATTTTCTTCTGGGTAATCCGTATGATTTTCTCAGGCTATGAGCATATGGGTGAAAAGCCGTTTGGCAAGGTATTATTCCACGGTCTTGTAAGAGATTCACAGGGCAGAAAGATGAGTAAGTCTTTAGGAAACGGTATTGACCCGCTGGAAGTTATTGATAAGTACGGTGCAGATGCACTCCGTTACACACTGATTACAGGAAATGCACCGGGTAACGATATGCGTTTCTACTGGGAAAGAGTTGAAGCGAGCCGTAACTTTGCAAATAAAGTATGGAATGCTTCCCGTTTCATTATGATGAATGACCCGGATAATAAAGTAAAGGCAACCGATGCACAGCCGGAGAATTTAACGGCGGCAGATAAGTGGATTCTTTCTAAAATGAACAATTTAATTCAGGAAGTAACAGATAATATGGAGAAATACGAACTCGGTATTGCTGTTGCGAAGTTAAATGATTTTATCTGGGAAGAATTCTGCGACTGGTATATCGAAATGGTAAAACCACGTCTGTACAATGACGAAGATACCACAAAGAAAGCGGCTATCTGGACATTAAAGAAGGTACTGATTGATGCATTAAAGCTGCTTCATCCATATATGCCGTTTATTACGGAAGAAATTTTCTGCAATATTCAGGACGAAGAAGAATCTATTATGATTTCTGCATGGCCGGTATATTCAGAAGCATTTAATTTTGCGGAAGATGAAAATGCAATCGAAACCATTAAGCAGGCAGTACGTAATATCAGAAATGTCCGTGCGGAAATGAACGTTGCACCGAGCCGTAAGGCAAAGGTATTTGTTGTATCCGAAGATGCGAAGATTCGTGATATTTTTGAAAACGGTAAAGTCTTCTTTGCAACACTCGGTTATGCCAGTGAAGTGGTTATTCAGCAGGATAAGAGCGGAATCCCGGATGATGCCGTATCAACGGTTATCCCGGATGCAGTTATCTACATTCCGTTTGCAGAGCTTGTAGACATCGACAAAGAGATTGAACGTTTACAGAAGGAAGAAAAGAAGTTAAACGGTGAAATCGCAAGATGTAACGGTATGTTAAACAATGAGAAGTTTACATCCAAAGCACCACAGGCAAAGATTGACGAAGAAAAAGCAAAGCTTGAAAAGTATACACAGATGCTTGCACAGGTACAGGAACGTTTAAAGACACTTGTCAAATAAGCATACGGCTGATATACTAAAAATAGTTACTGAAAGTATAAGCAAACGCCGTGCAAACGGCAGAAAAGAGGTTGTTATGTCAGCAAAAAAGATGCATGCAATTCCATATGCACAGTTTTCAACAGAAATGCGCAGCGGTAAGATTATTAAAATCGATGACGGATTTACAAAGCTGTTAGGCTACACAGAAGACGATGTAAAGAATGGTCTGGTATTTAAGCAGTTTGTACCGGATTTAGAATACAGTGAAATTATTGCAGAATTAAGAGAGCAGTTTATTGAGAAAAAATATGCCTGCTATCGTCATGAGGTTGTATCAAAGACCGGAGAAATCCGCATGATTGTTGCATTTTTCACAATTCAGAACAAGCTGTTAAACGGTCACCGCGTACTGGAAGTCAGCGTTGCGGATATTACGGATTACACACATTTTCCTGAAACAAAATAAAAAATAACAGGCTGCACGGAAATTTTTAAAAGTTTCCGTGCGGCATTTTTCACACATCAAGCTTTGCTTGATGTTGGATAATTGGTTTTTGAGGAAAATGATTGTAGGAATGGAGATAAGGTTATGGAATTTCAGTTTTCTAAAAGAGCGGAAAGCTTTCAGCCCAATATTTTTAACATTTTAAATGAAAAAAGACAGGCGCTCATAGAAAGTGGAAAAAAGATATACAATATGTCTGTAGGAACACCGGACTTTCCGCCGGCACAGCATGTATTGGACGTAGTCAGTGAAGCGGCAAAAAATCCGGAGGAATACAAGTATTCGTTGGGAGATACCGGGGAGCTGTTATCGGCTGTAGAGGGCTGGTATCAGAACCGCTACGGTGTTACCTTGCAGGATGATGAGATTTTATCACTGGCAGGCTCGCAGGAGGGCTTTGCCCATGTCGCACTGACACTGTGCGACCCCGGTGATGTGGTTTTAGTGCCGAATCCCGGTTATCCGGTATTTGAAGCGGGTCCTTTTTTAAACGATGCGAAGATTGCGTATTATGAGTTAGATAAGACAAACCATTACGCACCGGCATTGGATAAGATTCCGGAGGAACTTGCAAAAAAAGCAAAGATGATGGTGGTTTCTTATCCGCTCAATCCGACCTGCACCTGCATTGAAAAGGCAGATTACGAAAAGATTATTGCATTTGCAAAGAAGTATAATATTGCAATTATTCATGATAATGCGTATTCAGAGATTGAATATGACGGTAGAACGGGATTTTCATTCCTTTCAGTACCGGGAGCTAAAGAGGTCGGCATTGAATTTAATTCGCTGTCAAAGACCTATAATCTGACGGGAATCCGCATTTCCTTTGCATTGGGAAATAAAGAGCTGATTCAGAAGTTTAAGACAGTCCGTTCACAGTTTGACTACGGAACGAGCTTTATTGTGCAGAAGGCGGCTGTTGCTGCACTGACAGGTCCACAGGACGGAGTAAGAAAGCAGTGTGCGGCTTATGAAGAGCGCAGGGATGCGCTGTGCGGCGGTTTAAACGGCATCGGCTGGCAGGTTCCGTATTCAGAAGGTACGATGTTTGTATGGGCGCCGCTTCCAAAGGGATATACCTCATCAGAAAAGTTCTGCATGGATTTACTGGAAAATACAGGGGTGCTTTGCACGCCGGGCAGTGCATTCGGAAGCGAGGGCGAAGGTCATGTGCGTTTTGCGTTGGTACTTCCGCCGGAAGAAATTAAAAAGGCTGTAGAAGCAGTAGGAGCGTGGTTATGAAAGATACCGTATATTTTATTGTGATATCGTTAATCATGGTTGTGATGGCATATTTTGTGGCATTTGGCTGTGAGAAGCTGATTGAAAAGAAAACTCATGTCAAATTTTCATCGGAAAAGACGAAGGTCAACAAGCTGGTGATTATGGCAATGCTTTCTGCGGTGGCAGTGGTATTGATGTATTTTGATTTCCCGCTGGTATTTTTAGCGCCGGGATTTTATAAGCTGGATTTCAGTGAAGTTCCGGTTTTAATCGGTTCATTTTTATTAGGACCGTGTGCGGGTGTCATTATTGAAGCCGTCAAAGTGTTACTGCATATGTGTCTGAAAGGAACGACCACGGCATTTGTCGGGGATTTTGCCAATTTCATCTTAGGCTGTGCGTATGTTGTACCGGCGGCAGTGATTTATCATTTACATAAAACGAAAAAAATGGCGGTTGTATCACTGATAGCAGGCGGTGTTATTTTAATTATCAGCGGAACACTGTTAAATGCCTTTTATCTGCTGCCGAAATATTCGCAGTTATACGGTATGCCGGTTTCGGCGTTTATTGAAATGGGCAGTAAGATTAACGGTTCAATCCACAATCTTTTTTCGTTTGTCGCACTGGCAGTTGCACCGTTTAATTTGATAAAATCAGTGATTGACGGCGTAGTGACATTTGTTTTGTACAAATATTTAAGCAGACATTTAAAGGAAACGGTATAAATTTTCAAAAAGATGTCCATACTGTAGAAGAAATCTTTTAACGTGTGGAGGTTCTTATGAAAAAATGTAAACTGGCACTGGTCGGGTTACTGCTTGTACTGAGTATGGGCGTACTTGTGGCGTGCGGAAATGAAAAAAATGAAGAAACCGGGAGTAATACTGATTCAGGAAACAACCATGAGTCCACCGGTGTGATTGAAGAAATTGTAACTGATGCGGCAACCGGTGTGAAGGATGCGGTTACGGAAGCCGGTACAATTTTAGAAGATGCCGGACGCGGTGTGGAGGATTTGTTTAGCGGAAATGCCGAGGAGCAGATGACCGATTCCACACTGGAACAGACAATGCCAAGATAGGCAGTATCATAGACGAGTTGTAAAAGACATGAGTTTTTCGTAAAGCTCATGTCTTTTGCCGTTGGGAACATGGCACTTATCATTGTGATTTTAGTGTCAGAACAGTTTTGGTGCTGGACAGGCGGTGCGGATTTGTAGACATCAGGGCATGAGATATGATATACTGTGAGCATGTCGTGCGCCGTGCCGGAGAAAATCGGAAGGAAGTGCTGTGCGGCATGAACAGACAGCGAATATAGGATTGCAGAAATGAGGAAGGTGCTTTATGAAGCATGGATATGTAAGAGCAGCGGCGCTGACACCGGTTATCCGGGTGGCGGACTGCGAATATAATACACAGCAGGTATTAGAAGGCATGAAGGAGGCATTTGCAAAAAAGGCGAAGGTTGCCGTATTTCCGGAAATGTGTCTGACGGGATATACCTGCAATGATTTATTTTTACAGGAAGTATTAATAAACGGTGCATTAGAGGGCTTGGAAAAACTGGTTGCATCATCGAAAGAAATGCCGGGCATGGTCAATGTAGTTGGACTTCCGTTTACTTATGCGGGAAAACTCTACAATGTGGCGGCAGTTTTCTGTGGCGGAAAATTATTGGGGCTTGTGCCGAAGAAATTCCTGCCAAACTACGGTGAATTTTATGAAAGAAGACAGTTCACACCGGGTTTTGAAACGTGTGTAACGGTTGAAATATCTGGACAGCGTGTTCCGTTTGGCATGAATCAGTTATTTGTATGCAAAAATATGAAGAATTTTGTAATTGCGGCAGAAATCTGTGAGGATTTGTGGACACCGAATCCGCCGGTAACGGCACATGCCATGCATGGCGCAACGGTGCTTGTAAATTGTTCTGCCAGCAATGAAACGATTGGCAAGGCATCCTACCGCAGGGAACTGGTAAAGGGCGAGTCGGCAAGACTGGTGAGTGCCTACATTTATTCGAGTGCAGGCGAGGGCGAATCCACGCAGGATATTGTCTTTAGCGGACACAACCTGATAGCGGAAAACGGCACACTGCTTTCAGAGGCAGAGAAATTTGCCAATCAGAATGTGTATGCCGATATTGATTTGGAAAGAATTGCATTTGAAAGAAGAAGAATGTCTACATTTACGGTGGATACAGACTGTTCCGGCTATACGGTGACGGAATTTGAAACGGTCGTGGAGGATTTGGATTTAATCCGGTATTTTGACAAAGCGCCGTTTGTGCCGTCAGATATAGCGGAACGTAACAGCCGATGTGAGGAAATTTTAGATATTCAGACATACGGACTGAAAAAACGTCTGGAGCATACAAAGTGCAAGAGTGCCGTTATCGGTATTTCCGGCGGACTGGATTCCACACTGGCACTGCTTGTAACCGTACGTGCATTTGATTTGCTGGGGCTGGACAGAAGCGGTATTACGTGCGTGACAATGCCGTGCTTCGGTACAACAGACAGAACGTATGGCAATGCAGTGACATTGACGAAAAGACTGTCCTGTACACTTCGTGAAATTAATATCAAAGCGGCGGTACATCAGCATTTTGCGGATATCGGACACGATGAGAGCCTGCACAATGTAACTTATGAAAACGGACAGGCAAGAGAGCGTACACAGATTTTAATGGACATTGCAAACCAGACAAACGGCATGGTTATCGGAACCGGCGATATGTCCGAGCTGGCACTCGGCTGGGCAACATATAACGGTGACCATATGTCGATGTACGGTGTCAATGTTTCAATTCCAAAGACACTTGTGCGTCATTTGGTACGGTATTATGCGGATAACTGTAAGGATAAGGAATTGTCTGATACATTGCTTGATATTTTAGACACACCGGTCAGTCCGGAACTGCTTCCGCCGCAGGAAGACGGAACGATTGCGCAGAAAACCGAAGATTTGGTCGGTCCGTATGAATTACACGACTTTTATCTGTATCATATGCTGCGATTCGGGGTACAGCCTAAAAAACTGTTCCGTATCGCAAAGATTGCATTTGATGGAGAATATGCACCGGAGGTAATTTACAAATGGCTTCGCACTTTTGTATGGCGGTTCTTTTCACAGCAGTTTAAACGCTCGTGTCTGCCAGATGGTCCAAAGGTGGGCAGTGTTGCTGTTTCGCCGAGAGGTGATTTACGTATGCCAAGCGATGCGGCGGTGCAGTTATGGATCAAGCAGTTAGATGATATCCGGGAAGAATATCATTTTTAATTTATTATGAAAAGAGCGGCAGAAGACCGCATGAATGGAGGACATGAAAAATGGCAAAGAACAACCGGCCACAAAACCAGCAGGAACAAAAAGTAGTGACCAAGTATGACAGGAAAGTACAGAAACGAAAAGAAGCACAGCGCAAGGCAGAGCAGGATAAAAAAATAGCCGTATTTGCCTGCATTGCGGCGGTAGCGGCAATTATCGTGATAGCAGTGTGTGTTGCGGTATCCAATTATACAAAGGTGCATAAGAAATTTATCGAAGTCGATAACACACCGGTCAGCCAGATTGAATTTGACTTTTACTACGGCGTGGCAAAATCAGATTTGTTAAATTCTTCTTTATACGGCACAATGACATACGCATCTTATTTCACATCTTATATGGGATATGATACAGGTAAATCCGATGCAAGCCAGAAATACGCTTCATCAGATAACACATGGTATGACTATTTTGCCAATACGGCAGTTACGAAAATCAAGGAATTTAAGGCGTTAAACAAGGCAGCGGACGATGCCGGTTTTACATATAATACGCTGGAAGATGATTATAACAGTTTTATTGAAAATATTGCATCCGAAGCAGACAGCAACAGTATCAGTGTAGGGGAAGCCTATAAGGAGCTGTTTGGCAGTCATGCAACAGAAAGCAGTATTAAGCCGTATGTAGAGAAATATTTAAAAGCGGCGGCTTATCAGGAAGAATTACAGACAACACTGGCGGCAACCGATGATGAAGTAGCGGCTTATTATGCCGAAAATAAGGATAACTACGATACGGTAGATTACCGCTCATTTACAATTACGGCAGAAACAGCCGGTGATACGGCAAGTCTGGCGGCGGCAAAGACGAAAGCAGATGCCATGGCGGCGGCTGTAACAGATGAAGCTTCCTTTGCACAGGCATGTACCCAGTATGCCGCAACCGATGAAGATAAGGAAAAATATGCAGACGAAACAGCTTCTTTAAGCAAGAGTGCAAAAAAATCTTCCGTAACCAATTCATCGCTTGCAGACTGGTTATTTACACAGGACAGAAAAGCCGGTGAAGTAACGGTCATTGAAGATACAGACAATTCAGCTTACATTGTGGCATATTTTATCAGCCGCAGTTATGATGAAAGCAACAATACAACGATTGCAAACCAGCTTCTTTCGCAGAAGTATAACGAGCTGATTACCGGTTACACAGACAATATGAGTGTAAACAATATCAAAAACAGAATTAAAATGCTTTCAGAATAAGAAAGGATTATGGCAGAGTGAAACTGGATTTGGGAAATTATCGGTGTGCAATTTTTGATTTGGACGGAACACTGCTTGATTCTACGTGGGTGTGGGAAAAGATTGATATTGATTTTCTTGCAAAACGTGGAATCGCCGTTCCGGCAGATTATATGCAGGAAATCCGTAACCACAATTTTATTACTGGTTCAAAATATGTCATTGAACGCTTTCATCTGAATGAAAATGCAGAGGATATTGCAGCAGAGTGGCATGAAATGGCACAGGAGCAGTATGATAATGTGATTACGTTAAAACCGGGCGCCGGTGCATTTTTAAGAAAATTAAAGGCACAGGGCATGAAATTGACGGTGGCAACCTCGTCTACGCATACGCTGTTTGAAAAATGCTTAAAACGCAATGACATCTATGATTTGTTTGAAAGCTTTACGGAAACGCATGAGGTAGAGCGTGGCAAGGGATATCCCGATGTCTATGAACTGGCAGCTTTACGCTGTCAGACGGATACGGCACACTGTATCGTGTTTGAAGACATTTTAAAGGCAGTGCAGGGCGCAAAAAAAGGCGGATTTTATACGGTTGCCGTGTATGATGCGGCATCCGCGCAGGAGCAGGAAGAAATTAAAAAATTGTGTGACAGATATATTTATGGATATGAAGAATTGGAGTAGAAATGCAGAAGAAGTATTTATTATTTGACTTAGACGGAACACTGACGGATTCTAAGCTTGGCATTACTAGATGTGTGCAGTATGCACTGAAATCACTGGGCATTGACGAACCGGATCTAGACAAGCTGGAGTGTTATATCGGACCACCGTTAATCGACAGCTTTCAGCGTTATCACGGTTTAAGCTTAGAGCAGGCGCAAATCGGTGTGGCTAAGTACAGAGAGCGTTTCCGTGACACGGGAATTTTTGAAAACGAAGTGATTGCGGGAATCCCGGAAGTTTTAGAGGAATTAAAGAAGCGCGGTTATGTCATGGCGCTGGCAACATCTAAGCCGGAAGAATTTGCACTGCGTATTACAAAGCATTTTAATCTTTCACAGTATTTTGAAATTGAAGTGGGCAGTGGCATGAACGGAGAACTTAAGTACAAGGCAGATGTCATTGCGGAAGTGTTAAGACGCATTGCACAAAAGCACCCGGAGCAGGACATGGCGGAAATTGAAGCCGATTCGGTAATGATTGGCGACCGCGTGCATGATATTGAAGGTGCAAAGAAGTGTAAGATTGAGTCGGTCGGCGTGCGTTTTGGATTTGCAAAGCCGGGCGAACTTGAAGAAGCAGGCGCAGATGAAATTGTGGCAACGCCGGAGGAACTGCTGGAGGTGTTTGGGTAAAGCCTTGAAAATAGACATTTATTTTTAAAATGTGCATATAATAGTATATATATTATTGAAAATTTTTGTATGTAGATAATTGCAAAAGCATAATTTCTATGTTATGATTATATTGTAAAAGACAGTAATAAAATATTCAATAAACGGAATATTATATTGGTGTGTAATGAATAGCCGCGCCATCCTTTTCTGTGAGGAATTAAAATATACACAGAAGTTGACCTGATTGGGGTAGGAAAACCAATCTGCTATTCAGGTAGTGAGCCGTGGATAAAACCATGGCTCATTATTTTTAGGAGATTAGTATGCATAAAAAGGGAAAAGAGCTGAATCAACTGCTTGATATATATGAAAAGGAATTGTGTAATCATATATTCAAATATCAGTTAAATTATAAAATAGATATTGAAATAGCTTTCTATAAAGAAAACTTTTGTCATTTACTGGGATTACAGCATATTTATGGAAAGAATAGGAAGTATCTTGGAATCAATGGATATGATAAAATTAAGAAAAATCAGTTAAAAAGAAGTGACTTGAAAAAACATAATAAGGCAGAATATAACAAATTACAAATCAGACTGGATTATTTTGATGAAATTTCAGACATGTTGGAAAATGGGAATTTTATAAAATTTTATCAATATAGAACAAAGCCGTTGTCTATGATAGTTGCAGATTTTGTTATATATCAGGATAAGAAAGAATACATATTGCATTTGTTTCTAAGACAGGAAAACTCCAGAACCAATCAATACAGTCCGGTATCATTTGTTGTAAAAAGTGATAAGGATGATAATAAAGAACAGTTTATCGTCGGACAGGAGTATAAGAAAATTACTGGTTTTGAAATTATTGAAACAGAAGCAGCATAACAGGACAGCAATCAACCTACGATTGCTGTCCTGTTTTTGCGTGATACGGAGAAAATATAAAAAACAGAAATTGCTGCTTGACAAATGGATATATTCGAGGTACTATTAATTCACAGTAATCCTACTAGACATATATGATATAAGAAAAGAGAGGAAATTGATATGGGTAAAATAACAGAAAGCGCATTAGAGTTAGTTGGAAAAACACCGTTATTAAGAGCGTCAAGATATGCAAAAAACGTTGGAGCAGAACAGGCAGATGTTTTAGTAAAGCTGGAATATCTGAATCCGGCAGGTTCCGTGAAGGATCGTATTGCACTGGCAATGATTGAAGATGCAGAAAAGAACGGAATTTTAAAACCGGGTGCAACAATTATTGAACCGACATCAGGCAATACAGGAATCGGTCTTGCGGCTGTTGCGGCAGCAAAGGGTTATAAGGCAATCCTTACACTGCCTGAAACAATGAGTGTAGAAAGAAGAAACCTGTTAAAGGCTTATGGTGCCGAACTGGTACTTACAGAAGGAGCAAAGGGCATGAAGGGCGCTATTGCAAAGGCAGAAGAATTAAGAGATTCCATTCCGGGGGCTGTTATTTTAGGACAGTTTGTCAATAAGGCAAATCCGGCAGCGCATAAGGCAACAACAGGACCGGAAATCTGGAATCAGACAGATGGAAAGGTTGACATTTTCGTTGCAGGTGTTGGTACAGGCGGAACAATTACAGGTGTTGGTGAATACTTAAAGTCACAGAATCCTGATGTTAAGATTGTTGCAGTTGAACCGGCATCAAGCCCGGTACTTTCAACAGGTACAGCAGGTCCTCATAAGATTCAGGGAATCGGCGCAGGTTTTGTTCCTGAAGTGTTAAATACAAATGTATATGATGAAATTATTACAATTGAAAATGAAGATGCATTTGATGAAGGAAGACGTTTTGCAGTCAGCGAAGGTATCCTTGTAGGTATTTCATCAGGTGCAGCATTAAAGGCAGCTGCTATTTTAGCCGCCAGACCGGAAAATAAGGGCAAGACAATCGTTGCATTATTACCGGATTCAGGTGACAGATATTTATCAACACAATTATTTAACCGCTAAGGAGCTGCAGATAAACTCATGGAAAACAGAATTGAAAAAATAAAGAAAATGCAGAAAGAAAAAGATGTAGTCATTCTGGCTCATTATTATGTAGATGGCGCCGTACAGGAAATTGCGGATTATGTAGGAGATTCGTTTTATTTAAGTAAGGTTGCCACACAGGTTACACAGCAGAATATTTTATTCTGCGGTGTATCCTTTATGGGAGAGAGTGCTAAAATCTTAAATCCGGAAAAGAACGTGGTAATGGCAGATGCTCATGCAGATTGTCCGATGGCGCATATGGTTACGGTAGAGCAGATTGAGCAGGTCAGAAAGGAAAATCCAGACGTTGCTGTTGTCTGTTATGTCAACTCGACCGCAGAAATCAAGGCAGTGTCTGATGTCTGCGTAACCTCATCAAATGCAGTAAAGGTTGTAAAAAATCTTCCGGAACAGAATATCTTTTTTGTACCGGATAACAACTTAGGCAGATACGTGGCAAAGCAGCTGCCGGAAAAGCATTTTATCTTCCATGACGGATTTTGTCATGTGCATAAGAGTATTCATGCAGAAAATGTAAAGGCGGCAAAAGAAGCACATCCGGAGGCACTGGTGCTTACCCACCCGGAATGTACGGAAGATGTTATTGAACTTTCAGATTTTGTAGGCAGCACATCAGAAATTATTGATTATGCAACAAAGAGTGATGCAGACCGCTTTATTATCTGCACGGAAATGGGTGTGTTCTTTGAGTTACAGCAGAAGAACCCTGAAAAGAAATTTTATTCAGTCGGACACAGACAGTTCTGTCCGAATATGAAGAAAGTAACACTGGAACGTGTTGAAGAAGCACTTGAAAAAATGCAGCCATACGTTGAAGTTCCGCAGGATGTATTGGAGGCAGCCGCAAAGCCGTTAAAGAGAATGTTAGAGCTGGCGGCAAAGTAAATAAGTGGCAAAGCAGCCTGTATGCGCCTGCCGGGGGGAATATCCGGTGGGTGTATGCGGGCTGTTTTTTTGACGATTTGGCAAGGGTGGGGGTTAGAACCGTTTTTTACGGTGGGGAAAATGCGGGTGATTTTTGTGGGGAGTTCTGTTATAATGAGTGTAAAAAGTAAATTATGATGCAAAAGGAGCCAGCTATGTCAAACACAACCAAACGTGCATTGGAAAATTCACTCAAGCAGATGCTTTTAAAGAAGCCGCTGGATAAAATAACAATCAGCGATTTGACAGATGATTGCGGAATCAGCCGCATGGCATTTTATTATCATTTTAAGGATATTTATGATTTGGTGGAATGGTCCTGCATGGAAGATGCAACGCGGGCATTGCAGGGGAAAAAGACGTATGACACATGGCATGAGGGATTAAAGCAGATATTTGAAGCGGTTCTTGAAAATAAGCCATTTATCATGAACGCATACCATGCATTGAGCCGGGAGCAGATTGAAAATTATCTGTTTATGCTGACACACAATCTGCTCATGGGGGTTGTTGAGGAAAAATCCAAAGGACTTGAGGTTACTGAAGAAGAAAAAAGTTTCATTGCCGATTTTTACAAATATGGGTTTGTCGGTGTCATGCTTGACTGGATTGGCAAGGGAATGAAAGAGGATTACACAGAGATTACAGACAGAATGAGCGCCACGCTGGACGGCAGTATTACTAATTCGATTCAAAATTTTGTGAATTTGACGGATAAAGCACATAAATAATTTTAAAATTTTAGTTTTAAATACTATATTTTAGTGTTGATTTTTTATAAGTAATTGTATATAATATAACTGAGCAAAAGAGTTAGCTCAGATTAAGTGCGTTGCTACTTTGAGTGCAAACCTTTAATTGAAGTGCTTCACAGCTTTGAATGTGAACCTTTAATTTAAGTGCTTCGCAGCTTAAAATGCGAATCGTTAATTGTCAGGGAGATAAGTTCTTATCTCCCTGTTTTATAATATGCCCGATGGCATATGTCATTTTGGAGGGGAGTGTGAAGAATTCTTAAATCTAAGATTCTTCACGTCAAGCATAGCTTGATGTGAGCACTTTGTGCCGCAGGCGTCACAAAGTCGCTTTTTATCGCAGTGCCAAATAAGATTTGGCTCGCGATTCCTCCGGCATTAAAATGCCTGCGGAATGGGGATTAGTATGGATTTTTACCGTATAGATGAGAAGTATAATCAGTTTTTGCAAAGATATGAAAAGGAAAAAAGAGGAGTAACGAAAGTTCCGAATCTTAAATACGCAGACCGTGATAAATTTGCTTTTGGCGCGGTTATGAAAGTAAATGGGATAAATTATTATGTGGCAGTATCTTCTTTTGATAAAAAGCAGGAAGCCAACATCTTAATTTGCATACCGGGAGATAAAAAAGAAGTAAAAGGTTCGTTGAGATTTAATTATATGGTTCCAGTTCCGGATGATTGTATTCAAAAGCTGATAATTAAAGACATTAAAGATGAAAAATATCGGACTTTATTAAATAAAGAATACCAGTTTTGCATGGACAATACCATACGGATTCAAAAGAAAGCAACTAAAATATATGAAATGGTTACAACAAACCGTAAACAGATTCTGACAGATAATAGTTGCGATTTTCATATTTTAGAAGCCGGTTATCAGGAGTATATCGAAAAAGTTTTAAACAAACAGTCTAAGTAAGAGTTGCTGAAATAAATTTCTGTGTTTCATTTGAAAAAATCAAATATTTTCAGATTCCCAACCATCAATTATAAATATAAGTATATAGAAATGCAGTTGTGATATTTCACTGCCGGAAACCTTACAAAACCTCCTATTTGATAAAATTTTAATCAAATTTACGATTTTGTAAATTGAAAAAGATTTGCCGATTCTTTATGATAAAACCATCAGGAACGTTCATAATAAATTTTAGAGAATTCAGAAAGGTGGCAATCATTATGGCAAAAAAATCAAAACTGGGTGTAGCCTCTGTTATTGCAATCGGCGCAGGAGCTGCCGCATTATATGCAAAAAAGGCGAGTGAAAACAAGCAGGCAAAAAACGGACAGACAGGAAAAAAGGCAGACGAAACACAGGAACGAAACGAGTACCGCAATACAGAACGCGGTAAGTATGAAAAAAACAGCAAAGGTATTTATTACAGCAACGGCAACTACGAAGCATTTGCCCGTCCGGAAAAACCGGAAGGTGTTGACGATAAGCATGCATACCTTGTAGGCAGCGGGCTGGCTTCACTTGCGGCGGCGTGTTTCCTTGTACGTGACGGACAGATGCCGGGCAAAAACATTCACATTTTAGAAGCTATGGACATTGCAGGCGGTGCGTGTGACGGTATTTACGATGCTTCCCGCGGTTATGTAATGCGCGGCGGCCGTGAAATGGAAAATCATTTTGAGTGCCTGTGGGATTTATTCCGCAGTATTCCATCAATTGAAACACCGGGCGTTTCCGTGCTGGACGAATATTACTGGCTGAATAAAAAGGACCCGAATTATTCATTGTGCCGTGCAACGGTCAACCGGGGACAGGACGCGCATACCGATGGTAAATTTAATTTAAGCCAGAAGGGCTGCATGGAAATCATGAAGCTGTTCATGACAAAGGACGAAGACTTGTATGACAAGACTATCGAAGATGTGTTCGACGAAGAAGTGTTTGATTCGACATTCTGGTTATACTGGAGAACGATGTTTGCATTTGAAAACTGGCACAGTGCATTGGAAATGAAGCTGTATTTCCAGCGTTTTATTCATCATATCGCAGGTCTGCCTGATTTCAGTGCGTTAAAATTTACAAAATACAATCAGTATGAATCCCTGATTCTGCCGATGAAGAAATATCTGGAAGATGCCGGCGTAGAATTCCGTTTTAATACAGAAGTAACAAATGTTATTTTTGAGCATAAGGACGGCAAAAAGATTGCAACGGCGATTGAGTGTAAGGAAAAAGGCGTTGAAAAGGGCATTGTCCTGACTGAAAATGACCTTGTATTTGTTACAAACGGAAGCTGTACGGAGGGAACGATTTACGGCGACCAGAACCATGCACCAAACGGTGATGCAGAAGTGCGCACAAGCGGCTGCTGGAGCCTTTGGAAAAATATTGCAAAGCAGGACCCGTCATTCGGACATCCTGAAAAGTTCTGTTCAGATGTAGCAAAGACGAACTGGGAATCTGCAACGGTTACAACACTTGATGATAAGATTATTCCATATATCACAAAGATTTGCAAGAGAGACCCAAAGAGCGGAAAAGTTGTAACAGGTGGTATTGTAAGCTGTCAGGATTCTAAATGGCTGTTGAGCTGGACGATTAACAGACAGGGACAGTTTAAGGACCAGGATAAAGATAAGGTCTGCGTATGGGTATATGGACTGTTTACCGATGTACCGGGCGATTATGTTAAAAAGCCGATGAAAGAGTGTACCGGTAAGGAAATCACAGAAGAATGGCTGTATCACTTAGGTGTGCCGGTTGAGGAAATCGAAGACCTCGCTGAAAACAGTGCAGTCTGCGTACCGACAATGATGCCGTATATTACAGCATTCTTTATGCCAAGAACCAAGGGAGACAGACCGGACGTTATTCCGGACGGCTGTGTAAACTTTGCATTCCTCGGACAGTTTGCGGATACACCAAGAGATACTGTATTTACAACAGAGTATTCTGTAAGAACGGCAATGGAAGCGGTTTACGGACTGCTCGGTGTTGACCGTGGCGTACCGGAAGTATGGGGCAGTGTTTACGATGTCCGTGAATTGCTTGACAGCTCCGTAAAGCTGATGGACGGAAAATCTCCGCTTGAAATTCAGCTGCCTGGACCACTCAATGCCTTAAAGAAGCCTTTGTTAAAGCTTGTAAAAGGCAATGTCATTGAAAAATTACTGCGTGACCACGATATTTTAAAAGATAATATGTAATTTTACGGGACCGGCACAAAATGAAGTGCCGGTCCCTTTTTGAACGTATCTGCGGCATATGTCACATTTGGGGAGTAGCTTTTGTTTTCTGTAAAAATTTCCAGAAAAAACCATATGTAAAATGGTAAGAATTGACATACAATTTTAATAAATTTCATGAATTTTTTGATACCAACAGAGAAAGCGGCGGATTATAATAAAAATATGTGATAAATAACGAGGTGACGACATGGGGGATAAAATGAGCGATAAAACAAATGAGCCGGTAAAAGAACTTAAAGGTCTGACCGAACAGGAAGCGGCACTCAGGGTAGAACAGGGACTGGATAACCGTGCCGATACGACGACGGATAAATCTATCAAAGAAATAATTTTTTCCAATGCATTTACATATTTTAATTTAATATTTTTAATTATTTCAATATTGCTGCTATGCGTAAAATCATACCGGAATCTGACATTTCTGCCGATTGTTATCGGAAATACGCTGATTGGCATTGTACAGGAACTGCGTGCAAAGAAGATTCTGGATAAAATGAATCTGTTAAACGCGCCGCATGCAACCGTATTAAGAGAAGGCATGCAAAAGCAGATTTTATCGGAAGAACTGGTAAAAGACGATATTGTGGTACTGCGCGCGGGCGATCAGATTTGTGCCGATGCGACAGTGCTTGAGGGAAATGTGCAGGTCAATGAATCGCTTCTGACAGGCGAAGCCGATGAAGTTGAAAAAAAGGCAGGCATGCCGCTGTTATCCGGCAGTTTTGTGGTTGCGGGAGAATGTTACGCACGGCTTGATAAAGTGGGAAAGGATTCGTATATTTCAAGACTTGCGACACAGGCAAAATCCATGGGTAGTGGAGAGCAGTCAGAAATGGTGCGCTCGATTAACCAGATTGTCAAATGGGTTGGTATTATAATTATTCCGATTAGCATTATTTTATTTTACCAGAGTTTTTATATCAATCACACAACCTTGCAAAAAGGTGTCACGTCAACCGTTGCTGCAATCATTGGCATGATACCGGAGGGGCTGTATCTGCTGACGACAATTGCGCTGGCATTAAGCACCATGCGGCTTGCAAAAAACAAAGTGTTACTGCATGATATGAAAAGTATTGAAACACTTGCCAGAGTAGATGTGCTGTGTGTGGATAAGACGGGAACAATTACAGAGCCGTCCATGTGTGTCAAAGAGATTCACGCATTTTCAGGGAGAAATGAGCATACAGCGGGACAATATAGCCGGTTTGATGAAGCAGAACAGTCCACGCGGTTTCATGAAACAGAGCTGGAAGCCTTGTTGGCAGACTATGTCCGGGCATCAAAGGATAACAATGCGACCATGCAGGCATTAAAAGCATATATGGCGCAGAATATTGGAAAAAATGACAATGCTGTCAATTATAAAAATACAGATACAGAAAACAGACAGGTGGTGGAAGTCTTTCCTTTTTCATCGGCTGTAAAGTACAGCGGTGTTGTATTTAACGACGGTGCTTATGTACTGGGGGCGCCTGAATTTGTCATGCAGTCCCATTTTTCCGAGGTAGAACAGGAACTGCTTCCTTATACAAAGAAAGGATACCGTGTGCTGATATTTGCCCGCTATGCAGGCAGGGATTTGAAAAACGGATTGACGGAAGAAGTGACACCATTGGGCTTTATTGTGCTGTCCAATCCAATTCGTGCCAACGCAAAGGAAACATTTGCGTATTTTAAAGCACAGGGTGTACAGATTAAAGTCATTTCAGGAGATAACCCGGAAACGGTTTCGGAGATTGCAAAGCAGGCAGGCATTGAGGGGGCGCAAAATTATATTGATGCCACGCGGTTAGATTCACAATTTAAAATTGAAGAAGCGGTCAGAGAGTATACGGTTTTTGGCAGGGTAACACCAAAGCAGAAACAGCAGTTGGTGCAGGCACTCCAGAAAGATAAACACACAGTTGCAATGACGGGTGACGGTGTCAATGATATTCTTGCCATGAAAGATGCGGATTGCAGTGTAGCAATGGCATCGGGCAGTGAAGCGGCTTCGCAGGCGGCACAGGTTGTCCTGCTGGATTCGGATTTTGCCCATATGCCTTCGGTTGTCTGGGAGGGCAGACGTGTCGTCAATAATGTGGAACGCTCGGCAAGCCTGTTTTTGGTAAAAAACATCTTTTCCCTGCTGATGTCAGTATTTTCGGCGGTATTTATGATTACATATCCGTTGGAACCGGCACACATTTCATTGATTAGTATGTTTACAATCGGTATTCCGGGATTTTTGCTGGCATTAGAGCCAAACAAGGAACGAATCAAAGGGAAATTTATCAAAAAAGTTTTGTTAAAAGCACTGCCAGCCGGACTGACCGATGTCTTTGTGGTTGGTGCGCTGGTGATATGCGGCGATGTCTTTTCACTGCCGTCAGCGGATATTGCGACAGCGGCGACACTGTTACTGGCGGTTGTCGGATTTATGATTTTAATTAAAATCAGTGAACCGTTTAACAAGATGAAATATGCTATATTATTTGGCAATATCGCAGGACTGCTGTTTTGCGGTATTATGCTGAATCACCTGTTTGCAATGAGCCAGTTGTCGGCAATCTGTATGCTGTTATTAATCGTATTCGGATTTGCGGCAGAATCCTTATTCCGCTACCTGACACTGCTGGTTGAAAAAGCAGACGAGTGGGTAGAGAAAAAAAGCCGGACACGTCTGTAAAGAGCGTGTCCGGGTATTTTTGCATGGATTGGATTTTGGATTGGTAATTTATGATAACTCCAGCTTTCCTGTATACAGTTGATAGTACGTTCCCTTTTGTGCAATCAAATCTTCGTGGTCGCCGCGCTCAATAATCTGACCGTGGTCTAATACGATAATTGCGTTACTGTTGCGGATAGTAGAAAGGCGGTGCGCAATAACAAATACGGTACGTCCCTTCATTAAGTTATCCATACCCTTCTGTACGATACTTTCGGTACGTGTATCAATACTTGAAGTTGCTTCGTCCAGAATTAAAACCGGCGGGTCGGCAACAGCGGCGCGGGCAATGGAAATGAGCTGGCGCTGTCCCTGTGACAATTCTTCGCCGTCACCGCTTAACAGTGTATCATAACCGTGTGGAAGCATATTGATAAACTGGTCTGCGTGAGCCAGCTTTGCAGCATTGTAAATCTGTTCATCGGTTGCATCAAGATTACCGTAGCGGATATTGTCCTTAATCGTACCGGTAAAGAGGTGCGTATCCTGAAGAACAATACCGAGTGAACGGCGTAAGTCATCTTTTTTAATCTTTGTAATATCAATGCCGTCATAGCGGATTTCACCGTTCTGAATATCGTAAAAACGGTTAATCAGGTTGGTAATCGTTGTTTTTCCGGCACCGGTAGAACCTACAAAGGCAAGCTTCTGACCCGGTTTTGCAAAAAGACTGATATCCTTTAAAATAATCTTATCCGGGTTGTAACCGAAGGTCACATCCTTAAAACGGACATCCCCTGTTAATTCGGTATAAGAAGCCGTGCCGTCAGAAGTCGTCTGCTTCCATGCCCAGATACCGGTTCTTTCCTTACATTCATGAAGAATGCCGTTGTCATCCTTTGTGGCATTGACAAGTGTAACCGTTCCTTCATCCGCTTCCGGAGTTTCATCAATCAGCGCAAAAATACGTTCTGCACCGGCAAGCGCCATAACGATAGAGTTAAACTGCTGTGCGACCTGCATGAAAGGCTGTGTAAAGCTTTTTGTAAACTGTAAATAAGAAGCCATAACACCCAGTGTAATGCCGCCGACACCCATAACAGAGAGTGTGCCGCCTAAAACGGCTGTTAAAACAAACTGGAGATTACCGATGTTACCGATAACAGGTCCCATGATATTGGCGTACTTATTGGCATTTGCGGCGCTTTCAAATAAAGCTTCGTTTAATGCGTCAAATTCTTGTTCGGATTTTCTTTCGTGGTTGAAAACCTTTACCACACGCTGACCGTTCATGCGTTCTTCGACAAAACCGGTAACGTCAGCAAGTGCTACCTGCTGGCGTACGAAGTATTTACCGCTGTTTCCGCCGATAGCTTTTGTTACAAGAATTAAGATACCGATAACGGCAATTGCAAGCAGTGTCAGCAGAGGGCTTAACACCAGCATGGCAATAAATGTTACAATAATTGTAAAAAAGGACATCAGCGCCTGCGGAATCGACTGGCTGATCATCTGGCGCAGGGTATCCGTATCGTTCGTATAAAGGCTCATGACAGAACCGTTGGTATTCTGGTCGAAGTAGCGGATTGGCAGTGTCTGCATATGTTCAAACATATCGTCACGCACACGCTTTAACACACCCTGACCAATGTATACCATCATTCGTGTATAAATAAACGTAGAAAGTACACCCATTAAAAAGATACAGCCTAAAACAGCCAGCGCCTGATAAAATCTTGTAAAATCCGGTGATTCCTGTCCGATTAACGGAATAATGAAATCATCGAGCATATATTTCAGTGACAGGGACACAGAAATAGAAGCAACGGAGCTGATTAAAATGCACACAAATACCAGCACAAAACGGAACTTATACGTTTCGGTCACATATTTGAGCAGTCTTTTGGCTGTTGTGAGTGTGTTTTTTGAAAGCCGGGACGGCTTTTTTGGTTTCTTTTCATTACTCATTTTCAGCACCTCCCTTTACCTGTGATTCATAAACTTCTCTGTAAATTTCATTGGTTTTTAACAATTCTTCAGAAGTACCGATACCCGTGATTTTACCGTCATCAAGCACGATAATCTGGTCAGCATCTTCAATCGAAGAAACACGCTGTGCAATAATGATTTTTGTGGTATCCGGAATTTCTTCACGGAATGCTTTACGGATTAACGCATCGGTTTTTGTATCAACTGCACTTGTCGAATCGTCTAAAATCAGAATTTTCGGTTTTTTAAGCAGGGCTCTTGCAATACAAAGACGCTGCTTCTGACCGCCGGACACATTGTTGCCGCCCTGGACAATCTGTGTGTTATAGCCATTCGGGAATTCCTGGACAAAGCCGTCAGCCTGCGCCAGCTTACATACATTCTGTACTTCTTCGTTGGTTGCATTTTCATTTCCCCAGCGGATATTTTCATAAATAGTACCGGAGAAAAGAACATTTTTTTGTAAAACCATGGAAACCTGGTCACGCAGGGCTTCCAGATTGTAATTGCGCACATCGACACCGCCGACTTTGACAGCGCCACCGGTTACGTCATACAGTCTTGGAATGAGCTGTACGAGTGTGGATTTGGCACTTCCCGTTCCACCGATGATACCGATTGTCTGACCGGATTGAATGTGAAGGCAGACATCTTTTAAAGAAAGAGTACCGTCTTTACCTGCATAGCTGAAGTTTACATGGTCGAAAATGATTTCTCCGTTTGCAACATCCTTTACAGCATCGTCAGAATTCTGCATTTCAGGCTCTTCATTTAAAACTTCTGCGATACGGTCGGTAGAAGCTTCTGCAATCATAATCATAACGAATACGAAAGTTACCATCATCAGGGACATCAGAATCTGAAGTGAATAGACGATGATACTGGTCAGTTCACCGGTCTGCATTGTACCGGTAACAATGCTGTTTCCGCCAATCGCAACAATGACTAAAATAACAACGTACATGGTAAACTGCATGACAGGAGAGTTCCATGCAACGATTTTTTCCGCCTTTGTAAACAGGCTGTATACATATTTGGAAATGATGTGGAATTTGTCAATTTCGTAATCTTCACGGACAAATGCCTTTACCACACGGGAAGCATTGACATTTTCCTGTACGGAATTATTTAAAACATCATATTCATCAAATACCTTGATAAAATGCGGGTGCGCCTTTTTGGCAATAAATATCAGTGTTCCGCCAAGCAGTGGGATAACGATTAAAAACAGCATAGCAACTGTTTTATTTAAAACGAGTGTCATAACCCATGATAAAATAATCATAATCGGCGCTCTGGCAAGAAGACGGATACTCATCATATATGCCATCTGTACGTTGGTAATATCTGTTGTCATACGGGTTACCAGACCGGAAGTAGAAAAGTGGTCGATATTTTTAAATGAAAACTGCTGGATTTTATAAAAAATATCGTGGCGCAGATTTTTGGAATAACCTGCCGCCGCAACGGCCGCCATGTTACCGGCAGTCACACCGAAAAACAGGGCAAGCATTGCCATTGCAACTAAAATAATACCGCGCTGGATAATGTAGTTTAAATTTCCGTCTGCAATGCCCACATCAATGATTTTAGCCATTTCAAGCGGAATTAGAACTTCCATTAAAACTTCGAGAATAACGAAAAACGGTGCCAGAAAGGACTGCTTTTTATATTCACGCACGGACCTTAACAGTGTTTTGTTCATGGTTTGATTCTCCTTAATTTTATAATTTATTTTCAGAAAGGTTTTGCAACATTTGCAGGAGTACCTGTTTGCAGACTGCCACATCTTTTTTGGAAATGCCCTGGGTCATCTGGGCTTCTGATTCGTTGATGTGGGACAGGATACTGGGACGAAGCGCCTCTGCCTTCTTGGTAGGTATAATCCGTTTGAGCCTGGCATCTTTTTCAACATTTTCCCGGTAGATAAATCCGTTTTTTTCCATCAGCTGTAAAATGCCGGTTACGGTAGACTTGCGAATCTGAAACTCTTCTTCAATATCTTTTTGATAAATTTCCCGATGCAGTGTTTCCAAAAGAATGAACTTAAGAATGTGCTTTTGCATAACGGTCAGACCGTCACCATCAATCATAGTGACAATGCAGTTTTTTCGTTTCATCTGGTGGGAAAGCATCTGAATCAGTCGTCCCATGTGCATGTTAGTGGATTTTTCATCAAAATCCTGCAATCCAATCACACTCCTTTCTAAAGAAATGGTTAGCAACCTAACTTTTGATATTATAGGGAGAAGATTTTTAAATGTCAACTTTTTCTTTAGGAGTTTATAAAAAGTTCATATTCGGGAAAAATTTATCATTCCGCATCTGCCGCATGAAGATTAAAATATAGGTCGGAATGCAGCTAAGACACGGAAATGTATAAAAGGTACATTTTCATGTCCTTTTATGGAAAACGGATTTTGTCAGAATGTTGATTTTTTATAAAAAATATAGTATGATAAAAACAATTCAAGTGTAAATATGAGGGGGATGGATAATAATGAAATATTGGATAAAAAGGAGTGTACTGCCTTTTGGTATTGTATGTCTGATGAGTATGGCACTGTGTGGCTGTGGCAGGGAGAAAAAGGAAGTTGTAACGGTACAGCCCGAACTGGTTATCGGAAGCGATGACTATGAGCCGTATAATTATCAGAATGAGAATGGCGATTATGCAGGTGTTGATGTGGAGCTGGCAAAAGAAGCGTGTCGCCGGATAGGCTATACACCGGTCTTTAAACAGATTCAGTGGGATGATAAAGATATTTATTTAGAAAACGGTGAAGTTGACTGTGCGTGGGGCAGTTTCTCAATGGATGGCAGGGAGGATGATTATATCTGGGTCGGACCTTATATGTACAGCAGGGAAGTTGTGATGGTGCGGACGGACAGTGATATTTATAAGCTGGATGACTTAGCTGGGAAAAATGTTGCGGTACAGTCCAGTACACAGCCTGAACGGATTTTTTTAGGGCAGGGTTACGATATAATTCCCAAGGTGAAAAATGTGTATTCCTTTGTAGAGATGAATGAATTATTTGCTGCACTGCGCAAGGGATACGTTGATGCCTGTGCGGGACATGAGATTGTGATGCGGGAATATTTAAGGCAGTCCGGTCAGAAATACCGCATTTTAGATGAGGAAATCATTGATTCAAAACTGGGTGTGGCTTTTTCAAAAAATAAAGACACCCAGAAGGCAGAACAGCTTCGTCAGGCGATGGCGGAAATGCTTGAAGACGGAACGGTTCAGTGTATTTTGGAAAAATATGGGATGGAAGACCGGGTGGCAGCAGGGGGGATTACACCATGAAAAAATCAGGACAGTCTAAAATGAAGGTGCAGTTATACGAAGGACTCCTTGTGGTTGTCATTATAGTGGTTATTGTCGTTCTGATACTGGCGGTCCGCTCGGATAAAAAAAATATTGAGAAGACCTTTGACAATACACTGACTTATTTAAAAAGTCAGTGCTTAAGCTATGATGAGGTCGTACAGGCAGATAAAATTAAGAGCCTGGTACGGCTGACAGAACAGGCAGTTGAAGTAGGAACGGATATCCATAGAGATTCTGAGTTAATTGATTCAGTATATTTAAAGAACTATATAGAGGCACAGCGGATGGCAGGTATTATCATTTTAGATGAAGATATGCAGCCGGAATGTCAATACAGCAATGTCGGACTGGATTATGATGCCTGGAAAGAACTGATTCGGGATAAAAAAATCAGCGAGATTACAAAATATTCTAAAAAAATCTATGCAGAACGGATTCAGAAAAACGATAAATGGTATGATCTGGCAGCAATATCCAGAACAGACAGTCCGGGAGTTGTATTTTGCTACTGTTATCAGGATACAGACCGTCTGACAGACAGTTATGCGGCAGTCAATAATCTGCTTGCCGGATATGCCATGGATATGAATGGTACCCTTTTTATAGCAGCTGATGATAAAATTTACGGAACAAATGATGCGCAATACGAGAATTGTCAAACCACGGAAATTCCGGTTATACAGGAATTACGTTCCACAGAACTCTCAGATAATCTGGTATATTTTACAAGTGACGGACACCGTTATTGTGGCGGAAAAGGACGATACAGGGATTATAATTTATACGTATATTATCCACAGAAAGAAGTGTTTGCGGCAACACGCAGGACAGTTCTTTTGGCATTATGTATTTCCATGCTTATCTGGGCAGCTGCAACGGTGGCAAGAAATAAATCCGGGCGGGTTCATATGCGGGAATTAAATGAGCAGCTAAAGATTATTGAAGCACAGCAGAAAAAAGAGGTGGAATATCAGTTAAAATTAAAGCAGTCCATGGAAGAAGCAGTCCGTGCTAATATAGCAAAGACAGATTTTCTACGCAGAATGAGCCACGATATCCGTACACCGATTAACGGAATCAGGGGTATGGTAGAAATCGGAAGGTATTATAAGGATGATTTGGAAAAACAGAGCGATTGTCGTGAAAAAGTCTGGGAGGCTTCCGGCTTTCTGCTGGACCTGGTCAATGATGTTCTGGATATGAATAAACTCGAATCCGGACAAATCCAGCTTTCAGAAGATTCTTTTGATTTGCAGGATATTTTAAATGAAGTAACGTCTATTTTAACGGTACAGGCAAAAAAGAAAAATGTCTGTTTTTATCCGATACAGACACAGCTCATGCACTGGCATTTAATCGGCAGTCCGTTACATCTGCGGCAGATTCTTTTAAATATTATGGGAAATGCCATTAAGTATAATAAAGAAGGTGGTTCGGTGACGACCTCGGTGACAGAAACGGAGAGTACATCTGATTTTAACAGAGTCATGCTGGAATTCATATGTCAGGATACAGGAATTGGTATGAGTAAAGATTTCCAGGAGCATATGTTTGAACCGTTTGCCCAGGAAAAAGAGATGATGCAGACCGTTTACAGCGGCACGGGACTGGGACTTCCGATTGTCAAAAAAATTGTAGAGGTAATGCAGGGAACAATTGATTATACCAGTGAAAAAGAGAAAGGCACAACATTTGTAATAAGACTGCCGTTTCAGGTGGATAAGAAGAAGGAACAGTATACAGTGCAGGATGAAGAAGCAAAAACTGTTGTACTTGACGGCATGAAAGTTCTGCTTGCGGAAGACAATGTGCTTAACATGGAAATTGCAGATTTTATCTGTGAGAATGAAGGCATGATTGTTACAAAAGCATGGAACGGAAAAGAAGCATTGGAGTTGTTTGAACAGGCTGAACCCGGCACATTTGATATTATATTGATGGATTTGATGATGCCGGTTATGAGCGGACTTGAAACGGCAAAAAATATCCGGGCGCTTCAGCGGTCGGATGCAAAGACGATACCAATCATAGCAATGACGGCAAATGCTTTTTCGGATGATGTGGCAGACTGCAAAGCGGCGGGAATGAATGAGCATGTGTCAAAGCCGCTGGATGCGGATAAGCTGATAGAAACGATAGCAAAATATGTTTCAGGATAAAAAATCAGGATAAAAAATAATAATTTTTTATAGACACCAATCAATAGATATGGTATATTAAATTGCTACTATAAAAACGAAAGAATAAAACATGTACAATAATGTATGGAAAGGCAGGCGCTATTGAGAAAAAACATTACAAGAGGAAAAAGAATTTTTGCGGCAGCAGCCGTAGTGACAGCAGTGTGTATGACAACCAATACAGTTGTTCCATTTATGACTTATGCATACGCAGATACAGCGAATATACGTGCAGGGGCAGTTACGGTTACAAGTGAAAGCCAGCTTCGTCAGGCATTGCAGGCGGGCAGCAGTTTAATTGTTGTCAGTGGGAGTATTACGGTTGCAGAGGACGCTGCGGGAACACCTCTTATGATACCGGGAAATGTGACGATAACAGGGGCGGACAGCAGCAGTGAACTGATTATCAGAGGTGCAGTACAGCTTACCGGTGATCATGTTACGATTCAAAATGTAAAATTGCATTTTATTTCTACGAATGCTTTACAAAGCGTCGTACATAGAGAGATTTTTCTGGCTGGACACAGTCTGGTACTGGATAGTGTAGATACGTATGTTAAAGGTGGTGCAGGTTCCGGACTGGGAGGTTTTGGGGGAACAGAAGAAGAACTGCTCCCAACAGTCTATGCAGGCGGATTTAAAAATACGGTTGTCGGACAAAATGCATCATTAACTGTTACCAATGCGGTTGAAAATACAAAGATTCAGGCCGTTTACATGAGCCATGATTCCGGGAGTGATGGGAAAACCGCATATACAGGCAGCGCAGAAGTTTATGCAGATGCAAAAACGGTTATTCGTGAAGGAATTCATACAGAAAATAACAGCTGTGCAGATATTACGCTGAAAGGCATGGGAGAGAGTATTATTGCCAGTGCGAAAATAAAAGATTTTTACGGCAATGAAAACACCAGTCTGACCTTGCAGAAATGTTCTGTAGACGGCAATATCCAGAATGTTGAAAATGTTATATTGGATGATGAAGCGGAACTGTGCCTGGTATCCGGCAGTTTAAAAAATATAGAGGTAAAAAACAAAGCCTCTTTAAATCTGACAGAGTATGATGAAAGTATCTTCGTTGAAATTAAAGGAAATTTCACCGGAAATCAGACGTCAGACAATATCGCAGACGGCTATATTGTATTAAAAAAGGATAATCAGGTCATTATTGATAAGGATGTAACAGGTACAACAAAGGCGGCAGTCGGTAATAAGCTGTTTCCATCCGTTTTCACGGAAGGTTATACTTATATAACGGCGCAGGGCAAGGCAGCTAAGGAAAGCTTTGCACCGGCAAAAGCAGGCTGGTTTTTTAAATATACCGTGGATACACAGTCAAACTGGACAGCAACGACAAAGCAGCCGGAGGAAGAAGACTTATCTGTTGGCAGACTGGTGATTCAGTCTGCACCGCAAACGGTAAATATCAACCGCATTTTCCAAAAGGAAGACGGCTCAATTCCTGATGATACGGTGTATTTTGATATTGACTGTTATAACAGTCAGGGAGTATTAATGGACGGTGCTGATGTGACCGACTGGCTTGGAAGCAGCGTTTTGGTTATGAAAACGTCACTTTGGGAAAGTGAAGATGCGGAAAGTCTGAATGAAACCAATTGGGGCGAAGCTGTCGCGCTGGTAACGGACGGAGAAAATTATCCAAACCGTTATTTTTTAGAAGCATATCCGGGGGCAAAGACGGGAACATATACTTTTTTATTTTTCCCGAACGGATATGATGAAGGCAATATTGAAACAGTCGGCGCGGTAAAAGCCCAGAAAGATAAGATATTTGCAGAATGTACGGTGGAATTTACCGATAAAGATATTGAACCGGTGCAGAAGCATCAGGTGATTGTAGGCAATGGAACCGGTTCGGGAGAATATGCAGCAGGCGACATTGTCACTATAACTGCGGCAGGTGCGGCACAGGGTATGGCATTTGACCGGTGGGCAGGCAATACTGCACTTGATTTTACAGAGAACACGGACAGCCATTCAGCGACAGCTGTATTTATCATGCCGGACGGTGATGTCGAAATCAATGCAGAATATAAAGACATTTCGGCTCCGACAGGAGAGATTACCGTATCGACAAATAAGTGGAACGTATTCTGCAATGCAGTGACATTTGGAAAGTTTTTCAAGGAAAGACAGGAAGTCGGTATTCATGCAGAGGATCTGGGGCTGGGTATCGATAAGGTTTTTTATCTGATTTCAGAGGAAGCAAAGACGTTGGAAGAAGTGCAAAATATTCAGGCTTCAGACTGGACGGTTTACGAACAGCGTTTTGCAATTGATCCGGATAAAAAATGTATTGTTTATGTTAAAATTACAGATAAGGGCGGTAATACAGCCTATCTGTCTACAGACGGACTGGTATTTGACGGTTCTTCACCGGTTATTAGCGGCGTAAAGCATAATGAAACATACGGCGGCAGTGTTCAGTTTACGGTAAACGATGACAATCTGGACTATGTGGAGATTGACGGTGTTTTAGCAGGTCGTGAAAACGGAGGTTATACGGTCACAGATGTTGAAGGAGCGCATACAATCACAGCTGTTGATAAAGCCGGAAACCGTACACAGGTAAGCGTTACAATTGTACACGCAACACAGCCAACAACGGAAAGTACAACAGAAGCGCCAAAGCCAACGGAAAGTACAACAGAAGCGCCAAAGCCAACGCAGAAACCAACGGAAGCGCCGACAGAGGTAACAAAGCCGACGGAAAAGCCGACAGAGGTGACAAAGCCGACTGAAAAGCCAACGCAGAAGCCGACACAGGCGACGACGGAAAGCACAACCGAAAGTACAACAGAAGCGCCAAAGCCAACGCAGAAACCGACGGAAGCGCCAACAGAGGTGACAAAGCCGACTGAAAAGCCGACAGAAGCCCCAACACAGAAGCCGGAAACAGATGAAAAGGTCATTTATGAAATGCGTCAGGATGCAGATGGTAACTGGCATTACTATGCAAATGATACCATTGCTGCGGATTACTGTGGCATGGCAGTAAATGAATACGGCTGGTGGTATATCAAGAATGGTGATGTAGACTTTACATATACAGGTATGGCATGCAATGAGTATGGCTGGTGGTACTTCAACAACGGACAGCTGGATACGACATTTTACGGTCTTGCAAACAATGAATATGGAACATGGTTCTATACGGACGGACAGTTAAATTTCGGTTTTACAGGGATGATTATTCCGGATGACGAGTGGCTCTATGTTCAGAACGGACAGGTACTGACAGATTATACCGGAATGGCATTAAACGAATACGGCTGGTGGTACTTTAAAAATGGCAGAATTGATTTTGCATATATCGGGATGGCGGCAAATGAATACGGCTGGTGGTATTTTAACAACGGACAGATTGATTTTGGCTATAACGGTTTTGCCGCAAATGAATATGGTACATGGCTGTTTACAAACGGTATTTTAAATACGGGATTTACCGGTATGACATTAGATGGTGGTACATGGGTATATGTTACAGATGGATATATCAGTGACACTTATACCGGAATGGCATTAAATGAATATGGCTGGTGGTACTTTAACAATGGCACACTGGATTTTAACTATACCGGAATGGCTTTAAATGAGTACGGCTGGTGGTATTTTAAGAATGGACAGCTGGATTTAGGATTTACCGGTATTGGCAGTAATGAATACGGTGACTGGTTCTTTAAGGACGGGAGAATCGCTTTTGAGTACACAGGAAGCTATAATGATGGCGGACAATGGTATATGGTAAATAGCGGTTTTGCCAGTAAAATATAATAAAATCATAGGAATGGAGCAGAAATCCAATATGGAACTGCTCCATTTTAAAAAAAATTGGCACTCCGGTATTGACATTACTAATAATAGGTGCTATAGTACAGATAGAACAAAAGAGAAAGCAAAGTAAGTTGAAAACAGCAGATGTTTTACAATTAAAGGCTGATACAGTTTTATATGAAACTGCTCAACATAAATGAATGAATATGAAAGGAAGCGATTGTTATGGATAAGAATCCAAAACATCCATTAAAAAAGAAGAAAGTTGTACAGAAGGTGAATGCAACTGCAAACCATATGGAAGGTGAGCAGGAAGTTTCATCAAAGCATAAAAAACACACATATTAGTTGAGTGAAAAATCCCACAGGCTGCGAAATGACGACCTGTGGGATTTTCTTTGTTAAATTCAGACTGGTACAGAGTCTTGCGCTGATGGCAATTGTTGTATTCAATGCGCCCGGCGTAAAAGAAGTATTGTTACAGTTATTCAATAAGATTATTGAAACGTAAAATCGGTATTGCTATTGTACGGACATTTGCATATAATAAAGATAAATGGAAACACTACTCACGAAAGGAGATGCTTTATATGGCTGCAAAATCAGCAAATTTATATGCAAGGATTGAACCGGATGTCAAAGAAAAAGCTGAAAGTATCCTGTCTACACTTGGCATCCCTGCTTCCAGTGCTATTAATATGTTTTATAAACAGATTATCTTACAGAGAGGACTTCCGTTTGAAGTAAAAATACCATCTGCCAGACCTGTTGACATCGGCACATTATCAGAAGCAGAGTTCAATGAAGAATTGGAGAAAGGATATGCGGATATGCAGGCTGGACGGACAAAAAATGCGAAGAAAGCTTTTGCGGACATTCGCAAGGATTATGGCTTATGATGTATGAAGTAGAAGTATCCGAACAGGCTGACAGTGATTTGAGAGGGATTTTTGAATATATTTGCTTTTGAATTACAATCGCCGGAAAATGCAAGCGGACAACTTGATCGTCTGGAAGAACAGATATTAAGTCTGGATACGATGCCGGAGCGTTATCGAAAATATGAAAAAGAACCGTGGAAAAGCCGTGGACTTTGTGTATTACCAGTAGATAATTATGTAGTACTTTATATTCCGGACAGCGATAAAAAAGTTGTAACAATACTTAGAGTAATGTATGCCGGACGGGACATAGACAATCAGTTAAATTTCTACACAAAGCAATAAAGGATATGATTTAAAGCAGTTTTTCATTTATGATTGACTGCTTTTTTCATACACAAAAGAGATTAAAATTGTTATCAAAGATATCTGCTCACATTATGCGACATACCAATAATATCATTGGGGGTACAGGATAATATATCACACAGCGTTTCCAATGTTGCGGTTGTGATGTTCTTATTGTGCTTTAAATTGAAATGTTATATTGTTAAAATAAAGATAATACATAAACTGGGTATTCAAATCGCAAAAAAAATTTTTAAAAAATATAAAACTTTTTCCAGACCCTGCGTGTCTGATATATAGATAACTCAATAAGACGTTGAAAAAAAGGAGTGCACTTATGAAAAAAGAAGAAATTACAACACTTGTACAGAAAATAAGTGAATAATCTGCGCCCAAATGAGCCGCCTGTCCGTTGCAAGTGAGCCACGATTCCATTTTGCCGTGAGCCATCATTCCGGTCACAATGAGCCACTTGTTTTATAATAGAATGGTATGCAGTAATTAGAGATTACGACACCACAGATTTTTATGGAAACGTATCCAATCACCATGGGATATTTACTAAAGCTAATGGTTGGCAATCAGTGGTACAACTCCCGCTTCTAAGACAGGAACGTATTTGGACGGTTAGCCGATAAGTGAAACGCAGGGATTTTCAAAAAATTAGCACTCACCTCTTGTTTTCATGATGTGAAATTTATCTAGTTGTATGGAGTGCCGTGAATGCCCATTTTGACTGGGATTGCGGGATTTTAAGATTTCATCTGATTTTATTAAAAATCGACAAAAATCAAAAAAATGGTGTCAAAATTGGTGTCAAATTACACATAAAGGGTTGATGTTTTTATAAAAAGGGATATACTTAATATGTAAGGAAAGTAAGGAATACATTACTGTTGAAAGGAGTTTTTATATGGAATTAGCAAAAGTTACATCAAAAGGTCAGGTTACTATACCTATAGAAATTCGTAAAAAATTGGGAATTAAAAATGGAGATAAGGTACTGTTTATTGAAGAATCCGGCAGAATCTATATAATGAACTCTTCCATGGACGCTCTTCGTGAAGCACAGCAAGAATTTGCGGGAGAAGCAGAAAGACTTGGGTTAAAAAATGATGAAGATGTTATGGATATGATAAAGGAGTTTCGGGAAGAAAGTGTGGTGAAGTAAATGAGAATTATGCTTGATACAAATGTATTAATATCCGCATTACTGTTTCCCGGTGCAAAGATGAATGCAATGATGAATTGCATATTTACACAGCATGAACTTGTGTTATCATCTTATGTTGTGAATGAGTTAAAGAGTGTTATAAAAAGGAAATTCCCTCAAAAAGAATTGGTAATTGATAAGTTATTAATGGTTATGAGCTTTGAATAGGTCTATACTCCAGATACCTTAGAAGAAGGTCTTTTTAATATCAGGGATATAAAAGACTATCCCGTATTATATACGGCTATTATAGAAAATGTGGATATTCTTATTACCGGTGATAAGGATTTTTCGGATATAGAAATTGAGAAGCCGGAGATAATGACACCAACGGAATTTATGGAAAGATTTCTTTAGAAATATTGTAAAAACCTCTATTTATCATTTGAGTATGATAGATAGAGGTTATTTTTTGAATTCAATAATATCATTGGGGGTACAGGATAATATATCACACAGCGTTTCCAATGTTGCGGTTGTGATGTTCTTATTGTGCTTTAAATTGTATATGGTTTTTGACTGCACCTTGTATTTTTCAATTAATGTATATGTGGTAATCTGTTGTTTTTTCATTGTATTCCACAGGGGTTCATAAGAAACCATTCTGCACCGCCTTTCTAATAGTATTATCATATAGGTACAAAAAGGTATTGACTATACCGATAAAAATCGGTATATTATAATTGCGTTTATATTTGAAGTGTTATATTATTAAAATAAAGATAATACATAAATTGGATATTCAAATAGCAGAAAGAAAAATTTTTTAAGAAATTTCAAAAAATATAAAACTTTTTCCAGACCCTGCGTGTCTGATATATAGATAACTCAATAAGACGTTGAAAAAAAGGAGTGCACTTATGAAAAAAGAAGAAATTACAACACTTGTACAGAAAATAAGAAACAAGGACAACAATGCCATTGGAGAATTGTATGAACTGGTATATCGTGATATATATTTTACAGCATACAAGGTTCTCAAGAACAAAGAAGATGCAGAAGACATAGTACACGATAGTTTTATTATCTGTATGAAAAAGATTGATACTTTAAAAGATGATACAGCATTTTTAACATTTATCAATCGGACTGTAATGAACAAAAGCTTGAATTATTTACGGGATTCAAAATTTGAGTTATCTGATGTAACTGTAAACGCTGATGGAGAAGAGGTTGTTATGGATATTGAAGATACTTCAAAACATGCAAATGTTGAAAAGGTAATTAATGATGCTGAAACACAGCGAATGGTAATGGAAATCATTGATAAATTACCGGAACTTCAAAGAATGACAATTATGTTATTTTATTATGAAGATTTTAACATTTCAGATATTGCCAAAATTATGGAGTGTTCAGACAATACTGTTAAAAGCAGATTGAACTATGCAAGAAAGACCATTAAAGCAGAAGTTGAAAAACTTCGTAAGAAATATGGTGATGATATCTTAGTTGTAGTTCCATTCTTAGGAAAGCTTATTAAAGCGGCGGCTTCAACAGAAGTTCCTCAAGACCTGTCAGTTGCAACAAACAGAATGCTGGAAGAATGTACAGCCATAAATCTTGCAGCAAAGGAGGGCAAAATGATGATGCTTAAAAATAAAATAATGGAACAGCTTGCAAAAAACACCCCAAGAAGTCTGGCATTAAAGGGATTAGGAATAGCAGCCGGAATATCAGTATTAACGGGAGTGTCACTTGCGATAGCCGGAAATGGCGATAAGAAAGTAACCGTAAGTGCAGACACTACATCCACTCAAGCAGTAGCTTCTAATAAGTCTGTTCAGGCTGTTAAACCTGCAGAAGTCCCGAGCGAGTCAACAACGGAAGTAAAGGCAGTGGAATCAACAGAGGAAGTTGCAGAAGCTACAGAAGTTACTGAGGATACAGTAGAAGCAGTGGAACCAACAGAAGAAGTTGTAGAAGCTACTGAAAATGCAGTAGAATCAAAGGATGAAGAACCTGTAGTTGAAGCTACTGAAGAGGCTGTGGCTGTTGAGAGCAGGGAAGAGGTTTATTCAGAAGAACCAGTACATGAACATGACTGGTCACCTGTATATACAACAGTACACCATGATGCAACAACAGAAGATGTCTATAAGGATATAACATATGGACCAGGTCATAATTCTTACTTGACGGTAACAGACCCAGAGGGCAACGTATATCATTTTACAGACCATATTGATTTTCCGGATGACCTTGATTTTGACTGTGTAGGCTCTATTGATACATGGAAAGATTTTATAGCAACGACAAAGTATCCAGATCCTAAGCAGTATAAAAAGTCAAATGGAAGTATGACCTACAATTCTCCTCACACAGTATCTGTCTTTGAAGGCACGAAGGAGATTCCAGCCTACGACGAAGAAGTAGTAGACCATTATGAATGCAGCTGTGGTGCGACACAGTATTAATATTAAGCAATAAAAGCAAATAAGCTACTTATTAAGGAGAGTATTTAAGTTATAGATACTCTCCTATTTTTATGTAGCATCATTTTGATATTATATTTGTAAGTGGTAGGGTATTTAATGAAAAAACCTCAACAATTTTATATTAAGAAGACTATATATGAATTAAATATATATAATTAGTATCTATTTAGCGTGTATTATGTGTTATTTCTTAATGAAATATAGACTTGATTTTATATCTTAAATTATCTGACAATTTCTTAACCCCATAAACCCATTTGGGACAATTCTATACAATTTATAACCCCCCGTAAAACTCTCCGTTCCCCTGCACAAATTTTTGTATGGTATAGCGTAAATTTTTGGATGGTATGTATACTAAAATAATTAAACAAAGACTAGCGGTATATTTCTGTTTTTTATACAATAATCCTACCGGTAATTATGAATAGAAAGAAGAAATTTTTTTATGCGCATAAAAGATTTCGTGAGGATTATGTATGAAATCTTTTAACAAAAATGAACAGAAAATAACAAAGCAGACAAGAGATAGTGGCAGGAACGAAGAACTTCATAAAACAATACGTGATAATATTTTCTCAATGCTTAAGAAAAGAAATAATTCATCATTTGCTGCATTAGCAAGAGACTGTTGCTTAGATAAAGATAAAATATCTAGATTAATGAATGGTAATCAGTATTTTTATGCAGATGATTTGTTAGACATTGCAAATGCGCTTGGGGTGTCTATGGATTACTTGTGTACAGGTAAAGATACATCAGATGAAAACACGTTAAGACTGGATGGATTGAACGAGCGGGACAAAGCTTTAATTAAAACGCTATTTATGAGATTAGCCAGTAAAAAAAATTAGTGCTAAATAAGCGAAAATACTAAAAAACTGTCGCTATATAGTGACCCAAATAAAAGAAAACAGATGATATAATATCATCATCAAATCGAAAGGAGGTGTCCGATATGAAAATGAAAATCTTCATCAAAGACGTTACGGTCATTACGTTAACCGAAAAGCCGTATGAATATCAGGGAAAGTCAGGCGTTTCGTACAAAGCTGACATCTTGGTTGACGGCTCAGTTGAAAAATTCAAATTGACAGAAGAAGCGTATCAAAAACTTAAAATTGGTTTTGAAGGTACTCTTCAGGCAGAGTTGTTCATGCGTGATTCGTTCAGTTCGTTGAAAGTCGTCGGAATCGCGGATTAAAAAAGGGAAGGGGCAAATGCCCCTTTTTAGAAGGAGGCAGTTATGATGAAATTTATTGTGTATTTAATGGCTTTTACAGGTGTGTTTTATTTGATGATGACGTTTTATTCAAAATTGATGAATTGTGACTTGGCAGAAGCCAGAGAGCGGCTGTTACATGGCTTTCATGGATTTGTAAAAGAGTTGCTTCTGGAAATATTTCCGCCTGGTACAGTCAGAAACGAGTTGATTTTAAATCGTTTTGAAGCAGCGGAACACACAAAATCGATTACGAGGTTTTGTGAATCGGCAGTCTTTGTAAAGTCCGGTTGTGATGGCGATTTTTTTGAAATCTGTTATGAAATTGCTGGAATCAAGGACAAATACAAAGATGATTTGGAAATTACAAAGCGTGCGCTTGTGATTGATTTACAGCGGTATTATCAGAAATTAAGGCAACTTGAGTATCAGCCCGCGGTTGCTTGCACGTCATTTTTAGAAGGACAGCTCACTTTTAAAGTAGCATTGACAGAAAATGCTGTGAATTTGTTACAGAACAATGGTTATTAGGGAGGATATGAAAAATGAAAAATAATAGGATAGCGGTTTGCGCAGATTTAATGATGCAACGGGAATATGGATTATGCTTTAAGTTATGGCTGTCGTTGTCTACGATACACACTTTGGTTATAGGACCGTCAGGGAGCGGAAAATCAATCTTTTTAAAATTTTTCTTGTACAATCTTTTGCATACGCAAAAAGTTGAGGTGCATTTTTTAGACTTCAAGAATAGTGATGACTTTAAATTTTTAGAAGCATATTCCAATTACAGTACAGGTGATGGTTGTATTGATGGTTTGGCAAAGTTTTACGAAGAATTTAAGCAGGCTCGAATTAATCATGAAATGTGCAAAGATACACGGCACATCATGATTTTTGATGAACTGCCGGCATATCTTATTTATCTCTCAGGAAAAGATAAAAAGCTGGCTGAAAGCCATAAGGCGATGATTTCGGAAATTTTAATGCTGGGGCGTTCATTGGGATTTGGATTTATCTGTGCCATGCAGAGACCGGACGCACAATTTTTTGGTAATGGTGCACGTGATAATTTTTTTAATATTGTTGCATTAGGAAACCTGTCAAAGGAAGCAAAAAATATGGTGTTTGCGGGGTATGAATTGCCGGATAATCATTATAAAACCGGACAAGGGCTTATTTTATGTGCGGGAAAAGATGTGGAAGAGTTTTGCATGCCGTATTTTGATAACAAAAAAATTCAGCGGATGGAGCAGAATATCAGAGAGCGTTTAAAACTCGATTAGAAAAAAAATGGCGGTGTGCGACCGAAGGTCAGCACAATCCGCCAAAATTTTAAGGGATGGGCGGTGCGTAGTATTACCACCGCTTATTGGGACAAATGTTATTAAAGCTAGTAAACAGCAGGATTTAGGTTGTACCGGAAAACACTGGGACAACGTAGGAAAAAAGGAGGGACAAGTGTGTCTAAAATTCAGTCAACAGATTCAGCACGGTCATGGTTTTGTGTACTTAATTCACCACAGTCATTATTTGATAAAGAAATGAATCCGGAACAAATTGTTGATGGACTTATAGATAGATGGATGAATCAGAATCCGCGTAATACCTGTGCAGTTAATTATGAAATTGGCGATACAGGGAACCATCACTGTCATATGGTATTGTGCAATGAAAACAAAATACGTTTTTCTACTATACAAAATACTTTTCCGGGGATACATATTGAACCAACCAAAGGTTCAAAAGCTGATGTAGAATCATATATCAAAAAATTGGGAAAATTTGAAGAAAAAGCCCATACAATTGTTGTACCGGCAAAGTTTTCAGGAGTAATTCTCGGTGCGGATAATAATAAAAACATAAATCAGATTTATGATGATATTACAGTGATGTTGAATGCAGGAATGTCACCTGAACAGATTATGTCAACAGGTCTTAAATACCGTAAACAGGAAACATTAATACGAAAAGCGTATATGGCAAAACGTCATCAGGAAACGCCGTTAAAACGTCAGGTAGATGTTTATTACCACGTTGGTGAATCAGGTGACGGTAAATCGTATACGTATGTCAAATTGTGTGATGAATACGGAAAGGAAAACGTGTATTTAATGACAGATTATAAAAATACAGGTACGGGTGGCATTGATTATTATCAGGGAGAAAGGATTTTGTTTATGGATGAATACAAAGGTGAATTGACTTATTCGCAGTTTCTTGTAATGACAGACCAGTATCCTGCACAGATACACTGCCGGTATGCTAATGTATATGCGCTTTGGAATGAAATTCATATTACAAGTGTTTATCCGCCTGAAGAAGTGTATGAACGTATGGTTAATAATGAAGACCGTCTTACGGATACTCAAAAGCAGTTGGTCAGACGTCTTAAATCTGTTATTTACCATTATAAGGAAAATGGGGAATACAAAACATATGAACTGCCGAGTTCACAGTATGTCAATTATAATGACTTGAAAAAACGTGCATTAAAAGTTAAAGACGATTTTTGTCCGGTAAGACAGGAAGAACAGATGGAAATGCCGTTTTCAGATTGAAAGGAGATAAAAAAATGAGTGATTTTAATAAGAATGATATAAAAAAATATAATGGTAAATTTATAATGGAAAAGGATTTAGATGACCTTGAACGAGGATTAGCAGGAAGTATTGACGGTGTAGTATCGACTTACAGGTATCGAGCTTGTGATGAAGAAAACGGTATGGTGGATATTTTAAGAATTAACTATGATGATAATTCAGAAGAGACGGTAATATTCGGTAAATCTGACGACTGCCCCTGAAACGGAAGAATATGATATTGATGTTCCGCCTTACAACGGTTTTACAAGGGTATACAGTTATCTGCCTTATACCTATTGGCAGATTGTATATATTTTAAATATTTATTATAATGCACATTTACTGCGTATACGTGCTTATAAAGAGGGGCGTTACGCAGGATACAAGAATCATTATGAAATACGTGATAATAAGACGGACAGGTTAATTAATAAATATGTACGGCTGGATGATTTGAGAAAATTATTTGCAAAACAGGGATTTTCACTTGATGTAAATAAAAAGCCTAAAGTAATGTCAAAAATGAAGTGAGGGATTGAAAAATGAACAAAACTAAAGCAAGAAATTCTGAATATCTGATTACGGTTGATATTAATAAATTGTCAGCTATGCTTTCGTGTGGTCATGCGACAGCCAGAAAGATAGGCGAACAGGCAGGAGCAAGAATTACAATAGGCAGACGTGTTTTATATTCTGTTGAAAAGGTTCAAAGGTATCTTTCGGGGCTGGAAGAATAACAAAAAGTAACTAAATTCTATAAAAAAATGTCCTCAAAATGGTGTGGGTATGGTAAAATCTATTTAGATAATATTCACATCATGAGGACATGGAAGGAGGCAGTAGAAGAAAGGATGTTCGCTCATGAATAGTAGAAAAGATTACAAAGGCAGGAAATTAAGAGATAATGAAACTTACAGAAAAGATGGCAGATACTGTTATCGATATACAGATGTAAGAACAGGGAAAAGAGCCGGAATATATGCAAATGATTTACTTGAATTAAGGGAAAAAGAAAAACAGCTTGAAAAAGACAGGCAGGATAATATCCTGACGGATTCTTCAATAAAAAAATATACCCTGAATGAATTATTTGATACATATATGAGCACAAAAAAACTGGCTGATTCAACAAGAAAAAATTATGTTAATACATGGAATAATCGTGTAAAAGATGAAATTGGTGATATAAAGGTAGTACAGTTACGTCCGTCGCATATTAAGAAATTTTATGCAAAGCTTTCGTGTGCCGGATATTCACACAGCACGATTAAATTAATTCATAATTTGATTTATCCTTCGTTAGAACTTGCAGTTGATGATGATATTATAAGAAAAAATCCATCAAAGAAAACACTAGGAGATTATGGTAATAAACCTGTGAAAAGAAAGGCACTTACAATCAAACAGCAAAAAAATCTGATGGATTATATTAAAAGCAACAGTTTGTATAATGTATATGTGCCAATGCTTACGGTAATGATGGAAACAGGGGTAAGATGTGGTGAATTAATTGGTCTTACATGGAATGATATTAATACCAAAGAAGAAATAATAAAAATAAATCATCAGCTTACTTATCGTAATTATGGAGATGGCTGTAGGTTTCATGTATGTTTACCTAAGACAGATTCAGGTATACGCACTATTCCCATGACAAATGAAGTAAAATCGGCTTTTCAGAGACAGAGACAGATTAATTTTATGATGGGAATTGACAGAAATATTACAGTGGAAGGATATGACGGATTTATATTTACGGCAAAGACTGGAAGACCATTACAGCCGTCAGCAGTTAACAATATTTTGTATAATATTGTAAAAGCATATAATAAGGATGAATTGAAGAAAGCGAAAAAAGAACACCGTAAGGCAGAACTGCTTCCAAAGTTTTCAGCCCATGTTTTAAGACACACAGCCTGTACAAGAATGGCTGAAAAGGGAATGGATATAAAGGTGCTTCAATATTTGATGGGACATTCTTCCATTGATATTACAATGCAGGTGTATAACCACATTACGGATATGTCACGTGTTAAAAATGAAGTTGTGAAGATGGATGAAGCAGTAAACGCATGAAAAAAAATAAAAATTGGTGTCAAATTGGTGTCAAACAGCAAAAATGACAGATTTTCAAAAAATTAAATGCCCGCAACCCCAGTAAAATCAAGGGTTGCAAAAATTAAATAAAAAAATTAGCACTCACCTCTTGACAGTGCTAACAACATGTGATATAACACAATTAAGCCTTGGGTGTTACATAACAAATAGAACAATAAAGCAGCAATCATAAAAACAAAAATCCTGCATGAATCGAAGAAGAAAAAGGCTGGCAGGAATGGTTTCAAAGTGATTGTATACAATAGAGAATGAGAAAAAGGAGGCAGAAACTATGAACATTAACAAGTTTACACAGAAGTCCATTGAAGCGGTGAACCAGTGTGAAAAGATTGCTTACGATTATGGCAATCAGGAAATTGACCAGGAACATTTTCTTTACAGCTTAATGACAATAGACGATAGTCTGATTGCAAACCTGATTGAAAAAATGCAGATTAATAAAGAAGCATTTATTTCCAATATTGAAACACTGCTTTCACAAAAAACAAAAGTATCCGGCAACGTACAGCTTTACGTGAGCAATGACTTAAACAAAGTATTAATCAATGCCGAAGACGAAGCAAAGCGCATGGGAGATGCGTATGTATCCGTTGAACATCTGATGCTGGCAATGATTGCATCACCAAATAAGCAGATTAAGCAGCTTTTTAAGACCTACGGTATTACAAGAGATTCGTTCCTTTCCGTACTGGCAACGGTCCGTGGTAATCAGTCCGTAACAAGTGATAACCCGGAAGCAACGTATGACACACTGGCAAAATACGGACAGGATTTAGTTGAAAAGGCAAAGTCCGGCAAGTTAGACCCGGTTATCGGCAGGGATAATGAAATCCGTAATGTTATCCGGATTCTTTCAAGAAAAACCAAAAACAATCCGGTGCTGATTGGTGAACCTGGTGTCGGTAAAACAGCCGTTGTCGAAGGTCTGGCAGAACGGATTGTCCGTGGCGATGTACCGGAGGGCTTAAAGGATAAGAAAATTTTTGCACTGGATATGGGTGCACTGGTAGCCGGTGCGAAGTATCGTGGCGAATTTGAGGAACGTTTGAAAGCGGTACTCGATGAAGTGAAGAAAAGTGAAGGACAGATTATTCTGTTTATTGATGAAATCCATACAATTGTCGGTGCCGGTAAGACGGAAGGTTCTATGGACGCAGGCAATATGTTAAAGCCAATGCTTGCGCGTGGTGAACTCCACTGTATCGGTGCAACGACACTCGACGAACACCGTCAGTACATTGAAAAAGATGCGGCACTGGAAAGACGGTTCCAGCCGGTTATGGTTGATGAACCGACCGTTGAAGATACCATTTCTATCTTACGTGGTTTAAAAGACCGTTATGAAGTATATCACGGTGTAAAAATTACAGACGGCGCACTGGTATCTGCGGCAACACTTTCAGACCGTTACATTTCCGACAGATTCCTGCCGGATAAAGCAATCGACCTTGTCGATGAAGCCTGCGCAATGATTAAGACCGAACTGGATTCTATGCCGGCTGAGCTTGATGAATTACAGCGTAAGGTCATGCAGTTAGAAATTGAAGAAGCTGCATTGAAGAAAGAAACCGATAATCTCAGTAAGGAACGTCTGGAAGCTTTGCAGAAGGAATTATCGGAAATGCGTTCTGAATTTAAACAGCAGAAGGCAAAGTGGGACAATGAAAAGTCCAGTGTTGACCAGATTAGTAAGATCAAAGAAGAATTAGAACAGGTCAACCATGAGATCGACGAAGCCAAGAGAAATTACGATTTGGAAAAGGCGGCTCAGTTACAGTACGGCAGACTGCCGGAGGTTCAGAAACGTCTGGAAGAGGCCGAAAAGAAGGTACAGAATAAAAATCTGGATTTGGTACATGAGAGTGTTACCGAAGAAGAAATTGCAAAGATTATTTCCAGATGGACAGGAATCCCGGTTGCCAAGTTAAGCGAATCTGAACGGGAAAAGACCCTGAATCTGGACACACTTCTGCATAAGAGAGTTGTTGGACAGGACGAGGCTGTTACGAAAGTAACAGAGGCAATTATCCGTTCAAAGGCAGGCATTAAAGACCCGACCAAACCGATTGGTTCATTTCTGTTCTTAGGACCTACCGGTGTCGGTAAGACAGAGCTTGCAAAGACACTGGCAGAGAGCCTGTTTGATGATGAAAGCAATATTGTCCGTCTTGATATGTCAGAGTACATGGAGAAATATTCTGTTTCGAGATTAATCGGAGCGCCTCCGGGATATGTCGGATACGATGAAGGCGGTCAGCTGACTGAGGCAGTCAGAAGAAAACCGTATTCTGTTGTTCTTTTTGATGAAATTGAAAAGGCGCACCCGGATGTATTCAATGTATTGTTACAGGTACTTGATGACGGACGAATCACCGATTCGCAGGGCAGAACGGTAGACTTTAAGAATACAATTATTATTATGACAAGTAATATCGGCTCAACCTATCTGCTGGACGGTATTGATGAAAACGGCGGCATTAAGCAGGAAACAGAAGAACTCGTTATGAACGATTTGCGCGGACATTTCAGACCGGAATTTTTAAACCGTCTGGACGAGATTATTCTGTTCAAGCCGCTCACAAAAGACAATATCGGCAATATCATTCATCTGCTGATTGCAGACGTCAACAGACGTCTGGCAGACAAGGAATTGCAGGTACGTCTGACAGATGCGGCAGAAAGCTATATTACAGAACACGGCTTTGACCCGATGTACGGCGCAAGACCGTTAAAGCGTTACGTTCAAAAGACGGTAGAAACACTGGCGGCAAAGTTAATCTTAAAGGGTGACATCAATACGGGTGATGACATTGTGATTGATGTTGTAAACGGTGAACTTACGGCAAGAGCCGAGGGCAGAAAAGCCATCGAAGAAAAATAAAACAGCAGTAAAGAGCATAAGATTATAAAAAGCAAAGAAAAGGCGGGTGGTACTGTTATATTTCAGTGCCACCCGCTTTTTACGTGCGCCAAACATCAGATAAACTGATTGCGTGTAGTATCGTATTCGTAATCAATTCCTTTTAAAGTCTGTACGATTTCCGTTTCATCTACCATAAAGGCTTTGCAGAATTCTGAAAGATTCGGATAAAAGTCGCGAAGCTGTGTATTTGTAAATGAAAGCAGCATAACGGGATCTTTTGGTAACTGAGCCATAGTCATACAATCTCCTTTTGATACAAAACTGCTTTGAAAGCAGTCTGTGAATTTCTGTTGCCTAGCATACCGCAAAAATCAATCATTTTCAAGATAAATATTCACTTGTCTTTTGACTTTGTGGTATACTGACGGTAAATAGGCGAATAGATAAATGTGAATGGAGAGCGATATGATTATTTTAAAAGCGGAAGGCACACTTGCGGCAGTCTTTCATAAAACAATAAAAGTCATGGAACAGAATGTAGAGTGGAATGAAACATTTGCAATTAATAATAACACGCTGATTCTGCCCGGTACATTAAAATCGTTGTTTTTCAGTTTTGATAATAAAAAAGTGCTTGGAAATGTCATAGAAGAACCCATTAAAGAAGAACCACGGTTAATGCTTGGAAATGCCCTGCTTGAAAATACCATTAATTTAGTTCTTTACATATTTGGTAAGTGGGGAAAAATTAAAGGGCTAACCGTTGAAAAGGATTACAGACAGTTAGAACAACAGATGAATGACATCCTGCGGGAAGTAGAAGTACAGGCATCCTTAGATGCCACGCAGTGCCGTTTCTATCATGAGGGAATACGCATTACCTATGAAGAAGTGATTGAGCGGATTTTAGAATACATGAAGCCGGATTATCTAAATGAGGAGGAAGAAGAACAAGACGATACGGAGATTCACGATGTTTCCGACTGGGAGAAAAAGTATCAGCTCGGATTGTGGCATAAAATTGTCTGGAAATCCTACGAAACCGGTATTAGCAAAAAGAAGTTATCCGCCAAAGAGCGGGCGGCAGGGCGAATTGGAAATGACTTTTACATCACGGGCTATCAGTGTCCGGAATGTAAAAAGCCAATGTACATGGTGGTTTATCCGAAAAATAAAGAGTTTCATATCGATACGGACGAGGGCAGGGTTATTCTTGCAAGGGCATATACCTGTGTGGACTGTCATCGTTTTTATACGCCAAAGCCCTACAAACTGCTGATGGAAGGCAGTATTTATATGATGGATTTTGAGGACGATAACACGGCGTATGAGGATTATCAGGAACTGCTCGGCGCAGACGGACAGCGTATATCCAACAGCCGGTTTAACCGTTATGAGAGCAGTGCGCCACAGTCCGATTTTGAAAATGAAGCGGATGACCGTCTGGAAGAACTCTATAACAATATGCCTGAAATGTCTGTAGAAGAAATTTTTGATATTGCCGACATGCTGGATTCGGAATTCTATCCGCAGTCCCGGCGGGAAGCAATTGAAGAACAGGTAGACAAAGCGGCGGCAGATAAAGGCATGGACCGTAACGTTCCGCCGAAAAACTGGCAGAAGCACCGGGAAAAAGTGCAGAAAGAAAAACAAAAGAACGAAAAGGCACAAAAGGAAAAAGAGCGGTCAGAATCTGCGCAGGGACGGTCTGATGAGAAAGAACCGTCAGCAAGATACAGTACGCAGAATCCGCAGGAACAGTGGGATAGCGGACAAGTCAAAGACAGGACATTTACGGACAGTCAGACTGCGCCGCAAGACGGAACGAACCGACCGGACAGAGCAGCAGACGATTACGTGACATCACAGAACGAAGGTGCGCAGTCCAAAGCTACAGTCGGTCAGTCTACAGTCACCGCCGGTACCCGGACACAAAAGCAGGGCACACTTGTACAGCCACAGACCGGCGGGGCAGACGCACCACAGTCACGCAGAACTTCCGAAGAAGAAGCTGCGGCTTCCCAGAAGGAAGTGTTATCTATCGCACTGGCAGCAAAAAACAAAAGCTATGCAGAATTAAAAAAAGCCTATCATACGGTTCTTGAGAAAGACTGTCCGCAGTCGGTCAAAGACAGTGTGGCAGAAAATATTAAAGACTGGATGCAGAAACGCGGAGAGAAAGAATTACAGGTGATGGCAGAGCATTTTCCACAGCAGTATCAAAAGAAAGTCTATCAGCAGTTTCGTCAAAAATTTGAGGAATATAACGATATTGATAATACAAAATATATGAAGCAGCTTGAGGAAAAGCGTGATATGGCAGAGCAGAGCGCGTTGAAAGCATTTGTCAACCAGCAGAAAATCCGCCCGGGGGATAGAAAAAAGCTGTTGTCACTGGCAGAAGCAATCCGTCCTATGGAATATGAAGAAAAGAATAAACAAATCATCATTGACCAGCTAAAAGACCGCGTAAAAGATATTGACAGGAAAGCAATCGAACAAATCTGTCCGGACATTTTTGAGATGTCCTTTGACGAGGGGAAAGAAGCCTATCAAAGAATTGCGACAGGAGATTTTCTGCCGGAGCTAAAGACGGATATGTTAGGCAGAATCCGCAAGCGGCTTGAAGCCATGAAAAAGGATGAATGCAGAAGTCTTGTCAATAAAATGATTCGCGATACCGGTATTTCGGAGCAGACCATGGAAGGCTTTTATCCGTATGATATCCGCCGCATGAGCAATGAAGCCTGTGAAGATACCGATGCCATTATTGCAAATAATGCACTCAATACCTATGCGGGCGGAGAAGCATTTGAGTATCCGCTTCTGATATTTGATTCAACAAAAGGTGAAAACGGTAAAAAAGGCTTTGTGCTGACACCGGATCATGTCTACTACAATGGCAGTATGATGGCGGGAACGGTAAAGGTGCGTAATATCAAGGAATTTTACGCAGAGAGCGGATTGTTCCACAAGGGCATTTATATCCGTACCATGAATAACGGAGAAATGAAAATTACCGGAAACTACAAGGCAGATAAAGAAAAAATGGAACATTTTCTTGCTAAATTAAACCGCTTTATCCAGTATTTGCAGGAAAAGCCGGAGTCCCGCAGCGTGGAATACCTTGCCGAAGAAAAGCATCCGGTAAAATGCTGTTACCGCTGCGGTTATGTCTATGAGGGCGGCAATATCTGCCCGAAATGCGGCAGCCGCAATAACGACTAAAAGGAGTATACAAATGTTAGTAAAAATATATACAATGACCCACAAAAAATTCGATGTGCCAAACGACCCGATGTATGTTCCGTTACAGGTCGGCGCAGAAGGAAAAGAACCGCTCGGCTATGTGAGGGATAACACCGGGGAAAATATTTCCGCGTTAAATTGTTATTACAGCGAATTGACCGGGGTATACTGGATATGGAAAAACGATACTGAATCGGATATTGTCGGTGTCTGCCATTACAGACGGTATCTGTTAAATGAAAAAGGTGTGATGTTCCGTAAAGAGGAGATTGAAAAACTGCTTTCCGAATATGACTGTCTGACCAGCCGCCTGCTGACACTGGATTTTTCATATCATTACGGATTTTCCGACAATCACAATGTGCGGGATTTGGACGTGACAGGTGAAGTTATCCGTGAAAAATATCCGGAGGATTATCCGCTGTTTGAAAAGCTTGTCCATGAAAACCACACGTATTTTGGCAACATCTGCGTGATGAAAAAGCCGCTCTTTGATGCGTACTGTGCATGGCTGTTTGACATTTTTGCCGAAGTGCGAAAACGGATTGACATTGATTCCTATGACAGCTATCATAAGCGGGTATTTGGTTTTATTTCGGAATTTCTGCTTTATGTGTGGGTGACAAAACACAAGCTGCGCGCATATGAGTGTATGGTGGGTATGATTGGCGAAAAGGCAGAAACAAAAGAAATGAAACAGCGGCTTGCGGATTATTTTGCGGAAAAAGATATTGTGGGTGCAAAGCAGTATTTTATGGAAATGTATACGAAACGACCGGATGTTTTAATGGAAGCGTCGGACATTACGGGCGATTTGCGGATTTGTATGCAGATAATTGCAACTGCGGAACGGGAGCTTGCCACAACCGGCACAAGCATTTTGGACAGAAGCTGCGCATTTGAAGATTATATGCACCTGTTTAAAACATTAAACGGCATTGTCAGAAGATACTGCGTAGGCAGACAGACCACAAAGGATAAGGAAATGCTTGCAAAACTGCACTTATCGGAAGAAGCCGTCTATGTTTCCGTGCTTGCATTTTGCAAAGAAAAAGAAAAAACAGCAGAAATTCTAAATCAGATAAACATGGACATTTAGGGTGTAATGTGCTAATTTTAAGATAGAAATGCGTAATACAGGCTGCGTATTGCGGCAGAAATGGAGGGAAGTATGTCAGTTCAGGATTATATGAGTGCATCTAAAATCGGAAAAAGAGCATATCATGCCTGTGTCAACAAAGGCAGGTATCCATATCTTCCGGTATTGGAAAATATTGTAGATGAATCAGACATTGAAGCAGAGGTCAGTCTGGGAATCGACCAGATTCCGCTGCGGCTGGTTGTGGGAACGTGTAATGCGGGACGGACCAATGCCTTTGCAGATAATTTTATGCCGATTCTGGATTGGGGAACGGAATTTTCAGCAAAATGGGCGAGCTTAAGTGACAGCCAGAAAAACGAAGGCATCCGCGACCCGATTAAGGTCTATGAGTATATGAACAAGTTTTATGTACTGGAAGGCAATAAAAGAGTCAGCGTTTTAAAGTATTTTAAAGCTGTGACAGTCAATGCCGAAGTAATCCGAAAAGTGCCGAAGTATTCGGAAGACCCGGATGTTAAGATTTATTATGAGTTTATGGAATTTTATAAATGTACGAAGCTTAATGACATTTATTTCAGCAACGTCGGCAGTTTTCCGACCCTGATGAAGCTGGTCGGCATCAAAAAGGGGGAAAACATGGATGAAGATGCGAAAAAGGATTTTGTATCCTGTTTTCTATCTTTTAAAAACGCATATGATGCCAGAGGAGGCGAACGGTTTGATTATCCGGCGGGCGATGCATTTTTACGCTTTATCCATATTCACGGTTATGAGCATGTAAAGGATATGCTGCCGTCGGAAATGGCAAAAAATGTGGCAAAGACGTGGGCAGAGTTTGAACTGCTTTCTGAAAACAATGCCGTTGAGCTTCGTATGGATCCGACTTTAAACGAACCGAAAAAGAATATTTTAAGTTATCTGCTGCCAAAACCGGGAAATGGAAACAGAAAGCTAAAGGTCGGTTTCATTTACGAAAATACACCGCAGGATTCGGACTGGTGCTATACGCATGAGCTTGGCCGGCAGTATATTGACGATACATTTGGCGATCAGATTGAAACATTAAGCATTACGAATGTCAAACCGGATAAAGATGATGTGGCTGCCATTGAAATGATGGTTAAAAATAAGGCAGATTTAGTTTTTGTGACATCACCGTCCATGATTATGGCCTCTTTAAAAGAAGCGATTGCGCATCCGGAGGTCAAGATATTGAACTGTTCGCTGAACACGTCACACAAATATATCCGTACCTACTATGCGAGAATGTATGAAGCAAAGTTTTTGACGGGACTCATTGCAGGTGCGTTGACTGATAATGATAAAATCGGTTATGTAGCAGGGTATCCTGTGTACGGTGTGACGGCAAATATCAATGCTTTTGCGCTGGGGGCAAAATTTGTTAATCCACGGGCAAAGATTTATCTTGAATGGTCCTCTGTAAAGAATAGCAATCCGGCGGAAGCTTTTAAAAGAGAGGGTATCCGTTATGTATCGGATCAGGATATGATTACACCGACCAGTACGGCACGCCGGTTTGGATTGTACAGCATAGATGATGAAACAACCCAGCATATCGCGATGCCGATGTGGCACTGGGGTGCATTTTATGAAAAAATGATTCAGAGTATTTTAAGCGGCTCATGGAACAGGGAACAGGATGCAGATAATGTAAAAGCGCTTAATTACTGGTGGGGACTGTCTGCAGATGTGGTTGACCTGATTATGTCAACGAAGCTTCCGGTAGAAACACAGCGGATGGTTACAACCTTTAAAGAGATGATTTCAAAAGATTTATTTGAACCTTTTGCGGACGAATTAAAAGATCAGAAAGGTAAGGTACGTAATCAGAAGGGCAGGGATATGACACCGGAACAGATTATTACCATGGACTGGCTGCTGGATAATGTGATTGGTAAAATACCGGAACTGGAGGAACTTGAAGAAGGCTGTGAGCCGATTGTAAAGGCACAGGGCATTATTCACCACGGATTATAAATGTAGAAAGTAGGAAGGCGGCAAAAAGAAGCTGCCACAATGAGAAAATATGAAGATACTGATATTAGCAGATGTGGAGTCAAAATACTTATGGGATTATTTTGACAAAAGTAAATTAGAAGGCGTTGATTTAATCCTATCCTGCGGTGATTTAAATCCGCAGTATCTGTCTTTTCTGGCATCCTTTACGCAGTCACCGGTGCTTTACGTCAGAGGAAATCATGATGACTGCTATGAACAGACACCGCCGGAGGGCTGTATCTGCATTGAGGATAAGATTTATACGTATAAGGGGCTGCGGATTATGGGACTTGGCGGTTCAATCCGTTATAAAAAAGGTATCAACCAGTATACACAACGACAGATGCAGCATCGTGTCAGCCGTATGTGGCTCCAGTTAAAATGTAAAAAAGGCTTTGATATTTTGCTGACCCATTCGCCTGCTGCGGGCATTAATGACGGCTTTGACAGTGTACATCAGGGATTTACGGTATTTAACGAACTGCTTGACACGTATCACCCGGCTTATTTTATTCACGGTCACATACATAAGAATTATCAGGCAAACTTCGTGCGGGAGCAGCAGTACAACGAAACAACGATTATTAACGGATATGAACGTTATATTATTGATGTTTAATAACAAAATAAAGTAATTTTGCAAAAAGTGTTGCATTCTGTAAGTTACTGTGATAATATCCTTTCAGAACAAAAAGACAAATGTCCGCCGTACAAAGACAAAAGCGGAAATTTGTTCTTGAAAAAAGAAAAGGGAGAAAGAACATGAGTGAGAAGTTAAGAGTTGGTATCCTTGGCGGTACAGGTATGGTAGGACAGAGATTTATTACACTGCTTGAAAATCATCCTTGGTTTGAGGTTGTATTGGTTGCAGCGAGCGGCCGTTCCGCAGGAAAGCTTTACGAAGAAGCTGTAGACGGACGATGGAAGATGACAGCACCGATGCCTGAATTCGTTAAGAAGATGACTGTTTATGATATGGATAAGGATTTCGATGAAATCGTATCAAAGGTAGATTTCGTATTCTGTGCAGTAAACATGCCAAAGGATGAAATCAAGGTATTAGAAGAAAAATATGCAAAGGCAGAAGTGCCGGTTGTATCTAACAACAGCGCAAACCGCTGGACACCGGACGTACCAATGGTGGTACCGGAAATCAACCCGGAACACTTAGAGGTTATTGAGGCACAGAAGAAGCGTCTTGGCACAACACGAGGTTTTATCTGTGTAAAGCCAAACTGCTCAATTCAGAGCTATACACCGGCTTTAACTGCTTTAAAAGAATTCGGACCAAAGCTGGTTGTTGCAACAACTTATCAGGCAATTTCAGGCGCAGGAAAGACTTTTGAACAGTGGCCTGAAATGGTAGGAAACATCATTCCTTACATCGGCGGCGAAGAAGAAAAGAGTGAAAAAGAACCATTAAGACTCTGGGGTAAAGTAGAAGACGGAAAGATTGTTCCGGCTACAGATACTGTTATTACTTGCCAGTGTGTACGTGTTCCTGTATTAGACGGACATACAGCTGCTGTATTTGTAAACTTTGAAAAGAAGCCGACAAAGGAGCAGATTATTGAAAAGTGGAGAAGCTTCCGTGGTGAACCACAGGAATTAGACCTTCCGAGTGCACCAAAGCAGTTTATCCAGTATTTAGAAGAAGATGACAGACCACAGGTACAGTTAGATGTTAACTATGAAAACGGTATGGGCGTTTCTTTGGGCCGTTTAAGAGAAGATTCTGTGTTTGACTATAAGTTCATCGGTCTTTCACACAATACATTAAGAGGTGCAGCAGGTGGTGCTGTATTAATTGCAGAATTATTAAAGGCAAAGGGATATATTACTTCTAAGCAGTAATATGCAATAAAAAGTATAATATATGGCACAGAAAAAGACTGTTGCTTTGATGTTTCAAAATCGTCGAAGCACAGTCTTTTTTTGTTATGTATATTATTTTGAAATCCCGCACTTTAGTTGACATTAGTACGGCAGAATGGTAAACTAAATTCATATAATTTGTTGAACGGTTATGAGGTCAAGGGATAAAAATATGGATGGTAATGAAGAATTAAAGGAAAAATTATTAGATCACTCAATGACACGGGAAGAATTATTGCTGGAACATACACATACATTTATTGCAGAATATTCTTATAAGACAGGACAGCTGGAAATTTATCCGGAAGATGGTCATTTTGTTGATTTTGATAGAAAGTCTTTGGATACGGATTTTGAACATGCCTTTTATAAAACTGTATTTAAACGGGATTTGCCGCTGTACCAGCAGTTGATTGATTTTTCAGGGGTGACACACAGTGTTCAGCGGGATGCCAATATCCGTCTGTATGTTGTGCCGCATATTTATGAGTGGTTTCGGATTTCAGTGCTGTATTATATTGATGCGGACGGGGAAAAAGACAGGATTGTGCTGGTATTTACCAATGCCGAAAAAGAGCTGGAGGCCGTGCATGAACTGAAATCGCTGGTAACCGTGGATTCCCTGACACAGCTTCCGAATATCAATACCTTTTCCATGCAGACATGGGAATTGTTAAAGAATCATCCGGAGCGTGAATATGCCATTGTGCGGATGGATATCCGGAAGTTCCGCCTGCTCAATGAGTTTTATGGGACAAGTGAGGGGGATAATGTTCTCCGTTTTTTGGGTGTGAAATTACAGGAGTGCATGGATTCGGAAGAATTGTATACATATTGTCATCTGACTTCAGATATTTTTGCGGTTTGTATGTCCAGTGACATGGAGAGTATTTACCGTGTGATTGACAGTATTCAGACTTCAATGAACCATTATCCGATTAATTTTGAAATGGTCATGTCCTTTGGCATTTATATTATTACGGAAAAGGATAAGCAGGAAGGAATACCGGTTGTAACGATGGTTGACCGTGCGGCAATTGCACAGCGTGTAAAGAATAATTACATGAATAAAATTGCCGTTTTTGATGATAAAATTGCTGAAAAAGAATATGCGGAACAGAATGTGATTATGGAGATGAATAATGCACTCGGCAGTGACCAGTTTCATATTTATTTACAGCCAAAGGTTGATATGATTACAGGCAGAATTGTCGGTTCAGAGGCACTTGTGCGTTGGATTCATCCGACAAAAGGTGTGATTTCCCCGGTGGATTTTGTGCCGATATTTGAAGGCAACGGCTTTATCTCTGAAGTTGATTTTTACATGCTTGAGCAGGTTTGCAAAATGATCCGCAGATGGCTGGATAAAGGTCTTGAAGCAAAACCGGTATCAGTGAATTTATCCCGCAGCAATCTTTACAGCCCACGTATTTTAAATGACATTATGACCTGTGTGGAAAGATACAGCGTGCCACATGATTTGATTGAATTTGAGATTACGGAGAGTGCATTTGCAGTTGATAATATTCATCTGAATCAGTTGATGGAACAGCTCCAAAAGAATCATTTCAGAGTACTGATGGATGATTTCGGAAGTGGTTATTCATCATTGAATGCACTGCGTGAGCTGAGTGTGGATATTTTAAAAATTGATATTAAATTCCTGCCGGTCAGCCAGAATGACAAAAGGGCAGATATTATATTAAGAAGTGTAACGCAGATGGCAGACCAGCTGGGACTGGAAATGGTTATGGAAGGTGTGGAAACCGAAGCACAGGCAGACCTGCTGAAAAAAATGGGCTGCAGGATTGCACAGGGTTTTTTATATTATAGACCGATGCCGATTGAAGAATATGAGCGTGTATTGAAAAAATAAAAATAGGGGAAAGCAGGAGATGAGTATGGAAGATTTGATTTTAATTGTAGATGATGCCCGCTTTGCAAGAAGAATAGAAACAAAAGCTTTGCAGGATGCGGGGTTTGAACACATTGTAGAGGCAAAAACTGCAAAAGAGGCATTGCAGATTTTTGAGGAGCAGGCACCGGAGCTGACATTGCTTGATATTACACTGCCGGATAATTCGGATCTGACACTGCTGCGGACGATGATGAAAATCCGTCCGGAAGCAAAGATTGTCATGAATTCGGCAATCGGCCAAGAACTGATTATTCAGGATGCACTGAAAGCGGGAGCAAGAGATTTTATTACGAAGCCTTTTAAGGAGAAAGAATTTATAGAGAAAATCGTTAAAGTGATGAAGGGGAATTGATAAGGGGGAAAGCAAATGGAATTATTTCAGCGAAACGGACAGTTAGATGAGGATGTTGAAGATATATTGTATGAACTGGGAAATGTCGGCGTAGGAATGGTTAGTACAACGATTGGTTCAATGCTTGGTGTGCGGGCGGAAATCGGTATCCCGGTGATTACAAAAGCAGATATGCATATTGTGGAACAGATTGATAAAAAGCAGACTGAAAAGATAGGAATCTATCTGAATTTTGCTAATACACTTAACGGTGCGGTTCTTTTATTGATGGATATGCAGTTCATTCATCAGATTGTGGAAGTACTGCTGGAACAGCCTGTAGCAGAGCAGAAACTGCTCACAGATGAGGAAAGTGCATCAGCCATTGCAGAATTTGCCAACATTATTGTGGCGTCTTACATGAATGCGATGGGAAGTTATACGGGAATCCGTATTTTTGTGACACCGGTAAGTGTAAAGTTAGGCTATGCGGATGAACTGGTAAAGGATGCGTTGCAGAATTTGAATTTATGCTGCAATGAAGCGATTTGTGTGAATACCGGACTTTCTACAATTGATGCAAATGGTGGGGGACTTAGCGATGTCGGGCATTTTATTATGATGCCGGACGATACGTCAGTGCAAAAAATTATGGAAGCAATTTCTATATAAGGTGGACAAAGCAATGGATGAACAGTTTGAAAAAACAGAAAATTCTATGAGCATTTACTATACTGTAAATAAGATGCTGATTGCATTACACATGGCGTTGCTGGTATTCTTTGTTGTGATGAGGGTCTATGTCATGGCGGCTTTCTGTGTTGCGGGGGTTGTCGTATATATCTTTTCATACCGGCTGTTAGATAATCAGATGAATAAACACTATTACAAGATTACGTATTATGAAATCTGGATATGTGCGGCAGGTTCAGCCTGTATTATGGGACCGGAATACGGCTTCCATCTGGCATTGATTGCGATGCTGCTGCCGGTTGCGCTGTCTGTCAATACAGAAAATTCAGAAGATGATACACGCTTTTTTAAATGCAGTTTTACGAAAAAAGAGGGTATTTTCTTAGTGGCTGCAACAATTATTGTTTATGTCATGATGAAATTGGGAACTTATCATGACAGTTTTTTTGGCAGACATATCATTCCACACAATGCGGTATTACAGGATGTTGTTTTTATTGCCAATACAGCATTTATCATTATATATATTTTTTACTATTTAAGCAGCTATGCGGTATATATTAATAAGAGTGAAGAATTTTTACGGCAGAAAGCCGATTATGATGAACTGACAGGGCTCTATAACAGAAACCGTATCCGTTTCATTTTAGAACACAATTATGCAGCAGCAAAAGAAGGAAATAATCCGTTTGGTGTTGCCATTATGGATATTGATGACTTTAAAAAGATTAATGACGGCTACGGACACAATGCAGGCGACTTTGTGCTAAAGCGCTTTGCGGGTATTGTAGACGGTATTGTAAGAAAATGCGAAGGACAGATTGTTGCCGGAAGATGGGGCGGAGAGGAATTCCTGATTCTGTATTACGGTGAAAATAAAGAAGACTTTTATATGCTCTTAGAGTATATCCGCATGAAGATTTACGAGGCACAGTTTTTATATGACCGTAACAGATTAAGCGTTTCCGTAACAATCGGTATGGCGGCGTTCTCCAAGGATATGTCTTTGGACGAGATTATTAACAACGCGGATATGAAGCTGTATGAAGGTAAAAAGAGCGGTAAGAATAAAGTTATGTAATGATTAAATAAGGGCTGAAATGACATCACGGCGGAACCGTGATGTGAAAACGGAATATCAGAATATTGTGAGAATGGAGTATCAGATGAACAGCGGATATTTTTATGCGATGCTTTCCAGAATGAAATATATTAACCGCTGGGGGCTGATGCGCAATACGAAAAATGAGAATTTAAGCGAGCACAGTCTGGAAACGGCATTTATTGCACATGCATTGGGCATTATTAATAATGAAGTGTTTCATGGCAGTGTGAATGCCGAACATCTGGCGGTGCTTGCAATGTATCATGATGTAACGGAGATTATCACGGGTGATATGCCGACACCGGTCAAGTATTACAGTGAGCAGATCCGCAGGGCATACGGCGAAGTCGAGGATATTGCGGGACGCGAGCTTTTGACTGCCATACCGGAAGAACTTAGAAGCCGTTATGAAGAACCGCTTTTAGAGTCCTCATGGAGCGAGGAAGATTACCGTTTTGTCAAGGCGGCGGATAAATTATCTGCATGGTTAAAATGTATTGAGGAACGAAAAATGGGCAATACCGATTTTTGCGATGCAGAGCGTACAATTCAAAACGAATTGGTAAAAATGCAGCTTCCCGAAGCAGATTATTTCTGCAAACATTTTATTCCGGCATATACAGAAACGATTGACCGGTCGGGAAATGCAACAATGAATGGAGAATAAATGTGGAAAAATCAGTATTTATAGCGGAAAAGCCGAGCGTTGCGCAGGAGTTTGCCAAAGCCCTGCATGCGGACTTTAAAAGAAGGGACGGCTTTTTGGAATCAGAACAGTATATTGTGACATGGTGTGTCGGACATCTTGTGACAATGAGCTATCCTGATAAGTATGATGAACGTTTAAAACGCTGGAGTTTTGACACACTGCCGTTTTTGCCGAAGGAATTCAAATATGAGGTCATTCCTGCGGTGGAAAAGCAGTTTCGGATTGTAAAGGGTCTGCTGACCCGTGAAGACGTCAAGACGATATATGTATGCACCGACTCAGGACGGGAAGGAGAGTACATATATCGTCTTGTTGAACGTATGGCAGGCGTTAAGGATAAAGAGGAAAAACGTGTCTGGATTGATTCCCAGACAGAAGAAGAAATTTTAAAAGGAATCGAAACGGCAAAAGATCTGTCAGAATATGATAATCTCTGTGAAGCCGCTTATCTGCGGGCAAAGGAAGATTATCTCATGGGCATTAATTTTTCAAGGGTACTGACGTTAAAATACGGCAGAAACATTTCCAATTATTTAAAAATGGACCGTGCCGTTGTATCGGTTGGCCGTGTAATGACCTGCGTGCTGGGCATGGTAGTGCGCCGTGAACGGGAAATCCGCGCATTTGTAAAGACACCGTTTTTTAAAGTTATTGGTAAAACGGCGAATTTTGATGCTGAATGGCGTGTCTGTGAGCAGAGTAAATATTACAACACGCCGTATTTATATAAGGATAACGGATTTGTTGATAAAGAGAAAGCACAGGAACTTGTTACATTTTTGTCAGACCCGCTTCCGGCACAGGCAGTCATTGAAAAAATAGAGCGGAAAAAAGAAACAAAAAATCCGCCGCTGTTATTTAACCTCGCTGAAATTCAGAATGAATGTGCAAAGCAGTTTAAAATCAGTCCGGATGAAACGTTAAATATTATTCAGGAACTGTATGAAAAAAAACTGGTAACGTATCCGAGAACCGATGCCAGAGTGCTTTCAACGGCAGTCTGTAAAGAGATTCATAAAAATATCGGCGGCTTGAAAAATTATCAGCCTGCCGCGGAATTTGCGGGAGAAATTTTAGAAAAACAGCTTCATAAAAATATTGCAAAAACGCGGTACTGCGATGATAAGAAAATTACCGACCACTATGCCATTATCCCGACCGGGCAGGGGCTTTCTAATTTAAACCGTCTGTCACAGACGGCAGTGCGTACATATGAATTGATTGTGCGCCGTTTTTTAAGTATATTTTATCCGGCGGCGCAGTACAGTAGAGTAAGCATTACTTCCAAATGCAAAGAGGAAGCATTTTATGCAACCTTTAAAGTGCTGACAGATGAGGGCTTTTTAAAGATTGCAAAGACCTCATTTTCAAAGTCGTCTAAAGAGGATGAAGATGGAAAATGTACCCGGGAAGTCTTAGAGGCATTGAAAAAATATAAAAAAGGCGATATGATAGATTTTAATGGCTTTGAAATCAAAGAGGGTGAAACCTCGCCGCCGAAACGATATAATTCCGGTTCTATGATTCTTGCAATGGAAAATGCAGGACAGTTGATTGAGGACGAGGAACTGCGTGCGCAGATTAAGGGAAGCGGTATCGGAACCAGTGCTACAAGAGCAGAAATTTTAAAAAAATTAAATACCATAAAATATATTTCTACGAACAAAAAGACACAGGTTATCACACCAACATTACTTGGCGAAATTATTTACGATGTGGTGGAATGTTCCATGAAGCAGCTTTTAAATCCGGAGCTGACGGCAAGCTGGGAAAAGGGACTCACCTATGTCGCAGAGGGCAGTATCACCTCACAGGAATATATGGATAAACTCGAAGGCTTTGTAGGAAGAAGAACACAGGCAGTAATGGGACTCAACAATCAAAGACAGCTGATCATGATGTTTGATGAGTCTGCGAAAAATTATAAGTAACAGAAAGGACTGGAAACAATGTGTGGAATTGTTGGCTATGTAGGTGACAGGGATTGTGCGGACGTATTGGTAGATGCACTGTCCAAGCTGGAATATAGAGGTTATGACTCGGCAGGAATTGCCGTGTTTGAAAAAGGTACGATTAAGGTTGAAAAATGCAAAGGCCGTCTTGCCAATTTGGTAGATAAAATGGCTGTTGACGGAAAGCCGCAGGGACATTGCGGAATCGGACATACCCGCTGGGCAACCCACGGAGAACCGTCTGATATTAATTCCCATCCGCATGGTAATAAGCGTGTTTCAATTGTGCATAATGGTATTATTGAAAATTATAAGCAGATTAAGGATTTTCTGGTTGAGGAAGGGTACAGTTTTGTCAGCGAAACAGATACGGAAACAGTTGCAAAGCTGTTGGATTACTACTATGTAGATGACCCGGTCGATACGATTATTAAAGTGCTTTCTGAAATTAAAGGCTCCTATGCACTGGGGATTATGTTCAGGGATTATCCGGATACTGTATTTGCTGTGCGCAAAGAGAGTCCGTTAATTGTCGGTGTCGGTGAAAATGAGAATTTTCTCGCGTCTGATGTACCTGCGATTATTAAGTACACCAGGGACTATTATCTTTTAGAGGCAAATGAAATTGCCGTGGTAAAAAAAGACAGTGTCCAAATTTATGATATGCACAAAGAACCGGTGCATAAAGAAATTAATACGGCAGACTGGGATGTCGATGCGGCTGAAAAGGGCGGATATGAACATTTTATGCTCAAGGAAATCCATGAACAGCCGGCGGCAGTCAGAGATACGGTCAGCCCCCGTATTATAAACGGTATGCCGGACTTGTCACAGGACGGCGTTGATATGCAGAAGTTAAAGGATTACCGTCAGATTTTCATTGTTGCCTGTGGTACGGCAATGCACGCAGGCATGGTCGGAAAGTATGTGATTGAAAAGCTTGCCAGAAAACCGGTTGTTGTTGACATTGCATCAGAATTCCGTTATCGTGACCCGCTGATTACAAAAGAGGATTTACTGATTGTAATATCACAGTCCGGTGAAACAGCAGATACACTTGCAGTACTGCGCCTTGCAAAAGAGGTTGGTGCGGCAACAATGGCAGTTGTTAATGTCGTGGGTTCTTCCATTGCAAGAGAGGCAGATATGGTTGTATACACCCATGCAGGTCCGGAAATTTCGGTTGCATCAACAAAGGCGTATATGGTACAGATTTCAGTGATGTATCTTCTGGCATTTGAACTGGCATATGCCAATGGTACAATTGATAAGGGAAAATGCATGGAACTGACCAGACAGCTCGGTCAGATGCCGGATATTATCAGGGAAACACTTGAGTTAAAGGATACCTGTTCATTTGTTGCATCAAAACTGATGAATGCAGAAAGTCTTTTATATATCGGACGCGGACTGGACTATGCACTGAGCATGGAGGGTTCTTTAAAATTAAAAGAGATTTCATATATTCATTCCGAATCCTATGCGGCAGGTGAGTTAAAACACGGGACAATTTCGCTGATTACAGAGGGAATGCCGGTCATTGCCGTGGCAACGCAGAAAAAGCTGATTGAAAAAACGGTAAGTAATATCCGTGAAGTCAAAGCCCGTGGTGCGATGGTTATCTTGATTTGCGACAACAGTATTGAAGTGGGAGAAGGTGTGGCAGACTACATTATCCGTCTTCCGCAGACCGACGAACAGCTTATGCCGATGGCAGCGGCAGCGCCGTTACAGCTGATTGCTTATTATACTTCTGTATTAAAAGGCAATGACGTTGATAAGCCGAGAAACCTTGCAAAATCGGTTACGGTAGAATAAAAAGGAAAGGCGGAAAATTTCATGAACGAACAGATTACAATTTCTGCACTTTATGACTTAAACGAAACAATCGCCGCAGACATTTTTAAGGATTGTACTTATCCGTGGGAAGTGCTTGCAAAAATTGGTGATTTTATCAAAGAACTGGGAAAGACCCTGCCGGAGGATGAATACGAACAGCGGGCAGAAGATGTCTGGGTTGCAAAGAGTGCAACTGTTTATCCGACAGCGTATATTAACGGTCCATGTATTATCGGCAAAGAGGCAGAGGTACGTCACTGCGCATTTATCCGCGGCAAGGCAATTGTCGGGGAGGGTGCTGTTGTCGGTAATTCGACAGAATTAAAAAATGTGATTTTATTTAATAAAGTACAGGTGCCGCATTATAACTATGTGGGCGATTCCATTTTGGGATATAAGGCACACATGGGCGCCGGTTCGATTACATCCAATGTCAAGTCCGATAAAAAGCTGATTACAATAAAGGCGCCGGATATGCCAATCGATACCGGAATCAAAAAAATCGGTGCATTTTTAGGAGATGGTGTAGAAGTCGGCTGTGGAAGCGTATTAAATCCGGGTACGATTGTTGGCAGAAACAGCAACATTTACCCGCTTTCGAGTGTGCGTGGCTTTGTACCGGCGGGAAGCATTTATAAGAATAAGACGGAAATCGTCGAAAAAAATCAATAAAGCACATTGACTAATTACAGAGATTGTGAGAAAATAAGCAAAGTACGAATAAAGTAAGTACTGTATATTTGCTTTAAGTTACGAAAGGAGTATGAAAATGATTTATACACAAGAAGTAGAAAATATGTGTCCAGTAGCACAGGGCGTTCATCATGGCGCAGCCCCGGTTCCTACAGAAGGAAAATGGGTACAGAACAAGGAAGTTAAGGATATTTCAGGCTTTACACACGGTGTAGGCTGGTGTGCACCACAGCAGGGTGCATGTAAGCTCACTCTGAATGTAAAGGAAGGTATCATTCAGGAAGCACTCGTTGAAACAATCGGATGTTCAGGTATGACACATTCAGCAGCGATGGCAGCTGAAATTCTTCCGGGCCTCACAGTAATGGAAGCTTTAAATACTGACCTTGTATGTGATGCAATTAACACAGCAATGAGAGAACTTTTCTTACAGATCGTATACGGAAGAACTCAGAGTGCATTCTCTGAAGACGGTCTTGCAGTTGGTGCAGGTCTTGAAGATTTAGGTAAGGGACTTCGTTCTCAGGTTGGTACAATGTACGGTACATTAAAGAAGGGACCTCGTTATCTTGAGATGGCAGAAGGTTATGTAACAGGTATCGCTCTTGACAAGGATAACCAGATTATTGGTTACAAGTTCGTAAGTCTTGGAAAGATGACAGATTTCATCAAGAAGGGTGATGATCCGAACACAGCTTATGAAAAAGCAAGTGGACAGTACGGCAGAGTTGCTGACGCTGTAAAGA
>OGDP01000112.1_pt1 | contig 84215 bp, 62 predicted proteins | sample 1570441 | NCBI WGS metagenome assembly OGDP01 (sample SAMEA2581961, study PRJEB24529) | metagenome | biome: Human gut stool | place: China | collected 2011
CAAACAAGTAAACTTTATCGCACTGAATGACGGTTCTACAATAAATAATTTGCAGGTCGTAGTAGACTTGGCTAATTTCGACGAAGAGATGTTGAAGCAGATCACCACCGGTGCTTGTATCAGCGTGAACGGGGAAATGGTAGAATCAGTAGGTTCCGGTCAGAAGGTGGAAGTGCAGGCTCGCGAAATCGAAGTGCTGGGTACTTGCGACAATACATATCCATTGCAGAAGAAAGGTCATTCCATGGAATTCCTGCGTGAGATAGCTCATTTGCGTCCGCGTACCAATACATTTGGTGCTGTGTTCCGCATCCGCCACAATATGGCGATCGCTATTCATAAATTCTTCCATGAAAAAGGATTCTTCTATTTCCATACACCGATCATTACGGCTTCTGACTGCGAAGGTGCCGGACAGATGTTCCAGGTTACCACCATGAACTTGTATGACTTGAAGAAAAACGAAGAAGGCTCTATCATTTATGATGACGATTTCTTTGGCAAACAGGCAAGTCTGACAGTCTCCGGTCAGTTGGAAGGTGAGTTGGCTGCTACGGCTTTGGGATCTATTTACACATTCGGTCCCACGTTCCGTGCCGAAAACTCCAATACTCCCCGTCACTTGGCAGAGTTCTGGATGATTGAACCGGAAGTTGCTTTCAACGACATTACAGATAATATGGACTTGGCTGAAGAGTTCATCAAGTACTGTGTGAAATGGGCGTTGGATAACTGTGCGGATGATGTGAAGTTCCTGAACGATATGTTCGACAAGGGCTTGATTGAGCGTCTGCAAGGTGTATTGAAAGATGATTTTGTTCGTCTGCCCTATACAGACGGTATCAAGATTCTGGAAGATGCCGTAGCGAAAGGTCATAAGTTCGAGTTTCCCGTTTACTGGGGTGTGGACTTGGCTTCCGAGCACGAACGCTACTTGGTGGAAGATCACTTCAAACGTCCGGTCATCCTGACTGACTATCCGAAGGAAATCAAAGCCTTCTATATGAAGCAGAACGAGGATGGCAAGACGGTACGTGCGATGGATGTTCTTTTCCCGAAGATCGGTGAAATTATCGGCGGTTCCGAACGTGAATCGGACTACAACAAGCTGATGACCCGTATCGAAGAACTTCACATTCCGATGAAGGATATGTGGTGGTATCTGGATACGCGTAAGTTCGGTACCTGTCCTCATTCCGGTTTCGGACTGGGTTTTGAACGTCTGCTGCTCTTTGTAACGGGTATGTCCAACATCCGTGACGTGATACCGTTCCCGCGTACACCGCGAAATGCTGATTTCTAATATTTCGGTATATTTATGTAAAACTCGCATAATCTTCTGGTTATGCGAGTTTTTTATGCGCTTTCTGTTTCTTTTCTCAAAATAAATCTTTATATTTGGACATACGCATTCGAGAGTGTTAACTAAAATAATACTATCATGAAAAAGCTCTATTTCTTTACCATGCTTTCAATAATGTTGTTGGCGGTAACAGGTGCGATGGCCCAGAAGAAAACAAAATTCCAGTTGGCCGATCTGAAAGGTATTTGGCAGCTTTGCCACTATGTGTCCGAATCTCCTGATGTTCCGGGAGCCTTAAAGCCCAGTAACACGTTCAAGGTTCTGAGTGATGACGGACGAATCGTGAACTTCACGATTATTCCCGGTTCCGATGCTATCATCACGGGATATGGAACGTGGAAGCAACTGACGGATGATTCTTATAAAGAGAGTATTGAGAAGAACATCCATCTTCCGATGTTGGACAATCAGGATAATATTCTGCAATTCGAAATCAAGGATAAAGATTACTTGCATCTGAAATACTTTATCAAGAACGATTTGAATGGAAACGAACTCAATGCTTGGTATTATGAGACTTGGAAGAGACTGGGAATGCCGGCGAAGTTTCCGGAAGACATCGTGAGATAGTCTAGTCTGTTTAGCTATAAAAAGAACATATATCCAACTAATTAAAATATAATTGAATTAAGGAACACTAGAAAATGAAAGAAAATGGTTATGTAGTACAGGAATATAAAGTTCCGGTGAAAAGGTACTGCCAGACAATGGATTTGAAAGACAACCCCGAATTGATAGCAGAATATGTAAAGCGTCATAGTGAAGCAGAGGCGTGGTCGGAAATCCGGGATGGAATCCGTGAAGTGGGTATTCTGGAAATGGAGATTTATATATTGGGGACCCGTCTGTTCATGATAGTCGAGACACCGCTTGATTTTGATTGGGAGACTGCGATGGCGCGTCTCGCCACCCTGCCTCGTCAGGCTGAATGGGAAGCCTATATGTCTATATTCCAGCAGGCGGATGCAACAGCGACTTCTGCAGAGAAATGGCAACTGATGGATCGTATGTTCTATTTATATAAATGAAATAGCATTCCGATAAAGTGAATTGCGTACATTATCCGTGAAAGGATCTATGTACGCAATTTTTATATATAGGCGCTAATGCCAATTTGCAATGTCGATAGCTTCCTGTTTGAGATGAGACTGTAAATAATAGTACAGATAGACAAAATCAAAACTTCTTTGGACGATATTAATACCTGTTGATAAGGAATCAATACTGAAAAAATAGATATATAAAGTCCGTCTTTCCGATAATCCCTACTTTTGTCACAAGTAAAGTATCGATTAATTTTAATAGTATGAATCTACGAGAAAGTAACTTCCACACATCGTTGACAATCTGGGGATTTACAGTTTTCTGTTCTTTATTTTCCGTGCTGACTCTGGGAGCCCGAGAGTATTCTCCGACTTGTATTCATGAGAATATGAGACAGACCCCTTATCCGCAAGAGTACCACCAACCCTATCTGAATCCGGCTCCTTTGTTGGTTCCGCAGCAGATGAAACAGGCGGATTTCCTCCAGTTTGCCCTATCCAAAGAGAAAGACTTCTCCGGAAATACGACAGTCGTTTCCAAACCTGTCCCCTGGTGTATGTTCAGCCCTCATCAGATATTGAGCAGCGGAACCTGGTATTGGCGTTTTCGTTCGGTAAGTAAGTCCGGTGAGAATATGGCGTGGAGTCCTACTTATTCTTTCACGATAACGGATGATATCCTCCAGTTTGTAACTCCTTCTTTCGAGGTAGTCCGAAAGAAGATAGTCGGAAACTCCCCTCGTCTTTACTGTTTCTTGGAAGATGACCTGAAGAAGTCGCGGTCGAAAATATATACCCATCCGGAATACAATCTGATGATTACTTCCGGACGGGAAGGCCTGGCTGCCAACTATGCTACCGACACACTCGTATCCAATCATGTGTCTGCTATGGTTGTCCAATGTGAAAAGTTGCATACGGCTTATACTTTGCTCCAACGAGATGTCTATGCCGATAAGATGGCGCAGTTGGTCCGCTGGCTGCTTCCTTCCCCCGTAACCGACCGTCAGATAGAGAATGACTTTTATGCCGGTGATCTCGCCTATCTCCTTGCTTGTACATACGAGACCTGTTATGACCGTTTTTCTGTGAAGGAACGTGAGCAGATGGAACAACTGATGGAACGGATCATTAAATTTTATAAGCATCGTTTCTTCGGTGGAATGGAAAATCATATCTTCGACAACCATTTGTGGCAGTTCACTTTCCGCCGTCTGTTGCAGACCTCTTTAGTGCTCTACGACAAATCTCCCGAAGCGCGTGAGTTTTTTGAATACGCCTACGAGTTATGGACTTGCCGTGCTCCGGCCACAGGCTTCAACCGCGACGGTATTTGGATGAACGGTACTTGTTATTTTAGTGCCAATGCAGTGAGCTTATACTATATTCCGAGCCTTTTTGCTTATCTGACCGGAGCCGATTTCCTGCAACATCCCTGGTATCGGGAGGTGGGGAAGGCAATGGTCTATAGCTGGCCGCCTCTTTCCCGGAGTGTGGGCTTTGGCGACGGTCATGAGCAGATGAACGACAAACCTTTGGTGATTCGCAGCGCTTTTGCTGAGTTTTTGGCAAGAGAAACCGGCGACCCTTATTCCGCTTGGTATACCTCCATTGACAAACGATATGAAATGGACGACGAGATGCGTTTGTACCGCATGGTACGGAGTGAATCAAAGAAACCGATAGCCGCACTTCCGGCCGATGAGCCTAAGGCTGTCTGGTTCCGTGATACGGGGGAGATGATAGCCAATTCCTCCATGAAAGACTACCGTAATAACTTATGCCTGAGCTTTCATTCCAGCCCTTTCGGTTCCGGCAGTCATACGCACTCTGCACAAAATGCTTTCAACCTGCATTATCGGGGAGTGCCGGTATACGGTTCCACCGGTTACTATATGAATTTTTCGGATGCGCATAATCTATTGTCTTATCGTCATACCCGTGCCCACAACACTTTGCTGATAGATGGTATCGGACAGCCTTTCACCACCAGGGCGTATGGCAATATCGTGCGTGCGTTTAGTGGCGAACACATCTCATACGCTTTGGGTGATGCGTCGAATGCCTATTGCGGCATTAGCGAGTATCCGATGTGGGTTGCGAATTTTGTCAAACAGCATTTGGAACAATCGGTGGAGAACGGATTTGGAGAAACTCCTCTGACTCTTTATAGAAGGCACATTTTCCTTTTGCATCCCGATAAAATCGTGATTTATGATGAGATGGAAGCCAAAAAGCCTGTCCGTTGGGATTGGTTGCTGCATAGTCCTGTAAAGTTTTCTATTGATGAACAGACCTGTAAGCTCGTTACCCGGAACGAAGAGAAACAGTTTACTTCGGTAGCGCAACTGTTCAGCCGGCAAGATTGTAAGATTACACAGACCGACCGTTTTGTCGTTCCGCCAAACCGGGAGAATGCTGTTCGCGGGGAAGTCTTTACCAATTCATGGCATTTGACTGCAAGCTTTACTCCCGGTAAGCGCAACCGTATTCTGACTATCATTCAAGTACAGCCTGACGGTAAACAGGCTGTCGGAATACAAAGAGACGGCAATCTTTTTCAATGTGGCGACTGGACGATTGAAGCGGAACTGGATGTGAAGAAACCGGCGAGTCTGTATATTACGAATAAAACCAATCAAGCAGTGTTCGGTTATGGAAAATCGTCTTTACTGATAAATGACAAACCGTACAGGCCGGTTGATAAAACGGCCTCTTTGTTGTTTGACAAAATAGATGGTAGTTGGCAGATACAGGAAAGGATGGATAGAAAGCCACAGCTTACCGGAAGCAATCGATAAAAATACATTTAATCACTAAAGCTATTAATATGAAAATGAAAAGAAAGTTGTACGTAGCGGTTTGGGGAATGAGTCTGCTGACCGCTTGCAGCGCCCCCAAGACGGGTGCACCGGAATGGTTTGAGAATGCGGTAAAAACATCCGATCATCAGTTGCTCTATATGGCTGAACAATTGAAAGATGTACCGGATACAGCCTGTTTCCCGCGCTCAACCAAAGCGGACGGAAGCTATCGTTTGGAAAATGCGAAAGACTGGACAAGCGGATTCTACCCCGGCTCCATGTGGCTGGCTTACGAATTGTCGGGAGATGAGGCTTTGGCAAAAGAAGCCCGTCGGTACACCGACCGTCTGGAAGATATTCAGTATTATACAGGTAACCATGACATTGGTTTTATGATGTATTGCAGTTATGGGAATGCTCTTCGTCTGAAACCGGAGCCGAAAGATAAAGAGATCCTGATTAATTCTTCGGAAAGTCTTTGCGCACGTTTCAGTCCCGAAATCGGTCTGATTCGTTCTTGGGATTTCGGTGATTGGAGTTATCCCGTCATCATTGATAATATGATGAATCTTGAAATGCTTTTCTGGGCGTCCGAACAAACCGGCAATTCCAAATATCGCGACATCGCCATTGCTCATGCCGACAAGACTTTAAAGAATCATTTCCGTGAGAATATGACTTCGTATCATGTGGTAAGTTATTCCGTTCCGAGCGGAAAGGTAGAGTCAAAGGGCACATTTCAAGGTTATGCCGATTCTTCCGCTTGGGCTCGCGGACAGGCATGGGGAGTGTATGGCTATACCATGTGCTATCGTTTTACGAAAAATTCGGTTTATCTGGAGGCGGCACATAAGATTGCCCGCTTCATTATGGAGAACCGTCCTTCGGGGAATGATTATATTCCTTATTGGGATTATGATGCGCCCGATATTCCGAATGCTCCCCGTGACGCTTCTGCAGCGGCGGTTACGGCTTCCGCATTGCTCGAGTTATATGCTTATACGGAAGACCAGAGCCTAAGTGATGCGTATATTGAATATGCGGAGAACATATTGAAACAGTTATCCTCACCGGATTATCTGGCGAAGGAGAATGAGAATAAGGGATTTATCCTGATGCATTCTGTAGGCAGTTTCCCGCATGACAGTGAGGTGGATGTTCCGTTGAACTATGCCGACTATTATTATTTGGAAGCAATGAAGCGGTATAAAGATTTGAAGAAATTTTAGTTGGACTACCAGTTTTAAGGTCCCCCGGTGCGAAGAACAAGGGTTTTCAGCGCACAAAACAGTGGCCTTTTAGGGAGCCGGGAAGTCGTCCCGTTATAAGGGGACAATGGTCACCTTATAGAGTGATAAATGGCACTTTGTAAGGTGACCATTGTCACTCTGTAAGGTGATTACCTTTTTTCAAGAGGAAAGAAATCCCTAAAGATACAAAATTAAATAGAGAAAAGCAAGAGTGGGGCAGAAAGAAATGGTATGTAATCTGTATCCGTATTTAGCGTTTTTTGATGTATAAACCGCTTTTTATAGGATTTATTCGGATAAGAATGTTTATTAATAATTCTTTTGTAACCATACCCCCAGTAACTTGTCGGATATTTCATATTGATTCTGCTCTTGAGATACCAGATTCTTCTCCTGTAGCCCTTTGAGTGCTGCCTGTACGGAGCTTGGAGTGCTTAGCTTATACTTTTTGATGAACTTTCCGGAAGCGACTCCTGTTGCTTTTCGTTCTTTTCCGATGGCAATCAGTACTTCTTTTTGTTTTTCCGGAAGTCGGGAGAAAATCTCCTGATAGGTGAAATCTTGCATTTGAAGAATATTGGTCAAGGCAGTATCGCGTAAGGAACGGTCGCATAATTGCCCTTTTCCGGTCAGTATGTATAGCTCATTAAACATAAGCTGTACATACCAAGTGTGTCCCTCAAAGAAATCATATACCTGTTCTATCAGTTCCGATTCAATACTTTTTTCGTTTTCAAGGAAGAGCCTTTCCACGAATGGCTTATATGCAATGAGCGGGATACTTTGTAGCTGCATCATGTTGACGCTTTGGTAGAAAGGACGGGCAGGACTATTGAACATATTCATCATAATATGCTTTTGGCTCCCGGCAAAAATAAAATGAGCGTTCCGGCAATGCTGAACTTTGGTTCTCAAGATGGCTTCTACATTCTTTTCAGCATAATTGCCTATCTGTTGGAATTCATCAATGGCTACGATACAAGGTTTGTCTGCCTGCTCCAGATAAGCAAAGATTTCATCCAATGTGGCTTCCGCCGCATGAATATCTCCCAGACCGATATCAAAAGTCGGTTCGCCTGTAATGGAATCTAACTTGAACCCTGCGCGTAGTGAAGAAATGACAGAGAAGAAGCGTTCGATAAATTTCATGCCTTTAGGCTTGAGTTTCTCAAAAATCTCTTTTCCGAGTGCAAAAACGAACTCCCGCAGGCTGGATGTGGCATAGATATCAATGAAGAATGTATGGTAATGTTCCTTTATTTCGTTTTGATAGAAGCAGTGGCGAATCAAGCCTGTCTTTCCCATACGGCGTGTAGAAATGATAACGACATTTCTTCCGTTCGTAATGTTGCGTATCAACTGTTCTGTTTCTTTTTCCCGGTCACAGAAATAATGAGGGGATATGTATCCGCCTACAATAAAAGGATTATGAATGGCTGCCATACTGATTATTATAAATACAATTATTGCAAATATAATAATTGTATTTATAATAATGCTGTATCAGCTCCGATATTTAGTGAAGATTGGGGATAAACCGGGTAAATAGTGTCTTTCCGTTTTCCGGATGTTTCTTCATCCATTCGGCTAATAGCTCCCGATGTTGCCAGAGGATATCGGCATATTTCTTTTCGATGGCAAGGTTGCGCATTTCTCCGCGATCTGTCTCCATGTCATAGAGCTGTTCGCGATTTTTGCCGGTATCGTACAATACATATTTATATTGGGAAGTACGAAGCATCCATCCCCGCGTTGAGGCTGTTTGGGCAAAGCTCGTTTCTGTTACGACGTAAGGTTGGTGTTGCTTGTCGACACTGCCGTTTTCTACGATAGGGCGGAAACTCACTCCTTGACGTTTGCCGGGAACATGGATTCCTGCCCAATCACAAATGGAGGGCATGAGGTCTACCCCGTTGTTGATAAGTTGGGGCAATATCTTTCCGGCATGTTTGCCTTTGGGCAGACAGACAATGAACGGGACATTGGCTACCTCTTCATATAGAACCGTTTTCTGATTCCATTGATGTGCTCCACAGCCGTCGCCATGATCGCTGGTGAAGATGATAACCGTATTCCTCCATAAGTCCTGGCGGTCTAGCTCCGCAATGATTTTCCCTATTTCCGCATCTACGGTTTCTACCAGTCGATAGTAAGCGTTCCGGTAACGTCGCCAGTCGTCCGGCGTGTAGTCGTGAGTGGGATAGAGACGGTGGTTTTGCTTTTTCTCGAAAGCCAATGCCGTTGCATCGTACGGATTGACGGCAAAGTTAGACGGCAGTCCCGGACAATCCTCCAAAGCCGGTTCTTTGATGGTGGCATACGGAGTGTTCTGTTTGCGGGCATATTCGCAGATATTGTGTGGATTGTCAAAAGAAGCTACCAAAAAGAAAGGTTGGCCTTTCTTCTTGCGTTGCAGGAAAGAGACGACTGCCTCCGCCAGGCCGAAATCATTGTGTCCGTGCAGGTTCTCGAAACCGAATGCTTGCTTGTCGGGCAGTGAGTTGGTGTGTACGTGCCACTTTCCGGCGTATGCGCAGGTATAACCGGCTTTGTTCATCAGCACACCGAGAGAGGTGGCATGAAGTGAATCCGGCATAGGAGTCCCGTTTTCCAGCAGGCCGACTTCTCCGGGCATATATCCTGTAAACATGGCGCCGCGTGACGGACCGCTGAGGGGCATGGAGCAATAGGCGTTTGTAAAGCGGATACCCCGTTCCGCCAACTTGTCCATGTTGGGAGTGCGCAGATCGGTATTACCGGCACAGCTCATGGCGTTGGCCGTCTGCTGGTCGGTCATGATGTAGAGGATGTTCGGACGCTCTTGTGCCGACAATGCCGCAGGAAGCATCATACTGCAAAGTAATGTAGGTTTTAAATTCTTCATGATTCAATTTGAGGATTAATGTTTATGTTCACAAAGATAGGAGATTCCCGTATGAACGAAGTTCACTCTTGTGCAGACCTTGTTTGAAAGTCAATATCCGACTTTTGAATCCTATCGAAAAACTTTTGATTTTGTCCATATCCTATTGTCCGAGTCCTATTGCTCCATATTCTTCCCCTGATTCTTGACATACTCCGATGGCAGGCAACCTACATACTTCTTGAAGCTCGTCGAGAAATAGGACGGTGAACTGAAACCAATCTTACTGCTGATCTCAGAGATTGAATACCGTCCCTCAAGTAATAATTTGCAAGCTTTGTTGAGACGGATACGGCGGATAAAATTGGCGGGTGGCTCTCCCGATATGGAGTTCATTTTGAGATACAGTGAAGAACGGCTTATAAAGAGCTTTTCCGCCAAATCATCGGTAGTGAAACTCTCATCGTCGATATTCTCTTCTACAATCTGTATCGCTTTGCTCATAAACTCCTCGTCCAACGTATTGGAAGTCATTTTGGCCGTGTCAATATCAATTGTATTTGAATAATAATATCTTAATCGTTGCTTTGATTTCAGAATATTACGGATTTTACCTTTCAGTAGATTCATAGAGAACGGTTTGGAGATATAATCGTCCGCTCCGATTTGGATACCGGCAGTCTGTGCTTCTATACTTCCCTTGGCCGACAAAAGGATAACGGGGATATGACAGGTCTGCATATTCTTTTTTATCAGTTCACATAGCTTTATACCATCGATACCCGGCATCATCACATCCGAGAGTACTATATCTACTTTCTGAGCTTTCAAAATAGCTAGTGCTTCTTCACCATTTCCGGCTGTCAGAGTGATATATTTTGATTTAAAATTACCTTTAAGATAATCTACCATTTCTTTATTGTCATCTACCAAAAGAATGGTTTCCGTCATGCTTTCCAATTCGCTATCATCTTCTTCCGGAGATACGTCTTCCGTTATCTGTGGATGGAGCTGTTCATTATCTATCAGGGTATCCTTAGCCTGGGAGTTGGTTTGCCGGATGAGTGATTTTTCATCATTCTCATCTACTATTTCTTCGGGAGTGAACGCCTTTAATTCTGCGGGTAACAGGATACGGAATTCCGTTCCCTGTTGCGGTTCACTACTGACGGAAATCGTGCCGTGATGTTTCTCTACTAGACATTTCACTAAAGAAAGTCCGATACCGCTACCTTTCTGCTGATCGTTCACTTGGTAGAAACGCTCAAAAATACGGGATAGCTTCGCAGAGGGGATACCGACACCATTATCCTTGACGCTGATTTGGAAGAATTTCCCGGCTCTGTTTAGAGAGAGGATGATAGTTCCACCGTCCGGCGTAAATTTGAAAGCATTGGAAAGCAGGTTAGTCAGTATCATTTCGAGATATGTCCGGTCTATCGGATACTGGCTACCTTTCAATTCCGACTGTAACTGATAAGTCATATCTCTCTTTTGCGCATTCTCTTTAAACATTGTGAATACGTTGTTCGCCAGTTCGTCCACATTGCTTATTGTCACGTGAATAGGCATAGCTCCTGATTCTGCTTTGCGGAAATCCAGAAGTTGATTAACGAGATGTAATAGTTTGCGTCCGTTCTTGTAAACATAGGACAGTTTCTGTTGTACCTGTGTCTCGAATTTACTCTTGTCTTCCACTAGTTCTTCCAATGGAGCCAGTATCAAACTCAACGGAGTGCGTAACTCATGCGACATATTGATATAGAAACGCACTTTCTCCTGACTGACTTCTTCAATCTTTTGACGTTCCAGATGCTCTATCTGGAGTTGCATTTTCATTTTCGCACGGGCAATGAAGAAATAAACCACTAATACCAGTATGCTTAGTGTAAATAAGACAAAGATCGTTTTGGCCCACCAAGTCTGATACCACATGGGTGTGATATGTACAAAGAATTCAGCAGGAGTTTCGTTCCATCGGCCATTATTATTGCAGGCTTTTACTTTGAATGTATATTTGCCCGGGGGGAGATTGGAATAATTAGCTCCCCGCATAGAGATCGCCTGTGTCGAATATATCCAGTCGTCATCAAATCCTTCCAGTTTGTAGGCAAACAGGTTTCGTCGCCCGGAAAGATAATTGATTACAGAGAACCGGATACTGAAGAATTTCATACTTGAAGGGAAAGTCATACCCAACAGACGGCCATTTTCTGCCTGAAAAACACTGGTTGCACCATCTTTTATCTGCATGATGGGCTGATTCATGATGGTAGCACCTGTAATGACGGCATTAGGCGAGAATGGGTTATCCACGAATTCATACGGATTAAAATAAGTGATCCCTTTTAAGCTACCTAAATAGAACATGCCATCTTTAGTCTTACAGGCTCCATAGGTGTTGAACTGTTCGTGACTCAATCCGTCTTGTTTGGTATAATTAAGAAATGTTTTTTCGGAAGGATTGAAACAGGATAATCCACGGTTAGTTGTTATCCAAAGACGTCCTTTACCATCTTCCAGAATTCCATGAATAAAGTTGTTCGGCAGTCCTTCACTGGTTGTGTAGCGTACCAGATGTTCGGGGTCTCCACCGGGATATTGATATAGCCCGACTGATGAACCGACCCATATATCGTGGTTACTGTCTTCCTGGATATAAAAAGCTTGTATGAGGGATGGTGAATGGGAAGTATAGTCCTTCCGTTCTTCCAGTTTGCCGTTGCTATATACATATAGGCTTTCTTCCGTTCCGATCCAAATACGGTCTTTGGAATCACGATAAAGAACAGATATGAGGATTGTGTTCAGCTGGGGATATTTTTGTGCTAATGGATGGAGGGATAACTGATGTGTTTTCTTATTGAACTGATACAAGCCGATAATAGAACCTACCCAAAGCGTTCCATTTTTTCCATCCAACAAGGAATAACAACTGTTGCTTACAGAAATAGCTTCCGGAAGAACGTAGTTTTCAATCTGCCTGTTGTGTCTGGATAAGTAACTTAGTCCACCGCCGTGGCTTCCGATATAGATGCCTTCCGTGTCGGGGAGTACACATTTTATATTGTTAGATTGCAATGCGTGAGGATTATTCCGGTTTGCGGAATATGCGGTGAAGTAATTCCGTTTCCTGTCGTATTCATTCAATCCGCCATCATTAGTACCTATCCAAAGATTCCCGGTATAAGGGTCTTCTAAGATGCAGCTGATAGTGTTGTCGCTGATTGAATTATGATAATCCGAGTGTGACATTGTGTTGAATGACGGGGCCATGGAATGATAGTAGTTAAGTCCGCCGTAGAAAGTCCCTATCCAGATTCCGCCTTGATTATCTTTCAGAATAGAGCGGACGGAATTATGCCCCAGTGAGTTTTCGTCTTCGTAAGAAAATGAATACTTTTCTATACTGTCTGTTTCCGGTTCGAGGATAAACAGCGCATCTATGGTGCCAATCCAAATTCGACCTTGATCATCTTGTGTCAGTGTTCGTACTGCATTGGAAGTCAGTCCGGAGTCTTTGTCTTTATTATGATAGTGTTTCTTAATTTGAAATTTATCATCCGTGCAATATATCCCATTACTTAGAGAACCTAGCCAGCAGACACGCTTGCGTGGGTCATAAATAATGGAAGAGATTATTTCTTTCTTGAGTTCGGGTAATAATTGGGTGACATTTTGATTCTGGATTTGATAAAAGTAAACTCCTGAAGAAGTTCCCAATATCATATCATCATTCATTCTACAGATAGAATAAATAGTTTTGCCTTGCAAATGGGAATGGAAATCCATATGCCCGGTCTTCTTGTCAAAAATGACGAGCCCGTTGTTAGTGCCCAGCAGTAGCTGATTCTTTTCGCTAAGATCGACAATGGTAAGTATTTGTATTGGTAATCCGCCGGGAAGTGAATAGTTGGTAAAGTTGTTTCCAACGATATTATAACGGGATAATCCGGTTAATGTTCCTACCCATACTGTGCCTTCTTTGTCTGTACATAATGAGTAAACATGATTGTTTGAAAGGCTTGTACTATCATTTAAGTCTTTATAGAAAGAAGAGAAACGATAACCATCATACCAACATAGGCCGTCAAAAGTTCCTGCCCATATTTTTCCATTATGATCTTGTGTCAGCGCAAGAACCGTATTTTGTGGCAAGCCATTTTCTACGGATAATCGCTTGAAATGAATGTGGCTGTATCTGTCCGCTGCTTGTAGATGACACACGGATATGGTTAAGAAGCAAAGAAGAAGGCAAAAAATAAAGCCTGTTTGCAGATATCGGTTTCTCATGAGTGCTGAATATATAAGTTTTGAATGTATATAGATTGATTAAAGATAGCGTAAAGATAACCATCTTTCTGTCAACCACAAAACGTGCCTTCAATTTTTATCATTCATTGGGAACGTCTGCAAACAGGCTTTCTATTTAGAATCCCATATCCTTATGGAAAGAACGATATGGATATAGATCCTGTCCGTTGAGCACTCGTAAGTATCTCAACATTCCTTCCATGAAATAGTAGTCCGCATAAGAGAGTCCTCCGTCAAGTTCACTGTTTCGCAGGAAATTTCCGGTAGCATGCATCAAGATGAAGTTCTTATGTGTTCCCGGTTTTGCCAGATAAGTGGGCGAAGCCAGGCTTTTCAGTTGTTTTTCTCCGGCAGCAAAATATGCTTTGCCTTGTACGGAATAGGTGCTAAGTTCCATTAGTGCCGATGCCATGATTGCCGCCGCCGAAGCATCACGCATGGTTGAACGTTTGGGGTCGGAATAATCCCAGTAAGGAATCATATCTTCCGGCATGTTTGGATGACTTAATAGAAAGTCGGCTATCTGTTCGGCATGGCGCAGGTATTTCTTGTTGCCGGTTTCACGGTACATCATGGTATAACCGTATAGTCCCCACGATTGTCCGCGTGACCAGGTGGAACGGGTTGTATCATCTGATCCGTTGTTCCAGTCATATTTGCGCATAGCCCCTGTTTCCGGTTCATAATCTACTACGTGAGGACAGGACATGTCCTTGCGGTAGTGATACTTCATCGTCTTATCTGCATGGGATATGGCAATGTGTCTAAGAGTGGTGTCGCCTGACATCTTATATGCTTCCATTAGCAGTTCCAGGTTAATCATATTGTCGATGATTACCGGAAATAGCCAGTCACGGCTTTCATCCGGTTCCCATGACATGATGAGTCCCGTTTTGTATGAATAGCGTGAGGCCAGCGTTTTAGCTGAACGGAAGAGGATGTGGCGGTAGGCTTTGTCACCGGTAAGTAAATAACCGTTACCATAGCAGGAGTACATCTTAAAACCTATGTCGTGGTCAAAAGCATTGTTTTGTTCACCTTCCATCAGAGCTGTGGCTGCTTGGGCGCGTTTTTTCCATACCTCTTTATGGTTGTAGGTATAAAGATACCACAGTGTACCGGGAAAGAAGCCTGCCGTCCAGTCCGTTTGGGGCACCATGCCCCGTTGAATGGAACGTGGAAGTAGATTGTCTTTCATCACTTCTTTGTACATTGCTTCCGATTGTTTCTGGGCTACAGTGAAGGCATTGGCTACCCATGCAGGTATTTCTTTTACTTGTAGGGGATGTACCGACTGTGCTTGTATACCGGCCGGGTGACATAGCAGGATGAGGATCAATAATAGTATGATTTTCTTCATGATGCAATTGGTTGATATAGCTTGTCTATTCGATCATTAAATGTTTCATTTCTTCATCCATTTCCTTCTGAAACTCTTTGATTTTAGCCTGCATTTGCGCTGCTATTTCAGGATGTGCAGCAGCCAGGTCATTGCTTTCTTTGGGATCGGCATCCAAGTCAAAAAGGGCGAGACCGGTGTTACCGCCTGCTGCTATCTGTTCGCCGGGAAGTCCGTCTTTACCGGGAGTTTTCACGATACGATAGGTGTGCGGAGCTACACATTTCCATTTGCCGTCGCGCAAGGCTTCCACCATTCCGTTATATACAAAGTAGAAAGGCTGGTGTTCGTTTGCTTTTCCTGAAAGAATATCCCAGGCATCTTGTCCGTCAAACTTATTCATACGTGGCATTTGTGACTGTGTGAGGTTTACTAATGTAGGCGTGATGTCGAGTGCCGACAGGAACTGATCGTTCACTTTGCCTGCGGGTATTGCTCCCGGCATACGTACTATAAAGGGGACGCGCTGACCACCATCAAAGGTGGTACCTTTGCCCTCGCGCAAACCGCCGTTGCTTCCACCATGGTTTCCATAACTCAACCAGGGACCGTTATCAGAGGTAAACATGACAATCGTGTTATCATCCAGTCCGTTGGTTTTCAGCGCTTTCATAATCTCTCCCACGCTCCAATCTATTTCCATTATTACATCGGCATAGAGGCCTTGTCCTGATTTTCCTTTGAATTTGTCAGACACTCCCAGCGGTACATGGGGCTGGGTATAGGGTAGATAGAGGAAGAAAGGTTCCTGCTTGTGTTCATCAATGAAGCGCACGGCACGTTCAGTCAGCCGAGTAGTCATTTGATTGACAGGGGCATTGTACTCCAATATGCGGTCATTATCATAAAAAGGTAATGCGGGGTAGGCATGGTCGGGTGCCGGATGATACGGCCACATGTCGTTGGAGTAGGGGATACCGTAAAAATCGGTGAAACCGTGACGCAGTGGCAGGTATTCGGGTTGGTAACCCAAATGCCATTTGCCCACAATGGCAGTGGCGTAATCGTTTTGTTTCAGGTATTCGGCTAGCGTTATTTCACTGCGCTTAAGACCGTTTTCCGATTGGTCGTCTACTACACCGGGTACTCCTGTACGTTCGGCATAACGTCCGGTGAGTAATGCGGCACGTGAGGGGGTGGAAGCAGCGGCACCGGCGTAAAAGTTCGTAAAGCGGGTACCTTCAGCTGCTAATTGGTCAAGGTGTGGCGTTTGCAGTTTTTCATTGCCATAGCAGCGCATGTCGCCATAGCCTTGGTCATCTGTTAATAAGATGACTATATTGGGACGTTGTTTATTAGTGTCACAGTTGATGGCGGCAGTTGCGGATGCTTCTGCCGACTTATTTCCCCCGGTACATGAAATGAGTCCGAGGGCTGTGATATAAAGAGTTGAGTACTTATTCATAAACAGGATATTTTTTACTTTCATGATATTTCTGTGTTTCACTACTTGGCTATTTCCACCACAATCGGTGTAGCGGCGTAGAGGTCACTTTGATAATTGTATTTCTTTTCATCACGGATATCGGGTAGCTCTACTACTATTTTTGAACCGTCTTTAGCAGGGCTTATGGTAACAGTTTCTCCTTCGAGTTTCTGCATTCCTTTGGTTTGATAAACGTACGTTCCGGCTTTCAAAGACATATTCGTATAGAAAGTCAGCGTTTGCTTTTTGCCGTCGGGCATGGGGTTGCTGGCGGATAATATCCAACTATTACCATTGTCACGCAACATAATCAAGGCTACATCTTCAGAAGTAACTTCCATCTTGCCGACGGAAGCAGTTCCGGGTTTGAAGAACGCATACTGCCAGGTTTTGTCGGCGGCAGAGTAAGCTGCGTGGCTGGATGCCGCATTTTGTGTAGTAGCGATGTCTTTCTGTAAGTCTGCTACTTTGGCTTTCATCTCTTCTTTGCTGACGTTCGGTATCAGGTAGTAAACATAGTTATCGTCCAGTTCGCTTCCGGGATTCATTCCATGATTGAGTGCAATGATGAAGTTTGGCTTCTTATTTGCAATCTTCAGGTCGGTAGTGTTCACCTCTTTTCCGGTTTTTATCAACAGTTCAAGCTTATTCTTAGGTAAGATGATATATCCTTTTTCTCCTTGATGAATCCAACAAAGAGAAGTTATAGCTTCTTGGCGGTTTATAGATTCGCCCGGTTTCACCGTTTGTTCTTTGCCGTTGATGCACAAAGTCAGTGGCTGGTTGAAAACGGACTGGTCGATGAAAGTAGCGATTCCTTGTTGTTGTCCCGGACGGAGACGTGCGATGCCGCTTCCCAATGCGATAATCTTGTCTTCAATGAAGTGGTAAGATTTGAAAGCTGTAGCCGAACTATATGTTTCTTTGGTCAGGTGGTGGTAGATACCTATGCCGGCTTTCCCATCAGCCAATACACCGGAAATTTTATTTAGCCCAGGCAAGGATGCTTGTGCTCCACCTTTAGCCGGTAGCGGATCTGTGCGCCATTCTTCTGTCAATCCGGGTACAGCATGCCAATCATAGTTTTTTAGTACCTGGCTGGCGTATTCGTCTCCACGTACTTTGAGTTGTAGAATACCATAGCCCAAATGCCATGACTTGCGGACCTTGCCGAAATCCTCGGCTCCCACTGTGCGTTCCGATTTTAGTTTCAGTGAACAGTAAAAAGGTTTTTCACTTTCCCCACGGCGGTGGACGAGATATTCATTGACCCAATACGCATCTGTGCCGGAATACTCATAGGTATTAGCCTTGATTCTATCAACAGTTGCCTGCAATTCTTCCACTCCTGCCAGTTGAGTATCTTTGTTCCGTGCCTTCAACATGGTATTGACAGCTTCGGGGTATTTCCGGGTTGCGAATTTCTGTAAATTATCTAAGTAAGAACGTCCTGACACAAGGAAGTCCATATGTTGCTTATAAAAGAGTTTGGGATAAACGTTTAATAGACGGTCCAGTTGGAACTGGTAATGTTTGTCATCTACTTTGAACTTGGTGTTTTGGAAGTATCTGTATCCGGTATTGCAGTCTGTCAGCCATTCAAAACCATAAGCCACCATGGCGGCATCAGTTGCATTAGCTATGTGATGTGAAATAGTACCGTCCGGTTGGAATCCCGATTGGATATATTTATGTGCGGGAACATTGTATTTAGTCATCCAACGGCTGACATCAGCAATAATTCCCTGTGGGCTCCATCCCGGTGAGAAACTGAAATCTTTGAAAGGTTTATCTTTATAGAAATCGCTGTACCAGTATTGTACATAGGTCAGAGGGCGGTTATAGTCCGCCCAAATAAGCGGTAACGCCAGCATCGTGCGCGAACGGTGTCCTAGGTTGGCATCCGCCCAGGCACCGGACGAATAAAGTGTATCTTGTATCTCGCCCCAACGCTCTTTCGGATTGTCAATCGCCCTGCGGCTCTTTACAATCGACATAAATAGCTGATTATAGCGAATTAAAGCATCGTGCACTTTCAGGCAAGTTTCATCATTTTCTTGCATTCCTTTCAAAATGTCAGGCATCAGATAGAGTGTAGGTACTACTAAAGGATCTGTCAAAGTCCATTGATGAGTAGGGATCTGATGCCCCGCCAACTTATGAGCCTGGAGCAGACTGAAGCCGTCTCCAGTGCAATTGCCGATAGGTTTACCATCTATTTCAACGTCTTTTCCTTCGATAGGAACAGAAAGAGTGTAGGCTAATATTGCCTTATACAAAGCTTCGCGTAATTCTTTGCGTTTTTCGGGAGTCCCTTTGGGACCATACACGTCTGAGGTGGCATAAGAATAACCAAGTCCGCCGATTTGACAGGCAACTTCCGCCCAGTCATATTCGATAGTATGCGTATTTGTATATTCATTTTTAGGGTCGAATACTCCTTTATAATCTGCCGGATGGGCAGTATAACATTTGAATCCCTCAAAACGTCCGTCATTATTTTCCAGTTCTATAATCTTTTCGGCAACTTCTTTATCAGAATACGTTTTCCGTCCGTACAGGCGGTTGTTTTTTATAGTACCGGGTGTGTACCGTTTGTACAGTAGTGACCATAAAGTACCTTTTACGATACGTACTGTGATTTTAAATTTCTTGATTTGCTTATTTCCGTCTTTCAGAGCGATAGTGAGGATGCTTGAAGAAGGTTCAGAACCGGTATTCTTCTTTTTGTCTACCACCAATACTCCCATGATTCGGTTGGACAGGTCGTAGCGGGTTTCTATTCTGAACAGTTCCTTTTCATCCTGCTCTATGATTTCAAATTTATATCCTTTGGGAATGGGAGAGGTCAGTACATCTTTATTTCTTTCCAAATGAATACGTCCGGTCACTTCCGTACCTGCCGGGCTATTGATAGGAATATCGAAATAAGTGGCAAATATTTTTTCTCCCGCATTTGCCGGGAAATAAGTAATGAAGCATATCAGATATGCAACAAAGAGTAATAACTTCTTTTTCATGGTATATATGTTTTTAATATGTATCTCTTTGATTTCCGGTCGTGGTGTGAACGTGCGGCAAATGTACGTATCTTGCTGGTAAGTCACTTTTGATTTTATCTAAAATACTTTCAATATTCACTTTTGTATGAAAGTAAAAGTGGAATGGAAGGAATTAAAAGCCCTGATAGGAATAATAGGCTACATTTGCCTCATCATTATTTAATACTTGATTTCATACTCAGAAAACCATGAAGAAAATTACTTCGCTTCTGTTATTACTTTGTTTCGTTTGTTTGTGGGCAGAAGCACAAGAAAAGAAAAACGAATCCGTGCAGGCTGTAGCTTTTAATAAGGAAGCTTTTGATTTGCTCAACCTGAATTATCCGGGATTGGAAAAAGTGAAGGATGCCTGTAACAATGGTAATATGGAAGATGCCACTCGCTTCTTGCTGGACTATTACCGGATGCGTAAAGGGGTAGTGAATCCCGCTGTTGATTTGAAGAATATATCAGTAAGTAAAACCGACCAACAGTGGGCTGATGACGCCTTAAAACATACTTTTTTTGCCCATAAGGGATATCTGCCAGCCTATAATTACGGGGAGGATATTAACTGGCAATATTGGCCGGTGAAAGATAATGAATTGCGTTGGCAGTTGCATCGGCATAAGTGGTTTACTCCTATGGGAAAGGTTTACCAGATAACTAAGGATGAAAAATATGCCAAAGAATGGATCTATCAATACTTGGATTGGATAAAAAAGAATCCTTTGAAACAAATCAGTTTGGATGCTTATGAGATCTACGATTTGGAAGGTGTGGCAGGAATAGCCGAGAATGTGCGTTTTGCTTGGAGACCGTTGGAAACAAGCCATCGTTTGCAAGATCAGATCAATCAGTTTACATTGTTTGTTGAATCTCCTTCCTTTACTCCTTCGTTTCTCACAGAGTTTTTGGTTAACTATCGTCGCCATGCCGACCATATCCTGCACAATTATTCCAAAGAAGGCAATCATCTGCTTTTCGAAGCTCAACGGATGCTGTATGCCGGCGCTTTTTTTCCTGAATTTAAGGAAGCTGCTACTTGGCGTAAAAGCGGCATAGACATCCTGAACAGGGAAATCAAAAAACAGATATATGATGATGGCGGACAGTATGAACTTGATCTTGGCTATCATGTAGGCTGTATCGAAATCTTCAATAAGGCACTTCTCATGGCGGATGCCAACGGGTTTCGGAATGAATTTCCTGAATCGTATGTGGCTACCATCAAAAAGATGATTGACTTCTCCATGAACCTGCGCTTTCCCGACTATAGCTCTCCCTGTTTCAGCGATGCACGGCAGGGAAGCCGACAAGCTGAAATCAACAACTTTAAAAAGTGGTCGGAGCAATTTCCCGATGACGAGTCACTGCGTTACTTTGCTACTCAGGGTGAGGAAGGCAAACTGCCACAGTATCTTTCTAAAGGATTTGCTACTACCGGATTCTTTGCTTTCCGCAATGGATGGAAAGAAGATGCCACAGTGATGATACTCAAGGCCGGACCACAAGGTGAATGGCATTGTCAGCCGGACAACGGGACTTTTGAACTGTGGTTCAACGGTAAGAATCTCTTTCCCGACTCCGGCTCGTACGTCTATGGCGGTGATGACGAAGTGCAGAAACAGCGTGATTGGTTTCGTCAGACGGCGGTGCACAATACACTGACATTGGATAATAAAAATTTGGAAACCACACAGTCGGTTGCCCGCTTATGGAATCCTGAAGGTGATGTGCCTGTATTGGTGACCGAGAACCCCGGTTATAAAGGATTGAAACATCGTCGTTCCGTGTTTTTTGTGGATAACAGTTATTTTGTGATTGTAGATGAGGCTATAGGCAATGCAGAAGGTACGGTGAATCTGCACTATCAACTGGCCGAAGGCGAGGTGAAAATAGATAAGAATAGTAGTCGTGTCATTACTGACTATCCCGGAGAAAGTAATGTGTTATTGCAATGCTTTAGCCCCAAAGGAACGGAGATGATTGAAGAGGAAGGCTGGTATTCATTGCTTTATCGCGAACGTGCAAAGCGCCCTGCCATAGCGTTCAACATAGATAAAAAAAGCGGTACGCCTGTACGTTATGTCACTGTCATTTATCCGCAAAAGAAGGTGGATACTTCCATGAAAATTTCCGCACGCATTAAAAAGGCTATGGAAGATAAGCTGGAAGTAGAGGTGAAGATAGACGGTAAGAAGTGTACGCTGAAGTATCAACTTTGATTTTCTAAAGAATAAATGTGTTTATTCACTGTATAAGGTAATGAGATAGTGGTTATGTAAAGATTGTTTGGACGGGTAATTGTTCTATTGTTTTACTATTTAGAAGGGGGCTGCGAAGATGTTTACATTTCTATGCTCCCTTTTCCTTACAATAAAATCCTCTTTTTGAATAAACGCTGTTTGGATTTATAATAAACTTTCGAATAGTTTATTAAAAACGGTATTCGAGTTTATTAAAAACGTTTTTTTAACCTATTGAGGAAACGTAATTGAATAATTGATACAAAAACGGTCGGGAATCACTGTGTATTCCCGACCGTTCTCTATCTTAGGACACCTTGTGATGCCCTGCACTATAGTCTATATGTCTTTATTTATGTACTATTTATCTTCATTTCTCTGTTTATTACTACCACAAATATACAAAATAAAAATGCGAAAGTCAAGACTTCCGCATTCCTTGTGGTTAATATTCGTTTCTTTGATAGCTACTGAATAGTATTGATATTACTTCTGCGGACTTTTGAAGTTCGTGGAAGCAATTCTCTCTACATAGTTGGCAAGATTATATGTTAATGGAGTTGTGTCGCTGTTTGTACGGTAAATGCCAAATTTGAAATAATATCCGTTTTCATCATTCCGCCCTATGTAGATGTTTTCATTGTTAATAATATGGTCAATAATGAGAGCTTTGTCTTTCTTATAACTTATCTCCCCGTCTATCTTACCTTGTGTGATAGACTCTATTTCTCCGCCATATCTGCTCCATGTTATCTTTAGATTGAAAGTAACCCAGCAATTTCTAGGGAAACTGCTGAAGGGTGTCTTATAGGCTACTGTTGATGTTTTGTATTCAGAACTGACAGGAACCATGACTTCTGTTCTTTCCACATTTGCATTCGTTCTGTCATCAAGGTTTGTGAGCCATTTGCGGTCAGAATTGCACTTTATATACAGATACCCTTTGCTTATTCCACATTCTAAAGGCGGATAACCGCCCTGTTCTACAAGCCAGCCATTTGCTTCACCTGCTTTGTATCGTATGTTTCCATTCGCGTCATATTTAGGATTCCCGTTTTTATCGGTTTCCATCACTTTTTCATATCCAATGTTGCTTTTGAATATGGTAGTCTCCAGTAACTGTAGAAATTCAAGGTCTGTCATTTTGTATATGTCTCCGTCAGGGTTTTGAACAAGTGTCCTGTCGGGCATACCATGTATTTGGGCAAAGATGGTGTTTACGTCAGTGTTCATGTTCTTAGGAAAATAGACCGAGAAAGAGTGCTCACTTGTACTATTTGGTGGAATAATGCCTTTGCCGTAGTGATATACAGATAGTATTTTTTGAGCATTGGCAAGTGTGTTTTCAGCTTTGCCTTCAAAGTCTGTGCTTGTAGCATAACAGTAAGAAAGTTCTGCCCGCCCTTTGGTCGTTCCTTCGTTATATCCCGGAATGGTATTATCATTTTCATCTAATTCAAATTTATAAGAAGGCTTATTATTATAAAGCGTTGTATAGTCATATTGTATTGAATTGGGGGATTGCGGCCCTATTGGTACCCATTGCCCGTCGATGATTTGCTCCGGTTTGGCAATTTCAGTCTGAATATTGACACGTTCAGTGATAGGAACGAGGGACAATTCTTCGTTTGGGAGATTATCAGTAGAAGAACATCCGAAAAGTGTAAAGAACAGTCCGGATAATAGAGAAGTAGTAGATGTAAAGTTCTTCATATAAACTATATTAAGTTGGTTATTTATTGGGCAACCCGTGTTGAAACTGGTGTGTAATCAGTCTGTTCTGTTACCCGGTATCTGCCGTCAGATATATCATATAGCAGGGAAGAATATGGATGTTTCCGTAAATAAGTTCCCCCTTCTATGGTCGGGTTGTCCGGTGAATAACTGAATATGGCATTACTAGCCTGATGGGTGACACTCAAATCGGCAGGACGTGAATTATCCAAGATGGCTTTTATTTCGTATTCTCCACATAGGAAAGTATTTCCTTTCCGTATGACATTGGAACTTTCTCCTGAATTTGAATTGTCCTTGATTTGTATAATCGTCAATATCCGGTTCTTGGAACTGGGTGCAAAAGTAGCTGTCAAATGCCATTGGTTAGGATATAGTGGCGAAGGTTCCGGCAAAGGGGGCACTACAAACTGGTCTGTTTGCGTGATTTGACTTGCTTGGTCACTGAATTGTTGAGTGATGGTGGTAAATCCTTTGGTCGGGTGGGTAGTAGACAGGATATGCTGCTCCTGTTGGATGGAAAATTGGGTAGGGCTATGCAATAACCAATCCCAACGAACAGGCTCGGATGCTTCCAATTCATCGTAAATAACTACGATATCCGGATGCAGCATTAAAAGGTGGCGGCGATAAAGGGTAAGGGGAGTCGTCCCGAATCCGTTGTCTGGTGTTTGGGTGATACCTGCTGCCTTGAAAGCGGCTATCCACATTGGATCGTCACTGATGCCGCTGTATGCATGGGATGCATCACCGAGACAATAGGAGATGTGGTCACCACCCATAGCACGAGTGATATTTCCATACCCTTTTGTAGAGTAAGGTTGTCCGATACCATTGACTAATATCGTGTTGTGCGCACGCGTATGTCGATAAGACATTAAGTTGTGTGCATCAGAAAAGTTAAGATAGTATCCGCTGCTCCGGTAAATATCTGCACCTTGATAAAGCAAATTGAAACTATTTTGATTGGATACGGTATGGCTGCCCGAACCGAAAGTACTGGAGCGGAAACAGAGAGAGAGATTCCGGTCGGTATGTGCGAGGTCGGAATGGATGGCTACTTCACCGGCATCTTTGTACCAAATTAGTTTCGGGCTGTTGGATGGGAAGTCAGTAGCATACGTTTGGTTGCGTACCATGCGATAGAGCCGTAATTCGTAATCTTTCCGTAAAAGGCTTGCTGATTGGGCGGCATACCATCCAGCGTATGGATCTCCGGTTTCCCGTGCGATGAAATCCGCAAAGGAGATACGTTGCCGATTGGGCTCATCTCCTTTTTCGCTGCCGTCACCGAAGCCCGCACTTTTGGAAGCGGGCGGCCAGGTGTAGGCCATTGCCTTGCCTGCATTTTGATACCAGGGATGTTGCAGGAAGTCTTTTTGTGTAATGGAGGAAAAGAGAGAGGGAATATAATAGAGAGTTTTGACGTTGGCATTGAAATATCCCGCTCCATTGTGCCATACACCATCCCGGTTGAAACCTGATGCGGGAGCACGGGCAGTCCATAACTCATAGTAGTACTCCAGCATGGGCAGTATTTCCTCTGTATAGTTACTTTTGTCGTAGAGTACAAAGGCGGCTTGAAATAGTATGCGCATATTGTGCTGCCAAAAATGGTTGTCGAAAATATGGTTCTCTTGCATTCCGCAATACAGTTTGAAGTAGTATCTGGAAACACGCATCAAAAGATTTTCTATTTCTTGTTTCTCGTTGGGAGTAAGGGTATCATAGAGTAAATCATAAATCTCTATGAAGCTGATAGCAATGTCGGTAGCACCGAAGTTAGAAGCAAATAGCTGTGCGTCGGATACCGGATTCTTTAAAAGGGTGTTCAAAATTTCATGCATTTTATCTGCATATGTCTTTTGTTGTGTTAAGTAATAGGCTTGGTAGAGATGCTGGATAGATACTTTGATGGCCTCTGCCTGATCGTAGGGGTTGGGCAGGCTCGGGTAATCTGTCGTCATTGCGGCCTTGGCGCGACTGATAAGTTCGGGATATTCCGGGTGGGAAGTCACGTTGCGGCGTGCCTGTTCGATGCCATCGTCCAGGAAACAAAAAAGTCGTGGATGGGTGCGGGGAGCATTGTTCAGGAATATATCGAATGCAGGAGTCACGAACTTGGGAGTTTCGTCTTTGACTTCAAAAGAGTATGTTTCACTCCAGGACTGTTCGCTGCCGTCAGAAAGGATGGAGCGGAAACGCCAGTACCAAATACCGCTTTTCAGGGTTTTGTGTATATTATACATACACCAGCTTTTAGGGGTGGAAAGAATCGTTTCTGTTCCTGAGAAGTCTGCTTGGTTGGAGAGGGAAAATTGAAGTTTGTCTCCGGTTTTCATAGCTTGGGGAACAATGAGGGGAGCTGGATTGATATAGATTTCATTATCCGCCTTCGGATATGGCTTTTCACGGAGCTTGTCGTGCAAAGCATCGGGAGCTTCGGCGGGAGTTTCTGTATCTTGCCCGGTTGTATCGGGAAGAGAATCATCGCTACAGGCAATTGCCAGGCATAGACAAGCTAAAAGGCTGAAAAGAGTTTGGAAGCGGAAGATTGTTTTCATAGGAATAATTTCATAGAAGATTAATAAAGAGAAAAAGGAAGTTCTGATAAACAAGTCTGTTTGACAAGTCTTGTTTATCAGAACCAAGGTTATTTTATTCTAAGACGGTGAGGATAGGACGAATCTGACCTTGCACACCGGCTTTGTTTGAATTGAGTATTGCTTGAACTTTTTGACTCGTGCTTAATACGCTGCCAGTCAGAAGAATAACGTGTAATCCGCTATTCGTTATACTACTGGAAAGTAAATAGCGTCCGGTAGTAGTACTATTTACAAATAGGTTTGCACCTTCAATTGCATCTACTGCTGTAGCGAATTTGTCGTTCTTTGCGTTTTCTCCTTCGCCAAAATATGAAGTCGTCATGTCTATCAATTGCTCAATAGATGGGATATACCATCCGCTTGAATTACTTGGAACCATTGTTTGTTCTTTGAAGGTAATAAACGCTTCTAATACCGGGAATTTATCTGAATATTGTGTATAACGGTTATCTGCAAATATGTCTTTTGTGTTTTTATTTCCCTTTTTATTCAATTCCAAATCTGTAAAATCAATTGTTCCATACATCTCTTTACTACAGAACTCCAACCGGGCAGTACTTTCCAATGCCATAACATATCCTTTGATGCGTGCATAATCCCCATCGTAGTCACTCGCTTTTTCTCCATTTTGAGCGTCTACTGCATATACAACGCCGATACAAGTTTTCTCTCCGTTCAATGTAGCCGACCATGTCCCGTCGGAATAATAGTAATCACCTACTTCCATGGCTAGAGTCGGGTCGGTAGGCTCTATATTTTCTTCGTTGCTTGTCCATTCGTCATCGAAGCCGACATCCACTTTTCCATTATTAGTTGCTTCTGCCACCAAATGGCCTTTAGCTTGTGTGCAACGGTTGCGTATTACCGAAACTCCGGCCGGAATGGCGGTAGAACGTAATTCTGTATCAGATACATCTTTGAATGTCAGTTTGATTTCACCCAAAGCATCATCTGCCGGTGCTGCGAACACATAATAAGAGAACAATTTCAAATCAGTATTTCCTTTGCCAAGAGCAGCGGCTTCTGATAAAGTTGCCGGCATTAAAGTAGTGGAGACACTTCCATCTTCTACATTGAATCCTTGTGGTACTTTATGGCTTACAGAAACTTTGGCACATTTCTCAAAATTGGTCTTATTTTTCTCAGATACGATAATTTTAGCAAACGGACGTTTCAAGGTTGCGTCGAAAGATTCTACGTCTTCCGTCTTTGTGAACTCCTGTGCAGCAAAGAATGCGTCACAGGCATCAGTGTTATAAAGCAACGAAGCGTCTTTCAAAGTAATGTTCTTGAGGTCGTTAGTATCATAGAATTTATCGGCATAGTGTCCGTTTACCTGTCCGGTTCCTGTGGCAACGAAATCCGCCCACATCAGGAATTTATAGTTGCCCGGTTCAAGAGCGAATTCGAAAGAAATCTTGTTATCTACCGCGTCAAGGTCTAGTTTTTCATCCCGATACATTAATTCAGGATTGTTTCCTGTGCTCCAAATTTCAAGGATACAACGCAGGTCGTGGTCGTTTGCTGTCGGCAAGGCACGTGTTTTCACTCCTTCAGTAGGAAGCTGTGCTGAAATACTGACGAGTTTGCTTTTGCTGCCCAGAGTACTTGGAGCTTCTTCTTGACTACATGAGGCAAATAATGCCATAAACAGAGTCACTGCTAAATAAAAAAAGTTCTTTTTCATAATGTAATGATTAAAGTGTATATTAATTGTTTTTGTTTCTTATAATCTGTCCAGATCCACGATGATGTCATCATCAAAATCCGTGTCGATATCTATCCCCGGATTGGCACTTAGGAATTTGCCGCGAACCGTTGTCAGATGGTTTTGCTTATAAGGTACTTTCAGATTCCGGTAGCGGGCTACTACGTTACTTTTTTCATTGGTTATTTCGATAGTCAGTGAGACGAAAGAACCTTCTCCGTTCACGAATACATAATCGAAGCCGATTGGCAGCTCTTCCGTACCTTCTGTGGGAAGAGGGATGGACTTACTGTAAGACACATATTGCAGCGGATGTTTCACTTGTCCGGTCAGAGCGTTGAAACCCGTAGTCAGATAATAGCCATATTTGATACTGATAGTAAATTGGTTTCCGGTGATTTCCTTATCCTTTATCTTTTTCAGGAATTTGTCTACATCCGTGGCTATCAACTCATAGCGGGCCAACGGGCGGACCATTTGGATGTCGATGGGAACAATGGCATTCCACTGGTCCCGATACGGAGTGAGATTCAGTGCGGCAGTTCCATAAAAAGCATCATAATAGTTGGAATTGCCTTTGTAAGACCCTGCACGCAAGATACGTTCCATATTGCCGGTATCGTAGAAGAGCGTGTAATTTCCTTCCTGATTGCGAATATAATCTGCCCATACCACCAGTTGGTATTTGCGGGCGTGCAGTTTCATGGAGATAGGCAGGCTGACACTGGATTGTTCGGGACGGACAGCTTCATAAATCTCCTGGCGTGCCACTTCTTCCTTTCCCTCGTAAGCAATGACAGTGAAACGATAATTGTAGCCACTGGTAGTGGCGGCACGTGTATTATTAATTTCCAGTGGCGCAAGATTCATATCCAAAGTTACTTCGGACATGATATTCACTTGTGTAGGGTCTACTCCTTTGGTTCCGTCGGCAGTCAGTTCGGGTTCTTCATAAAGACAACTGCTGACGATAGCTGGTAAAAGCATCAGTAGTGCTCCTAAGTGGATGAATGTAGTATATATCTTATTTTTCATGATTTCTAAGGTTTAAAAACGATAAGACAAGGATAGACCGACACGGGTGATTCCCCAATAATTCCGGGTTTCTGTTCCAATCTGCGCCCCATTATCTATGTTATAATAAGTATTGTATTTTATATGGGCATAGCCGGCTCCCAAAGAGAACTCCGCTCCCCAATGCTTGGACAGGGGAAGTAAGTAGCCGTAACTTACACCTGCTCCTAATAACGGACGGTCTGTATTTTGGTAACGGTCTTTCTGCCACTTCACGTTAAACCAGGCGACATGGGCATGTACTCCGAAAAAATGACCTGCACCGAGTTGTTTCAACCACCAGCGGCCTTCCGGCTGAATAGCCACTGTACGTACAGCGTGTTTCTGACTAATGTCCCAAAAACTGCAAATCACAGGTAGCTCTACGGAAATATGTTTGCTGAACTGCATTTCAAATGCCAAATTAGGAAGCCCTGCCGCATCGTAGGCGATATTGCTCTTTAGAGCCATATAACGTTCGGAATGATTTCCTTTTTCCTTTTTAGTAGTTACTGCTTTTTTTGTCGTCACTACTTTCTTAGTTGCGACTTCTTCTTTAGAAGCCGTTCCCTTTCTGGAAGCCGCTTCCGGCTTTTTATCAGTTTCCGTCAACGGCTTGAAGACGATTTCGTTTTCGTCGGCCGAGGTTTGTATTCGGGGCTTCTTCTGCTGAACTTTTTGTGGGTTCTGTGGTTGTTGAGGCTCTTGCTGCATGGCGAGAGAACCGGCTGCCGGACTCATAGAGCACAGCAACAAAAGGAAGCCTTGTACTAAATATCTTTTCAGTTTCATAGCATTATTGTTTTTAGATTTCCAGTTCCGGAAGTTTATCTGTCAATGTTGTCTCATAACCATCTTCCCGCACGATAGTAGCACCTCCTTTATAAGTAATATTCACATCTTCCCCTACTTTCGTACTGCGTATAAAGAACATCGGCATGCCTTCCGCGGAAGTATTTACCTTGATAATCCAGCTTCCTACTTTGATTCTTCCGTCCTTCAGTATCACTGGTTCGGCTGCCGGTCTGGCAAGAGCGTGCGTATTGATAACCGTTGCAAAGCGGTATACCTTTTGTTTGGATGAAGTCGCTGTAAAATGCCAATGATTGGCATAAGGGGCGAAGTTACCTTTGCTATCTGCACGTAGCCAGTTCACGGCAGGAACAAAGAACTTATCCGTCGTTTCGGTAGTTAACTTATCGCTGGAGAACAAGAAAGCGTCAGAAGCTCCGTTCTTGTTAGTTGCCTGGATATGCACATAGTTTGGATTCTCCTTCACAGTCATCGGATTGATAACGGTATGCAGCAGATAACTCCACGTCACGGGCTCGTCAGCTTCCAGTTCATCGTAAATGAATACTAGTCCGGAAGTTCCCAATTCGACAATGTGGCGACGGAAAGTCTTTAGATGGTTCTCATCCCAACCGTTGGCAGGCGAGTAATCCAGTTTTGACTGTTTTCCGCGTTCCAGCCATAAAGGAGAAATCACTTTGCCGTATGCGTTGGAAGCGTCGCCTACTACATAACCAATCTTCTCACCTACATAATAGCGGGGAATCCATCCATAACCTTCTGTTCCGATACGCTGCCCCATGCCGTTCACTAATATAGTATTGTGGGCGCGGGTAGCACGGTGGCAATACAAGCTGTGCTCATCGATAAAACTGATATGATGTCCGCTGCTGTAAAACAAGGAACTGCCACCGTAGAAGGTATTGAATGCATTCTGATTGGCCAGCGCATGGGAAGTAGAACCATAAGGACTTGAACGGAAGCTAATCATAGCATTGCGTCCTACACTGTTCCAATTTGTCATGAAAGAAGCCAGTCCGGTTGCCGGGAATACGTAGCCCATAGGCAAATCCGCTAATCCTGCGCCTTGTGGCAGAGGCTTGTTGCATTGCAGGCGGAACCATGCCAAATCACCAGGTTTGGCCAAAAGTGCCTTTTTGAGGTAGTTTGGTTCTTTTTCGAGGGTGCGGCGGGTATAGTCTGCTGCATATGTATTTCCGGTAAGGCGGGCTAATGCGTCCGTATAGCTTACCCGAATGCTATTGGGTCTTACTACATTTTGATGACTGCTACCATTGCCTCCTGATTTAGAGAAAGGCGGCTGCTGGAAAATTGTATACATGATGGAACCTTGATACCACGGGTCGCTGAAGAAATCGAAACCGCTTAATTTGCTATAATAATAAGGTACTTCTATCAAGGTACGAGTGTTGACAGTAAAATAAGAATCACCGTTGTGCCATCCGCCATCTTTGTTCAGACCGGGAAAACGCGCCAACCATACATTATAACAATAATCCACCCAGATATCTGCTTCCGGCAGTTCACCGTAGACACTGAAGGCAGCCATAGTGAAGATACGGAGGGTCATTTGCCATACGTGGTTATCGGCTATATGATTTTCCAGGCGATTGTTGAAGTTCGCGTAAAATTCTCCACCTCTGTGTTTGATTTCTTTCAATAATTGAGCCTTCAAATCATCCGATAGCAAATCGTAGAATGAATCGTATGCCATGGAACAGAGAGAAAGCATCGTTGCCGCATTGAAGTCACCGGCCACGTTTTGGTGGTCACTCCAACTAATCATTTCAAGTACACGGGCTATGGCTGCTTCATAATACCGTTTGTCCTGTGTCAGCAGATAAGCACGTATCAAGGCTTCCGTATTGGTTTCTTCTTTGTCTATGACACGGCGGCTTTCACGAGTAATTAACGCTTGCCGTTTCACTTCATTATCCAGCTTTTCCGCACCTCTTGTGTCAATTTTGTCCACAGAAGGCATGGGAGAATTTGCCGCTTTGTCCGCCACTTCGATATACCATTGATATTCCGTTGCAGACTTGCTCCTTTTCATAAAGTCCTTCCATTCATCCTTCATTACCCATACACGGGGATGGCTCTTCGGCAATCCTGACAGTACGGTTTTCAATGCGGGCGGACAGAACTTCTGTGGATTATCTTCCACGGTAAACTGAAGTACTTTAGACCAGATGGTCTTTCCTTTTTCTACATATCCATATTGCCAATACCACTTTCCGGCAACCAATGCCTTTTCCGGATTGAAAAACGGCCAGCGGGTATCGACCAATGTTACATTATTCTTTAATGCCGCATCTTGCGAGTAACGAACTTGATAGCATAACTTGGATTTATCCGTTTTTGGGGTAGCGGGTTTAACTCCGTCTAGTAATTCTTCCGCCACGTTGACATCAGCGCGAAGCGGCCATAAAAAAGACACGGCACGGTCTTTTACCACTGCTTTATCCAGCGGGGACGGTGTAGTGCGCATCTCATGCATCAGTGTAGTATCCGTCAAGCGGATCGTCGGTTGGGCGTATGAATGAAGGAAAGCGATGCTCCCTATGATTGCGATATAAATGCTCTTTTTCATAATCTGTTATATTTTGGTCATTCCGGTGATTAATAATTAGGGTTGTTCTTATTTTCTAGCAGGTAATTTAATTGCAACTCGTCTGTCGGAATCGGGAATAACTCATGTTTGCCTTTACGGAAGTTTTTCCCTGCCGGGTATCCGGTTGAAGTACTGGTATTGGCTGCACTGTTCTCAAAGAATAATGCCAATGCTTCCTGAATAATTCCCCAACGGATCAGGTCATATTTACGCTGTCCTTCAAAAGCCAGTTCGAATCCCCGTTCCCAATAGAGAGCCGTGCGGAATCGGCCTGCTTCATCTCCATCGTTGATGAAGTTGAGATTGTATACTTTGGGAGCTTTCAACAGACTTGCATAGTTCTCGGAAGTGATTTCGGTTGCTCCGGCACGTTTTCGGACACTGTTCAATAACTTCCAGGCTTCAGGCGTATTGTCCGTTTCATTAAAGGCTTCGGCCGCCATCAATACCACGTCCGCATAACGGATATAGCAGAAGTTTACGTCAGTAACATTCGGATTTTTGTATCCGATAGGCATCCATTCGCGACGCCACTTACCTGGATACCAGTCTCTTCCACTTTTGTTTTCCACCTTTTTATGGCTGTAACTCGTTTTGTCCCAGTTGAATTTGTAGGTACAGACCATTACATCGCGACGTGCATCTCCGGCTTCAAAGAACTCTTTCCATTCGGGTACAACACGGAATAGCGCATTGGCACGTCCCATAAACTGATTGGCTTCCGTACTGGCAATGCCGGGTGCTGCTACCGCCGGGCCGATATACGTGCCCCAGTAACCTTTCGTTCCAGTATTGCCGTCGGGGCTGTAGAAGGCTACTTCAAACAAGCTCTCCTGTGAATCGAGCGTTCCTGCGGAGAATCCTTTGAATAATTCAAGATAGCCGGTAGTATAGAAATTGTGATAACCGTTTGTTTTGAATTCTTCCCACTCCTGGATGACAGCATTAAAATATTCCTGACGTTTGCTTTCATCCGGTCGGGTGATGGTTCCGTCCATTTGCAAGCTGTATCCGGCACGTTGCAATAATACGCGCATCAGTAGCGCTCTTGCTGAACCTTGGCTTGCCTTCTCGGGAGAAGAAGAAGCGTCTGCCCATGCAAGATGACCTTTAGCGAAGTTCAAATCATTGATAATTTGGTCATATATCGTTTCCCGGCTGCTGCGTGGCTGGTAAGTATGTTCGTAAGAATCGGAATAAGTCGTTTTGAAAGGAACATCCCCCCAGTAGCGTACCAGGCTGAAAGCATACAATGCCCGTAGGAATTTAGCTTCCGCTACCATTGCCTGCAAGTCCGTATCTCCTTCGTAATTTTCCATACCCTCGATACCTTGAATCGCATAATTGGCATAATTGATTCCTTGATAAAGGCCTTTCCAGGCATTATAGACATATTGATTGGCAGGGTTTAAGGTGTAGTGGGCGATATCCCGGCGGGTATTATCTGAATTTGTTCCTGAAGCATAGTAAGTGTCGTCGGAACAGGGAAGAGCCATCTCATAATCTCCGTAGAGAGTGGGTAACACACTGTAAACGCCAACGACTGCCATCTGTGCTTTGGACTTGTCGGTGAAGAAATCCTTCTTCTCATAATAGGAATTAGGGTCTTCGGTCAGAGTGTCCAGGCAGGCACTATTTGTCAAACCGCAGAGAAGCAGGCAGAGTATATAGTATAAATTATTCTTTTTCATTTTCCTGTTGTTTTAAGAAGGTGGTTTAAAAGGTTATGTTAAGGCCGAATACGTAAGAACGGCTACGGGGATAAGCTCCGAAATCTACGCCGGGCGTCAGGTTGTTTCCTTTTGTTGATACTTCCGGGTCGAAACCGGAGTAGGGGGTCCATACAAACAAGTTACTTCCTGTCGCATAAAGGCGGAGATTTTGGATGGAAGCTTTCCGTATCCATTTCTTTGGAAAGTTGTATCCGATGGTTAAGTTACTTAATCGCAGGTAAGAGGCATCTTCCACAGCCCAAGAATGGATATATTTGTCCCCTTGTTCCATATCGTGTATGGAAGCTACGGTTTTACCGGCATTCAGGGCGGCGAGTTCCTGCGGGTCTGTGACGGTTACACCTTCTTTGTTGATAGTCATCCAACGTTTGCTGCTGTTTGCCAGGTTCAGTACATTATATACAGTTTTTCCGGCTTGTGTATTGGTCAATTTGGTGGCGTTCAGCACTTCTGCACCATAAGAGAAGGTGAAGAAGGCAGTCAGGTCAAAGTTCTTGTACTTGAATGTGTTGCTTAAACCACCATAAAAGACAGGGTTGGCATTACCGATGACTGTCATGTCATTCTCATCAATCACATCATTACCGTCTGTATTGGCGAATTTCCACATACCCGGCTGCACGGAACTACGGTCGCCCATACAGGGAATTCCATCTTTAAGGATATAAGTCTGTGTGCGTACATCATAGTTGAAGTCCGAGACTTGATATAAACCTAATGTTTTGTATCCGTAGAATTGCCCGATGGGCTTTCCTACTTCAATCTTATGTGTCTTTTGAGCGTATCCGAATTTGGCTTCTTCCAGGAAATAGCTTTCGCCGGACAGCGCCTTTATGGTGTTTTTGTTATGAGACAGGTTCAGGTTTGTTGTCCATGTGAAGTTACGGCTTTGAATATTGGTAGAGCTGATGGTCAGGTCGACGCCGATATTCTGTGTCTTTCCGATATTCCGCATCATATTGGTGAATCCCGAAGAGCTGGGAACTCTCGAGTTTAAGAGCAAGTGTGTACTTTCATTTACGTAGAATTCCGGAGAAATGGTCAATCTTTGTCCGAAGAATCCCATATCAAGTCCGATGTTGAGGGTGTTGTTCGATTCCCATTGTAAATTCCGGCTGACTATGGAAGACTGGACGTAACCGGGAGTCATGGTGCTGCCATTCGGATATACGGTGGAGTCCAATAATTCCAGGGAAGTATAGCTTGCGATGCGGTTGTTGCCTGCCATACCGTAACCTACTCTCAATTTTAAGTCGGAAAAAATATTCAGGTCTTTAATGAATTTTTCTTCTCCGATGCGCCATGCTGCCGAGATGGAAGGGAAGATTCCCCATTTGTTGTCTTTGCTGAACTTGGAGGAACCATCGGCACGTAAAGTGGCAGTCAGTAAATATTTGTCGGCGAAGCTATAATTCAACCGGGTGAAGAAAGACAATAGTTTGTCGTCATAATTCACTCCGGACGTGATGGCTCCGGGAATCCCCAAGCTCATATCGTCCAAACCTATATCATTATTCGGGAAGTTCGTTGCATTGGCCCTCATCGTGCGTGTCCATCGCGATACCCACTCCTGACCGAGCATCGCTATCATTTTATGTTTCTTTCTCTTATATTCGTAGTTCAATACGTTGGAAGTCTGGAAACTGCTATTTTCAGCATATTGGATATATCCGTTGATACTGGAGCGTTTCCCGATGCTGGACAGTTCTCCGTAAAAGACATCATTTCGGGTAGTCTGATAGCGCATGCCGGTGCTGTTGCGGAAACTAAAGTTCTTTGTGAAGTTAAAGGTAAATCCGCCGTTTGCCTGGAAAGTTCGGAGTTGTCTGTTGTTGGTTTCCTGTGAGGCTGAGAGCAGCGGGTTTTGTACTGGGTTGGATTCATCGTCAATTATCTTATCCTCATTTTCCAGTAAGTCTTGATCGTTTCCATAGATGCCGATAGTGGGGCGGTATTGCAGGATATGCTCCATTTTGTTGAAGCGGGTATTTCCGTCCGAAGTTCCCATACCGTATATTTTGCTTTGGTCAAAGCTGATCCGTGCATTCACCTGAATACGTTTAGAAGGCTTATGGGTGATATTGAACGAGATATTATGTTTGTCGTTCCCGCTAAACACCATGGCACCCATATCTTTGAAGTAGCTGTATCCGAGTGAATATTTCAATTCCTTGTTTCCTCCTGATATACGTACACGGTAGTTTTGGCTGGTTGCTGTTCTACCAAGCGTCTCTTCCTGCCAATCAATGCCCGGACGATTGCCATAGTTCTCATCGATTTCCAGGAAAGAACCGTATGTGGACTGGAAACTGGTGACTCCTTTCTCGCCCTGAAAAGCAAGACTGCGTTCATAATCCAGCAGTACGTATTCTTTGGTAGAGAGCACAGGAAGTTTGCGTGCCAATGTCTTGAAGCCGATATAGCTTTCAAGACTGACAGACATTTTGCTCTCATTTGTACTTCCTTTCTTGGTCGTGATTACTATGACACCGTTGGCACCTCTGGCACCATAGATTGCCGTGGCGGAAGCATCTTTTAATATATCAATCGTTTCTACTTCGGCCGGGTCAAGGCTCGCCATACCGTCTTCACTAGGGAAACCGTCAATAATATAAAGAGGTTCGTTACTTTGGGTAATGGAAATACCACCGCGTACGCGTATGGATATGCTCGATCCCGGTGCTCCTTCACTTTGAGTAACTTGTACACCGGCTACCCGTCCTGCTAATGCTTGGCTGAGGTCGGAAGTAGGGACTTTCATCAGGTCTTCACTCTTTACGGAAACGACGGAGCCTGTCAGGTCACTGCGCTTGCTTGTTCCGTAACCTACAACTACCACTTCATCCAATGCTTTCGCATCACTTTGCAGCGTCACGTTGATGACCGCTTTCCCTTTTACGGAGACTTCTTGTGTTTTCATTCCTATATAAGAAAATACAAGGATAGCCTTGGCGGCATTATCGACCTTCAGCCTGTAATTTCCGCTTAAATCACTGATTGAGCCGACACCGGAAGCGCCTTTGAGGGTAATGTTGGCTCCGATGACTTCCAAGCCTTCCGCATCAATCACCTTTCCGGTGACCGTCAGGCTTTGGGCTTGAACTGTAAATGCGGTGCAAAGGCAAACCGCAAAAAGGAGAATTCTTTGAATGTTTTTCATATCAATTCTATTCGTTGTTTTCTGAGTTAAGAATCTATGGCAAAGGTATGGGCTTTTCGTATAAATGTTGTTTCTCTATTGTCTTTCCTTTATTTGAAAACTGATAATGGGCTTTTGAATTCGTCTAAAAGCTTTTTGATTTTATCCCGATACCCGCCAGAGGACTTGTGGAAGGGGTGGGAATCTGTACTTTTTTCCCGGTGCCGAAGCCTGTGTTCCTCGGTGGCGAACCATGCCTTCCCCGCTGCCGGACTTTTGTATACCTTATTATCTACTCCTTGTCATTCAACCGAATAAATCCAAAAAAAGGAAGAATTTGTTTGCCAATTCAAAGAAAAGCCGTACTTTTGCAAGCCGATTATTATCACAAAATGATAAGAGATTAATTCATAGCAAGTTAGTATTCCTTTGTCCGGGGAAGACTAATGAGTGGTGAAGAAAATTTTTAGTAGTAACATTTAAAAAACAAAATTAGAGTGGATACTTTAAGTTACAAGACCATTTCTGCAAACAAAGCGACTGTAACCAAAGAATGGGTTATCGTTGACGCTACAGACCAGACTTTAGGTCGTCTGGGAGCAAAAGTTGCAAAATTGCTGAGAGGAAAGTACAAACCAAACTTTACTCCTCACGTAGACTGCGGTGATAACGTTATCATCATCAATGCAGACAAAGTAAAACTGACTGGTAACAAATGGAATGACAGAGTTTATTTGTCATATACTGGTTATCCTGGTGGTCAGAGAGAAATGACTCCTGCCCGTTTGATTACAAAACCGAACGGTGAAGAGAGATTACTGAAAAAAGTAGTGAAGGGCATGCTTCCTAAGAATATCCTGGGAGCTAAATTGCTGAATAACTTGTATGTTTACGCTGGTAGCGAACACAAACAGGCTGCTCAGAACCCGAAAATGATTGATATTAATTCATATAAATAAGATATAATGGAAGTAGTAAATGCATTAGGCAGACGTAAACGTGCTATTGCACGCATATTCGTAAGCGAAGGTACAGGAAAGATTACTATTAACAAGAGAGACCTTGCAGAGTACTTTCCATCAACTATTCTTCAGTATGTTGTAAAACAGCCTCTGACTAAGGTCGAAGCTGCTGAAAAATATGATATTAAAGTAAATCTTTGTGGTGGTGGTTTCACCGGTCAGTCACAGGCTCTGCGTTTAGCTATCGCTCGTGCTTTGGTGAAAATCAATCCTGAAGATAAGAAAGCGCTCCGTGCAGAAGGCTTCATGACACGTGATCCCCGTTCTGTTGAACGTAAGAAACCGGGTCAACCGAAAGCACGTCGCAGATTCCAGTTCAGTAAACGTTAATATCCGGTTTTACTTAGAACTGGTTAAGAAGCGTTTAGTATCTAAACTGCCGGGACTCTACTTTGTAGCAGACTACCCGATGGTTGGTTGAGATAAACAAAAAAGAAAGTAAACGATTTTAAAGAATAACAAAATGTCTAGAACTAATTTCGATACATTATTGGAAGCCGGTTGCCACTTCGGACACCTTAAGAGAAAGTGGAATCCTGCAATGGCTCCTTATATTTTCATGGAACGCAATGGTATTCATATCATTGACCTCCACAAAACAGTTGCTAAAGTAGATGAAGCTGCTGATGCACTGAAGCAAATTGCAAAATCAGGAAAGAAAGTCCTGTTCGTTGCTACTAAGAAACAAGCTAAGCAGGTAGTGGCTGAGAAAGCTGCTTCTGTAAATATGCCTTATGTAATCGAGCGCTGGCCGGGTGGTATGTTGACCAACTTCCCGACTATCCGTAAGGCTGTGAAGAAAATGGCTACTATCGATAAGTTGACTAACGATGGTACCTATTCAAATCTTTCAAAGAGAGAAGTTTTGCAGATTTCGCGTCAGCGTGCTAAACTGGAAAAGAACTTAGGTTCTATTTCTGATCTTACTCGTCTGCCGTCTGCATTGTTCGTTATCGATGTTTTGAAAGAAAATATTGCAATCCGCGAAGCTAACCGTTTGGGTATTCCTGTATTTGCTATCGTTGATACAAACTCAGATCCTTCAAATGTAGATTTCGTAATCCCTGCTAATGATGATGCTACTAAGTCTATCGAAGTTATCTTGGATGCTTGTTGCGCTGCTATGGCAGAAGGATTGGAAGAAAGAAAAGCAGAAAAGGTAGATATGGAAGCTGCCGGTGAAAACGCTCCTAAGGGTGGTGCCGGTAAGAAGAAAGCTACTAAAGCTCGCATGGACAAAGCCGAAGAAGAAGCTATCAACGCTGCTAAGGCTGCCGCTTTCATGAAAGACGAAGAAGAAGCTTAATATACTATAGTTGAGAGTTGAGAGTTGAAAGTTGAGAGTTACGATATGCAATTCTCAACTCTCTGTTCTCAACTCTCAACTGCTTTTAAAGATATTATTAACAAATTAAAATAAAGGAATATTATGGCTGTAACTATGGCTGAAATTACCAAGCTTCGTAAAATTAGTGGAGCTGGTATGATGGACTGCAAAAACGCTTTGACTGAAGCTAATGGCGATATCGATAAAGCAATGGAAATTATCCGTAAAAAAGGACAGGCTGTTGCTGCAAAACGTTCTGACCGTGAAGCATCAGAAGGTTGTGTATTGGCTAAATCAACAGGTCAATTCGCTGCAATCATTGCATTGAAGTGCGAAACAGACTTTGTTGCCAAGAATGCTGATTTCGTTGCTTTGACTCAGGCTATTCTGGACGCTGCTGTGGCTAACAAATGTAAGACTTTGGATGAAGTAAAGGCATTGCCGTTGGGCAACGGTACTGTACAGGATGCTGTAACTGACCGTAGCGGTATTACCGGTGAAAAGATGGAGTTGGACGGCTACAATGTAGTTGAAGGAGCTTATACTTCTATCTATAACCACCAAGGAAACAACCAGCTTTGTACTATCGTGGCTATGAATAAGGAAGCAGAAGCTGCTGCTCACGGAGTAGCTATGCAGATTGCAGCTATGAACCCTATTGCAATTGACGAAGCAGGTGTTCCCGAATCAGTGAAGGAAGCTGAAATTCAGGTTGCCATCGATAAGACTAAGAAAGAACAAGTGGACAAGGCTGTTGAAGCTGCTTTGAAGAAAGCCGGTATCAACCCTGCGCATGTAGACAGTGAAGAACACATGGAAAGCAATAAGGCTAAGGGATGGATTACCGATGAAGACATTGCTAAGGCTAAGGAAATCATTGCCACTGTTTCTGCAGAGAAATCTGCTAACTTACCCGAAGCTATGATTCAGAACATTGCTAAAGGTCGTTTGGGCAAGTTCTTGAAAGAAGTTTGCTTGTTGAACCAGGAAGACATTATGGACGGCAAGAAAACTGTAAGAGAAGTGCTGAAAGAAATCGATCCTGAATTGCAGATCGTTGCTTTCAAACGTTTCACTTTGCGTGCTGAATAATATTCATGAGAAAGCCCTTGGCGCAGTTCTCTGTTACGAGGGTTATATGGTAGGAAAGAGGGTGCGCACCCTCTTTCCTTTTTTATTTTGTCTGTGTATATCCTTCTGCTTTCAGCAGCTCGATAATCCGCTGTTTGAACTCTCCTTGAATGATGATTTCTCCATCTTTCACAGAACCTCCCACACCACATTTGGTCTTGAGCAACTTGCCCAATTCTTTCAGGTCATTTTCAGTCCCTATAAATCCATTGACAAGGGTAACAGTTTTGCCTCCCCGGCCTTTCTTCTCGATGCTGACACGCAATTTCTGCTGCTTCTTATCCGGAGTGGCTGTCTCTTCTTCTTCACCGTGCTCATAGTTGAAATCAGGATTTGTTGAATACACCACATTCAGACGCTCTTTCCAATCGTTATTTTTCATGTGAATTTTGCTTAAATGAGTGGTCAAAGATACTACATTTTTTATTCTCAAAAGGCAGTGGTAACAAATAAAAGTGTACTTTTGCACATTACCTAATGATAATGCCAATAGAAACAGATGGATATACGTATGCATAAATTCTCAGATAAAGTGCCTGAGCCTACTTTGCGCAGACTTCCTTGGTATCTTTCTAATGTCAAGCTGATGAAAGAGAGAGGAGAAACGTATGTGTCTTCTACCCAGATATCCAAGCAGATTAATATAGATGCGTCTCAGATAGCGAAAGATCTTTCGTATGTCAATATATCCGGCCGTACTCGTGTGGGCTATGAAATAGATGCTCTGATAGAAGTGTTGGAACGTTTTTTGGGCTTTACGCACATGCATAAAGCTTTTTTGTTCGGGGTAGGTAGCCTGGGAGGAGCGTTGCTGCGCGATTCGGGTCTTCACCATTTCGGGTTGGAGATAACAGGTGCTTTTGATGTGAACCCTGACATTGTGGGAACTGAAATTAATGGTATCCCTATTTATCATTCCGATGACTTTGAACAGATGATGAAAAAATATAATGTCAATATAGGAGTTCTGACTGTACCTATCAATATAGCACAGGAGATAACGGATAAGATGGTATCGGGCGGAATTAAAGCTGTTTGGAATTTTACTCCGTTCCGTATTCGTGTTCCCGAAGATATTGTAGTGCAGAATACTTCACTGTATGCTCATCTGGCTGTGATGTTTAACCGTTTAAATGTAAATCAGGACTAAAATTATATGAAGATATTAGCCGTAGGTATGAATTATGTGGCTCATTGCCAAGAGTTGCATGCCAATGAAAACTTACCGAAGGAACCGGTCATTTTTATGAAGCCCGATTCTGCGTTGCTTAAAGACAGCAAGCCTTTTTTTATCCCGGATTTCTCTCGGCAGGTAGATTATGAAACAGAACTGGTGGTTCGTATCAACCGTTTGGGAAAAAACATAGCCGAACGATTTGCGCATCGTTATTATGATGCGGTGACGGTGGGGATTGACTTTACGGCACGTGACCTTCAGCGTCGGTTTCGCGAAGAGGGAAAACCGTGGGAGTTATGCAAGGGCTTTGATAATTCGGCTGTTATCGGAGATTTTGTATCGGTGAATAAGTTCAAGGATATTCAGAATTTGAAGTTCCATTTGGACATTGACGGCAATACGGTGCAGCAGGGTAATACGGCAGATATGCTTTTTAAGGTGGACGAAATCATTGCGTACGTCAGCCGTTTCTTCACATTAAAGATAGGAGACCTGTTGTTTACCGGTACACCGGTAGGAGTAGGACCGGTCAGTGTCGGCCAGCATTTACAAGGTTATCTGGAAGAAGAAAAACTATTAGATTTCTATGTAAGATGAAAATAAGAGTAGGATTTGGATTTGACGTACATCAGTTGGTGCCGGGGCGTGAACTGTGGCTGGGAGGGATAAAGTTTGAACATGAATTGGGGCTATTGGGCCATTCGGATGCCGACGTGCTGATTCATGCCATTTGCGATGCTTTGCTTGGAGCTGCCAACATGCGTGATATCGGCTATCATTTTCCCGATACGGCAGGTGAGTTTAAGAATATAGATAGTAAGATTCTGTTGGCCAAAACAGTTGATCTGATTGCAACCAAAGGCTATAAGGTGGGCAATATAGATGCGACAGTCTGTGCCGAACGCCCGAAACTGAAAGCGCGTATACCCGAGATGCAGGAAGTCTTGGCCCATCTGATGAAAATAGAACTCGATGATGTCTCCATCAAGGCGACTACCACGGAGAAGCTGGGCTTTACGGGACGTGAAGAGGGTATTTCGGCGTATGCCACTGTATTGATAGAAGGGTAATTTTACACGTACGTACGTATGAGCCTATACTGACGTACGTGTGAGGCGATGCATACTAACGTGTTTTTCTCCATCTCATAAAATCAATCCCAAGGTCAGTAATATCCCGAATAACAGCATGTTGCGCGAGGTTTCTCCCAATATGATGTTCAGCTCCTTGCCTTTGTTGATTTTCACCATTCGTTGCCAAGTCAGGAAATGGGGAAGAATATAGATTTGTGGTAGTATTGCTGCCCATATATGTCCGCTGACGGCAAACAAGAGGCATAACCATGCGGCTGCCAATCCTAAAAACAGATAAAGCATACGCCCTGTTGCCGCACCCCATCTTACGACCAGTGTTTTCTTGCCGCTTAACGCATCCTGTTCCCGGTCGCGATAATTGTTTACCATTAACAAGGTGTCGATAATCATGCCACATACCACAGAGGCGATAGTGACATTCCATGTCCAGTCATGGCACATCACATAATAGGTACATCCCACGGGCACAAAACCGAAGAAGATGATGACCAGTACGTCTCCCCAGCCATGATAAGCCAAAGGATAGGGACCGGCAGTATATAAAAAAGCAAACAGAATACACAGCAGTCCGACCGGAATCATCTCTGCTCCACTGTAAAAAAGCAGCAAGGCTCCAACCACACAGGCCAACATGGTGGTCAGGGCGATACCCCGTTTCATGGCTTCCAATGTAATCCATCCTTGTGCACATGCCCGTTCGGGGCCCAACCGGTCTTCGCGGTCACTTCCTTTCAGGTAGTCAAAAAAATCATTGATAAAGTTGGCATCTATCTGCATCAGAAAAGCAAAAAGAAAACAGAGTATGGCGGGTACGATTTGAAACCATCCGTCTGCTGCTGCCAAGGCACATCCCAGCATGACGGGAACAGCGGCACCTGCCAATGTCTTGGGGCGTGCAGCCAATAGCCATGCCTTTATAGAATTTGTTTTAACAGTTTCCATCCATTTCATATTAAAGATGTGCAAAGATAAACAATTAATTCTCTATCTTTACTCCTCATTTAAAAGAAAAAGACATGAAGAAACCTGTTCTTTATTTGTTGCTTGCCGCAGTGCTGTTTACTTCCTGTGCCACTGCTTCTCTGTCGAAGTATCGCGGAGTGGGACGCATCAAGCAGTATGATTTTTACAGTTATGACGTTCCGTCGGCATTCGACGGATTCCGTATCGGCTTTGCATCGGATTTTCATTATGAAAGTCGTTTCACGCGCAAGCGTCTTGACAATGCGATACGTGCATTACAATCTTTAAATGCCGATGTATTATTGTTGGGGGGAGACTACGGCAGTCCGAAAGGAGGGGATATGGACACATTGTTCACCGCATTGGGAAAGGTGCTTACACCGTATGGTATCTATGGTGTGATGGGGAACCATGATTACAGTTATTGCTATACGAAGGTGGCGGAAGCCATGAAGAAGAATAATGTGCATTTGATGGAACACAAGAGCTATAAATTGCTGAAGGACGGGCAACACATTATCATCAGTGGCGTGCGTAATCCTTTTGACCTGAAAAAGAATGGTGATTCGCCTTCACAACATTTCCCTGCCGATGATTTTATTCTCCTGCTGACCCATACGCCCGACTATGCCGAAGATACGGACGTGTCTAATGCCAATCTGGTTTTGGCAGGGCATACGCATGGCGGGCAGGTGAGTTTGTTCAAGAAGTACTCTCCTGTAAAGCATTCCATTTATGGTAACCGTTTTCTGACCGGTCGGAAAGAGAATAGTGCCGGTGTTCCTATTATTATAACGAACGGACTGGGTACTTCGAGAATGAATGTCCGTCTGTTTACTCCCAGTGAGGTGGTTTTGGTGGTACTTCATCGGGTAGAGAAAAAATAATCTGAAAAAAAACGGCTTTCGGTGCAACGTTTGGAGGAATGTTTGCGTCTAATAGTAAAAGAACACAAGATAAAATGTGAACACAAACACAAAGTAGAACGCGGAAAGCGACAGATAAGTATGTTATACCGTATTTTAAATTAGTTATTATACCGAGAATTGTGTGTTTCCCCGTAAGGTATTACAGTGTAATATCCTTGCGGGTTTTTCTATTTTATCGGTTAAACAGCCGGTTTTACCGGTGAATTGTCCGGTTCAAAGCGGCTCATCTGGAAGAAACCGAAGGAAGGTTTACTTTTGCATTTATAATAATCTCAAAAAGGAACCTTTTGGAAACATTCCTTCATCTTTTTGAAAAAGACTTAATTCTTTTTCGGAAACTCTTTGGGCTTTTTTGAAAAGCTCGGTGTGTTTTTCATGTAGGGACAAATTGCATCCCCCCCCCCCTCTCTAATCCGGTCATTCCTTCTTTTCCGTTCATCCTTACATTTTAATTATAATATGCAGATAATCAATCGGCTAAGAATGACAGAACCTCCTCTCATCCTCCCTTCAGCCGTGCTTCCCAAGTCCCTTCACAATCTGCCTTCAGCTTTTGTCCATCCAAAAGAAGTTACTTTGAAAGTAACCGGACTTAGTGACTAATTTAATCATTTACTAAATATAAAGGAGCATTCTTCGGAGTGCTCCTTTTTTGCTACCGTTGTTTTTATCTCGTCAGTCGTTCATTGACCGCCGGATGCAGGAAATACCTTACATCCTTTCCTTCTGCCAAAGCCCGGCGGATAAAAGTGGAACAGATGAAATGACATTCATTTATTAGGAAAAATGGTAGATATTTTGTTTCTTTGTAAAAGAGATAAAAGCTGAATTATGAAAAAGAACAGGGAAATAGTGCTGAATGCAATTAGAAGTACTTTGAGCCAGATAGCTCCTGCCGGAACAAAAGTTGTTCTTTTTGGTTCGCGGGCTCGCGGAGATGCTCGCGATGATTCAGATTGGGATATTTTAATCATACTCGACAAGACAAAATTGGAGGCGGACGACTATGATAATATTTCATATCCACTCAGAGAATTGGGGTGGAAATTAAAGGAATGCATTAATCCGGTGATGTATACTCTTAAAGACTGGATGAAGTATAGTTTCTCGCCTTTTTATCACAATGTAACCAATGAAGGAATAATATTACTATGAGTATGAACATGGATGACATAGAAGCGATTGTCTTTTATCGTAAGCAGAAGTCTCGTACGACACTGAAAGAAGCAGAAGATATGATAGATAGTTCTCATTGGAATTTAGCTATCCAACGATTGTATTATGCATCATTTTATATGGCATCTGCTTTATTACTGAAAAATAAGATTTCAGCCCAGAGTCATAATGGTGTGGTTAGCCAATTAGGTTTCCATTTTGTGACCACAGGAAAGTTGGATAAAAGTGAAGGGCGATTATATTCACGTTTGTTGCAAAATAGAATAACCGGTGATTATAATGATTTCTTTGACTTTACAGAAGAGGATGCTGTTGAATTGTTGGAACCAACCCGAAAACTTATAAATAAACTCGAGCAATTAATAGAAGAGAGTGAATAGAACAGTTTTAATTATTTAGACTTTATCTCGTCAGCCGTTCATTGACCGCCGGATGCAGGAAATACCTTACATCCTTTCCTTCTGCCAAAGCTTGGCGGATAAAAGTAGAACTTATTTCCAATAAAGGAGTATCGACCTGTTGCACAGAGGGAGGAAGTGCGGCCGGGTCAATCGTGTATCCGGGACGTGGATATATCATTATCCGATGGCGTTGTATTATTTCATCGGAATGATACCAACGCGGGAAGATAGCCCAATTGTCCGCCCCGATAATAAGCGTAAACTCACGTTCGGGATAGGCGGACTGCAAAGCATCGAGCGTATGTATCATGTAAGAAGGGCGGGGAAGATGGAACTCAAAATCAGAAGCGCGGAATTTGGGATAATCTGCGATGGCAAGTTGCACTAACTCCAGTCGCAGACTGTCATCCCATAAATCCGTTTGCTTCTTTAAAGGATTATGCGGAGAAACCAAAAACCATATTTCGTCCAATTCGCTGTACTCACAAAGGTAATTGGCCAAAGCTAAATGCCCGATGTGAATAGGATTGAATGAACCACCGAATATTCCTGTTCTTATTTTGTTCTCTTTTGCCATACTTTAAAGTTCCAAATCTGCATGATGGCAACGATGACCATAATGCCGGCAATGATATATTTCTGCATGGAGATAGCCATAACAGCTACCGCCAAGGTTGTCAGTCCGATAATGACACAGAGTATCATTATCCGCAGGGCTAATCTTTTGGGGTCTTTGATTATCATCTGTTTATTTTGCAATAAAGTCCTGAATTATTTTCAATGTTTCCGCTTCGGCTTTCTCCAACTCGTCGTTTACGATTACCACATCAAACTTGTCGGCAAAACTCAATTCAAACTCTGCTTTGGCAATGCGGCTTTCGATTACCTCAGGTGCATCTGTTCCCCGTCCTACCAGTCTGTTGCGAAGCTCTTCTATGCCCGGGGGTTGGATGAAAAGTGACAAAGCCTGTTCGCCATAAAACTTTTTGATGTTACAGCCACCTACTACATCTACATCGAAAACCACATTCTGTCCGGCTTCCAACTGCTTCTCCACCTGCGCTTTCAGTGTTCCGTAAAAACGGTTTTCGTACACTTCTTCGTATTCCAGGAATTCATTGTTGGCAATGCGTTGTTTGAATTCTTCAGGGGTGAGGAAGAAATACTCCACTCCGTGCTTCTCTGTGCCGCGGGGCGGGCGGCTGGTGGCAGAGATAGAGAATGCCAGATTCAGGTTCTGTGTCAGCAGATAATTGATAATCGTCGATTTGCCGGAACCTGAAGGGGCTGAAAATATGATAAGCTTACCTTTTTTCATCTACATAACGTTTAATACTTGTTCTTTGATTTGTTCCAACTCGTCCTTCATCTGCACTACGATGTTCTGCATCTCTGCATGGTTGGACTTGCTGCCGGTAGTATTTATTTCACGTCCCATTTCCTGAGCAATGAACCCCAGTTTTTTACCCTGTCCGTGGCCGCTTGCCATTGTTTCGCGGAAATAATTCAGGTGATTGGACAGACGCTGTTTCTCTTCGTTGATATCAAGTTTCTCAATATAGTAAATCAACTCTTGTTCCAGGCGGTTCTTGTCATAATCCACGCTGATGGTTTTTTCAAGTGCATCTGTAATGCGTTCACGGATTTTTGTCACACGTTCGGTCTCATACGGTTCGATGGATTTCAACAAACGTTCGATGTTGTCGATTTTCTCATTGAATTTCTTTTCGAGCGCCGCTCCCTCTTGTTTACGGAAATCCACCAAGTGAGCAATTGCTTCTTCCACTACTTGACGTACCACTTCCCATTCTTCTTCCGATAGCTCTATGATTTCATCTTTACTCATGATATCCGGCATGCGAAGTAATGTTGCCATGGAATATTCATTAGGGTAATTTCCCCAGCCTAATGCTTCGGACAGTTTTTGCATTTGTTGGTCATAGCTTTGTGCCAAGGCTATATTGATTTGTGCGGCAGAAGTACTTGCTTCTTTTTCTATCCACAGGCTGAAATCCACTTTTCCACGTTCCAATGATTTGGAAACCATATTACGGATTTCTATTTCTTTTTCGCGGTATAAGGGTGCAATGCGTGTAGATAAATCCATAGCCTTGCTATTCAGTGACTTTATCTCTACGTTAATTTTTTTATCTCCGAATGTAGCACTTGCTTTGCCGTATCCGGTCATTGATTGTATCATAACTAATGTGTTTTTTTGCAAAAGTAGTGTTTTTATGGAAATGAAGTATAAATAAAAGTGTATATTTGCACATTATATTATATAAGTATAGCATTATGTCGTGTATTTTGCATATTGAAACATCAACAGAGGCTTGCTCTGTTGCCGTTAGCGAAGATGGGCTGGCGGTGTTCTCCAAAGAGGACTTGAAGGGACCTTCGCATGCTGTTCAGTTGGGCGTGTTTGTAGATGAAGCGTTGTCATTTGTGGACAGCCGCGGTCTGCCGTTGGATGCGGTGGCTGTCAGCTGTGGTCCCGGTTCCTATACCGGTTTGCGCATTGGCGTTTCAATGGCGAAGGGTGTTTGTTATGGACGTAATTTGCCACTCATAGGGCTTCATACGTTGGAGGTGCTGTGTGTACCGGTTTTATTGTATCATGACTTGCCCGAAGATGCACTGCTTTGTCCGATGATAGATGCACGCCGCATGGAGGTGTATGCAGCTGTTTATGACCGTGCGTTGGAAGTGAAGCGTGAAATAGCAGCCGACATAGTAGATGAAAACTCTTACTTGGAGTTTCTGGATGAACATCCTGTTTATTTCTTCGGCAACGGAGCTGCCAAGTGCCGTGAGAAGATTACACATCCCAATGCACATTTTATTGATGAAATTTGTCCGCTGGCAAAATGGATGTTTCCATTGGCTGAGAAAGCTATTGTGAAACAGGATTTTAAGGATGTGGCATATTTCGAACCTTTCTATTTGAAAGAGTTCGTTGCTTCTAAACCTAAGAAGCTTTTATAATTTATAAACAAAATCATATTATTTATATACATGGAGTATAATACCCAACAACGAAGATTACCCCTTCCTGAGTATGGAAGAAGTGTGCAGAACATGGTAGACCATGCTCTTACCATCGAAGATAGAGCTGAACGCCAGCGTTGTGCCAATACGATTATTAATATTATGGGCGGTATGTTTCCGCATCTGCGCGATGTGCCCGACTTTAAACATAAACTGTGGGACCATTTGGCTATCATGGCCGATTTTAAACTGGATATTGATTATCCTTATGAAATAGTGAAGAAAGAAAGCCTTGAAGTGAAACCGGAGGTATTGGCTTATCCGCAAAAACGCATTCGTTATCGTCACTATGGACACATATTGGAAAACATGGTGAAGAAGGCGGTGGAATATCCTGAAGGAGAAGACAGAAAACATCTGATTTCATTGATTGCCAATCAAATGAAAAAATGCTTTATCAACTGGAATAAAGACAGTGTGGAAGATCAGAAGATACTGGATGACCTTCGCGAATATTCCCAGGGGGCTATCAGTTTGTCTCCCGAAGATTTGCAACTGTGCGGACAGCGCACGTATGTTCAGCGCAGACCGCAGCAAAACAACGGGCAGCGCAGAATGCAACAGAATAATAATCAGAGAAGAAAATATTAATTCTTAAAAACTTCGATATCATGGCTTCGTTTGTAATAGAAGGTGGACATAAGTTACACGGCGAAATTCATCCGCAAGGTGCTAAGAATGAGGTTCTGCAAATTCTTTGTGCCACTTTATTGACTTCGGAAGAAGTAACAGTGAATAATATTCCTGACATTCTGGACGTGAATAACTTGATTCAGTTATTGCGTGAAATGGGGGTCAAGGTATCGAAAACAGGAATTGACTCTTATACTTTCAAGGCCGACTCGGTTGACTTGAACTATCTGGAGAGTGATGACTTCCTGAAAAAGTGTTCCAGCTTGCGTGGCTCGGTCATGTTGGTCGGTCCGTTGGTGGCGCGTTTCGGCAAAGCACTGATTTCAAAACCCGGAGGCGATAAGATAGGACGCCGTCGTTTGGATACTCACTTTATCGGTATTCAGAAGTTGGGAGCTTGCTTTGATTATGATGACGAACGCAGCATTTTCACTATCGGAGCTAAAGAACTGAAAGGGGCATTTATGCTGTTGGATGAGGCTTCGGTGACCGGTACCGCCAATATCGTGATGGCAGCGGTTTTGGCAAAAGGTAAGACTACTATCTATAATGCTGCTTGCGAGCCTTATGTGCAACAACTTTGCCGTATGCTGAACTGCATGGGGGCAAAGATAACGGGCATTGCTTCTAATTTGCTCACCATCGAGGGAGTGGAATCATTGCACGGGTGCAGTCATACGGTATTGCCTGATATGATTGAGGTGGGCAGTTTTATTGGTATGGCGGCCATGACAGGCAGTGAGCTTACCATCAAGAATGTATCTCATGAAAATCTGGGTATCATTCCCGAAAGTTTCCGTCGTTTGGGCATTAAGGTAGAGCAGCGTGGTGATGATTTATTTATTCCCGAGCAGGAACATTATCAGATAGAGTCGTTTATCGATGGTTCCATCATGACCATTGCCGATGCCACCTGGCCCGGATTGACGCCTGACTTGTTGAGTGTGATGCTGGTGGTGGCTACGCAGGCCAAAGGTAGTGTGCTTATTCATCAGAAGATGTTTGAAAGTCGATTGTTTTTTGTAGATAAACTGATAGATATGGGTGCTCAGATTATATTGTGCGACCCTCACCGTGCAGTGGTTATCGGTCACGACCGCAGTTTTCAGTTGCGTGGCGGGAACATGACTTCACCCGATATCCGTGCCGGCATCGCGTTACTTATTGCGGCAATGAGTGCCGACGGCATCAGCCGCATTCACAATATCGAGCAGATAGACCGAGGGTATCAGAATATAGAACAGCGATTGAATGCCCTGGGAGCACGGATTACAAGAATTTAAGGTTATGATTAAGAAAGACGAAATTTTTAAGATAGGTATCTTCAATAAGCCTCACGGAGTAAAGGGAGAGGTCTCTTTTACCTTTACGGATGATATTTTCGATCGTGTGGATTGTGAATACTTGGTATGTCTGCTGGATGGTATTTTCGTTCCGTTTTTTATTGAAGAATATCGTTTTCGTTCCGACACTACTGCTTTGGTGAAGCTGGAGGGGGTGGATACGGCAGAAAAAGCTCGTATGTTTACGAATGTGGAAGTTTATTTTCCAAAGAAATATGTAGAGCAGGATGATGAGACAGAAGATATTCCTACTTGGAACTTTTTTATAGGGTTTAAGGTGAAAGATGTTTGTCATGGTGATTTAGGTGAGATTGTGGCAGTGGATGACAGTACAATGAATGTGCTTTTTGCGATAGAGAAGGACGGAGAAGAACTTCTGCTTCCTGCCCACGAAGAATTTATTTGCAAGCTGGATAAGAAGAAAAGACTCCTGACGGTGGATGTACCCGATGGACTTTTATAATATATATTATATTAAGGTACGCGCGTGCAGTAATGAAGAAAAAGAGAAGAAAAGCATTTTGGCATAATATTAAGTTTAAGTATAAACTGACTGTTACCAATGAAAATACGTTGGAGGAAGTGGTGGGTATCCACGTTTCCAAGCTGAACGGTTTGTCGTGGTTGCTTTCTGCCGTGACGGTTATTTTTTTGGTTGCCGCTATTATTATTGCTTTCACGCCGCTGCGCAATTATCTGCCCGGATATATGAACAGTGAAGTGCGTGCCCAAATAGTAAGCAATGCCCTGCGTGCCGATTCTTTACAGAAAATGTTGGAACGGCAAAAGTTGTATATTATGAATATCCAAGATATCTTTAGTGGAAAGATACAGGTGGATACAGTGCAGTCCATTGATTCACTGACGGCTATCCGTTCGGATTCATTGATGGAACGTACTCGTAAGGAAGAAGAATTCCGTAAGCAATATGAAGAATCGGAACGTTATAATTTGACTGCTGTCAATAATACTCCCACAGCTTCGGGCTTGATATTCTATCGTCCCACGCGCGGTATGATGTCTTCTAACTTTGATCCCGATAACAAACATTATGGGGTAGATATAGCTGCCAATCCTAATGAAAGTATACTTGCTACATTGGATGGAACAGTGATTCTCTCAACTTATACGGCAGAGACGGGGTATGTGATACAGATACAGCACGGGCAAGATTTTGTATCCGTGTATAAACATTGCGGTTCGTTACTGAAGAAAGAGGGAGATACGGTGAAAGGTGGTGAAGCCATTGCGTTGGTTGGCAATACGGGCGAAAAAACAACCGGTTCTCATCTTCATTTCGAATTGTGGAATAAAGGGCGTGCCATCAACCCTTCGAAATACATTGTATTTTAACAAATTATGAAAAAACAAATAGCTATATTAGGCTCGACGGGATCTATCGGTACGCAGGCTTTGCAGGTGATAGAGGAACATCCCGATTTATACGAAGCATACGCATTGACAGCCAATAACCGGGTAGATTTGCTTATTGAACAAGCTCGTAAGTTTTTGCCTGAGGCGGTAGTGATAGCCAATGAAGAAAAGTATCTCCAACTGAAAGAGGCATTGAGCGATTTGCCTATTAAGGTATATGCCGGTGCAGATGCACTCTGCCAGATAGTGGAATCGCAACCCATTGATATCGTTTTAGCCTCGATGGTAGGGTATGCCGGATTGCGTCCTACCATGAATGCTATTAAAGCGGGAAAGACCATTGCTTTGGCCAATAAGGAAACTTTGGTAGTGGCCGGTGAATTGATAAATGCGTTGGCCAATCAATACAGGACACCGATTCTTCCTGTCGATTCGGAACATTCGGCCATTTTCCAGTGTCTGGAAATGAATACTCCTGTAGAAAAAGTGATATTGACTGCTTCCGGAGGGCCATTCCGTACTTATACGATGGAGCAGTTGCAACAGGTGACTAAGGCACAGGCTTTGAAGCATCCTAATTGGGAGATGGGGGCGAAAATTACCATTGATTCAGCTTCGATGATGAACAAAGGTTTTGAAGTGATTGAAGCTAAATGGCTCTTTGGGGTAAGACCGGAACAAATAGAGGTAGTGGTTCATCCACAGTCGGTCATTCACTCTATGGTACAGTTTGAAGACGGCGCGGTGAAAGCCCAATTGGGTATGCCCGATATGCGCCTGCCCATTCAGTATGCCTTTTCATATCCTGAGCGTGTGAAGTCTTCTTTTGAACGTCTGGACTTTGCCAAAGTGACCGACTTGACCTTTGAGCAGCCTGATACCAAGCGTTTCCGCAATTTGGCCTTGGCGTATGAAGCTTTGCATCAGGCAGGAAATATGCCTTGCATCGTTAATGCGGCAAATGAAGTGGTGGTGGCTGCATTCTTGAAAGATAATATTTCTTTCTTGGGCATGAGTGATGTCATTGAGAAGACAATGGGAAGAGTGGCTTATATCAAGGAACCTTCTTATGAGGACTATGTGGCAACCGATGCAGAGGCACGCTGCATAGCAGAAGAACTGATTATAAATAGTAAATAATAAAACAATAATAACTAGATGGAAACATTTTTGATTCGTGCTCTCCAACTGATAATGAGTTTGTCATTACTGGTCATTATCCATGAGGGGGGACATTTTCTTTTTTCGCGCCTTTTTAAAGTAAGAGTAGAGAAGTTCTACATATTCTTTGACCCGTGGTTCTCTTTGTTTAAGTTTAAGCCTAAGAACAGTGATACTGAATATGGGGTCGGATGGGTGCCTTTGGGTGGCTATGTGAAAATTTCAGGTATGATAGATGAGTCTATGGATACCGAACAGATGAAGCAACCGGCACAGCCGTGGGAGTTCCGTTCCAAACCGGCATGGCAACGTTTGCTTATTATGATTGGAGGAGTGTTGATGAACTTCTTGTTGGCTATCTTTATTTATTCTATGATTCTATTCCATTGGGGGGACTCTTATATCTCATTACAGGATATGACTTATGGTATGAAGTTTAACGAACGTGCTCAGGAAATCGGTTTCCGGGATGGGGATATTCTACTTCGTGCTGATGAACAGCCTTTGGAACGTTTTGGCATGGATATGCTGCGTAATGTGGCTGAAGCACGTACGGTTACTGTGCTTCGTGACGGAAAGGAAACAGAAATCTATATGCCTGAAATCAGTCTTTTGGATATCGCTAAAGAAGAACCGATGTTTCTTGATATCTTGCGGCCGAATGTGGTGGATTCTGTGATTGCCGGCGGTCCGTTGGCGATAGCCGGAGTGCAGAAAGGGGATAGCATTTTAGCTGTTAATAATATGCCTGTCGGTAGCTGGAATGAATTTACTGAAAAATTGGAAGGCTTCCGTTCGGATGCTGAAACCAACGGAGCAGAATATGCCGAGTTTTCATTGGTTTATTCGCACCAAGGGATGCGCGATACTGTTGCAGTTCGTACTGACTCTTTGTTTATGGTAAGAGCAACTTCTATGCTTGATTATAAAGTCACTACCCGCCATTTTAATTTCTTTGAGTCTTTCCCGGCGGGAGTTAAACTGGGTGTGAATACGTTGAAAGGCTATGTGAACGATATGAAATATGTGTTCACTAAAGAAGGAGCGAAGAGTGTGGGTGGTTTCGGAACCATTGGAAGTATCTTCCCAAAGGTATGGGATTGGCATCGTTTTTGGGAAATGACAGCTTTCTTATCCATCATTCTGGCGTTTATGAACATTCTTCCTATTCCGGCTTTGGACGGTGGGCATGTCTTGTTCTTGCTTTATGAAATAGTAGCACGTCGCAAGCCGAGTGATAAGTTTATGGAATATGCACAAATGGTAGGTATGTTCTTGTTATTTGCATTACTTATTTGGGCTAACTTCAATGACATAATGCGTTTCGTGTTTTAAATAGGGCGAAGGCTTTTTTATATATCCTCTGGTTGCCGGGGTTAACCTGGCAGCCGGGGGAATTTTTTATCCTGGTAATGACCATATGATGGGTCGGTTATTTCTTGGGAATTTAATATATCAATCAAACATCTGTCCCCTGATGTTGTCTTCTCCGGTCTTCAATCCCCTCATGCGTTTTGGGGCTTCCTACGTCGTTTCATTAGTCGGACCAAGCGTTTTCGTCCTTTCGATTATGCCCGTCTGTCCGTCGGATTACTACAGTCTCCGGCAGCGGACTGTATAATCCGTTGCAGTGGACCGTACGGTCTGCTACAGTGGACTGTACGGTCCACTGCCGCAGACTGTAATAATCTTCCGTTTAAAAGACCTTGACCGACCTTAGGAAACGGCTTATTCTTTCCTTTGTTTGTGATATGATATTTAAATCCCCAAGAATAATAAGTGACCTCATGTGATGGATAGTGATATGGAAAAGCAGATAAAATAAAGGGGGATAAAATAAAAAAAGAGCGATAGTTCTTTATTTCGAACCCGCCCACGCCTTGAAGAACCCCCCTCATAAAATATGGGGTTCTTTTCATCTTTCTCGTCGTCGTTGTTGTTATCCCTCTGTTCTTCTACTTAAAAAACAACTTTTTTAATACCTATAAAACTAAATTCCTGAAAACTTGCAATTCTTTCAAACCTTAAATTAATCTCTAATACCTTGCTTGTTGTCCTTGTTGAAAACAATCTCTTTTTTATTTACCTAAATCTAATACCTTTTCTAATTTTACCTTATTACTTAATACCTTAAAAAAATTATTATTAACTTAATTAGTAGTTTCACAACCACATTGCAAAGGTACGGCTTTTCTTGAAAACAGCAAGCGTATATATGCTGAAAAACATGAAATGACCCATTTTCATGATATAAATCAAGAAAACGGGTCATTTAGATTTCTTTTGTATTATCGTATGCGGATGATACGTTGGTTGCTGCTGCCCCTGAATTCCAGATAGGGAGAGTATAAATCCTGTTCAAAACGCCCGTCTACCAAAACATCAATGAAGTCTATTGCCGATTTTAACAAAGGCGAGGCTTTTATTTGTTCAATTGTGTAGCCTGTGTAGCACCAAATGTTTAATCCGGTAGCTTTTTTTATTTGTTGAGACAGAGCACGAAACTCTTTTGGGAAATAGAGAGGATCGCCTCCTGAAAAAGTAACACCGTCTAATAACGGATTGGCTTTAATCTCGCTGATGATTGCTTCTATTTTTTCCTGAGTCAGTGGAGTACCTGCTTGCGGAGACCACGATTCCGGGTTCTGGCAACCGGCACAATGGTGGTGGCATCCGGCCAGATAAATAGAGTAGCGGATGCCTTCACCATCAACTATGGTTTCGGGATAAGTAAATAACAAGTTCATATCGGGGGTTATCCGTGTTTCACGCGATCACGTTCTTCGGCGCGTTTAGCTGAGTTCCAAGTGCTGAGATCACCGGTCAGATATCCGGTAATGCGGCGCATACGCAGAATGTTTTCACTTTGGCAAACCGGGCATTTGTCATAAATTACTCCTTTATAGCCACAGTTATGGCAAGTGTCCACCGGATGGTTGATCGAACCGTAGCCTATTCCTTCATCATGCATCACTTTTACTATCTTGGCAATGGCTTTGATATTTTTCTGTGCTTCTCCATCCAATTCTACATAAGTGATATGACCACCACGTGTGATGGCATGGAACGGAGCTTCCCGCTTGATTTTATCAACAATGGTAATCGACTCTTTTACATCTACATGGAAAGAGTTTACGTAATAATCATTGTCTGTTACGCCCGGAATAGTACCATATTTTCGTCGGTCCATACGGGTAAAGCGACCGGAAAGTCCTTCTGCCGGAGTTGCAAGAACGGAAAAGTTCAGTTGATATTTTGCTTTATAATCATCGGCTACTTTGTTCATTTCCAACACTGCCTCATATAATGTGTCCCATGCTTTCCGGCTGTGTCCGTGGCTTTCACCGTAAAGTGCCATCATAGCATTGTGCCCGCCGATAAATCCAATGCCTAGTGTTCCTTGTCGTAATACATCTCCCACCTGGTCGTTGGGAGCGAGTTTTCCTCCTCCTTTCCACACATCGTTGCCCATCATAAATGGAAACTGGCGTGCCAAGGCGGTACGCTGGTATTGATAACGGCTGTAGAGTTGCTCGGCGATAAGCTCGGCCGTTTGGTGCACGCTTTGTATAAACAGCTCTTTAGCTGTACGTTCGATGGCTTCTTTCTTTCCGGATTCTTCCATGCTTTCTGCTTTAATGCGTGCTTCGATAGCCAACCGGGGCATATTCATAGTGGTAAACGACAGATTGCCACGCCCCAAAGATGTTTTCTCTCCGGCTACATTTTCATATACACGTGTACGACATCCCATGGTTGCGAGCTCATAACGATAGCGTTTCGGATCATTGGCATTCCATTTCTCATTCTGATTATAGGGGGCATCCAAAAACATAAAGTTCGGGAAGAGCGCTTTTGCTGTAGTACGGCAAGTTTTTAGAAATAAGTCGAAGTTAGGCGCCTTGAATTGGATTTTGCCGGCCACGGCATCGTCAAAGTTAGCCATTGCTTTTTTATAATCTTCCTCCGAATAAGAGACGCCGTCTTTAATCTTAAAAATCTGGATGGGGAATACCGGTACTTCTCCACGGCTGCCAAGACCTTCAATTGTAGCTTTCAGCAGTTCTTCTATTACCATGCGCCCTTCTGCCGAAGTATCTGTTCCATAATTAATAGAACTGAATACTACTTGATTTCCGCCACGAGAGTGCATTGTATTCAAGTTATGAATAAAACCTTCCATTGCTTGATGAGTATCTTTGCGAGTCATGGCCAATGCTTTTTCTTCTATTTTTTTTAGCGCATCTTCGTTGGGCTCTTTCCCCTCTACTTCACGGTAAAAATCCGTCAAGGTTTGCAGATGTTTAAGATGAGTCTTACGTACACCTTTTGCCATAAAAAAATCGAAAGCCGGTATAGCCTGTCCTCCATGCTGTTCGTTTTGGTTGGTTTGGAATATGATAGTGGCTAATGTTGCATAGCTTTGAATGGATTGGGGAGTGCGAATACTTCCGTTTTTGGTGCGGAATCCGCGTTCGAACAAGTCGTCCAAATCATATTGGATGCAAGTGGTGGTCTTGGTCGGATAGTAATCCAAATCATGAATGTGTATGTCACCCAATTGGTGTGCTTCGGCAAATTTTTTAGGCAATAAATACTTATATGTATAATCTTTGGTTACTTCCGATGCAAAGGTCATCATCTGTCCTGCAGGAGTATGACTGGACATATTGGCATTGCTGAGATTGACATCGTTTTTATCAATAGCTACAATACCGTCCATTATATGTTTCATTTGAGTTTTACGGTCACGTTCCGTATTTCTCCACTCACGGTAAATGATATATTTTTTAGCAACTTCAGGACGCACCTTCATCAACTCATTTTCCACCAGGTCCTGAATCTCTTCAACACTGATGGTAGACGAGGTAAAATTACTGATTACCCGCATGGTGATATCAGCAATAAGTTTCTCTTCATTGTTTATTCCGGTTGCATGGAATGCTTTACCGATTGCATTTTTAATTTTACTGATAGAGAAGTCTTCCCGCTTCCCATCTCTTTTGATGATACAAATCTCAGCGTAATTCATTGTTTGAAAATTTAAATGTTTTGAGTTAAAGAACTTGTTTGTTCTATGAGGCAGGTTTTCTGACTTATCTCTCCCCGGAAACGCCTTCCCACAATGATTTGCAGTGGCATCTTGTTTCGGTTCTTCGAGAATTACAGCAGCGGGTACTGTCGCCGATTTTCACAGCATTCCCTTTTTAGAACGGTTAACTTCACCTTCATTGAACAGCTGCAAAGATATAACATTTCGGAAAACTTCTCTATTAAAAAATAAAAATAAGTTTTCCAAAACGGATAACTTGTTGATGATAGGGACGTTATAAAATGTACCACAATGCTATCATGTGGCAGATTGTCCCACCTAATACAAAGAGGTGGAAAACAGAATGCATATAGGGTAATTTGTGGAAGGAGTAAAATACGGCGCCGGTGATGTATGAGACACCTTCGGCAATGAGCCAATAGATAAATAAGGAAGGTACATGATTGCATAAAGGTTTGAAGGCAACAAAGATGCTGCATCCCATCGCTATGTAACAGATTGTTTCCAGATAACTGTGTTCTTTCAGTCTGCAAAAGCAGAGAGTGGTTCCGATGAATGCACACAGCCATACAACACTGAATATTCCCCAACCCCAATAACCCGCTTCGCGTAGGCTGACCAGCATGATGGGAGAATAACTGCCTGCAATGTGCAGATAGATGGCGGCATGGTCGAATTTGCGCAATACTTCCCTGTGCCGGGTGTCCGGCCGGCTGGAATGGTACCAAGTGGAAGTAATATATGAGGCAAGCATACCGAACAGGTAGAGCCACATTCCTCTCACTGCCCACACATCTCCACTTTTCATGGCAATATGTAGCAAATACCCTCCGCCAATGATACCTATTAATATACCAATGCCGTGTGACAGGGCGTTTGCCCATTCTTCCCCTTTTGTGTAGTGTATTGCCAATTTGTTTATAGGTTTTTGGGTGTTAATTTCATTTGTTTTGCTTTTTTCAGCATGTATTCAAAAGCGGCATCGTGCTCGTTTGGGATTACCCCGTCTAGAATAGCGTCTTTAATGGCGCTTTTCAGGCTACCGATTTCACGGCAAGGCTTCATATCAAATACACGCATGATTTCTTCTCCGTCTACCGGTGGCTGAAAATTCCGTATGCGGTCTTTCTCTTCCAGATCTTTCAGTTTCTGACGTACCAGTTTGAAGTTATCCAGGAATTTCTGCTTTCGCGCTTCATTTTTTGAGGTGATATCCGCTTCGCAGAGCATCATAAGATCATCAATGTCATCTCCGGCTTCGAACAGCAGACGGCGTACGGCCGAGTCGGTTACCACATCATCGGCAATTACGATGGGACGCATGTGCAGGCCGACCAGTTTCTGTACATATTTCATCTTCTCGTTCATCGGCAATTTCATTTTGCGGAAAATATCAGGAATCATCTTTTCGCCGATGAAGTTATGATTATGGAAAGTCCATCCGATGCGGGGTTCCCATCGCTTGGTCTTGGGTTTGCCGATATCGTGCAGCAGGGTAGCCCAGCGCAGCCATAAATTGTCGGTATGTTTGGATATATTATCCACCACTTCCAGTGTATGATAGAAATTGTCTTTGTGCGCGCGGCCGTTTTTGACATCTACTCCTTGCAATGCCGAAAACTCAGGGAATATGAGTGGCAATAATCCGCAACGGTCTAGCTCTATGAAACCTTTAGAGGGGATGGGGGCAAGCAGTATCTTGTTCAGTTCGTCAGCAATGCGTTCTTTTGAAATGATATGGATACGTTCTTTGTTACGCGACAGCGCCTCAAACGTTTCGTCATCAATATAAAAATTGAGTTGGGTGGCAAAACGGATACACCTCATCATGCGAAGTGGGTCATCGCTGAAGGTGATGTCCGGGTCAAGTGGTGTACGGATTGTACGCTCTTTCAAATCATCCATCCCGCCGAATGGGTCTACCAGTTCGCCGAAACGTTTTTTGTTGAGGCATACCGCCATTGCATTGATGGTGAAATCACGTCGGTTTTGGTCGTCTTCCAGTGTTCCGTCTTCCACTATCGGCTTGCGGCTGTCGTGGCTATACGACTCTTTTCTGGCACCGACAAACTCCACTTCCGTGTCTTTGAACTTCACTTGTGCTGTTCCGAAATTCTTGAAAACAGAGACATGCGCACTACGTCCCAGTTTTTTGCCGAAAGCTTGAGCTATTTCTATGCCACTGCCCACCACTACTACATCTATATCTTTAGAAGGGCGATTTAAAAATATATCTCGTACATAGCCACCTACCACATAACATTCCAATCCCAATTCATCAGCTGTCTCGGAAATTAGGGCAAATATTTTGCTATTAAAATGTTCTTTCAATTCCATACTCATCTTAATGAGATGCAAAATTACATTTTTTGCAGCACTATACCAAACGTTTCCATAGATACCTATTGAAAGGATAAAGAGGATGTCAAAATAAGTATTGGGGTATGGGAACATTGGAAAAGAACCGTTTGATTGTTGAGGGAGCATGCTTGGCAAAAGCGGAATGACAATGAGAAAATGAACTGCTGAAGAACTGTTAGTGAGACTAAAAAAGGTCATTGTGCTACACAGTGACCTTTTTTGATATTAACAAATATTCCTTTGATATCATTGAATAGACTATTGTTTTTTAGGGGCTGTTTTCAGATTTATGAGAATACTATTTTCTACTCCTTCTTTGGTTACATACACTACTCTGTACGATTTTACACCTTCTTGCTTTAGAGAAAGAGAAGCGCTTTTGAGGGTGGAACCAGGGGCTTTTTTAGCTATAGCGTCTTTGATGGATTGAGGGACTTCTTTCAAGTCTATTGTTTTAAATCCGTCTTCAACGGCAATAGTATCATTTTTAATTTGCATAGTATTATCGGCCATAACAGACATTCCGATACCAAAAAGAAAAGCAAGCGATAAAAATATTTTTTCATAATGGTTAAATTAAAATGTTTGTTTGATATATAGAAACAGAAAGAACCTATCATATTCTTTTGTTGGTATATACCCGTAAATTTAAATAATAAGTATAGACAAAGGAATATCGGAAACTAAGTTATTAATAATGGAGGTATGAGCCAAATATATAAACGAATGTTTGTAGAAATAAATATTTTTTTAAGCACTCCTTTGTTTGTGTGCAGGTTATTTCTCTTCATTGTTATCGCTTATATATTTAAAGAATAACTGGGTTTTATGTTTTTTTGCTTGTGAATAGGGGAAGTAAAGCAATTTAATTGTATTTTTGTCCTCATATAAAACGTTTAAATACATGAAAAAGATAGGATTAGTGGCATTATTTGCCTTATTATTGGCGGCTTGTGACGATGGCGGCGAAAAGAAGGCTCAACTGCATTTGCAAAAAGCGGAAACGGCATTGAAGCAAGAGAACTTTAATGAAGCCAAGTTGCAGATAGATAGTATCCGTATTTTATATCCAAAGGCTTTTGAGGCCAGGAAGCAGGGAATTAGGTTGATGCAACAAGTTGACTTGAAGGAACAGCAGAAGAGTTTGGTTTATTTGGACAGTATGATGCAGGTGAAGCAGGCTCAGTTGGATTCAATCAAAGGCAATTTTGTATTGGAAAAAGATACAGCCTATCAGGAAGTAGGTAATTATTTCTATCCTACGCAGATAGTGGAAAAGAATATCGGTCGTTCTTTTCTTCGCGGACAAGTGAATGAGCAGGGCGAGATGTCTATTACCTCTATTTATTGTGCCGGTGGGAAGCTTCATCATGCAGCAGTGAAAGTCAGTGTGGGCGATACTTTTGCCGAAACTCCCGCGTCCAAAGACAGTTATGAGACGACGGATTTGGGGCGTGCCATTGAGAAAGCTGATTATAAAATGGGCGATGACGGTGGCGTTATCGGGTTCATTGTTGCCAATAAAGATAAGAATATCCAACTTCAATTTATAGGGGATAAAACTTATAGAACAGTTATGCATCCCAATGACCGTAAAGCAATTGCCGAGTTGACCGGGTTGGCGCGTATCTTATCGGGTATGGAGCAGATTCGGAAAGATAAAAAGGAAGCTATGCTGAAAATAGAATTTGTTACCCGTAAGATGCAGGAAGACAAACCGGAAGAAGATAAATAGATATTAAAGCATTTTGTTGTAGCAGCCAACACGTGGAATGCCACTACAACAAAATGCTTTGCCACACTTCTCTTTTTATAATCTTTTCAGAGCCAGCTTAATGACTTTTTCAACAGGGGCGCTTGGTTCTTCTTTCAATATGGCTGCCACTACCTTTTGTGAAGCAGCCTGTGCAAATCCCAGCATAGTCAGTGCAGCTACAGCTTCATCGTGAATTTCCGAGTTGGCAGCGCTTGCAAACATTTCACTGTTGACCGTTTCCATGCCGGAAGAGGCTATCTTGTCTTTTAAATCGACAATGATGCGTTGGGCTGTTTTCAGTCCGATACCCTTAACTGTTTTCAGCAGTTTGTCGTTTCCCGAACTGATTACCCCGCATAATTCGGAAGGAGAAAGGGCCGATAAAATCATTCTTGCGGTATTTCCTCCAATACCCGATACCGAGATTAACAGTAAAAACAGTTCTCTTTCCTGCTTGGTAGAGAATCCGTAGAGCACGTATGCGTCTTCACGGATGGCTTCATAAATATAGAGTTTGGTACGTGTTTGATTTTGAATGGCCGAGTAAGTGTTCAGCGAGATATTGATTCCATAGCCCACCCCGTTGCAATCTATCACCGCCATTGCCGGAGTAATCTCTGCAATGTCTCCTTTAATATATTCTATCATGATTCTTCTAGTTTGTAATTTACAGTTCTTTGCAAAAATAGGATATCTATCTTTCAAATTATAAGTTAGGCAAGAATATTTTTAAAATATTAGGTTTGGAAGAACAAAAGAATGAGGCAAAATGTTTATTTTTGCAGCTAAATAAAAGATAATAGTAAACTAAAACCAATAAAGATGAATAAAATTAGAGCAGCCGTCGTTGGATACGGTAACATTGGTAAGTATGTAGTGGAAGCTCTGGAAGCAGCTCCCGATTTTGAAATCGCAGGTATTGTTCGCCGTAATGGAGCCGAAAACAAACCGGCAGAACTGGAACCATACGCTGTTGTTAAAGATATAAAGGAACTGAAAGATGTAGATGTTGCTATTTTGGCTACTCCGACTCGCAGTGTAGAAAAATATGCGAAAGAAATTCTGGCTATGGGCATCAATACGGTAGATAGTTTTGATATCCATACACAGATTACCGCACTGCGCCGTTCGCTGGACGAATCGGCCAAAGCAGGCAATGCTGTTGCCATTATTTCGGCAGGATGGGATCCGGGAAGTGACTCGGTAGTACGTACCCTCTTGGAAGCAATTGCTCCGAAAGGCATTACTTATACCAATTTTGGTCCGGGTCGCAGTATGGGACACTCTGTAGCCGTTCGTGCTATTGCAGGGGTGAAAGATGCTCTGTCTATGACTATTCCTGTAGGTACAGGTATTCACCGTCGTATGGTTTATGTGGAACTGGAAGAAGGAGCGGATTTCAAGACTGTTGAAGCGGCTGTTAAGAACGATCCTTATTTTGTCAATGATGAGACACATGTTATTCAGGTGCCTTGTGTAGACGACTTGAATGATGTGGGACATGGTGTTAATCTAGTTCGTAAAGGAGTGTCGGGCAAGACTCACAATCAGTTGTTTGAGTTTGATATGAAGATTAATAATCCGGCTCTGACAGCTCAGGTGTTGGTATGTGTAGCACGCGCTACAATGAAACAGCAACCGGGATGCTATACAATGATTGAAGTTCCGGTTATCGATTTGATGTATGGAGACCGCGAGGAATTGATTGCACATTTGGTGTAAAATATCATAATATATAAGGAATAGGGAAATCTCTTCTCTGATTTATTTCGGGGAAGGGATTTTTTTATTTCCTTTGTGCTTATATAAATAAACAAAGAAATAAAACAATGATAGCTAGTATTCTGTGGGATGTAGATCCCGTATGGTTTAAGGTTGGCAGTTGGGAAGTGCGTTGGTATGGTTTGATGTGGGGACTGGGATTTATCTTGGCTTATGAGATGGTCGGTCGCCTTTTCAAAAAAGAAAAATATCCTGAAGACTGGGTAGACAAGCTTTTTGTTTATTGCATTGTCAGTACGGTGATAGGGGCCCGGTTGGGACATTGCTTATTCTATGAATGGGATTATTATTCGGTGCATCCGGCTGAGATATTAAAGATTTGGAAAGGCGGACTGGCAAGTCACGGAGGAGTCTTTGCCATTATTCTCGCCCTTGTCTGGTATTCTAAGAAAGTGACGAAGAAGAGTGTCTGGTGGTTGTTTGACCGAATGATTCCGGCAGTTGCGGTGGTGTGCTTCTGTATCCGTTTCGGCAACTTGATGAATTCCGAGATTTATGGTTATCCCACTACCTTACCGTGGGGCTTTGAGTTTGTGCGTTCGCGTGAATGGCATCAGTTATATGAAGGTTTACCTTGTCACCCTACCCAGATTTATGAAATGCTCTATTGTTTGGTGGCGGGCGTAACTGCATGGGTGATGTATCATAAATACCATTTGCAGAATCGTGTGGGATTGATTACCGGAGTGAGCCTGCTCATTTTCTTTGGCTCGCGTTTCGCATTGGAGTTTATGAAGAATCCGCAAGTGGTGGAAGAAACGAATATGACCCTGAATATCGGACAATGGTTGAGTGTACCTTTGATATTATTGGGAGGATATCTTATCTATAAAAGTAAAACGGCCAAAGTATAGATATCGGTAAATTAATCAAAAGTATAGGTATATTATTCAAGCGAGAATAAATATTTGAAAACTAGATGCTTATGAACTAATTTGAAGGCTTTTTCTTTGCTTAATCATTTTTATATTTCATATCTTTGTATAAAATGTGATTAACTTGAAACAAGCTTATTATGAAGAAAAGCATCTTTTTATTATTGTGTATCTCTGTCTTGTTCTCTTGTACGAAGAAAGAAGACTTCTTTGACCCCCATCATATCGATGAAGAAGCAAAAGAGAATTTTCCGGTGAAAGACATTGACCCGAGTCAGGATTGGAATATGGCTGCGGTAGGAACGTTGTCTGTTTCTATCAATCAAAAGACAGGCGAGGTTTATACTGTGAAAGTATATACGGATAATCCTTTGAACTCTGAAGGCAATGCTCGGTTGTTGGCTAAGAAAACGGGGGTAAGAGACGGAGAAACAGTATTATTTACTTTTGATGCACCCAAAGCCATTGAATCTGTTTATGTACTTTTTGAAGATAAAATGTACAATGGCTGGGTAAAGGTGGCAGATATGAAGGTCGGTCGTCCTTCGGTTTCTTGGGAAGAGCAAGGAAGTGAGGCAGGAAAGAGAAGCGCTATGGCAAGAAGCAGTTGGGATTACAAGGTGCCTGATGAGAAGAATTTCTTGAAAGAGGTGCCTGCAGATGCTAAACAGTATCCGATACAATGGGCTGAAATGCGTGGTGGATATTATATGAATGACGGCTCTTATGAACTACGTTATGGCAACTATACGCTATATATTAAAGGAAATGTTACAATAACAGGTGCTTATCCTGACGGATTAGTGGTTTACTTATTGGAGGGTAGCACTTTGGATGCCACTGCTGCTGAAACATTTAACCCTAATACGGTTTTCTATATCGCGCAAAATTCAACGATGAAGCTTAATAGAATAAGCATTAATTGTTCTTTATACAATAAGGGGAAAATTACTGTTGCGGGGGCATCTAACTCTTCGGGTGGATATATATATAATGACGGTAGTTTTGAAATAACCGGGAAGACAACATTCGCCATGTCCGGAAAGGCAACTTTTGTAAATCTTCAATCTGCTTCATTGCAGGATGTGACCATGACCGGAGGTTCTGAATTAATAAATGAAGAAGGAACTGTCAAAGCTAATTCTTTAGATACCCGTAGTTCTTATATTTATAACCGATGCAGGATGGAAATCCTTAGTTCTACTTATTTCCAAAATGGGGAGGGCTTTGCATTTGAACAAGATGGTGGCTCTTCTTTTGAAACAAATACGCTGAAAACAAATGGGAATATACCTTTGAGGTTAGGTTCCAAGAGTGTATTCCATGTAAAAGACAACGTGGAATACCAGAATGGAAAGGTTGATGTGACCGGAGTCGGTTCAGATGAAAAGGCTCTGTTTTGGGTAAGTGGGGGTTGTATTAAAACTCCCGATGAGAGTATTACTTATTCCGGTGAGTTAGAGGTCGCATTGAAAGGGTATACCGGTGATACAAATTTTTCGGATGGTGCACAGCTTGTAAAAGTAGAACAAGTACGATTAGGAGAACCGGTCGGATGTGGCTATGATTATACGACGAACGGTGGCGGAACGAACTCGGATGCCACAGATATTCTTCAAGTGTATACATACGTTTTTGAAGACATGACCCGTGAAGCCGGTGACTTTGACTTTAATGATGTGGTGTTAAAAGTTACAGTCCCCGATGAATCCGGAAAGGCAACTGTGACTTTGTTTGCCGCCGGTGCTGCTAAGAATTTGAAGGTGGGATTTACGGATACATCGAACGGGTCAAATTCTCAATCAGATTTATTTGGAGAGGTTCATGCGGCTATGAACTGTGATCCCGGTACGTTGATAAATACCGGTAGTGGTCCTAACGGTACTTCTGTAGAAAAGGAAATCACTATAACCGGTACATTGAAAGACAATGGAGACTTTTATATATATGAGGCCGATAATGCGAACAATATAACAATACATGTTGCGTCCCAAGTAACTCCCGCTTCTACTTATCCTCCTTATGGACTTTGCATTCCCGGAGATTGGGAATTTCCGAGAGAGCGTAATCAGATAACCGCTCTTTATCGTTACTTTGCAAACTGGGCACAGAACCATACAATTTATACAAGGTGGTATGAAGAACACATGCCTGAGTTTAAAGGAAAATGGGATGCAGCCAATGGTGAATATCCTTATGCTGATAAGTAATTTATCATAAGTTACCGGTTTCATCGGAGAAAAGAGGTTGTCAACTCCTTGGTAGAGATTTACTTTTGTTTACTCTAACACTTATTATGATATGAAGAAACTATTAATTCTATGGATGGTACTGGTTGCATTTGCTTCGTGCACAGACCGTAAAGATTTGTTCGATTCAGGGCGAGTGAAAGAAGAAGCAAAAGAAAATTTTCCGATAAAGGATATTGACCCTGATCAGGATTGGAATATGATGGCTGTACGTACTCTGGATATAACGATAAATGCGGGAACCGGGGCTGTTTATACTGTCAAAGTATTGACAGACAATCCTTTTAAGGTAGAGAATGATGCGCATGTGCTTGCTGTGGCAGATGTGAAAGATGGAACTACTGCCACCTTGAAGTTTGATGCACCGTCGGCCATGGAATATGCATACGTGATGCGCCAAGTGGGAACTAAGGATTGCGAAGTGACTGTTGCTGCCCTTAAAGATGATAAGTTTGTTGCTGCTTTCGGACGTTCTGCAACTCAGCGTGCGGTTTCTGAACGGGCTGCTAATATTACGATTGATAATTTGCCGGCTCCCGGTTTTGTTTGTCCGAATGATGCTGAAGAATTGAGTGAGGAGAATATTACTGGAAATGTGAGGAATGGGGCTTACTACATTTCAAAGAACCTAAAAGCTGATAAGATAAATTTCTCGGAAGATACTAAACTGTACATTAAGTCCGGTATTACCTTGACTCTCAATGTTGATAAGATTGACAAAGGAACAATCGTTGTATGTAAAGGGGGGACGTTACGTATTAACGGAACCGGAAAGGACGATAAAGATTTTACTTTGAAAGGTTCTATTTACAATGAAGGAACAGTTACTATTAATGGAGATGATTTTTACATGCAGAATAAAGAAGCCGAACTTGTTAATTATGGAATAATATATATAGAAGCTGATTTTGAGCTGAGTGCAGGGGAATTCTATAATGGAGAAAGTGGACAGTGTGTATCTTATGAAACATCGATAGATAGTAACAGCACTGATGGTGCCAATGAGAACAAATCAAGTGCTACCTGGGTAAATGATGGTTATTATGCTTGTGATGGATTTAAAGTAAGTTCGGGCTACCGGTTACAGAATAATTGCAATTTACATCTTGGTGAAGATTTTAAGTTAGATGGCTCTGATGGTAAGGATGTAATCTTTAATAATAGCGGATTCATTCATTGTGGGGGAAAGGCTGAATTGGAAAATGCAATTTTAAATATGGCCGGTAAAAGTATCTTTAAGACCCAAAGTCTGGAATTTGAGAAGAGTGTTTGGCTGAACAGTGATGCAGGCGTACAGGATAAGGATAAGCCTTTGCTGCTGTGTGTTAACAAAGCCTTGTATGATGATGATAAAGGAGAACTTACAATGAGCGGAGTTACTTATGTGACATGTGGAAATGACTTTTTTGACTCTTGGGCTGTCTCCGGTCATGTATTATTGGTGAATGCAACTGTCGGAGACCATGCGCAGGGTTGTAATCCCGATTATGATAAAGAGGAACCTTCGACAACTCCGCCTCTGGCTATCTTTACTTATGTCTTTGAGGATATTACTACTACGACCGGTGACTATGATTTTAATGATGTCGTGTTGAAAGTGACGGCTGTAAACAATGGACAGGTCACAATCGCATTGGCAGCTGCCGGAGCAACCAAAGAACTATCTGCCGGCTATAAGGTTAACGGTCGGGACAATATTTTATGGAGCAGTGTGCACGAAGCTTTAGGTGTATCGGCCGGTACCATAGTAAATCCCGGTCCTTCTACGCTGGCAGATATGCCCAAGCAAACTATCAAAAATATAACAAGTCTTGGAGACATAGCCTTTTATATTCATGAAAAGAATAACCCGAATCTAAGAGTTTATATCTCACAAGACGACCCTGAGTTTCAACTGGGCGGTGTACCTTTTGCTTTATGTATTCCTACAGATTGGGCATATCCGGCAGAACGCCAGATGATTAATGAGAAATATGAAGGTTTTGGTGCGTGGGGTGAAGATAGAAATTCACATCAAGAATGGTATAAAAAGCCAACCAAATAAGAGGGGCGAATAACCTTCTTGCAAGAGGCTGTTCAAAAAGATAACGCAATATATCTTTGGGAGCAGCCTCTTGTTTTCATAAGAATCAAACGTGCGGAAAGAGAAACTCATGATAACTTGCACTCTTTCCGGCGGAATGCGAACAAGCATTGAATTAAGCCTCCGGCACCGCCCTGTATATCACGTGAGGGGTCCGTCCCTCTCTTACTATCTTTTTTTCGTTGTCCCACCGGCGCAGTTCCATGCCCGCTTTTGTCTTCAGCAGTCCCGTAAGTTTGCAATACTCTTTGCAGTTAATGACGGAATGTTCCTTCAGATAGACCGTCAGTAATGCAAAGCGTTCTTCTTCCGAATATTGGGAGGAAGAAACCCGGAAGCCATATTCTGCGCGTTCCAATTCACCTTTGGCACGTATCTCCTTGCGGAATTGCCGGGTAGGTTTGAATTTCACGTTGTCAAAGTGTACCGATGCGGCGCGTATCTCGCGTTTGTCAGCCACCTTGCGACAGGTCAGGGTGGCGGACAAAGTGCCCAGCTCTCCCAATTTTACGTTATAACCGTCTGCTAGATAATTGGCGATAATGTTTTCCAGGTCACAGAACAGTCCCATAACCGTTCCTTCCTTGATGGTGGAACGTCGGGCTATCTCCTTAGCCAAATCTGTCAGGTCTTTTGTGCCCGATACTACAAGTTGCGGATACAGAGTAGCCTGCTCCTTGTCCCCCTGTATGTCGGGTGACGTTTTGAAATCATACTTTGCTGTCATGTTAATGCTTTTTGATAAGAGAATTAAGTCATTTCTTCCTGAAGGCTAAGGGCTTTCTTCCTATGGGCTTTTATAATCTGCTGCAATGGATTGTATAGTCTGCGGTAATGGACTGTACGGTCTACTGTAACGGACTGTACAGTCTGTTGGCGGAGTCTGTCTTAGTATTCAGTACAAAAGTACTTAATCATACCGTAAAAACCTATTAATCTGACGGAAAAAAGAGTTTAGGGGCAAGATATAATTTTGAGCGATACAACAAAATGATTTCTTTAGAAAAGAATTCTCTTTGTAAAAGAAATAGTAGTTATAATTAAATAAGGAAATGACGGGCAGAATCAATACATTACGTTATTCGGACATCTTTTGGTGGAATGAGTTGTAACCAAAGATGTGCCGCCTGTGGCTGTAGCAGCAGGTAATCCGGTTCGTTTTATTAAGAATATTGAAGTCAAATAAATTAGAAAAACACTTGAAATATGAGAAGACCAAAATAGTAGCAGTATGAAATTACAAATTATTACCATAATGATATTCCTTTCACAATTTTCTTCGATGGAATGGCGGTTTTTGGATGCGTGAGGTGTGAAAGGACTTTCGGAATTACTTCTGTATGCTGAGAATGTTACATAATTGAGCACTTTTGTTACGATGAAACAAAAGAGCTATCTCATGCAACAAATGTTTTAGAAGTGTTGTGAGACAACCCATACCTTTGCCTCAGAAAAACTTCTAAAAATATTTAATGCTATGAACAAGAATCAGCGAATGAACAGAATGGGCGTGCTCCTTATGATATGGGCAGCCGCTTGCTTGAACAGCCACGCACAACAAGACTCAGCCAAAGTCCTTTCTAATTCTAAGGAAGAAGGAAATCGAAATGTCATGCTGAATGCAGCCAGTGCCAATGGTCCCCGTGAAATTTCCATCGGATTGCCCGGCGGCGATGTCAATGTACTCGAAAACGGTTTGCCCGTAGTCTATAACTCAAATCCTCATAATGTAAATACTCATTGGCGCGGAGACAGCAGTTTGGGACATACCGGACTGCTTAAAATATCCGAAACGGCCATTACTACCGGAAACATCGGTTATGCTGTGAACTCTTTCACCGAATTGGGCCTGAATAAAGAGAAGCGGTTTAATGGCGTGCTGAATTATAATACCAATCACTTCGGCAAACAGCAGTTTGATTTCAACTTAAACGGAAGCATCGGCAAGGACTGGTTCTACAGCGGAAGCGTTTATCAGAACTTTGACCCGGGTTCGTTCAAACTCCGTTTCGCCCAATATCAGGACCGCACACAAATCTATAAGTTTGCTTTGACAAAGTTCTACCATGAAGGTCGCGGACAATTGTCGGCTATCTACCATTACAGCAATAGTCACTGGTTGTCAAATGCCACTACCGGCGCACCGTTTATTTATGTGGGCGACGGCAGTGTGAAAGAAATTCCCGGATTCAGTCTCGGTACTTCGTCTTATCTTCCCGATGTTTCTGACATTGTCTATATGGATATACGTACGGGCGAGATGAAAAAGACAAGTCTTTATGACGCCACTGCCAGCAAAGGTAATCAATTCACATTGTTGAACCGTTACAAATGGGATAACGGGTTGGAGTGGACTGTGAATATGAAGTATGACCACGCATTGGGTTCTTATCTCTACCAGACTCCCATGTCGATGGAAAAGAAAACCTTGGCGGACGGCTATAGCCGGAAAGTATCGGACGGGACATTGACCCCTTACGAAGGGTATGTGCAGAGCCGTATGTCATGTTTCAATCGCGGCAGTATCGACGAGTTCTTCTTTACCACCGAACTGTCACGGAAGTATGACAACATGACTTGGCGTGTGGGCTTGAACGAATGGTATTACGATGTAGACTATGCTTCAAACACTACGATGTACGACCATACGGTGGAAGAATATCCTCAGATTCTTTACAGCGCCGATACCAAAGACATTCATCATTATGGTGATACTCCTTATTATAACCTGAACCAGAATGCTTCGGAATACTATAAAGGTCATGAAAACAAGCTGGCTCTTTATGCTACTCACGATTGGGATATTACTGATAAATGGAATGTGTATTATGGCGCCCGTTTTGAATACCAGCGTTTGGCGGGAAAGAATCTGGCTGTTTACAATGCAGACGGAAAAGCGGTAGGCCGTTTTGCCAATTACCACATCGGGGCAGTGGCAGCCGACGGCACTAAGATTGCTCCTCGCGGCTATGGTTATGATTGGCTCAATATGGCTTTCACGGCGGCGGCTACCTATAAGATGACACAACAGTTTGGTTTTACTGCCGATTTCACTTACAATACCCAGCGCCCGAACATGTCGAATTTTGCGCCTGCCGAGATGCCGAATGTAGATAAGATAACCATTCCGTTGGGACGTGCGGGTATTTATTTTAATAACGATTGGATTAGCCTGACTTCTTTGTTTACTTATATTGCCAAAACGAATAACAACTCTACGCTGAATCTGATAAACCCCCATAACGATAAGGATATCAAAGCCGCAGCATTGAGCTATGATATTGAAACCATCGGATGGACAACGGATGCGGTAGTAAAACCTTTCAAAGGGTTTGATTTTCATTTTCTGTTTACTTACCAAAGTCCGAAGTACAAGAAATATGAAACGGAGGTGACTTTTGGTGACGGAACCACCTCGGGCATCAATGCTACAGGCAATATTGTGACCGAAATACCCAAGGTGCTGATTGAACTCGATCCGAGTTATAATATTACAAAAGATTTGAAGGTATGGGCCAGTTTTCGTTATTTTAGCAAGACGTATGCCAATATTAAGAACGCTTATTACTTTAACGGACGTTGGGAAACCTTTGGCGGTGTCAACTGGAACGTGAACAAACACTTGTCACTCAGCGGAACTGTCATTAACTTCCTCAACCAGACGGGGGCAAAAGGAAGCATCTCGGGTGCGGAACTGGTGGATAAGGAAAATGCTGCCGCCTATAACGGGGCATGGATGGCAGGAAGCTACATTCGTCCGTTTACCGTAGAGTTTGCAGCAAAAATTACATTCTGATTTTAATAATAAAACTTTTAATACCATATATTCCATGAAAACAAATTTAGTGAACCTTGCATTAGGTTTAGCCTTTACAACAGGCACGGTTTCTTGTCAGTCACAGAAAAATAATCCGGTGTTCGAGCATCAAGGAGATACAATGACCGTTGTACACATTGCTTCTCCCGCCAAGTATCTGTTGCTTCCCGTTCAGGAAAGCAGCAATGAAGGACAGGTAAAACTGGATACCGGCAGTCCGGCGGATACTTATATGGATGTTCGTCTGGCTACAGACAGTGTTGAATATTATGTTCCGTTTGCTTTACCGCAGGGAGCCGCTGAAGCTGTCGTTGTTGTGAAGAATGTGGCAGCCGATGCCCTTTGTTGGGACAGCATTAAGGTTGCAGATACCTTTGATACAACCAACAGAGACAAATTCCGTCCCGTTTATCATCACACTCCGCTTTATGGCTGGATGAATGACGCCAACGGGCTGGTTTATAAAGACGGTGAATATCACCTTTACTTCCAGTATAATCCTTACGGTTCGGTATGGGGGAATATGCATTGGGGACATTCCGTGAGCAAGGACTTGGTGCATTGGGAGCATCTTGACCCTGCCATTGCAAGGGATACTCTGGGACATATCTTCTCGGGAAGTGCAGTGGTGGATACAAAGAACAGCGCAGGCTACGGTGAAAATACAATGGTTGCTTTCTATACTTCGGCCAGTGACAAGAATGGTCAGATTCAGTGCATGGCATACAGCACCGACAATGGACGTACCTATACCAAATACGAGAACAATCCCATTCTGACTCCTTTTGACGGATTGAAAGACTTCCGTGACCCGAAGGTCTTTTGGTATGAACCCGACCAAAAATGGGTGATGGTGGTATCTGCCGACAAAGAGATGCGTTTCTATTCTTCTCGGAACTTGAAAGACTGGGAGTTTATGAGCGGTTTCGGTGAAGGTTACGGAGTACAGCCCAGCCAATTTGAGTGTCCCGATTTTATTCAGTTGCCTGTGGACGGTGATAAGAACCGCATGAAGTGGGCATTGATTGTCAATATCAATCCGGGATGCATGTTTGGCGGTAGCGCTACACAGTATTTTATCGGCGACTTTGACGGAAAGGAATTTAAATGTGACACAAAACCCGAAGTGACTAAATGGCTGGACTATGGCAAGGACCATTATGCTACCGTTTGCTTCTCGAATACGGGAGAGCGCACGATTGCCGTGCCCTGGATGAGCAATTGGCAGTATGCCAATATCCTTCCCACCAAACAATATCGCAGCGCCAATTCGTTGCCTCGCGAATTGAGCCTTTATACAAAGGACGGAGAGATATACATGGCTGCCGATGCGGTGAAAGAAACGGAGACTTTGCGCAAAGATGAGCATGAGGTGGGCAGTCTGGTTGTGAATGGGGAGAGCCGGTTGGAGGAATTGGTTCCCAACACAGATGGAGCGTATGAACTTTCGATGGATATTACTCCGGGGGCATCGCAGTTGGCAGGCTTCGAGTTGCTGAACGGCAAGGGTGAGAAAGTGAATATTTATCTGGATATGAAAGAAAACAGGCTGGTGATGGACCGTACAGAGAGTGGAATTACCGACTTGGGTGAACCGAGTAAATTTAATGTGCACGAGAAGGAGACAGATAATCATCGCATGAAACTTTCAGTGAACTATAAGAATGATTTTGCCCTGGGCACTTGGGCTCCACTCTCTTTGTGCGAAGGCAAAACTTATCATCTGAATGTCTTTGTGGATAAATGCTCTATCGAGATATTTGTGGATGGCGGACGCATAGCCATGACTAATTTGGTCTTTCCGAATGAACCTTATGACACGCTTCGTTTTTATAGTGAAGGAGGGGAAATGAAAGTTTCGGATTTCACAGTGTATAAGTTAGGCTTGTGATTTTAGGTCGGGTGTTCCCGTAGGGGCGGACCCATGTATCTGCCCCTACGGTGAATGAATAAGAACAACGTACAGAAAAAACAATAGATAATAAAACCATGAACAACAATAAAAATCTATATGCCAAATTAATCCCGGTGATGCTCTGTTTCTTCGCCATGGGGTTTGTAGACTTGGTGGGTATTGCTTCCAATTATGTCAAGGTCGACTTGAACCTGACGGATGCGCAGGCCAATATCTTTCCGTCGCTGGTTTTCTTTTGGTTCCTTATCTTCTCGGTTCCCACAGGAATATTGATGAATAAGATAGGCCGTAAGAAGACAGTGCTTCTGAGCCTTGCTGTGACTTTTGCCTCTTTGCTGATTCCCGTGTTCGGCGATGGTTATGTCATCATGCTGTTGTCTTTCTCTTTGCTGGGCATTGGCAATGCACTGATGCAGACCTCTCTGAATCCTTTGTTGAGCAATATTATAACGGGGGATAAATTGGCAAGTACCCTTACTTTCGGTCAATTTGTCAAAGCAATCGCTTCTTTTCTGGCTCCTTATATTGCCATGTGGGGAGCCACCCAGACTATTCCCACTTTCGGACTGGGTTGGAGAGTGTTGTTTCCTATGTATATGGTGATTGCAGTGCTTGCCATCGTTTTATTGGGCTCTACTCCCATTGAGGAGGAACAGCCTGACAAGGCTTCCGGTTTCAAGGCTTGTCTGGCTTTGCTGGGAAAACCGTTCATTTTGCTCTCTTTTATCGGTATCATGTGCCATGTGGGTATCGATGTCGGTACCAATACCACTGCCCCGAAGATATTGATAGAGCGTTTGGGAATGACACTTGCCGAGGCGGGCTTTGCCACCAGCCTATACTTTATATTCCGCACGATTGGCTGTTTCTTGGGTGCTTTTATCTTGAGGAAAGCTTCTGCCAAACTGTTTTTTGCCTTCAGCGTGGTGTTAATGTTGTTGGCTATGGCGGGATTGTTTATGTTCCATACCGAAACAATTATTTATATTTGCATCGCCATGATTGGTTTTGGAAACTCCAATGTGTTTTCCATTATCTTCTCGCAGGCCCTGTTTGCCGCCCCCGACAAGAAGAATGAAGTGTCCGGTCTGATGATAATGGGCTTGTTCGGCGGCACGGTATTCCCATTGGCAATGGGAGTTGCCGCTGATGCGGTGGGACAGACGGGAGCTGTAGCGGTGATGACCGTAGGCGTGATTTATTTGTTAATATATACCTTAAAAATAAAGAAATAACCATGAATGATATTATCGTAGGAATGGGCGAGGCACTATGGGATGTGCTGCCCGAAGGAAAGAAAATAGGAGGTGCTCCGGCAAACTTTGCTTACCATGTATCGCAATTCGGTTTCGACAGCCGCGTAGTCAGTGCGGTAGGAGAGGACAAGTTGGGTAATGAGATACTGAAGAACTTTGATGCAAAGAAATTGAATTATCTGATTGAGAAAGTACCTTATCCTACAGGGACAGTACAAGTGGAACTGGACCCGAACGGCGTGCCGATGTATGATATAAAGGAGAACGTGGCATGGGACAATATTCCTTTCACTTCTGCATTGGAGGAACTGGCAAAGAAGACCCGTTCGGTATGCTTCGGTTCGCTGGCACAGCGCAGTGTGGTTTCTCGTGAGACTATCAATAGCTTTCTGAACGCTATGCCCGACGGGGAGGGACAGTGCAAGATTTTTGATGTGAACCTGCGTCAGGGCTTTTATACGAAGGAAATTCTTTGCAATTCGATGAAAAGATGCAATATATTGAAAATTAACGATGAAGAGCTGGTGACAGTGAGCCGTATGTTTGGTTATCCGGGCATCGACTTGCAGGACAAGTGCTGGATTTTGCTCGCCAAGTACAACTTGAAGATGTTGATTCTGACTTGTGGGGTGAATGGAAGTTATGTGTTTACTCCGGGTGAGATTTCCTTTGTGGAGACACCCAAGGTGGAGGTGGCAGACACGGTGGGTGCGGGAGACTCGTTCACTGCTACCTTTGTGGCTGCTATCTTGAAAGGCAAGCCGGTGGCGGAAGCACATAAGTTGGCGGTAGAGGTTTCTGCATACGTGTGTACGCAGAATGGGGCTATGCCGGAATTGCCTGTCCGCCTGAAGGAACGGCTGATGTAAAAATACACTTGCCCGACTATTTGCCGGCAGTTGCCCGAGGGCCAAAGCTGCTGTTGGGTATTGCAAATGTAAATGTGTCAAAACGTAGATAATGCTATCATTCTGAACGAAGTGATAGGTCATTTGGGTTTTGACACATTCTCTTTTTCTTTTCTTTCCAAATTCTTGTATTATTTCTCTTCTCCTTTTATCTTTGTTTCCATAATACATCTGTGAATATGAAAAACGGTCTTCTCTATTTCCTGCTTTGCCTGGCAGCGCTTGTTTCCTCGTGTGACGGAACGAATACACGTTATCACATCGGCGTGTCCCAATGCAGCGATGATGAATGGCGGCATAAGATGAATAAAGAAATGCAGCGTGAAGCACTTTTCTACGACGGTGTGCAGGTGGAATTTCGTACGGCAAAAGACAATAACCAATATCAGATAAATGATATCAATTATTTTATTGACCGGAAGGTTGATTTGTTAATCGTCGCTCCCAATGAGGCGGCGGCTATTACTCCATCGGTCGAAAAGGCGATAAAGAAAGGAATTCCGGTAGTGGTGGTAGACCGTAAGATATTATCGGACAACTATACGGCTTTTGTCGGGGCGGATAATTATAAGATCGGCAGTGATGTGGGACATTACATTGTCAGCCGTTTGAATGGAAAGGGGAATATTTTTGAGGTGACAGGACTGCAAGGCTCTACACCTGCCATGGAGAGGCATAGGGGATTGATGGATGCATTGGCCGGGATTCCGAATATAAAGAGAGTTGGAAGTGTGGATGGCGGCTGGTTACAGAGTCAGGCCGGCGAAAAGGTGGATTCTGTTTTACGTGTTCACAAAGATATTGATTTGCTGTTTGCACAGAATGACCGTATGGCTATCGGTGCTTATCTGGCTGCCAGACAGCAGGGAAGAGAAAAAGAAATGCTTTTTGTGGGAGTGGATGCACTGCCCGGAAAAGATTATGGACTGGAGCAGGTGATAAGCGGTGTGTTGGATGCTACTTTTATTTATCCTACCGGTGGCGATAAGGTGATGCAGATTGCGATGAACATTTTGGAGAAAAGACCTTTTGAAAAAGAAAATATACTTTCTACGGCATTGGTGGACAAAACCAATGCCCGCGTGATGCAGTTGCAGACCGACCATATTTTGGAACAAGACGGCAAGATAGAGAAACTGAACGGGCAGATTGATGAATTCTGGTCGCGTTATTCGGCGCAGACTATGTTTTTGTATGCTTGTCTGGTTATTCTGATTCTGTTTGCGGCATTGTTGGGCATTATTGTACGTGCTTATTGGATGAAGAACCGGATGAATGCTGAGCTTTCTTCTCAAAAGAAAAAGTTGGAAGAGCAGCGTGACCAACTCATCAGTCTTTCTAAACAATTGGAAGAAGCTACTCATGCCAAATTGGTATTCTTTACGAATGTATCTCATGATTTTCGCACCCCGCTTACATTGGTTGCTGCTCCGGTGGAACAGTTATTGGAAGATGAAGCGCTGACATCCCGGCAACGGTCTTTGTTGCAGATGGTGCATAAAAATGTGACTATATTGTTGAGGCTGGTCAATCAGATATTGGATTTCCGCAAGTATGAGAATGGAAAATTGGAATTGGTTCTATCCAATATTGATTTGCGTGCTCAGTTGCAGGAGTGGAGTGGGGCATTTCGTGCGTTGGCGCTCAAGAAGCATATTCATTTTATATTGGATGTGGGAAATGGACAGGCGGATTATAAGATGGCGCTTGATGCCGAGAAGATGGAACGTATTTATTTTAATGTGCTTTCCAATGCCTTTAAATTTACTCCCGAAAATGGGAGCATTGTGGTGACATTGTCTGCTATTGCTCAAGCCGATGGAAAAGAGTATGCGCGGCTGGTGGTCAGTGACAGTGGTTCGGGTATCTCAGTCCAACATATCCGGCATATCTTTGACCGGTTCTATCAGATTGATGTGAATCATGCCGGCTCGGGCATCGGACTGGCATTGACAAAGGCTTTTGTGGAATTGCACGGAGGAACGATTGCCGTGGATAGCATGGAGGGAAAGGGAACGGTGTTTACAATAGATATCCCTGTCAACAGGTGGTCTGCCACAGAGATAGAAAGAAAAGAGTCGGAAGGCATTGGTATTCCGTCCCGGTCGGTAGTGGAAGAACTGTCGGAGGCAGAAACGGAAGAGGTGAAACCGGATGAAAGCAAGGCGTGTGTCTTGGTGATTGACGACAATGCCGATGTGCGTAGTTATGTGAAGTCGTTGCTTAGAGATGAGTACGTAGTGATAGAGGCTCCGGACGGTCATACGGGAGTAAAAATGGCCATGAAGTATGTACCGGATGTTATTATCTGTGATGTGATGATGCCGGTGATGGATGGACTGGAGTGTTGCAGACAATTGAAGTCGGAATTGCAGACTTCCCATATTCCGGTGATGTTACTTACGGCTTGTTCTTTGGACGAGCAGCGGATAGCCGGATTTGAATGTGGGGCGGATTCATATATTGCCAAGCCGTTCAATTCCAAGTTGTTATTGGCACGTCTCCGTAATCTGATAGCAAACCACCATCGTTTACAGCAGTTCTTTGGCGATAAAACGACTCTGTCAAAAGAACCGGTCAGTGAGATTGATAAAGGATTTGCAGACCGTTTCCGTCGGTTGATTGAAGAGAATATGTCGGATTCGGAGTTGAGCGTGGAGGAGTTGGGCAGCAAAATGGGTATGAGCCGCGTGCAACTCTATCGCAAGATAAAAGCGTTGACTAATTATTCTCCGGTGGAGCTGTTGCGCATCGCCCGTTTAAAGAAGGCTGCTTCTTTACTTGCTTCTTCGGAAAAAACTATTTCAGAAATAACGTATGAGGTTGGTTTTACTTCGCCTTCCTATTTTACAAAATGTTATAAGGAATATTTTGGTGAAAGTCCTACCGATTTTTTAAAGCGCAGAGGATAAGCTTTTCATTACTCCGGGCCATTGTTTATTCCGGACCATTGCCATTCTGAACATCAGTGAAGAATCTGATAACACAAAGCAGATGTATTCAGATTCTTCACCGGCGATGACAAAATGAGAGGATTGTCACGTTTCTTGCGCGAGCTCTTGTTAAATCAGCGACGATAAATCCTTGTCTGCCACGAAAGAGAGGTTATTCAGGATAATTACTTCTCTGGCGCGGTCGGGATTATCTGTTCGGAAAATCAGGATGCCTTTATCTCCCAACAAGAAAGAATACATATAGGTAATACCGATTTTGGCATCACTGAAAATCTTAATTGCATCCGCAGCACGACCTACCTGGTTGTCCAGTGTCAGGGCAAATACATCCGAAAGGGCAACCGATATATTGGCTTCTTTTAGCGTGTTATAAGCTCGCATCGGTTCGGAACAAATAATACGATAAATTCCATATTCTACCGTATCTGCAATAGTCGAAGCTATCAGTTGAATCTTGGCTTCTTTCAATAACTCCAGAACTTTAAGTAATGTCCCCGCTTTGTTTTCAATGAAGACAGATAATTGTTGGACGGTCATAATTTTATCTTTTAAAAAGTTTTACGTAAGTCTTTCACTCTCACAGCCTTGCCTTCCGACTTGGGTAAAGAGCCTTTTGGAACAAGTTTTACTCGCGGAGTAACCAGTATCTCGTCTTTCAGCTGTCGTGTAATCTCGCGGGTAAGGGCTTGCAGGCGGGCATAGTCATCGGTAAATAACTGGCTGAGTTCCACTTCGATGGTCATCTCATCGTTCGACTCCATTGTTTCGAGTGTAATCAGGTAGTCGCTGCCCAACTCTTTAAACTGCAACAATACAGTTTCGATTTGTATCGGGAAGATATTTACCCCTTTCAGGATAATCATGTCATCACTGCGGCCTTTCATTCTGTCCAGGCGTTTATGATGGCGTCCGCACGGACATTCCCCCGGAAGAATGCGGGTGAGGTCGCGGGTGCGGTATCTCAACATCGGCATCGCTTCGCGGTTGATGGTGGTCAGCACCAGTTCGCCTACTTCGCCGTCGGGCACAGGCTCCAGCGTGTCGGGATTGATGATTTCAACGATATAGTAATCTTCCCAAATGTGCAGGCCATTTTGCTCCCGGCATTCAAAAGCTACGCCGGGACCACACATTTCAGACATTCCGAAGGAATTATATGCTTTGACTCCCAACATATCTTCGATGCGGCGGCGTTGTTCTTCCGAATGAGGCTCTGCTCCGATGATTAATGTTTTGAGCTTAGTGTCCCGACGAGGATCAATGCCCATTTCTTCCATTACTTCATAGAGGCGGGCAGCATAACTGGGGATGGCATGCAAGGCAGTGGTTCCGAAATCGGTGATGAACTTCAATTGTCTTTTGGTATTTCCGGCAGCAGCGGGAACGGTAAGCATTCCCATGCGTTCCGCTCCGTATTGAAAACCGAGTCCGCCGGTAAACATTCCGTAGCCGGAAGAGTTTTGGAAGATATCACCGGGGCGCAAGCCTACCATGTAGAGGCATCGTGCAACGGCGTTGGCCCATTCGTCAAGGTCTTTCTGTGTGTGAAGAATCACAGTCGGATTACCGGTTGTGCCACTGGATGAATGCAAACGGACTGCCTTCTCCAAAGGAACGGCAGCCATTCCGAAGGGGTAAGTATCGCGTAAGTCTTGTTTGGTGGTAAAAGGGATTTTGCGTAAATCATTTAATGAGCGGATATCTTCGGGTTTCAGGTGGTTGTCTTCAAAACGTTTTTTATAAAAAGGAGAGTTCATGCAATGACGGACGGTTTTTTGTAGGCGTTCCAGTTGCAGCTTCTCGATTTCGGGACGTGTCAACGTCTCCATTTCCGGATGTAAATACATAGTATCTTTCATGTTTAGTTGGTTATCAATTGCACAAAAGTAGAAAAAAATCTTATATGGTTGACAAATAGGAGAGAAAATATGTATCTTTGGGCGCTTAATGAAAGATGATAATATGAAAAAACTGATAAGTATATTGATTGGTATAGCAAGTGTGGTTGGTGTGCAGGCACAGGATATGAAGGCGTTGTTTGTGTCGATGCCGGATTCTATTGCACCATTGCTCACAAAGGTGAACCGGGAAGATTGTATTGATTTTCTTGCCAGTAACATGAAAGCGGAAGTAAAAAACCGGTTCGGTCAGCCGACAGAACTGAAGAAGCTGACAGATGATTATCTGTACCTGCAAACGACTTCAAAAAGCAGTATGGAAATGAAATTGCTACCATTGAATGATTCGGTGAAAATCGTATGTATGGTGAATACAGTGTGTGCATCCGCTTGTGATAGTGAGATACGCTTCTTTTCCACTCAGTGGCAGGAACTCCCTAAGCAGGATTATATGAAGTTGCCATCGGTTGAAGCATTTTATCTTCCTGTTGATTCTTTGAAGGAAGATTTTCTTTTGTTGCGTGAGAAGGCTGATATGGAACTTCTGAAAGCTACACTCTCACCGGACAGTGCAGTTTTAAGTATTGCCTATACCACCCCTGATTATCTGGCAAAATCAGAAAGAGAAAAGCTGACTGTTTATATAAAAAAGGAGCCGATTGTGTATGAATGGGTAGGGGGAAGGTTTATTGAAAGGAAATGACGACATGTTGGTCAAAATAAAAGGCTGCAACTCAAAAAAGTTGCAGCCTTTTATTTTGAAACTTGAATGAAGTTACAAATTACTTTTTCATGCGGTTACCATAACGGCTCATGAACTTATCAACACGACCTGCTGTATCCACCAATTTAGATTTACCGGTGTAGAAGGGGTGTGATGTGCTAGAGATTTCAATTTTCAAAAGCGGATAAGTTTCACCTTCGAATTCGATGGTTTCTTTAGTTGCCACAGTTGACCGAGACAAGAACATATCACCGTTTGACATATCTTTGAACACAACGGGACGATAGTTTTCTGGATGAAGACCTTTTTTCATTTCTATATATGTTTTTATTGTTATTATTTTACTGTTTTGGTAACAACAATGTGTAATGGTTCAATTTTGGATTGCAAAGATAGGTCATTTCTTTGAAAGAGAAAAACTTCGGCAGCATTTTTTTTGTTTTTCATCTGCATTTTATTGTTTGTCGATATTGCAAGGTCGACATTACAATATAATCTGTTTGAGACATTTAGCATGGATATTAGTTAATAAAACCATAATTTATAAGATAATTTTAGAGCGAAAATGCCATAGTTAGAACATTTATGCTTAATTTTGCAATGGAATTTAATTCACTAACAATTATAAATATTAGAACAATGGTTAATTACAAAGA